>Ga0114996_10005196_pt1 | contig 15379 bp, 14 predicted proteins | sample ArcticOcean_MG_C_4_FD_87039 | JGI IMG/M metagenome (GOLD analysis project Ga0114996, IMG submission 87039) | Marine microbial communities from western Arctic Ocean - ArcticOcean_MG_CB4_134 | ecosystem: Environmental > Aquatic > Marine > Oceanic | place: Arctic Ocean: Canada Basin | collected...
TCAGAAGTCTCGCGGTGCGATTCATCAGACCAACCATTCAATGGGCATCCGTCGGTTTCACTACCGGCCCACGACCTTTGAGTTTCACGTGACGAGAATCACTAATCGCTCAGGCTCCTAGCGGGCTACCAGAGACCCACTCCTCAATATCCTTCATTCCCTGTTCTTGTCTGAACTTTGACAACTCGGCAAGCTTCGTAAATACGGCGCGGCGTTCGGCAGTGCCTCGAATCGGACGCGCCAACGAGGGCAAGTCTGCCTTGATGCCGTTCTTGATGTGGTAGGTAAAACGCGGCTCGGCGATCAGATTCGCGTGCCAGCCCCGCTTGCCCGGCGAGCCCGCAACGAAAACTTGGCCGTCGAAATAGTGTGACCATATCTCAATCCGTCTCGGCTCGCCCGACTGCCGGCCGCGGGTCGTGATGTCAACGATCATGTCGATGTCGAGAATGTTGCGTATCTCTGGTGTCATGATGCTCCGTTGTTCCTCATACTTATCGGAAGGGGCGGTTACGCGTGGTCCCCCGCCCTCCACAGCTCGATACTAACCCAAGAGGCATGGCCGTGGCCATTCTAGGCCGTTCCGCGACTGAGCGGCAAACACATCCCATTTCGGAGCTGCTCAATGGATCTCCTTAACACGTCTGGTCAAGGTACATTAGGACTAGATGGAGGCGTCGCCTGCGCCTCCGCAGGTGCCGGGGAACCTGGCGTCAATAAGGCTGGGATTGGGTATGCACTCAAGGTCTGACCCACGATTGACCGGCCGGTGGGAGCCGACGATCCTGCAAAGCTCCAGGTGTTTGATTGCGTCGAAGCTCACTGCACCGAGTCGCATGGCGTCTCGTATGGCGTTGTGGACCTCTTCCTGCCGGAAGTTCTCCATCAGCCTCAGTACCTGGACGAACTCCCTCTTACCCCGCTTGCCCATCCGGGACTCCAGCATCCGGCGCAGTATTCCGAACTCCTCGGGCAAGTCCCACCCGACCAGCGGCGGCGCCTGATCCAGAGCTCCTGTCTTCTGCTCCAGCAGAGGCAAGTTAATGAAGAGGGTCGAAGACAAAGTCCTCTCGTTCATAAGACCGTCGATGTCGTTCGATGACCTCGGCCCCACAACTGATCACCACATCGTGGACGTATCCCCGGACCAACACGTCCCGATGACCGTAGGCAACGGGCACCGAGTAGTCGGCTGTCCTGTACCTGACCAGTGACAGGGAACTGACCCTCGTTGCGTGCTTGTCACAGGCGTCGTACGACACCGCAGGCAGGGGCAGCAACGCTTCCAGGTCTCGCTCCAGTCGCTGGCCTATCGTCTCTTCGTGACCTCGCAGCTTGTCTTCGAGCCGCTTGAGGCACTGATCTTCCAGATAGGCGTTGAGAGCTTCGAAGCTCTCGAACGATGGGATGGGCACCATAAAGTTCCGGCGCACGTAACCCACGAGGCCTTCCACCTTCCATTTGTCGTTCCCCTTCCCCGGACGACCGAACCGGTCATCGAACAGATAGTGGGACTGAAGCTCGGTGAACACCCTGGTCCGCTTACGGCGTCCGCCTCCCAGTATCTTCGCCACAGCTATCGTAGTGTTGTCGTACAGGATGCTCTGTGGCACTCCGCCCAAGAATGCGCAGGCAGAGACGTGGCCGTCGCAGAAGGCCTCGGTGGTCTCAGCCGGGTACACCTTCACGAAGCACCCGTCGCTGTGGGGCAGGTCCATCGCGAAGTAGTGGGCCTTCTGCTCTACTCCACCGATGCCTGTCCTGAGCTTGCCGAAGGGATCACCCAAGCTTCGCCGAAGTCACACTGGGCGTGCCCCGGAGGATGGGTCAACGGCCCGAACATCTCTCGGGTCTGACGACGGCGCTCCCGAACATAGTCTTTGACGCCTGTCCTGAGCTTGTCGAAGGGATCGTGTACTTGCCCGGGAACCCGTGTTCATTTCGCAAACGGTCATAGATACGTTCGGTCCTTCCCGGGAAGGATGACGCTGCTTCTTCGATACCGACTGATCCCGCTCCAATATCTGGTCAATCACTCCCCTGTACGGATCCAGTTTCGGTTGGCGAGGTGGGTGTTCTCGTCGATACCCCGACGGAACCGAGTACTTGAGCATCTTGCGCACCGTCTCACGGTGCAATCCAAACATTCGAGCCGCTTCTCGGATGCTCATACCATCAACAAAACAAGCCCCGCGAACACGGAGATACATCTCCACTTTGTACATCCATCCCCCCTTCTATCGAGTTCGTTCGAACTCAATTGAAAGGGTCGGCGGTACGGTTTTCAAACGCCCTCACTCAGCGCTCGATCCACCTCGGTGGTCCATTGTCTCTCCGCCGTTTACCTGTTCTGGCAAAAAGGTCTCAATCATGGACTGATTACCCATCTTACGGTGCATGAACCGATTCCTCTGTGTGGTATCTTCTACCCTGAGGATTATCCCTCTTCACTTAGGTTATGCAAAGGTCTCCTTGGGGGCAGGTCACATGCATAGGGTAGGGTAATCAGAGTCGTAAGGAATGAACGGTTCAAGCCGACTGGTACAATCACGGGCATCGACATGAAGCCGGCACGAGATTGCCGATAGATCATCTGTAATAGCTGCGCATCGCAGAAAACGAATCGAAGGGAGATACGGTAAAAACATACAAATCCGCATTGATCGGGGTCAGTCGCATGGGCGCGTTTATCGACAACGAGGGGTCTACGCCTAAACTGCCCACCTCGCACGCCGCAGCGTATGAGGCCAGCGACCGGACCGAGATCGTAGCCTGCAGCGACCTTCGCGTGGACGTGATGGAGCAGTTCGGTAAACGCTATGGCGTCGCCAAAGAGCATCAGTACGTCGACTACAAAGAAATGGTCGAGCGCGAAAAGCCTGATATCGTGAGCGTCGCGACGCAACCAGAGCCACGGTCGGAGATCGTAGTATACCTTGCAGAGCACGGGATCAAAGCGATCTATGCTGAAAAAGCAATGGCGGCGTCCACCAGGGAGGCTGATGCCATGGTGGAAGCGGTTGAACGGAACGGGGTCGTGTTTAACCTCGGAACGAATCGTAGGTGGGATCCTGGGTTTGACACGATGAAGGAGCTGATAGACAGCGGCACCATTGGAGACCTGAAAACGATCATCATCTACGACAACGGAACGTTGTTCAATATGTCCAGCCACTGGTTCGACATTATGTTGAGGCTCAATAACGACCGGCCCGTCTCATGGGTGCAGGCGCACCTCCAGGACGGCGCTGATTTCCTTGACGGCGACCTTTTGCCAGAAGACCCGTCAGGACATGGAATCATCCAGTTCGAAGATGGCGTGACCGGATACGCTCTTTTGACGGGTCGCCAGTCCGAAGTAGAGGCGATATGCGAGCGAGGGGTTGTGACCGCGCTGGGGAGCGGACAGTGGAAGGTAAGCGGCCCTGGTCCGATGGACCATCGGGGAAAGCACTCCCCTGTGCCCTTGGAGTTCCCGGCATTCGAGCCAAGAAGCTCTAGCGTGGCCCTAGTCGAGGATCTGGCGAACTCCCTGGACTCGGGCGAACCGACCCGTGGCGGTGTTCGCGTCGCCCGCGCCGTACTTGATCTAATCTTCGCATTCATCGAGTCGCACCGGCGAGGCGGAGCACGTGTAACTCTGCCGCTCACAGACTCCAATGTTAGACTGCAGCGCGACCGAGCGCCGCGCCCACCGACCTACGAGCGTTTAACAGACTAGTCGAACATTCAACTGTATTAAGGTCCATCAAGATCGATGCAGTCGACTGAATTGGAAAGCTCACAAAAGCCTCGCCGTTCGTCTTCGCTCCTTTCGGAGTAGCTGGTATGAGACTTTCCTGTGATCCCGTCATCGACTGTCAACGATACGGTTGTCGCACCAATTTGGTTGATATCCTAATGGTTTGCTTCACGACCCACCTGTTGATGGTAGAGTGATTCTCGTCGGTGTCGGTTGCGGGTCAGGGGCGTGGACCAACTATCTTGTCGATCTGGTCAAACGTCTTTCCCTGACGCAATAGCTCCCGACCTCGTTCTTCCCATCTCTGAATGGCTACCGCTCTCTCGACAACAGTGTCTGCCTCTTCAGGCTTGATAACCAGGACTCCGTCGTTGTCGGCTACTATCACGTCGCCGTGGTGGACAGTACGTCCGCCAACCGACACCGGCCCACCCAGCTCAACGGCAATAGCCTTGTACCCGATGTATCCCGGGGAGTTCGCTCTGGCAAAGACCGGGAAGTCCATCTCCTTCAAGGCGTGAGTGTCTCTCACTGCTCCGTCGATTAACGCACCAACGAATCCGTGTTCCTGAGCATTTGTGGCAGCGTGATCTCCAAAAATACCGTAGCGGTGAAGAGCGGGCGGTAGCTCCATTACGATGATCAGGTCGTGGGAATTCTTGGGTTGATCGTAGGCTTCGCCCACAAGACTGAGGTCCGCGTCCTCGGCCTCCGCTGCCGCTACGAATCGAAGTGTGACGGCGGTTCCTACCATTTTGCTGAACGGTAGGATCGGTTTGATCCCTGTGTCCAAGTGAGTTTCTGGTAAACCGAGTGCCACCCGACTGTCCGCAATCAATGGCAAGGATAGCGAGCTGAGCAGCCGGATCGGGTTTTCATGTTTTGTCATTGATGCCTTCGTATATAGGGGATCATGTTCTTCCGAGTTCGCAGAATTTCATGGGCGATTGCCTCAAAAGGACTCACTGGCTTCATTCCTAACACTGTAGTTGATGGCCGCCCTCAACACGTAGCATCGGATTTGTCTGGCCCGGAATATACGGCAAGTGGTACTCAGGCGTTTTCGATAGCTTGGATTGTACGCTTCCGGCGATCGCGTCCGAAACCTGCCACTTTTGTCGTCTCGTCCTGTTCAACTCGCTGAAAACCCATTTATTGCGGTTGCTAGTTGGAAAGCAAACCTTCTTTCCGATCAGCCCTGACGCGATTGGGGGAAGTTCGTAGGGAGAGTACCAGAAAGAAACGTAGACAACCTGGCTCCAGCGGAACTCGCCAACCTAGTCGGTGCTGCTAGAAAAGACCCATGAGTCTAGGACTGAAGGTGGTACAGGAACTGGGCCAGAGTCGAAACAGCCGGCGTGAACACCAACCCTCCTCCACACTTGCCGGTTCAGCGCAACGAGTGATAAAACCGATGCGACAGGCTAAATTCGACGGGTGCAGTTTTGGAGGAATCATGAAAAAACCACGGCTGATCTACTACAACGATGGACACCACTACCACGGCAAAAGGATCGACCCGCCCCTGAGTCTCCGTAAGCTATATTGGCCCGTAGACGAAGTCGTGGGCACCGGCGTGGAGATGCTGGTCTTGGGCATGGGCTATGGCGACGTGTTTTTTCACCAGAGCAAAGTTGGTAGGACCATCGGGGAATCCAAGGACGTCTGGGAAAACTTCATCGACTGGCGCATCATGCGAATGGTGAAGGACGCCAAAGAGATCTACGATACCGACCAGATCCACGAGGTTATCAGGCGCGGCAGGCAGATGAAAATGCCCGTCGTCGCTAGCCTTAAGATGAACGACGGTCACGCGCCCGGGGCCCAGCGATGCGGGTGGCTAAGGTGGAACCGTGGCAAGGAGGTCTGCCTCGATGAGTCTCCGAACGAGTGGTATTACGACTACAGCAACGACGAAGTAATCGAGTACAAGTTGGCGCTAATCCGCGAGGTACTGGAGGACTACGGAGCCGATGGCATCGAGCTCGACTTCATGTTCTCCTCAGTTTTCTTCCGCAAGGCCGAGATAGATCAGGGTATCGGGGTGATGAACAAGTTCGTCGCGAACGTTAGGAATATGGCCGACGAGATTGAGAGTAAGCAGGGGAGAGAGATCAGCGTCTTAGCGCGTGTTTACCACCAGCGCGAAGCCAACCTCAAGACAGGTCTCGACGTGGAGACCTGGTTGACAGAAGCTAGCGTCGATCTGGTAATCGGCCAGGTCTCACCCGCGTCCCTGCTCGAGACCGGAGACACAGATGGGCGGTGGATGGCGGACGCAGCCAACGCATCGGGCAAGGCCGCCTATCTCAGACCGCCACTTCTGGTGTACGACGAGCGCACCATCTTCGCACATATCGAGATGTACCGGGCCCTCAGACAGTCTCTGGAATATCAGGGATTCGCAGGCATGTACTTGGGCTACCTACCCTGGCCCTTCAGCCAGACCGAACATCAGATACTTAGGGAGGTCGCGTACCCGGAGGTCGTCGAGCGCCATGACAAGAGGTACATCTTGCAGCCTCGCGAGGCTGCTCCGGCCGGGGCAGCGGACGGCAGAATCCTGGCGCAGGTGCAAGACCGCGTACTGCCGACTAAGCTTGAGGAGGGCAAAACAACGAACATAAATATTCTCGTCGGCGACGACCTGGACAGTGCGAGGAAAGACCGCGAGATGCGAAAGCCGATCCTGACGGTTCGGTTCGCCGAGTTCTGCGTGGAAGACGAAATCGAGATACGCTTCAACGGCAGAGTGCTCCCCCTCGACGATGCCGAGATGACCGACGAGCGCGCTACCCGCATTCTGGGTAGATTGCGGACGCCATCGGTGGAAGCGCCCGACACAATTGCGGGTTTCTGGTTCCGCTTCAGGCTCGACATCGATTTGCTCAGGCAAGGCGAGAACGTGCTTGAAGTCGAAGCTAGGCAGTTCGAGAAGACGGCCGGTTTCGACCGCAAGGTCAGCGGCGTCGAGGTACAGACGCGCTTCAAGGACTTTGTCCGACCTGAAGGGCTGACCATCGAGCGGATGCCGCCGACAGCAGGGTAGCGGATCCACTGCCCATACGCCCTGATCGAGATCGGTCTCTCTCGACAAAAAACTTCAATTTCAGGTGAGGCACACCAACATGAGCGACAAACGCCAGACCAAAACAGTCGCCAACACGATCGGAATGGAATTCGCCGAGATTCCAGCGGGCAGTTTCGCCATGGGGTGCCTGAACCCCACGCCTAGCGAGCATTTCGGCGGTCCGCCAGTACTGAAGTCAGGAGATTGGGACGAAAAGCCTGTGCGCCGGGTGACGATTAGTCAGCCGTTTTTGATGTCGCGGACACCGGTGACCGTAGCGCAGTTTCGCGAGTTTCGCCCAGAAGTGAATCCACAGCAACGACACGGTTTTACTACCGGCATTGCTTGGTACGACGCCGTGGATTTCTGCGAATGGCTCAGTGAGACCGAAGACAAACGATACCGGCTGCCCACCGAGGCCGAATGGGAGTACGCCTGTCGGGCAGGGACGGAGACGCCGTTCTGGTCCGGAGATTACCCGAAGCCGTTTGATTCAGAGGTCAACCCCTGGGGACTTGCCCACATGCATACCGGTGTCTCCGAGTGGTGCCACGACTGGCACGGCATATACCCGTACGAGGACGAGATCGATCCGGTTGGCCCGGATGGGGGTCATGCCAGGGTCGTACGCGGTGGCGGTTATGGGCGTCTCACAATTCAGGACGTCGACCCGCAAGGGCTCTACTACGCCAGGGCAGCTAACCGGAGCAGCGCCGCGCCCGCTTTCTCGTCGTTGTCGTGGGACTCCGGCGGCGATAATCAGATCAAACACGATATCGGGTTCCGTGTGGTACAAGCCGAGCTTCCCTCGACCAGGCCACGGCGATATCGCCCGCCATTCGTCTGCCGAGGCGTCAAGCAAACTACTGGCGATACCGCGTCGATCGGGCCTCCGCCGGACAAGCCGCACTTTCGGAAACGCGACATAACCCCCATTCCCAACGACAACAGCGACAGGGAGGAGATCGACGCGGTTGGGTTGCACCCAGCCTTGCAGGGACACCTGCACAGTCCCGGCCTGGCGGTCTGCCCGAACGGCGACTTGCTCGTAACGTACTTCTCGTCGGCATCGAGTATCGCCGAGTACTGGCCCAATCTGGTGTTTGTCCTCCTGCGGCTTCGGTACGGCACGGAGGAGTGGGACTGGCCGGACTACTTCTACGGGTTCGAAGATATCGTCGAGGAAAGCCCGATGTTGTTCGCTGATGAGGGAAGTCTCAGATTCATCACGGGTGGGGCCAGTCTCGATGGCGTTCCCTTCAAGTGGACGACTTCTGAGGACAACGGTGCAACCTGGTCCGAGACACGTTTTCCTCGCTTTGAGGGTGAGATCGGCCCTCACACACCACAGCCCATCAACAGCCCGCTTCGAGGGCCAGACGGAACGCTATACATCCCCAGTGATGGAGAAAAGGGCACGTCAGTGTTGTGGGCATCCAAAGATAACGGCGAAACATGGTACGACACCGGAGGCCGCACCCACGGACGGCACACGACCTTCGCCCACCTGAAAGACGGCAGAATTCTCGGCATGGGAGGCAAAAGCACTTCCATCGACGGGTTCATGCCCAGGTCAATATCCAGCGACGGTGGACTGACGTGGGTCAAAAGCAAGCTGCCTTTCTCAGCGCTGGCGGTTAACCAGAGGCCAACCTTGGTCAGGCTCCAGAGTGGACGGCTGTTCTTCGCCAGCGACTTCCATCCAAACCGCGGCGAGAGCCCGGTTGATCAGCGCGGCTCATATGTTGCGCTGTCAGAGGACGAGGGCGAGACGTGGCACGTAAAGCCACTCGAAGCGGCCGAGCCACACGAGAGCCACGTTCACAAGAAGGGGCATTGGCACTCGCCGCCGGTGCATAGCGACGCGACGCTCGGATACGCGGTCGCCGCCCAGGCTCCCAACGGCGTCATTCATCTCATCACCTCAATGAACCACCCAAATCTGCACTTCGAGATGAACGAGAATTGGATTCTGGATGTCGGCAATCAAGAGCAATCACTCCCGACCAGATTGATCGGTCGAACCAACGAATACGCCGAGAACTTTGCGAATGGGAACCCCTCGGTCACGTGGGCGTCGGGCCAGGACGATCAAGGTCGAGTCCTGTTGCACGGCCCAGAGAAGTGGTTCTACGAGAACAGCCAAATTCAGTTTGAATGTTTGTACGAGTTCGGATTAAAGACGGATATCGAGCGTCACTGGTCGCCTGATGGCAGGATAGAGCAAACCAAGGAACACCGGGGCGACGAAACGATGATCTGGACACAATATTGGCCCGACGGAGTAAAGAAGAGCGAGTCGACCTGGCTCAAGAACCGAGCTCACGGCACAGCGACCCAGTGGAACCGCGGTGGCGATATCGTCTCTCAAGTTATCTTTGAGAATGGCTCAACCGTTTCTCCATGAGGTCAGTACTGGCGTATCGCTCTCTTGGTCTGAACATCACCGTATTCAAGCTTCGGATACCCAAGAGAGTCAATTGATCCGCCCAGGAAAATGTATCGCGGGCTGTATCGTTGTTCGCTCAGCCGCAATATTCGTGTAGACAAAGATGACATCGTGGAAAACTGCTGCGTCATAAAGTTGGCAATGAACGCTACCCTGACTCCAAGAACCGCCACAAAGGTACGTTCAACGATGACCACTACGATGATAGGTACATCGGAATCTGGACTTCGTCGTGGAGAACTGATTAGATTGGCGGACACGAGAACGAGTGTGCTTGGGGCGAAGTATGCCGACCGCGAAAGAGATAACGATGGGCAGGTTGACCAAGCCATTTTCCATGGCGAGGGTGATCGCTGCTATCTTCGGCTTGGGCGCCATCGTCTTCTCTTTGATATCCGCAGCGAGTGTAACATCTGGATACAGCGAAACTACGGACCGATATCAGGTGATGATCTCGGGGCTGGATCAAGCCAACGCTCTTTGCGGGGATTTGAACGGGGATGGCGAAATAAGCGTCGTCGACGCGATCAGAGGTCTTAAGATCATCGCAGGATCAGCCCAAGCCTCTGATACAAACGTTTCTGTCGGCGACCTAAACGGGGACAAAGTCTTTAACGTCTTGGACGTAATCATCTCGCTTAAGCACGTCGTTGGGCTCGTCAGTCCATTAGAAGAATGCGCTACCGGCCCCGGAGACATCCCACCCGAAACTGGTGATCCACCCGGCGATCAAGATACTGGGGATGAAAGGAAAGTCGGAGACCAACGGGTTCAAACCGTGCGCCAGGTAGAGCACCTTATAGCTGCCACTGCCCACCTTCTAGCGGTTGAACGGACTGTCATTGTCGACTCGTTGCGGCGGGATGGGGCGACGCTCGCTCAGGTTATCGAACGACATGGCACGACCACCGAGGCAGTGATCGAGTTTGCAACGCGGGAGCTTAGGGCGGATTTGGCCCACGCTGTCGAAGCCGGCAGAATAACAGCCGATGAAGCGAAGGAGAGAATCGCTCAAGTCACACGGATGCTGACGGGTCTGGCCAACGAGCCAGGAATACTGAAGGTCTTCGAAACGTACAGACCTGAACCAAGCGAACGCGAACAGTTAGCTCACCAGGTAGAACACCTTATAGCTGCCACCGCCCACTTTCTAGCGGTTGAACGGACTGTCATCGTCGACTCGTTGCGGCATGATGGCGTGACCCTCGCTCAGGTCATCGAACGTCATGGCACAACGACTGCGGCGGTCGTCGAGTTTGCGACGCGAGAGCTTAAGGCGGATTTGGCCCACGCTGTCGAGGCCGGAAGAATAACGGACGAGGAAGCGAAGGAGAGAGTCGCTCACGTCACACGGTTACTAACACGTCTGGCCAACGAACCAGGAATACTGAAGGTCTTCGAAACGGACAGGCCCAGACCAAGCGAACATGAAGAGTTAGCTCGCCAGATAGAGCACCTGATAGCTGCCACTGCGCGCGTACTAGCGGTTGAACGGAGTGTCATTGTCGACTCGTTGCGGCATGATGGCGTGACCCTCGCTCAGGTCATCGAACGTCATGGCACAACGACTGCGGCAGTCATCGAGTTTGCGACGCGGGAAGTGAGAACAGATCTGGCCCGAGCGGTTGAGTCCGGCAGAGTATCAGACCAGGAAGCGAAAGAAAGAATCGCGCACTTCACACGAAGACTGACCGGTCTGGCCAACGAACCGGGAATGCTGAAGGTCTTCGAAACGGACATACCCGAGACACCCGATCCGCTGGGCCCGGCCTCCCTTGGTCACCCGTTTCGTTTGCCGTTACACGCAGATATTCGAGTTGATCGTTTGGTACTGAGCTTCGATGAGGTGCTCGAAGATTCACGGTGTCCAGCAGATGTCACATGCATACGTGCAGGTCGCGCCGTAATTCTTCTGAAAGTCGACTTCGACAGCGCCGGTTTCACTCCGGTTGAACTCCAGTTGGGAGAAATAGGAAAAGATGAGGCAACCTGGATAGTGGGTGAGTACGGCATCCGTCTCGAGGCCCTTGATCCATACCCTGTGATGAAATCTGATTCTGATCCCAGCTATATCGCAACGATAGTTGTCGTACGAACTGAATGAGCTACCTAGCTAGCACGGAACTCAGATACTGGCGGACGAGCGCTTGAGCCACCGCGGCAGCGACCCACGGCGTGTTTCCGCTGCACATGACGCTCAATCTAGTCCAGAGTCGAATAGTGGGCTCTCTTCCGATACCCCGGGTCGGGTAACGACTGCGGTCGCACACACGTTCGAGTCGTTAAAGCACCACGATTTCCGCTATTTGTGGGCTGGCTCGATGCTGGGCATGGGCGGGTTTCAGATGCAGACCATCGCGCGGACCGTCCTCGTGGATGACATCACGGGAAGCGCGTTCATCACTAGTCTCGTATCAATGGGCTTCGCACCGACGATGCTCGTCATGTCACTGTTTGGCGGGGTGGCAGGTGATCGATTAGAACGACGACTAGTCATTCAAGTCTCACAGGCCGCTGCGGCGGCCGTTACGCTTTCGATCGCCCTGCTTATCGCGTTCGACGTTATTCACTGGTCGCACCTCTTCATTGCCTCGATGCTTCAGGGTGTGACGTTCGCCTTCCAGATGCCCGCGAGGCAGGCGATGCTCCCGAGGCTGGTTGGCAAGGAGAACGTTACGAACGCGGTTGCCCTCAACTCGGCTGGGATGGCGATGATGACCATAGTCGCACCTGGGATCGCGGGAGTTGTTTACGGCTTAGCGGGAGCCGAGTACGTTTACTTCGCTGTCGCGGCAATGTCGCTTGTTGCTTTCGGGTTCACGAGTCTGCTTCCACGGGTAAAGCCAAATTCGAACGGCGACAAAAAGAACGTATTCTCGGACATCGCAGAGGGTCTGAAATACACGTGGGGGAATCGACTCGTCTTCACATTGCTGTTGGCGGGTTTGGCCTCAGCGCTGCTAGCGATGCCCTTCAGAACTCAGATCCCAATCTTCGGGCGCCGCCTGTACGACATTGACGCCGCCGAGATCGGCTGGCTAATGGCCGCGATGGGAGTCGGCGGTCTTCTGGCGACAATGATAGCAGCCAATCTCCAGGCCGGACACCATAGGGGGCCGATTCTGGTGCTAGTCGGCGTCGGGGGCAGCGGCGTGGCTATGCTGTTGTTGGCGGTATCCGATGTATACTTTGTCGGCCTCGCAGTCATGATCGGAATTGGGTTCGCGGGTTCCATCCAAATGACACTCGGGCAATCCCTATCGATCGAGGCGACAGACGATCAGTTCAGGGCCCGAGTCATGAGTCTGAACATGATGATGTTTGGATTAATGCCTCTCGGTGCACTGCCAATGGGTTACGCAGTCGACCATATCGGCGCCGCTACTACCCTTGTTATAATCGGCTCGATCCTGATCGGAGCAACCGCGCTGTTGATGCTCGGCACAACCCAACTTCGCCGGTTATCCTAGTCAAAGGCGTTCGCTATTTTTGACTGGGGAAGTTTTCAACTTCCCCCAATATCAAGATGTTTTTCTGATGTTGCTCTTGCGACAGATGGTTTGCTCGCCGAAATCTGAACCATGTTGAATGCTGGGTATGGGAGAACGTGAAAGGGGCAAAATGCCCAAATAAACACGCACCGGAACTGACCACAATGAAGCAGCTTGAGGCCGAGACCGGCAGTCTTAGTAAGACCATCCCTGATTCGATGCTGCGTAACCGACTGCTGAAAGATCAGTTGAAGCTAAAGCTCATGAGCCCCGGGGTACTGCATGTCCCACAGGAACCGGTTCACGCCAGGAGACACTCTTAACGCTTCGTCTTCAGCACTTGTTACGAACGTCTTGATTTCCCTGCCCTCCCCGTCCAGGAACGTTAGGCTCACAACTTCGGGTATTTCGTCGGGAAGGTAAAACGTCACTCCGACGCCATCCGGAGGGTTCTCGCCAGCGTCCAACATCGTCCGCGACACGTTGCCGTCTGCTGTCTTGCGATCGTGGTATGCTGCCGGCAATCCGAAGATTCGGCCCATATAGTTCATCCCCTCCACGGATTTATTCGCGGGCTCTTGATGCAACAGCCGATACGCTGATCGCGGACGGACCAAGCGCGGTTCGTTACCAATCGAAGCCGCACCAACAGACTGTTGCAGCGGCGTGAGGTCGTCGAGAATCCACATCGAGCGACCGTGGGTCCCTGCCACGAGGTCGTTGTCCTTGACCACAAGGTCGTGGACCTGAACTATGGGTAGGTTGCGCTGCAACGACTCCCACGATTCACCACCGTTAGTCGAGACATAGACACCGTTTTCTGTTGCGCAATACAGCAAGCCCCGCTTCGCCGGATCTTCTCGAATTGTCCTCGTAAAGTCGGCTTCCGGTATGCCACCGTTGATCTCTTGCCACGTCTCCACGTAGTCGTTCGTCTTGTACAGGTAGGGTCTGAAATCGTCGCTCTTGAACCGCAGTGCCTCCATTTGTCTGTCGCAGCGCAAAGGCGATCTGCTCGGTCGTATAGCGTGTTCCATTCATGGGACGATCCTCCTTCTCCTTCTCCTTCTCGTCAATCATCCCACAATACTCTCACTTCCACTGGACCAGTCTTTGAGGTGCAGACCACCGAGCGTCTTCGACGTAAAAGAGTCAGCCAACGGCTTCGAACACGTCTCCTAGATGCCCTTTGGTTGAGATTCGACCCTTGTCTCCTCGACTTGCTCTTCGGTACCGGCATTGCAATGCTTCCACGTATTCCTTCGCGCTTCTTTTCCTCATGCTGTACCTAGTAACATGATTTATGAAGCAACGTTACCCCTCTCGGTGACATTTATTGTGACGTAACTCGCACCCTTGCCTTGGTGGCGTTTTTAGGCTAAAATTCCCACACGGATGCGTCGTTGGTATGCCGAGATTTATTGCCAGGTAACAAATGGTGCAATGTTGAAGCGGAAATCCCGGTTACTGAAACGGAAATCACAGAACGTTACGCCAAGAAATCGTCTGAGCAAAACACTGGAGGTTTCAAGTGCGAATAGATACGTATTACATTCTCTTGTTCCATCGCAACATCTCTTATCGCGAAGGCCAACAGTGTTGGACAATGGCGCAGATGCGCCTGCACGATGACGATGGGAACCATGCTTTGCTTGTGTTCTACGATCCGGACAAAACAGCAGCAGTGCCAACCAGCGAAGGGGGAGTGATCCAATCGTCTTCATACCGATGGATCAATATGCCTGGCACGTTGACCTGGTACGAAACGAGGCGCCCGTCAATCTCGCCGTTGATGACACGAAGTGGTGGTTTGGTAGTTTGCGAACGGCGACAGCAGAGCCGGTCGGCGAGGGAGAGTAAGGAATGCTGCGACGGTTGCGGCTACACGCTATCCCACTCTCCGACACCAATGGCGGTCGCCCATTTGCATTCACGGCTGCTGACCTTGAGGCAACAGTCCAAAGAACCAATCTAATCTACGCTCCTGTGGACATCGTCTTCGACTTTGATCCGGCCCGGGATTGGGAGCCTTTCGCAGACACGGAACTCAACGACATGGATCGACGAGGCCCTCGTTGGCCGGACCGTCCTAATTCCATCGCAGCTCGTTACCCGAGCAAGGTTGTCGTGTTCTTTCGATGGGGCACAGGCGGGAACCCAACAGGGAACGGCAATGCTTATCCACCCAATATCGACGACCCAATCCCTTCGTCCTGGTTGGCGGAGCCGACCAACATCAACTTTGTCACGATGCCATCAACCCAGCGCCGGATCGATCAAGGGGCCGGGTTTTTCGCCCATGAACTCGGCGACTATCTCGGTCTATATCACACCTTCCCGTTCACGAGTGACCGACGGATTCTTTCATTGGGTTCAGGCCAAACCCTCACAGCCGCCCAAGCTGAGGAACGCATCGTTCGCTTCATACGTAGCAACGGTGGGATGCCCGGGGCACTTAACGGGGACATCTTGAACGACACCTCGCCCGACCCCGGCATGCAGTTTTTGACCTGCCCCCATTGGTTGTACCACTCGTTATGTTAGTCCGGCAAGTATCGGCATATGTACAGATGGCACGAGCGCCTCTGGTGCCGGTGGCATGTATCCCAGCGAGCTGTGCGGTCTGA
>Ga0114996_10005199_pt1 | contig 15376 bp, 12 predicted proteins | sample ArcticOcean_MG_C_4_FD_87039 | JGI IMG/M metagenome (GOLD analysis project Ga0114996, IMG submission 87039) | Marine microbial communities from western Arctic Ocean - ArcticOcean_MG_CB4_134 | ecosystem: Environmental > Aquatic > Marine > Oceanic | place: Arctic Ocean: Canada Basin | collected...
AAATCGTTGCGGGCCGGCACCCGGTGGTCGAAACGATGATGCCCACCGAGTCGTTCATCCCGAATGACCTGGCACTGGACCAGGCCCGCCACATCGTGGTGCTCACCGGACCCAACATGGCGGGAAAGTCCACCCTGCTCCGGCAGGTGGGGCTCATCCACCTGATGGCGCAAGTCGGATCGTTCGTGCCGGCGGATCGGGCTCGCCTTCCGGTCTGCGATCGGATCTTCACCCGTGTGGGCGCCTCCGACAACCTGGCTCGCGGTCAGTCGACTTTTATGGTGGAGATGAACGAGACCGCCTCCATCATCCATGGCGCCACCGAGGGCAGCCTTGTCCTCCTCGACGAGATCGGTCGGGGCACTTCCACATACGACGGGGTGTCCATCGCCTGGGCGGTCACCGAACACTTACACGAAGAAATTGGAGCGAAGACGATCTTTGCCACGCACTACCACGAGTTGACCCAACTCGGCGATCTGCTGCCCGGCGTCACCAACATGAACGTGGCCGTACGGGAGGTCGGGGAGGAGATCGTTTTCTTGCGAAGGCTCGAGGAAGGCGGCGCCGACCGGTCTTACGGAATCCAGGTGGCGCGCTTGGCTGGACTTCCCAGCGCGGTGATTGCTCGGGCGAGGGAACTTCTGACCGAGTTGGAGGGAACACACACCAGTGGGGGAGAGGGTTTGGGCCGGTTCGGTGCACATCGTCCGGCGTCGGAGCCCTCGCTCGATCAGCTTTCGTTCTTCCCGGCCGGTGACCCGCCCTTGTTAAAACAACTCCGGACGATCGATCCGGAAACGATGACGCCTAAGGAGGCCCTGGACCTGGTGTTCGAACTGCATAGGAAATCCGTTTCGGGGGAAGACGGTTGAGGTCCCTGGCCCTGTGCGCGCTGCTCGCATCAGGTATGTCGGGTTGTTCTGGGGATCAGGAAATCGAGAGCCCCTCACCATTGAGCGCATCGGTGCCGATCGATTATCCGTTGGATCTGTGGGATCAGGGTGTCGAGGGGAGCTCTATGCTGAAGGTGCGTGTGACGGATGTGGGCGACGTGGACAGCGTGGTTGTAATGGAGTCCAGTGGATACGCCGCCTTCGACTCCTCAGCTGTCCGGGGAGCAAGAACGCTGAGATTCAGCCCGGCCCGACAGGGGGACAAGCGCATCGAAGTTTGGGCACACGTGCCCGTTCATTTTTCCAAGAAGCCGCGTCAGTGAAGGCTGTTGAGCAACCCTCTTGATCCTCGACGGGCCGTGGGCCGGTCATGAGTGAAAACCACCCCCGCCCATACAACAATGTCACAGAGGTGGTAGGTGCGACCCCTCTGATCAGGCTGAACAGTGTCGCTCGCGACGTCCCCGGAACCATCTACGTGAAGTGCGAGTTCATGAATCCGGGTGGATCCCTGAAGGATCGCATCGGACTGGCTATGGTGGAGGCGGCCGAGCGTGACGGGTCGCTCAAGCCGGGAGGCGTGATCGTCGAGGCAACCAGCGGCAATACGGGGATGGCCCTGGCGATGGTCGCTGCGATACGCGGCTACCGTTGCATCTTCACGATGCCCGACAAGATGAGCCAGGAGAAGGTGAAGCTCCTGCGCGCCTTCGGCGCGCAGGTGGTCATCGTCCCCACCGCGGTTCCCCCCGACCATCCTGAGCACTACACCGTGAAGGCCGAGACCATCGCTCGTGAGACACCGGGGGCTATACTGGCCAACCAGTTCTACAACCTGGCGAATCCGCAGGCGCATTACGAGACGACCGGTCCCGAGATCTGGGCTCAGACGGAAGGAAAAGTCACTCACTTTCTCTCGGGTTCCGGCACGGGGGGGACGATTACCGGTGTGGGTCGCTACCTCAAAGAGCAGAACCGGGACGTCCAGATCGTGGGTGTGGACCCCGAGGGATCGATCCTGAAGGCCTTCTTCGAAACGGGAGAGATGACCGAGGGCCAGCCCTATAAGGTCGAGGGGATCGGCAATGACAAGATTCCGGGCGCACTGGACCTGAGCGTTACGGATCGTTGGGTGACAGTGACCGACGCCGAGTCGTTCGCAATGACGCGCCGCGTGGCCCGGGAGGAGGGTCTCTTCGCTGGAGGCTCGTCCGGACTCTTGGTGCACGCCGCACTCGAGGTTGGGAAGGAGGCCGGCGAAAGCGCTGTGATCGTGACCCTGCTTCCCGACTGGGGTGAGCATTACCTCACCAAGGTCTACGATGACGATTGGATGCGGGAGAATGGGTTCTTGAAGCGGGCGCACCTCAGCGTGCATCACCTGGTGGCTGAAAAGGACCGTGAGCCTCCCGAGCTGGTCACGGTTCAGCCCACCACACTGGTTCGCGTTGCCCTCTCGGCGCTCACGTCGTACAACGTGTCGCAGTTACCCGTAATCTTGGACGGTGAATGCGTCGGCTCACTGAACGACGGCGAGATGATGTCCTCCGTGATCGAGGATCCGGAGCTCCTCGACAGCCCGGTCGAGTCGATCATGGATGCGCCGTTTCCTGTCGTGGATAGCCATATGGATGCCGAGGGGGCCGCACAACTGCTGACTCGGAGTAACTCGGCCGTCCTCGTCCGAGACGAGGGCGAGATCGGTGGCATTCTCACCCGGTACGACCTGATCCGTAACCTGACGGGCGCGACTGGCTGATGGGCGCGGGCGGATGGGCCGCAGCGTCCATGAGCAGAAGATCCTATCCGATAAGCGGGGGGCTAGTCCGCCGGTGAAGGTCGTCGTCCTGCTCGGGGGCGAGTCGGAGGAGCGAGAGGTTTCCCTCGCGTCCGGCTGCAGTGTGGCCGACGCTCTGCGCCAATCGGGGCACGATGTGGTTGCTCTCGACTCCGTCGGCGGGGCATTGACCCGTGCGGAGGAGGCCAAGATCCTCGCCGAGGGCGTGGGGAGGTTGGCACCGGGCGAGATTGCTGGCGGGGCTGGCGGGGGGGCGTCCGTCTCGGGCACCGCGTCAGCCTCTTCCGGTGCTTCCGCCGGTACGGCGCTTTCGAGGCACGAGGAGATCGCTTGGGGCGACGTAGTCTTTCCGGCGCTCCACGGGGGCATGGGCGAGGATGGTACCCTTCAAGCTCTGCTCGACCTCGGCGGTGTCGCATATGCGGGAACCGGCTTGCTTGGCAGTGGCCTCGCCATGGACAAGGACGTCACGAAGCGTCTCCTCCGGGACGCCGGAATCCCGACGCCGGATTGGCTGGTGAACCCCACCGCCCAGGAGGCGGTCGAGCGGCTCGGTGTGCCCCTCATCGCCAAACCGATGGCGGGCGGCTCGTCGGTCCGCCTGTACCTACTCGACGATGCTGCCCAAGTGGAGGAGAGGATCAGGTTGGAAGCCGTCGGCGCTTCCGAGAGCGGCGAGGCTTCGGACATGATGTATGAAGCTTTTGTCTCCGGGCGTGAGTTCACCGTGGGAATCCTGGGGGAGGAGGCTCTGCCAGTTGGCGAGATCGTTTCGGAGCATGGGTTGTTCGACTATGAGTGTAAGTACCAGGCGGGAATGGCCGACGAGGTTTTCCCGGCTGAGATCTCGGACGCATTGGCCCAGACGCTGCAGGAACGAGCCCTCCGGGTGCATCGCCTGCTGCGACTTAGGGATTTTTCTCGGGTGGACTTCATGGTCGATGGGGAGGGCGAGGCCTGGTGTCTGGAGGCCAATACCCTGCCGGGGATGACGGCGAACAGCCTCCTTCCCAAGGCCGCGCACGCGGCGGGCATGACCTTCCCGGAGTTGTGCGATCGGATCGTGCGCATGGCGGCCGAGCGCGCCGTAAGAACGTCGTCCTAACTGAAGCTCCGCACCGGTATGAGGAAGGCTCTGCACTGGTATGACGTATCACGCGCGGGTGCGCCGCGGCACCCCGTCCGGCACTCGCCGGAACCTGCTCGTAAGGACGGGGGTTTGAGTTCGAGACCGCGGTCTAATTTTTCTCTGTACCCTAAGGTGGAGAAGGGCGTTGAGAGGTGCTGGATATAACCGGGGTGGTGGGATGAACCTCAGCTATCAATTGACCCCATGGGTCAAGCGGCTGCTGATCGCGAATGCGGTCGTATTTGCGCTCACCTGGGTCATCGGCCGGGAATTCGTGCTCGAGTGGTTCTCTTTCCAGCCCACCAAGGTCTTGCTTCGTCCGTGGACTCCCTTCACCTACATGTTCCTCCACGGGGACTTCTGGCACGTCTTCTGGAACATGCTGATGCTTTTCTTCTTCGGCTCGCCCCTCGAATCGAAGTGGGGCTCGAAGGAGTTCATCCGGTACTATCTGGTGTGCGGCCTCGGAGGTGTAGCGCTCAGCTTCCTCTTCGTATCGTACTCGATCATCGGTGCGTCGGCAGCGGTCTATGGCGTCCTGCTGGCGTTCGCCATGGCATGGCCCAACGCTCCCATTTATGTGTGGGGGATCTTTCCGGTGCCGGCGAAGTGGCTCGTAGCTTTCTTCTTTGTGATCAGTTTCTCTAGCGCTTTCAGCGGCGGAGGCGGCGGTGTTGCCCACTTGGCCCATCTCGGCGGCCTCCTTGCGGGCGTCATCTACCTGAAGACCGATTGGCGTGCCTCGCAGGCGATTCAGAGTATGGGCAAGGCCGCTCGCGCCCGGCGGTTCGCCATCGTTCCTCGAGAAGAGCGGGAAGCAGCCCAGGATGGACTGAACCGGCCGAGCGCCGCCGCCGCCGAGAAAACGACATTGGACGCCGTCGATCGAGTACTGGACAAGATCTCGGCAGAGGGGATGGCGTCCCTCACAGAGCAAGAAAGGAAGCTGCTCGACCAGGTGTCGAAGAAGCACCGCACGAACTGAGCGTCGTCGCCGCTCCCCGTAGCCCGCGCCTCGTTGGTAGACCCACTCTTGGCCCCGTCCTCATCTGGACGAGATCGGCTGTTCGGCCTACAATCACCCCCAAAAGAAAAGTGATACCGTGCACATCGGGTAGGAGGTATACGTGGCGTTCGCCAAAGAGTATACGACGGATAAGATCAGGAACGTTGCCGTTCTGGGCCACGGTGGAGCCGGGAAGACCAGCCTCATCGACGCGCTCTGCCACACGGCCGGTTCCTCACAACGGAAGGGAAATGTCAACGAGGGACACGCGCTCACGATGTACACGCCAGAGGAGGCGAGCCACGGGATCTCGCTTCAGTGCACGCCGGCGTTCAGCGAGTACTCTGGCACCAAGATCAACCTGCTGGACACTCCGGGCTTCATGGATTTCGTCGGCGAGACGTTGGCGGCGATCCGGGTGGCGGACTCCGCGGTAGTTGTCGTGAGCGCCACCTCCGGCGTCGAGGTAGGCACCGAAACCGTCTGGGAGTACGCGGAAGACCGGGGAGTCCCCCGGTTCTTTTTTATCTCCATGATGGACAAGGATCACGCCTCTTTCGAGCGTGTGTACCAGGATATCAAAGCGCGGCTTACCGAAAAGGTCGTGCCCGTCGAGATCCCCATCGGAGAGGGTGACGACTTCCGCGGAATCATCAATCTATTCAGTGAGCGGGCCCACATTTACAAGGCTGGAACCGAGAAGGGCGAGTACGACGAGGTCGACGTGCCCGAGGAGCTCCAGGCGAAGTTCGAGGAGTGGGAGACCGAGCTCCAGGAGACGCTCGCCACCACCGACGAAGCGCTTCTCGACCGCTATCTGGAGGAGGGCAAGATAACCCGGGAAGAGGCCATCAAAGCCATGCACAATGGTGTGGCGAGTGGGGATATCGTCCCGCTCTTCTGCGGATCTGCGGAGCACTCGTACGGGATGCGAGCCCTGCTCAAGGGGCTTGTGGAGCTTTGCCCCAGCCCCGCCGAAGCGGGCGGCGAGTCGGCTCAGCGCGCCGGCATGGAGGAGGAGGTGCACCTGTCGCCCTCCGACGACGAGACCTTCTCCGCTCTCATCTATAAGACGGCCTCGGAGCCCCACATTGGGGAGATGTCCTACTTCCGCGTCGTGAGCGGCTCGGTCACCAACGGGCAGGAGGTCAAGAACGGGGAGCGTGGAAGCACCGAAAAGCTGAACCATCTCTCGATAGCAATGGGGAAGGACCGCTTCGAGGTCGCCAAGCTCCACGCCGGTGACCTCGGAGTGGTCGCGAAGCTCAGGAGTGCCCACACCAACGACACACTTTGTGACATGTCCCGGTCGGTGATTCTCGAGAAGATCGCCTTCCCGAAGCCGGAGATCGCCATGGCGCTTCGGGGCGAGGGCCGTGGAGACGAAGACAAGCTGGGTGTGGTCCTTCCCAAGCTGCACGAAGAAGACCCGACGTTTGTTGCCGAGTTCAACCCAGAACTTCACCAGACGATTGCCCGGGGTCTGGGCGAGCTGCATTTGGCCGTTCAGATGGAGCGCCTGAAGCGGAAGTACGGGGTGTCCGTACTCATGGAGCAACCGAAGATCGGCTATCGGGAGACGATTACAAAAGAGGCCCAGGGACAGGGGCGGCACAAGAAGCAGTCGGGGGGACGCGGCCAGTTCGGCGATTGCTGGATTCGGCTCAAGCCACGTAAGGCAGGCGAAGGGTACGAATTCGTCAACTCCATCAAGGGTGGGGTGATCCCGACCAAGTTCGTCCCCTCCGTGGACAAGGGGATCCAGGAGGCGTCCGCTCGGGGAGTTCTCGCCGGTTTTAAGTGCGTCGACTTCGAGGCGCAGTGTTACGACGGCTCTTATCATTCGGTTGACTCGAGCGACATCGCCTTCAAGCTGGCCGGCTCTAGCGCGTTCAGGAGCGTCGCGGAGAAGTGCCGCCCAGTGATCCTGGAGCCCATCATCGAGGTCACGGTGACCACGCCCGATGACTACGTGGGCGACGTCATGAGTGACATGAATCAGCGGCGGGGAAAGGTGCTGGGGATGGAGCCCACCGCGGGCCGCACCACGGTGAAGGCCTTGGTTCCCGAAGCGGAGCTCTATAGGTATTCCACTTCGCTCCGTGCCATCACACAGGGACGGGCGCACCACAGCCGGAGCTTCTCGGGGTACGAGCCGGTTCCGGAGCTGGAGGTGCCCAAGGTGATCGCGGCGACGAAAAAGGCAGCGGCGGCTCACTAATCGTCAGGAGACCGCGGCCGGACACATGGGGACGGGCGCCGGAACCGGAAGGCGCGTCCGAAGAAGAAGCACGAGAAGGAGGCAGTTGCGGTGTCTGGACATAGTAAGTGGGCGACCATCAAGCGGAAGAAGGCGGCGACGGACGCCAAGCGCGGGAAGATTTTCACCAAGCTGATCCGAGAGATCACGGTGGCGGCCCGGGATGGTGGAGGCGACCCCAACTTCAACCCGCGCCTTCGCCTTGCCGTGGACAATGCCAAGGCGGGCAATATGCCTGCGGACAACATCTTCCGGGCCATCAAGAAGGGCACGGGGGAGCTCGAGGGTGTCAGCTACGAGGAAATCGCCTACGAGGGCTACGGCCCGGGTGGGGTGGCCCTCTACATCGAGACGCTTACCGACAACCAGAACCGGGCGGTGGCCGACGTGAGGCACGTCCTGACCAAGCTGGGGGGCAGCCTGGGGACCACGGGCTCCGTCGGCTGGCAGTTCGACCGCAAGGGTCAGATCTACGTGGAGGCTTCCCGCCACTCCGAGGAGTCGGTCTTCGAGGCCGCGATCGAGGCAGGGGCGGACGATGTCGAGCTGGTGGACGATGAGATCACCGTCACCACCGAAGCCGGTGCGTTCCATGACGTGCAGGCGGGCATGAGGTCCGCCGGGATCGAGTTCGAGCGGGCCGAGCTTGTCTGGATCCCCCAGAACGAGATCCGTGTCCAGGGCAGGGACGCCGAGAAGCTCATCAAGCTCCTGGATGCGCTAGACGACATCGACGACGTTCAGCAGGTCTCGTCCAACGCGGATATCGACGAAGAGATCCTCGCCCAGGTTATGTAGTGTCCTTCCGCCGAACCTCACTGTATTCGACCTTCGCCACGGGACACTTATAGGTGAGTGCGGAGCTGATTCTCGGGATCGATCCCGGAACGGCCATCACCGGATACGGCGTTGTCGCCAAGGAGGGCGGCGGCGCCGTTTCCTTGGTAGAGTGTGGGGTGGTGCGTACGTCGTCGGGCAAGGATCTAGCAGTTCGGATTCGAGAGATCTACGAAGCGGTAACCACACTGATCACCCGTCACGCGCCGTCGGTCGTCGTGGTAGAGGGCGTCTTCCAGGGAAAGAACGTTCAGAGCGCCCTCAAGCTCGGACACGCGCGCGGCGCTATACTGCTCGCGGCGGCGCTCAGCGAGATTCCGATCGCCGAGTACTCGCCCAGGGAGATCAAGAAGGCTGTGGTAGGAAACGGTAACGCGACCAAGGATCAGGTAGGCTTCATGGTGCAGCAGCAGCTCCGGCTCAAAGCCCCACCCTCGCCGGCCGACGCAGCCGACGGCGTGGCCGCAGCGCTCTGTCACTGCGTCATGGGGGCGTTCCGTTGATCAGCCGGCTGACGGGCACTCTCATCTCCCGTGAGCTGGATCATGTTGAGGTGGAGACGGCCGGGGGCGTGGTCTACCAAGTCCAGATCCCGCTGTCGATCCTCCAACGCCTACCGAAGCCGCCGGCTCCGGACTTCGAGATCCGCACGCTCCAAGTGGTTCGGGAGGATTCGGTCACACTTTATGGTTTCCTGGAGCCCTTCGAGCGCGAGCTCTTTGTACGACTCCTGGGCGCGTCGGGGGTGGGGCCCAAGGTGGCGCTGGCCATGCTCTCCACATACTCGGCACGACGGCTCGCGCAGGCATTGGCTGAGAAGGACGTGAACGCTCTGAAGCAGGTGAGCGGCGTGGGGAAGAAGACAGCCGAGCGAATTGTTCTGGAGCTGGCCGACAGGGTCGAAGACCTGGCCGTCAGGGCCGCCGGCCCGGACGGCGTCGACGGCACGGGGTCCGGGGCCCAAGAGGCGGTCGGGGCACTCGTGGCGCTGGGGTATTCGTTTGTGGATGCGGACGCGGCCGTCCGGCGCGCGTCAGGCGAGGGTGAGGCGGCGGGCACCGACGAATTAGTCCGCCGGGCTTTGGCGAAGCGTTGAGGATGAGAGCCATAGGATGAGAACCACGCGATGACCGGCAGAAGCGAAATCACCACACCGGAGGTCCTCCAGGAAGACGCCGTGGCTGGGCCCTCGCTCCGGCCCCAGCGCCTCGAAGAGTTCATCGGCCAGGACAAGGTTCGCGAGGCCTTGAGCATCGCGATTGAGGCGGCTAAGCAGCGCCGGGAACCGCTGGACCACCTGCTCTTCCACGGCCCGCCGGGGCTCGGCAAGACCACGCTGGCGTCGCTGATCGCACGCGAGATGGGCGTAAACTTCAAGGCGACCTCAGGGCCCGTGCTGGAGAAGCCGGCCGACCTCGTGGGCATGCTCACCAATCAGCATGAGGGAGACGTCATCTTCATCGACGAGATTCACCGGCTCCGACCCATCATTGAGGAGTTCATGTATCCCGCCATGGAGGACTACCGGGTGGAGATCCGGCTGGCCGACGGCCCCCGGGCGCAGACTATGACGATGGACGTTGAAAAATTCACACTCGTGGGTGCGACCACCCGCTTCGGGCTCCTCACTGCGCCCATGCGAGCCCGCTTCGGGATCATCCAGCGGCTTAATTTCTATCCTCCAGAGGAGCTGGCGGTGATCGTGGCACGGAGTTCGGAGATCCTGGGCGTCGAGTGCTCGTCCGAGGGGGCCCAAATTCTGGCGCGCCGCGCGCGGGGAACGCCGCGGGTGGCCAACCGGCTGCTTCGTCGAGTGCGCGACTTCGCCCAGGTGAAGGCCGATGGTGTCATCACGGCGACCGTCGCCGATGACGCGCTAAAAATGCTGAACGTGGACGAGTACGGGCTCGACGAGATGGACGGACGTGTGCTCCAGACGCTGATCGAGAAATTCGAGGGCGGTCCCGTCGGGCTCGAAACGCTGGCCGTTGCGATGGGTGAGGACCCCTCCACCCTGGAGGAGGTCTACGAGCCGTTTCTTATCCAGGAGGGGTTCATCATGCGGACGCCGCGAGGGCGGGTGGCGACGGTGAGGGCGTACAAACGATTCGGGTACCAGCCGCCCAACGACGGCCGAGCCGGGACCGACGGCGGAGCCGGGGCCAAGGGTGAGGCGGAGGGTGGGCAGTCGTCGCTCTTCGAGTGAGCGACGGCACCCGGGTCTCCGACTACAAGTACGAGCTCCCTCCAGGGCGGATCGCACGGTATCCGACTCACCGCAGGGACCAGAGCCGGTTGTTGGTCGTGCCGCGGGGCGGTGCGCCCTTCGAGCATCGGGTGTTTTCGGATCTGGTCGACCTTCTGAGCCCAGGCGACGTCCTGGTCGTGAACGAAAGCCGGGTAATCCCCGCACGGCTGTTGGGGCGAAAGCCCACCGGGGCGCCCTCGGAGATCCTGCTACTTCGGCCGTGGGCGGACGGGGATCATACGGGCTCGGAGGGCGGCCATGACGAGGCGACTCTTTGGGAGGCGCTGGTGCGGCCCGGCGGGAAGCTCAAGCCGGGCCGGGTCGTCAACATCGCGCCAGGCTTCGACGTGGAGATCGTGGACGGGGCGCCGGGGGGCGGACGGATCGTTCGGCTCGTGGTCGAGGGGTCCGTGCCGGAGGCTTTGGAACGACACGGACACGTGCCACTGCCGCCCTATCTAGAGCGGGGCGATGAGGCGTTGGACCGAGACCGCTACCAGACCGTGTACGCCCGTGTACCGGGGTCGGTGGCTGCGCCAACGGCGGGATTACATTTCACTCCTGAGTTACTGGACGCAATCGACGCGAAGGGGGTGGAGCGCGTGGCGGTCACCCTGGACGTGGGGGTGGGAACGTTCCGCCCCGTGGAGGCCGATGATCCGGCCGAGCACGAGATGCACAAAGAGCGGTACTTCGTTTCCGCCGAAGTCGCGGGGGCGATCAACGCTGCCCGCGGGGAGGGGCGGCGGATCTGGGCGGTGGGCACCACCGTGGTGCGCACGCTCGAGAGTGCAGCCCGCGAAGGGGTTGTGGCGGAGGGGTGTGGGGTGACCGATCTGTTCGTCCGTCTGCCTTACCGCTTTCAGGTGGTGGACGCGCTGATTACGAATTTTCACCTACCAAGGTCGACGCTCCTGATGCTAGTGGCGGCGTTCGGCGGGTACGAGAGGACCATGGGAGCCTACTCAGAGGCGATCCGAGAGGGGTATAGGTTCTATTCGTACGGGGATGCTATGGTGGTGGGGGTGAGCTCCCGGTGAATCTGACGAGGAGACGCTGCGCCGGGAAGAGTGCTTCGCTCAACGTATGGGCGACGAAGGTGTCGGGGGGCTAACACTCTTCTCCAGGCTTGCTGTCGAGGAAGGTGAAACGTCTCAGCTTTTCGAGTCGATTCCTTCGAGCGTTACCCACGCCTGGGTCTTCGCGGCGGCGTACCGGTACGCCCGCTCCCGAAACGCTTGGAGAGTCACTGCAGAGGCCAAGAGACTCACCATAAAAGCCTGAGAGCGGATGATCGGGAAGGGTCCGATCGACCCTGCGCCGTCGAGAGCGGCGACGGGAGCCCAGAAGGGAAGGGTGAAGGCCAGGACTGCCAACGGAAGAATGAATCCCCTGGCCATCCGGTACTGTTCGCGATACACCTGGATCGTGGCAAAGACGTGGGGTGCACGGACCATAACCTGGTACTCCACGCCCTGCATAAACATGCCTGCCCTCCACGCTTGGTTGTGCTTGCCTTCCGTCCCTTCCCCTTCTTCCCACAACTCCGCATAGCTGGGTCCCCCCGGTGAGGGGTAGACTTTGCTGAGGCTCGCCAGGCGGCTTTCCACCGCCCCGCTCGCCAACACGCCTAGGGTCCACTTCTGTTTCTGCTTGTGGAAGAGCCCTCGCGAGATCGTGTGCATGACGATTCCCAGCGCGAACGATACCGCCAGAACAGTCACGAAGACGACCACTGCCTGACCCCCGGTCCATGCCGGGATCTCTTCGACGTTGAACGTCGGTGACGCTACATCGGCCAGCACGAGCAAGACCATCGAAGTGAACAGGCCATGGATCAGGGTAGTGACAGCCATCAAGAGGGGTTGCATCGGTCGGGCTCCGGAGAGAGACGGGATGGAAGAGTGTACTCAGTGGGCCGCTATGCCTCGACCTTTCTGAAATACATCCAATGCCTATGCTTCCACTATAGGTCCGAGACCGCCCACGTGTAACGGTTTTTCCACGGCTGCTTCGTCGAGTGCGCGACCAATGTGCACACTGCGTGCGAAGTGCGGGAGGATTCAAGCCTACGCCTCGGGCCCTTCTCCGGCTGCGCCGTCCTCCCGGTGCTTGTCGATGAAGTCACCGGTCCCGGTGGGGAGCAGAAGGCTGTCTGCGATCGCCGCGATCTCTTCGGCTTCCTTCCACGCCCGCTCAAGACGCCACAGCTCACCCTCGAGCGCGCGACGCTCTTGTTCCTCGTGGAGGGCCATCTCCAGGGCGAGTTTCGTGGGCTTGGGCATCTTGTTCACGTATCCCGGAATGCCCTTCTTGTCCTGAAAGCGGTCTCCGGTGACCACGTCGGACAGGAATTCGTCCGGATGACCGTGGTGCTCGATCTCGGAGACGGCTTCCTGGACCGTCCTCTTCTCGCCACCGTTGCGGTTTATCTTGGGGATGATCTGACCGAGCAGACGCTCTGCCTCCGCCCCCTCGAACCGCTCCTTCTTCTTCTTCCTACGTACTTCTATGGAGAATCCGTGCCCATCCTGAGCCGGGCGGAGACGTGTACCCAGAAGGTCGAGGTTGTTGACCTTGATGACCCGCCCGTCGTCGGTGCGGAGCTTGGCCAGCGTGCGCCCGTTTGCCCATATGTTCCAGAAGTTGAAGCCCTGCCATACGAGCCCGCCGCCCACTCTGGTAATCGCGCCACCGACGACGATGCCGCCGATCACGGCGGCACCACCGACGCCGTAGATGATCGCACGCTTCCGACGGCGGCCGAACTGGTCCCCGTAACGCCAGGCCGCGAACTCCGGCCTCATCGGCTGGCCGATCCGCACGAGCTCGAGACCCTCCGGGTGTTTCGCCTGGCCCACGTTCTCCGTCGACACCCGAATGCGAGTGTCCCTGAAGAGTCGCTCGCACATCTCCACCGCCTCCCAACGTTCCTCGAGCGGGGAGAGGTTCCAGCGCTCGCACTTGCGGCAGACGACCCAAAGACGGCCCTGGATCGCGTCGAAGGCCAATCGGCGACCCACGGGGAACTGCTCGACCACTTGGTTCTCACCGAGTGGTCGGTTGCAGAACATGCAAGTCTTGTACATCGCGGGCCCCGACAAAGAAAGTGGTGATGATCACTCTATTACGGGTACGGATGGGTGAGTGTTCACCCCCTGCCGGCTTCATCAAAGAAACCTCTTAACTCGGCCGTCTCGAGGCGGTCCTAAGAGACATCACGACCACAACCCCCGCGTCAAATAATCGTGTACATGGCGTTCTGGCGAGAGGTATCTTCGGAGTATGCCCGAACAAGAGCCACCCATCGGCACAGCCGTCGTCGACCAGGTCCCCAAAGTATTCCGGCTGGAGAGCATCAAGAGTCGGATTGTGGGCCTCGCCTTGCTGGCCACGCTGATCCCGTCCTTGGCTATGGCCTGGATCTCGTACGTCCAGAACCGTGCCGCCCTGACCGACAGAATCGACGAAGAGCTGCAGAGCGTGGGTGCGCAGGCCGCACGTGAGGTTGACCTCTGGTTCAAGGAGCGCCTCTACGACGTCCGGGTCTTCGCGAGCTCCTACTTGGTGAGCGAGAACATCGAGCGTGCACTACAAGTGGATGGCGGTGGTCAAGCGGGTGCCCTCGACGACTACCTCACCTCAGTCGGGGAGCGGTTCCCGGACTACAACGAGTTGATCGTGGTCGATCATCAGGGCGAGCGGCTCGCAACGAGTGCCGAGCGCGCCGGCAAGGTTCATCTCACGTCCGATTGGCTCGACCGCGTGGCGGCAGGCCAGGCGGTGATTGGGGATGCGTACTTCGACGAGGGCTTCGGCGAACCGCTCATGACGGTTGCCGTCCCAGTCACCGCGGCGGACCAAACCTTTGTAGGCGCGTTCGTCGCCAACGTCACGTACCGGGCTGTGCGGTCCATCCTGCTGGTCTTTGCCCCGGGTAATTCGGGCAATCTGTACGTGATCGCGCCGGATGGCACCACGATCCTCAGCTTACGCACTGACACGCGGCCGTTTGCCGAGCGAAAGCTCACACCCGCCACGACGCAACTCCTGTTCTCTAGCGAGGGCAGCCCTGTCACGTATGCTGATTTTTCCGGAAATGAGGTCCTCGGCACCTTGAGGCGGGTCGCGAGTCTGGATTGGGCGGTTGTGGCGGAGATTCCGGCGGAAGAGGCGTATGCCCAAGTCGAGCAGTTGCGCGATGTGACCGCGCTCCTCGTCATGGGGCTCCTGGTCGTGGTCGGCTTCATCGCGTACGGCTTGGGCCTCCTGATCGTACGCCCGCTGGATCGACTCACCACGGGTGCCGCGGAAGTCGCCGCGGGTGACCTCGCGGTGGACCTGCCCGTGGGCAGGGGCGAGGTCGGATACCTCACCGAAGTGTTCAACGGGATGGTCGACCGCCTCCGCGAAGGACGGCAGCAGCTGGAGGAGTTGCTGGTGACCGACCCGCTTACCGGGGTCTCGAACCGCCGGGATCTGATGGAGAAGCTGCGGAACGAAACTCGCCGCTCGCGCCGCTCGAAAAAGCCGTTCTCGATCCTCATGTCCGATGTCGACAGTTTCAAGGAGTTCAACGACACCCACGGCCATGTCGCGGGCGACGAGGCCCTCAAGGCCGTTGCAAAGGTCCTTCAGGAGGGAATGCGCAAGATCGATTACGTCGCGCGCTACGGAGGGGAGGAATTCCTGGTCATACTGCCGCACACGGGGATCGCAGGAGCGGTCAAGGTAGCGGAGCGAATCCGGAAGCAGCTGGCGGAGCTGAGTCTGACCGTCGGGGAGCGGTCGATCACACTGACGGTGAGCACCGGCGTCGCCGAGTTCCCCATCGACGGGGACTCACCCGAGTCCTTGATCGTTTCGGCAGACGCCGCACTCTACCAGGCCAAGGATCGTGGACGTGACCGGGTGGCCCGTGCGAGTCGCGGCCGCCGCACGACCGCAGCAACATCAACGAAGAAGCCGACGGCTACGACGACGAAGACGACAGGGGCGAAGAGCAAGCCAACCGGGACAGCGAAGAAGACGGCCGGAACGACGAGGAAGCCAACCGGGACGACGAAGAAGTCAGCGGGGACGAAGAAGAAGCTAGCGGGGACGACGAAGAAGCCAGCGGGGACCACGAAGAAGTCAGCGGGGACGACGAAGAAGTCAGCGGGGACGACGAAGAAGTCAGCGGGGACGACGAAGAAGTCAGCG
>Ga0114996_10005202_pt1 | contig 15372 bp, 13 predicted proteins | sample ArcticOcean_MG_C_4_FD_87039 | JGI IMG/M metagenome (GOLD analysis project Ga0114996, IMG submission 87039) | Marine microbial communities from western Arctic Ocean - ArcticOcean_MG_CB4_134 | ecosystem: Environmental > Aquatic > Marine > Oceanic | place: Arctic Ocean: Canada Basin | collected...
AGGAGCAGGTTCGGAAGAAGGCGATGTACCCCGACTCATTCGACACGAAAACGTCCCAGTTAATGCTGTTCGGGATGCTGTTGATGGTTCTGTCCGACGCCGCTCGCCTGCATGGAATCGCCGCTCACAGGGCAGGCGCCACCTGGAAAGAACTGTCGGACGTCGTTGGGCTCGCCTATCTCTTCAGAGGACTTCCGGCGGCGAATCTGGGAGCGCAGGTCATCCAGGAGATCAGCGAGCAGGCGGACAAGGAAAAGGGATAAAACCAGACCAGGCATCAGGATCAAAGCGAAAGGCGACCTCACCGAGGCCGCCTTTCGCTTTTTCAGACAATATCGTCTAGGAACGTCTCTCTCAGTCGGTAAATCGCCAGATACGCTCGGCGGTTCCGCCGAAGATCGCCTCCCTTTCGTTCTCGCTCAGAGAGGCGAAGTACTCCATCGGCACCCTCAGCGAGTTGGCGTAGCCCTCTCTGCTGCTCACGGGGGATAGTCGCTTCCCCACATCATACGGTCTGCCCCGAAGGCTTCCAGCGCCAGGTCCGGCAGTGGAGGAATCGGGTCGAAGGGTATCGGCACGGGGCGAAACTCACCGAACCCGGGGAGCTTGATGCTGAGTGTGGGACGCTCCGCCAGCTTCATTGCCTTCCTATATGCCGTGTAGGGGGGCTCCGCTTCCGGACCGACCCCGGCCAGATGTTCAATGACGATGGAGAGGTCGGGGAAGGTGTCGACGACCTCGCGGAAGGCATCGCTGAGGAGCGTTTCAGGTGAGGAGGGCGCGCTTACGACCAGGCCGAGGTCGGCTGCCGTCCGCCAGTGGGCGAGAGGGTCGGTCCCCACCGCGCGCGAATCGGCCGGGAGCCGAATACCGACGATGCCCTTTTCCGCCCACTGCCTGATTCGGGCCCCACCGTCGTCCGGTTCCACAGTCATTGCAGCCTGAAAGCGTCCTGGAAACGAGGCCAGGCAGTTGAGAAGGTAGGTGTTGTCGGCGTTTCCCATGTACTGGATCAAAACGGCGCGGTTGACGGCGTTCGCGTCCATCTGGTAGTTCAAGGACGCAACGGGCTCGTATTTCCGCAGGCCGACGTGGCAGTGGGTGTCTACAAGGGTCATTTGGCAGCCATGGAATCAGTGAGATGCGAGAAGAGTGAAAGTGAGACCTGAAACGAGAGGTAGATTCTGACTTTTTTCTGCCCTCTGACCTCTGCCCTCTCCCGTCTTAGATTGGTAAATCCTTCCGGTCCTTGCCGGGCCAGCGCTCCAGACCGCCGTGGCTGTAGGGGATCCGGTTCTCGAATCCGGAGACATCCGGGAGAGGAGTTGTGCGGTCTAGTTGGTACCAGTACGCGGTGCTCGTCCAATCGCCCTGGCGATCGTTTGAATGGCCGTGTTCGATCGAGAAACGGAGCGACTTCTCGAAGTGAACGGGATCCTGGACGTGGAAGCGATATTGCGAGTGCTTGCCCGTGTAATCAGCATTGCCCTTGAACGAATACCCGTAGTAGGGGGTAGAGTAAGGGACCTGCAGCTGATTGTAGTTCCAGGCGCCGCAGTAGTAGTCTTCCATACCCGTGCCATGTATATTCGGCGGCCAAGTCTCTCCGTCGATGAAGAACATGTCGTCGCCTTCGCCCCACCATCCAGTTTCGTTCGTGTCGATATGAAGGACACTGCCCACGTAGTGGCCTCGACCTTGCGTGTCGAGTAGAAGGTAGTTGTCGTCGCCGGTCGTGTTCAACCGCTGGTCGTGGCCACGGGCATTGGGGCCTATGGGCGCATCTTTTTTGACGACGAGCTGTCTGCGCCAGTTGGCGTGGAAACGGCCCAGGTCGGGCTTCGCTTCCGGCCAGGACTCATAGTCCACGTAAAAGTAGAGGAAGCTGTCTTCGTCGGAGTCGTTCTCAACAACCATTCGCGCGCCGGTGGAGAAGGGCATAGCGAAATAGCTGTTCATCGCCAGGTACGAGACCTGCAGGGGGGCAGACGAAAAGTAGTTGGCTTTGGCGTGCCCCAGCCCGAAGAAATCGCCGATGGGGCAAAGGACCGACGGTGTCTCTTCGCCATCCCAGTAGAATTTGAGTACAAGCCGCCGGAGGTTGTTCCCGGGCTCGCGCGTCGTCATCCAAATGTGTTTGACGCATCCGGCGCCTTCCATTTCGGCGATGGTGACACTCTCCCCGGCCGCAATCGGCCAGTTATCGGCGTTGCCGCCGGCTGTATCGTACGATGAAAAGCGGCGAGTGCGTACCCCAGGGCGAAGCTGGGGCAGTGAGCCAAGAGAGGTGAACCCTTTAGACATGGTGGTTCCTCGTAAAAGTAATTCGTAATGAATTCACGTGAGCGTGGGTTCTTCTGTCTTAGAACAACTCCGGCTGTTCGCCTGGTTTGCCTGTGTCAGCTTTCGCGGGTTGGATGCATTCCGGCCCATCGTTCCGAACATTGTTGACCGCCCGTGAGACGGGATAGGCCTCCATCTCCTCTTCAGGATACGGAGCCAGGAGCGCCTGGAGCGCGGCATCGGGTACGTCGTCGTCGGAGCGGAGCCAGGTGTCGTAGGAGTCCTCGGCCAGAATGACGGGCATTCGGTTGTGGATGGGGGCCATCAGGCCGTTGGGCGCCGTGGTGATCACGGTGAAGGTGGAGAGGCGGTCGCCCTCCGGCGTCTTCCATGTGTCCCAGAGCCCGGCCATCGCAAAAGGCGCTTCCGACTTCATCTGCACGCGCATCGGCTGCTTCTCTTTCTCCGACAAGCGCTTCCATTCGTAAAAGCTGTCTGCGAAGACCAGGCAGCGACGTTTGCGATAGGACTCCCGGAACGAGGGTTTGTCAACCAGGGTCTCCGAACGCGCATTGATCATCCGGCTCCCGATTTTCACGTCCTTCGCCCAGTACGGAACCAGTCCCCACCGGAGATCCTTCGCCTCCGCCGTGCCGTCGTTGAGGGCGACCGGTACGCTCTGCGTCGGCGCGATGTTGTAGCGCGGCAGAAGGTCCGTCGGAAAGACGAACCCCTTAAAAAATTCGGCCAACTCGTCAGCCGACGAAACGAGCGTGAAGCGTCCACACATAAGCTATCACTTAAGGATTTAGCCGTGAGACCGGCCTCCGGCCGGGAACCTAGATTTCGGTTACAGCTCCAACTCTGGACGGCCATCTCCGGATCCAGGAACCGTCCAATCTCTACGCGGCAGCCGGGTATAGGTCCACACCTCGCAAACGACTCCTGGCCCACCACGCTCCTGGTTCTCTTCTGCGTGTTCTGTGGACCTGTGGTCCTCACGCCATTCCTGTTCTGTGGCCTAAAGCCCAACCTTCGACCGAAACTCCAACTGACCCTTCACGCCGGGACGCATTCGGAACAGCGCTCCAGCGTGCGGCCCATCTGTATCCTTGATATGGCCACCGGCAGACGTGACGTAGAGGTCGCTGAGGTCGTTTCCCCCGAACATCACGCTTGTGATCTTCCTCGCCGGAATCGGATAGCGGGCGACCTCTTCTCCCTGGGGTGAATGGCGGACGATACAGCCGCCCTCCCAGCGCGCGGACCAGACGAAGCCATCTGCGTCTACCGTCATGCCGTCGGGCATGCCTTCACCCGCAGCGTCGGATGATTGGGCGAAAACATGCTGATTGGTGATCGCTCCCGTTGTCTGGTCGTAGTCGAACAGGTAGATGTTCCGGCTGGGTGTATCGGTAAAGTACAGCTGTTTCATATCCAGGGTGAACCCCATGCCGTTGGAAACGCCGATGTCCTCCAGGACAATTCTGAGTGATCCGTCCGGATCGAGGCGATAGAGGCGTCCTTTGCGATCGGGCGCCGGCATGGTGCCGCAGAACACGCGCCCCTCGGGGTCAGCGAACACGTCATTGAACCGGGTTTCGCGTTCGTCGGGGATGTCGTCAAGGACAGTGGTAAGGACTCCATCCCTCCAGATCTTAACCGTACCCTTGTCCATAAAGAGCAGAAGGGAGCCATCGACCTGAAGCGTGAACCCGCCGACGATCGATCCGTCCAGGAACTGTTCGTGGTGACCAGAGACAGGGTCGTAGCGAAACATGCGACCGGTGGGGATGTCGCTCCAATAGAGGCGTTTCTCGTCTGGATGCCAGAGCGGGCCCTCGCCGCACTCGTTCGCATAGTCGGCAATCACGTCCACCTGCATTGTGGAACCTCCTGTACGGTCGCTCGATTTCGCCGCACGGTTGTGTCGAAGAGAGGGTAGGGGCGAGAAGGGTGAATCGCCAGGGCGACCACCCTGCGCTGCTCCGCCGCCCGGGCAAGTAACGTTCAGAGGGGCGATCTGTCAAGATCGCGGGTTTGGGGTTGCGGCCTCTGGAGTGGGGGATTAGATTGAGACGTTTGCAGAACCAAACACGGAACCGAATGGAGGAACACATGGCGAAGGAGCTTGGCATTGCAGTGGTCGGTCTTGGAATGGGTCGCCACCATTGCCGTTCCGCAATGGAATCCAAGGGCATCCGCCTCGTGGCGGTATGCGATACAGATGAAGAACGCTTGAACCCCGCGGCAAAGCAGTTTGAGTGCAAGGCTTACACCAGTTTCGACGACCTGCTGGCTGACGATGAGGTCGATATCGTCAGTATTGCCACCCCTTCCGGGATGCACGCGAAGATGGGGGTCCAGGCGGCCGACGCGGGCAAGCACATCGTGGTTGAGAAGCCGGCGGATATCAAGCCGGAGCGTATCGACGCCCTGAACGAAGCGGGCAGACGGAATAAAATAAAGATTGGTGGGATCTTCCAGTCGCGTCTGAGCCCTCTGAACAATCGCATTCGAGACGCGATCCAGGCCGGTCGACTGGGAAACCTGGTCGGCATTCATGGCCATCTACCCTGGTGGCGGGCGCAGAGCTACTATGAAGGTCCCCATGGGTCCTGGAAAGGGACGTGGGACATGGACGGCGGCGGATCCCTCATGAATCAGGGCGTTCATACCGTCGATCTCATCCAGTGGCTTGGCGGGCGGGTGAAGTCGGTGATGGGAATGTCGGGCGTGTTCGGGCATGAGATCGAAGCGGAGGACCAGACCGTTGCTCTGCTCCGGTTCGAGAACGGCGCCCTCGGCACGATCTACACGACCACATGCTGCTACCCGGGCTATGACCAGTTGGTGACGATCTACGGATCCAAGGGTTCTGTGATGAAGAACGCCTCGGAGCTGCTCAACTGGCGGATCCAGGGGGAGAAGGAGAAGGAAGAGGAGGAGGAGATGCTGGGGATCTTCGGGGGGAAGAAAGACAAGGAGAATGTGTCCGCCGATCCCATGGCCGTAAGCTCTGACGGACATACGCAGATTTTCGAGGATATGGCCGCCGCCATCCAGGAAGACAGAGATCCGATGATCAGCCTGGACAGCGCCCGACACGCGGTGGAGATCATCAACGCCATTTTCGAGTCGGGGCGTGAGGGCAAGGAAGTAACAGTCGGATAGAGTTGAGGCGATTCAGGAAAGGGAACAAGGCAAGACCGATAAAACCTCTGGTCGCGACGGTGTTGCTTCTGTCGATGTTGTTTTTAACGATGTTGTTCTGACGATCTATTACTGCGCTGTTCCTTGGGAGTTCCTATGGCCGAAACCGTAGAAGAATTGACCATCACATACGAAGAAGATGGGGTTGTCCTCAGCAAGGAATTGGAGAAGCAGGTTCTTACAAAGGGTGCCTGGGCAACGGTGATGTTCTTGTACCAGGATCTCAACCGCCAGACCGGTGAGTTCGGGCCCAACAAGGTGACGATCCGACGCTATCAGAAACGGGATGGCTCCTACCTTCCTCGGAGCAAGTTTAATATCTCAAGCCTGGACCAGGCACGAAAGATCATCGAAGCGCTTCAGAAGTGGACGGTGGAAGAAGAGGGCGACAGCGGGAAGTAGCTGTCAATCTCGAACAGCCGGGGTACAAAAAAAGGGCGACCGTAAGGTCGCCCTTTTTCTTTTTCCGGCGCTTCCTGAATCTTGGTGTCCGACTGATCCTGAACGGGTGCTTCCGGCAGATGTTCGACCCGGGAAGGTTTGAGGGTTCCTGATTCCGCGTGTTGATCACTCGGGCCTTTGGGTCTTAAGCGGATAGGGGGAGTTGAAGCGGCGGGACGGGTGGTGGTGCGGGGACCGGGGGGCTGGGGAGGTGTCGGGCGCGGGAAGGGAATGGGGCGGGGTCTGCCCTCTCCTCACATCGAAATCCCCAGAAGCCCGCGCGTGCACTGAAAATCGGTATTGCCGACCGACTGAAGGAAGGGTTCAAGGCGTCCTGAAAGCGTTTCCAGGATGGCTACGAGAACATCGTCAGCTTCTCCATCCGGACCCAGGACGATATCGGCGTCTATGGCGGCGTCGGTGCCCGAAACAGCTGCCGTAAGGACGGGAATCATCGGATGGCCCTGGAGCATCGGGCCGTCGGTGGAGACAAGGGCGACCTCGCACCACGCGCTGGCAAGGCCAGTGAGCGTTTCCACCCAATGGTCTGTGGGCGTTTCCATGATGTAGAGGCCGGGGAGATCCGGATGGAGGCCAAAGGGCAATGAAGCTTCCGGTTTCTGTTTTAGTACGGATTGCGTGTACGCCTCCGACTCCAGGAGGCTGGACGTTTCCGGTATGATGACGACTGCGCCCGCGCCCAAGAGGCGTCGAGTTGTGGTCGCCATGACCTCGCAGGCGGCATCGGAAAGGGCGCCGTGCGCGTGGAGGCCGATGCGTACACCTTCGATGCTTACAGTCTCTCGCTCCGGTGAGAACCCAGCTACAAGACGGTCCTGGAACCAACCGTGGAGGATGTTCAGGACGTTGTCGATGCCACCATCCAGCTGGATGCTGGCCCATCCGTAACCGTCCACCGGCTGACCGGACGACCGGAGCTGATCCCTGAAGTAGTCGTTGTGAGTCTTCTCGCAACCATGTTCAAGAAGATGGCCCAGGGCGACGAAGGGATGTGTGAGGTGGCCCAGGAGGGTGCGGCTGTAGAGGCGCTCGTTCGTTGCACCGGCGACTCCGCATCCTTCGGTATGCGTCAGGGCGACAATGCGATTCAGGCCTCTGTTGGGCAGGGCGAGGCGTTCGCTCAGCTTCTCGGCTGCCATTCTGGATACCTGGGCGGCACAGAGACTGGTGGGGAGGACCAGGCCGATTCGGTCTGCACCTGTTCTGCCGTTGTGACGCCAGGCATCGTAGACCAGGGGTACAGAGGACGTTTCCGACTCCGCCGCCAGAGGATGTGCCTCCGGTTCGCGGGCACTCTTCAGCGCTTTCAGGTTCTTCGTATCGGTCTGTTGCCAGTTCCGCCAAATGGATACCTGTGTGTGCCCGGCCCGCTCTCCCTTTGTGATTTGGCCCGAGGCGACATCGACTGTAAGGTCGAAGGTTTCGGCTCCAAGTTCTCCCATGGGCGTGCCGTCGAGGTATGCACCAGCGTTTACATCCATTTCGTGGGACAGAAGCTCATAGCGGGCGGTGGTGGTAATGAACTTGATAGTTGGCGCGAAGGGGAAATTGGTAATCGAGCCATTCCCCGTAACGAAATAGATGAGATTGCAGCCCGAGGCCACCTGCCCGGCGATGCTTTCGAGGTCGTTACCCGGGCTGTTCATGAAATAGTAGCCGGGATCGGTCATCGGTTCGGAGTAGTCGATGACGGCATCCAGTCGAACATCAGGATGGCGCTTCATCGCGGCCCCGATCGACTTCAGGACAATGTTATAGAGGCCTCTGAACTTGTTGCCGCCGGAGGGATTGCCTTCGGCGCTTTCACCGTGCCATGACGTCAGTGTTTTGAACCATTCAACCGTGTCGAGAAATCGGCGTGCAGTTGCCATGTCTTTCACGTTCTGAAGCACGTAACTCTCGGCGCCGATCAATTCATCGGTTTCGGCCAGGTTGGCGCTGCCCCCGTGGCGGATGATTTCGCGAACGACCCAGGCGGAGAGAGGGTTCCCGGAGACTCCTGAGAAGGCGTCGGATCCACCGCACTGCATGGCGATCTTCAGCATCGAAAGGGGAACGTCGGTCCGGGAGGTCGAATTCACCTCGGGAAGCCAGGCCTTCACGCGTCGTTCGCCTTCATTGAGCGACGCCTCGAATCCCTGCCCAACCGTCAGAAAGTCCACCGTGCAGTGATCTTGGGGATACCGGTTTCGCCGAAGGGCCTCCTTAACGTCGTCATTCGTAACCGGCCCCGCGCCGTCGTCTACGACCAGGCAGGCTCCCACGTTCGGGTGGATGACGTAGCCGGCCAGGGTGCGTAGCAGCATCTCTTTGTTATTGGGACGGCTCTTCCCGCCGCCCTCGGTATGAGCTACCGACACGACGCCATCAATGTTCGGGTATTGGGCGACTATTGATTTAAGCCTTTGTTCCAGATGGATCGCATAACTGCCTGTGCGAGAGGTTGTTCCGATTATTACGACCATGTTTCGCGTCCCGGCTCCTCTACCTCCTGATCGGAGGTAGCCCCTGAACGTGCCCGGGGTCTCCGCCGGTGGCACCTGGGAACCGGAAACAAAGCTGCTCTCGTCAATCTGGAACGGCGTAATGCGGTCTTCGAAGTTGCCATCATCAGGAAGATCGAAGTCGAGCTCTCGAATCTTCAGCGCTTCCAGGATTTGCTGATTACGGATGTACTCGCCCAGACGGATGTCGCGTGTGGCGATGCCGAAGGGCAGCCCCCAGGAGAGGACGGGTTGGCCGGCGTCGATGTTCAGGACAGCAAAACGGTGACCTTCCATAATCGTTGCGTCAGTGGTGAAAGCTGCGCCGCTCTCCGTGTCCTTCAGCAGGCTCCCGGCCGGAAGCAGGCGTGTGGCAATAGCCACATTGTCTTCAGGAGCGGCTCGTCTGGAAATGACGTTCAGATCGTAAGAGGGCACAGTCTATTCCTTATTCGTGCTGAATGTTTAAGGATTCGGTGTTCCCTTGCGCCACGAGGGCTTCGGAGGGCTGCGATAACCAAGGTGGCCAACCAACCTCTGGCAAGCGAAAAAGCGCACCATGTCTCCTTCAGTCGAAGATTATGGTGTTGACTGATCCATCGAAGTGGTTTAAGTTACTACCGATAGTTAGGCTATGCTAACAGATGTTTAGTATGGTTAGATCTTGTTGAGATTGGAGTCTCTTATGGCCTCGCCAGATGTTTGGAAGGAATTCGAGAGCAACGAAGTCTCCCACAGTGTTGCTCATCATCTGTTCGCCATCGATGATCTGGTCCATCGGAACGGCTATTCGCGTGTGACCGATGTTGCCAGGGCATTGAAGATTTCACGCGGCAGCGCCTCGTTGACGCTCAAGGCGTTGAAAAACCGGGACCTTGTGGTAGAGGACGAGAACAAGTTCCTGAAGCTGTCAGATTCAGGTCAACGAATTATCGATGGGATCCGAGCGAAGCGGGAAATTGTACAACAATTCCTACGGGACGTCTTGGGAATGGAGCCCCGCCAGGCCGAAATTGACGCTTGCAAGGTTGAGCATCTCTTCAGCCTGGAGGCGGCCGAGCGACTGCTTCATTTCCTCACCTTCGCAGTCTCAGATTCGCCGGTCGCACGCACGTTTCTTAATGCATACCGGAACGATACCGATATCTGTCACGACCTTACACGGTGTCCCGTTTGTGAGGATTCGTGCCTTCTGCACATAGACGACGCCGGTTTGTCGCTCAACTAACCGGAAACCGATGGCTGGATTCGAAACAATACCAGGGGGCGTATCAGCGATGACGACGAACGGATCGTCGGAACCTCTTGAATTCGTAAACGGCGGTAGTGAGGAGGCGTTGTCGTCCTGGCAGAACGGAGACGAAGGCGTCGTTGTTTCTGTTGAAGAAGATAGCCGTTTTGGTATCCGGCTTCAGGAACTGGGCGCTCTCCCCGACGCCCGGATACGGATGCTGCTTTCGGGATCGCCCATTGTCATTCAGATTGAAGACGGACGATTCTGCATTAGAAGTGAAGACGCCGATAAGATTCGTGTACGGCGCCTTCCGGGCGTGAGGACAGGATGACGACAGAGACGTCGGATATCACACCGGCTTCGGACGCGGGCATTGGATCTCGCATTCCGGGTGTAGCCTTCCTTGGAAACCCGAATACGGGTAAGACAACGCTCTTCAATGCACTCACGGGTATGCGACAGCGGGTGGGGAACTACCCCGGGGTTACTGTCGAGCGGAAGGCCGGCAGACTCAAACTGTCCGAGACCCTCGAGGCAGAGCTTCTCGACCTCCCCGGACTCTACAGCCTGGCCGCCGCATCACCCGATGAACTGATTGCTGTGGATGTCCTGCTTGGCCGTATAGACGGCGAGCCGTCGGTTAAGGCCGCCGTATGTGTCGTAGACGCCAGCAATCTCCAGCGCAACCTGTTCCTGCTTTCGCAGGTGATGGAACTGGGGCTGCCGACCGTGGTCGCGCTTAATATGAGTGACGTCGCGGCATCCCGAGGTATTTCCATCGATGTCGACCACCTTCAGAAACTGCTTGGGGTGCCCGTTGTGCTGACGCGGGCGAACAAGGGGGAGGGGCTGGAGGACCTCCGGACTACGATTCGGAACGTTCTGGATCGACCCGGTACAGCCGAACCGGATCCTGCAAGACTCCCGACCTTTCCCGCCGAGTTTGCTGCCGCCGTCGACAGCCTGGTTTACGAGATTGGTGGGGGTGATGCGGCTCGAGTGTCCAGAACCGGTGTTGGGAGAGCGATTCTGGACCGAGATGGACTCTTCGAGAAGCGGCTCCTTGAAATGAACAGGTCGGGAGCCAGCGGCGCCTTACAGAGTGTTCGAAGTTCTCTGGCCCAGTCGCTTGAGATAGCGGAGAGCGATCTGGCCGGAGTTGAAATCCGAATTCGGCACGGGTGGGCCCGCGGCCTGATCCAGGCATGTGTCCAGCGTCCGGACACTCTCGTACAGACGGCATCGGATCGGATCGACCGGTGGCTGACGCACCCGCTGTTCGGGTTCGCTCTTTTCATGGGCGTGATGGGGCTGGTCTTTCAGGCTCTCTATGCCTGGGCCGATCCCCTCATCGGCAGCATAGAAGCTCTCTTTTCGCTTACGGGCAACGTCGTGGGGGCATATATGTCCCCGGGCCCTCTGCAGAGCCTGGTCGTTGATGGCGTCATCGGTGGGGCCGGCAGTGTGCTGGTTTTCGTACCGCAGATTGCCATTCTCTTTCTTTTCCTGGCGCTCCTGGAAGACTGCGGCTATATGGCCCGGTCGGCTTTCCTTATGGATCGGATCCTGGCAAAATGTGGGCTTTCGGGAAAGTCTTTTATCCCGCTTATGTCGAGTTTCGCCTGTGCCGTCCCGGGGATAATGGCGACGCGCAGTATCGATGACAGGCGTACGCGGATGGTGACCATTCTGATCGCCCCGCTCATGAGCTGCTCCGCCCGACTGCCCGTCTATGTGATCATGATTTCGGCGTTTATTCCGCAGCAGAGCTACCTTGGGGGACTCGTCGGTCTCCAAGGCCTCGTGCTGCTGGCGATGTACTGCGTTGGGGCAGCAACCGCGCTGCCGGTGGCCTGGGTACTCAACCGGCTCCTAGACAGACGCGAGGCTGCTCCGTTTATTCTGGAGCTGCCTTCCTATAAGATTCCAGACATCCGGACCGTGCTCCTTCGGGTCTACCAGAGCTGCGCGTCGTTCATTACGCGGGCGGGGAGCATCATTCTGGCCGCCGCCATTGTGCTTTGGGCACTGGCTTATTATCCTCGCATAGAGCCCGCCGCTATGGGGACGACAGCGGGGGGTGCCGCAACTCCATCCCACATTGTGGCCTCGCAGCAGTTGGCAGGGAGTTATATCGGGCAGGCTGGCCACTTTATCGAACCTGCCGTACGGCCTCTGGGCTGGGATTGGCGGATCGGAGTGGCCGCAATAGCTTCGTTTCCGGCACGCGAGGTGGTGATCTCCACACTCGGCACACTGTTCAGTCTGGGGGATGGAGTGGATGAGTCGTCGGAGGAATTGCGCGCTGCCCTTTCGAAAGCGACCTGGCCGGATGGTCGACCGTTGTTCACGGCCGTTACCGCCCTGTCCCTGATGGTGTTCTTCGCGCTCTGCGCCCAGTGCCTGGCCACTCTTGCTGTCATCAAGCGGGAAACCGGCAGTTGGCTCTGGCCCGCTGTCACTTTCGGTTACATGACGACACTGGCGTATGTGTGCGCGCTGCTGGTCTATCAAATAGGAACTCGCCTCGCAGGTGGAGGTTTTCTGTGACCTATCAGGATCTGGTGGCGATCGCGGCAGCACTGATCTGTGGAGTCTGGGTGACGGCACGATGGCTCCGTCCCTTCTACGCCCGGCGCCAGGGATGTGGTGGGCGAGATCGTCTTGAAGGCGACAGCCCTCTCCTGACGATTGAGGAGTTCGTTCCGGACAGCGTTGCAGGTGGAGGGGGAGAAGCAAGGCGGTGATGGTGGGGGGAGGGGGCTGATGGGGCAGTGAAGCCGGTCTAAAATTGCGGTTGCGGGTACTGCTGGCATGTGCTACTTTTGGGTCCGACCAAGATTGGCAAGGACACACCACCCTTGGAGATCCAAATGCCGGCTGGTTTTCGTTTATATGGTAAGAGCTTCATCCTTTACGGGTTCCTCATTGTCTTTATCGGGATCCTGTATGCGGGCGCGCCCGCCGAAGCCGCTGTGAAGCGCTTCGATAAAGACCTCCTGAAGCTGATCAGCGAATTCATCAAGGATCGAGAAGCAGCGTTCAGAGGCGCCGAAGCGAAGCCACGGGCAGAAGCCGAGAAGGACTACACCGCCATTGCGTCCGAAATCGACACCCTCTACCTGGGTGAAGTCGTTAAGATATCAACGTTCGGAACAGGGGCAAAGGCGCGTAACGTGCTGACCCATTTCCTGTATCTCGCATTCGAGGCTCAGCGCCGAAAGCACGAGTTGATACCTGTGCCTGAGAAACTGGTCGCCGGACAGCCGTTTCTCCAGGAGTTGATTGTCAAGGGTATCTGCTATACCAGAGGTGAGACGTATCCGAAGAAAATGAAGGATCTCCTCGCTGTGAACCTGGGAGGACTTGCCCTGATGCGGCTGCATCTGGATTCCTGGGACGAGAAGCACAGGAAGTCCTTTGATTCTACATACCCGTTGGATTCCCAATAGCACTTCGTGTCACCTGTTTCATGTTTCGCCAGGCGATGTCCTTCAGGACATCGCCTTCTTTATTAAACTGCGGCGAATTAATCAGATCGTGCGGAAACCGGTGTCCAGCGGGGCCGTCGGCTTGCCAGAAACAGCCTGAATTCGTATACTTATATGCTTGGCAATGGCCGGAGATGCCTTGAAACGCTTGGGGGTGCTTGGGCCGGATTCTTCCGTCGATGGAGAGTTCCAATGTCTGTATTGAGCCGGTCGGCACAAGACTACCTTAAAAGTATCTACAAGCTCCAAAGCGTGCAGGAGCCTCTGCAATCGGTGACGACCTCTCAGATCGCCGAGCGCCTGGACGTTGCTCCCGCCTCGGCTACGAATATGGTAAAGAAGCTGGCGGAGATGAACCTCCTTCAGCATACGCCCTACCGAGGTGTTGAGCTTACCCCAGCAGGAGAGGCCGTTGCCCTGGAGGTGATTCGTCACCACAGGCTCCTGGAACTCTACCTCGCCGACGCCCTCGGCTACCGGTGGGACGAGGTTGATGCAGAGGCCGAAAAGCTGGAGCACGTTATATCAGAGGAGTTTGAGGATCGCATCGATCAGGCCCTTGGGTTTCCTACCGAAGATCCGCACGGCGCTCCAATTCCATCCAAGGACGGATCCTTTGAGCGGGTGGAATACGACCGCCTATCCGATATCGGGCCGGGCACGACCGTCCAGGTCCGGCAGGTGAGCGATCGGAACCCTGAGATGCTGCGCTACCTGGGTGATTTGGGTGTTCGCCCCAATGTGGCGTTGCATGTTTCCCAGAAAGCCCCGTTCAATGGGCCGCTCCTGGTCCTCGTCGATGGGAAGGCGGAACATACCATCGGCCGGGAAGTTGCAGACTGTGTGTTCGTCACCCTCCTCGATTTTCCATCCTGACCTGAAAGCAAAGCGTGAAACGGTTCCCCCAAGCTTCCTCCCTTTCTTGCTGCACGTCGAAAAACTCTGCCTGCCAGCGCCAGGCGCAGCGTCCCGGGTTTGTCGGTTCTATTCTTGCAGGTTCAACGTGAGATCGTTCGCCTCCTTTCGGGACATTCTATTGCGCACGGCTGGCCTGGGGGGGCGCGTCTCCCTGATTTTCTGCTGGGGCCTGGTCGCCCACACGGATGCGGGGGCCGATTTGCTGCCACCGCGCAACCCGCAACCGCTTCTTTCACCCGCGCAGGAAGAGGCGCTTTACAACAGGGCCTGCGGCCTGTTTCACCCCGAGAGGCTTCCCATTGGGAGTCCTTACATTCCCGAACGGGCCATTTGCGGAACGCCCGTTGTGGGTGAACTTGCATCCCGGTGGCACCAACTGAGTAAAGCCACTCAAGAGACGTTCGCCCCCTTGCTGTTCCAGCGGCGCAGCGACACATTGCCCAGCAGCTTTACGTCTCCGGGCGGTCGATTCCTCATTCACTATACGCTTTCAGGGACCCACGCCGTAAGTGCCATAGATGATGACGAAAATGGAATACCGGACTACGTCGATTCGGTCGGCGAGGTGTTCGATTCGGTCTACGACTTGCAGGTCGGGGAGCACGGTTACGACCCGCCCCTTTCAGACGGCGATGAGTTCATTGATGTCTACATCCGGAATCTTGCGAGTGAAGGCGTTTACGGCCTCACGTATCCGGAACTGTTCCCCAGTGAGCTGAAGTCGCCGGCTTACATGGAGATCGACAACAACTACACCGATTCCATTTACATCACCCGCGGTCTGGATGGGCTTCGCGTAACTGTCGCACACGAGTTCTTCCATGCCGTTCAGTTTGCCTACAACGCCGACGTCTTCGAGGCGAGTTGGTGGCAGGAGTTGACGGCCACGTGGATGGAGGATGTCGCCTACGATGATGTCAACGACTATTACCAGTACATTCCTTCCTTCCTGAACTTTCCAGAAGACTCCCTGGACCGAGACGACCGGTTCGGAACGCAAGCTCTGAGAAAATTCGGAGCCTCCATATATGGCCACTTTCTGAATCATGTCTACGGCCCCTCCACCATTCGGCAGATTTGGGAAACCATCGGCACCCGGCAGCCAGATCCCTTTACGTCTTCCGACGTAGAGGCGGGGAATCCCCTGGGCGGCTTCAATGCCATCTACCCCAGGTTCGCGGCCTGGAATTATTTCACGGCCACCCGATTTCGCCCCGGATATTATCCCGAAGGCGCCCAGTATCCTCTGGCGAAATCGACAACGGCGTCACTGACTCCATCCGCAACC
>Ga0114996_10005203_pt1 | contig 15372 bp, 17 predicted proteins | sample ArcticOcean_MG_C_4_FD_87039 | JGI IMG/M metagenome (GOLD analysis project Ga0114996, IMG submission 87039) | Marine microbial communities from western Arctic Ocean - ArcticOcean_MG_CB4_134 | ecosystem: Environmental > Aquatic > Marine > Oceanic | place: Arctic Ocean: Canada Basin | collected...
ATGTTAAAAAATGTACAATATTATTGTAGATTACTTATACAATCATGAGCTAAGGGTCATCCCACGATGTCGTATCCAGGAGCGAAGTTCATGCAAAGCGTGTTGCTCGCCTTAGCGGTGGCAGCATGCTCCGCGCCGCCACCGCCCGGGATGGCGTTGGGCCAGGAGCTCTTCGAAACGTGTGCTCCGTGTCACGGTGAGACGGGCGTCGGTGACCCGGATATCGCTGCCCCCGCGATCGCGGGCCTACCGCAGTGGTATGTCGAGGATCAGCTCCGGGCGTTTCAGGCTGGGTTTCGCGGCAAGCACCCTGACGACCTGGCGGGCCTGCGCATGCGTCCCATGGCGGTCTCGCTTACTCGTGATGGAGATATTCCATCGGTGGCAGAGTACGTCGCGAGCCTTACGGCACCCGTTCCGGCGAGCACCCTACATGGCAATGCTGGTGCAGGTGCGGTCGCCTACAACGCTCAGTGCGTCGCGTGCCACGGGGTAGACGGTCTCGGTATCGAAGCTTTGCGAGCACCGCCCATCGTGCAGCTCGACGACTGGTACCTCGTGCAGGAACTCCACGACTTCCAATCGGGCGCGCGTGGTGCGGATCCGACGGACACGTGGGGTCAGCAGATGCGCATCAACGCGCTTACGCTCATCGGTGAACAGGCGATGGAAGACGTCATCGCCTACGTTCAGACCCTCCGCTGAGGCGGACGACTCATGGCTTATGATTCGCTGTTAGACGAGACACCGCCCGGTGCTCCGGAGCCTCCTCCTCCCGACGACGAGAACCCAGCGCTCGAGGACGCGCTTCAGACATTCAAGATCACCGTCGCTGGCGCCGTGCTTTTCTGTGCTGCGTCACTCTTGATCATCCTCATGACGAGGATGGGGTAGACACATGGACAGATTTTTGATCCAGGCGTCGACCTACGCGGCGGACATCGACGGGCTCATCCTGCTCGTGGGCGTCCTCGTCGGATTCTGGTTCGTCGCGTGCGAGGGCATCTTCTTCTGGCTGATTTGGAAGTTTAGGGCTCGCCCGGGCGTGAAGTCGGAGTACCTGACCGGCAGCGAGAAGAAGATCAGACGGTGGATTTCGATTCCCCACCTTCTGGTGCTCGTGTGTGACGTCTTCATCGTCATCGGCTCCATCCAGGTCTGGTACAAGGTTAAGCAGCAGCTACCGGAGGCAGATTCGACGATTCGGGTGACCGGACAGCAGTGGGCTTGGACCTTCCAGCATCCGGGACCGGACAACGAGCTCGACACGGCCGACGACATCGTCACGATCGGCGAGTTGTATGTGGAGGTCGAAAAGACCTACCACTTCCAACTCCAGGCGGTCGACGTATTGCACTCGTTCTCGGTGCCGGTGTTCCGCCTGAAACAGGACGCTGTGCCCGGCCGCTCTATCACGGGGTGGTTCCAGCCGACTGTGACGGGCGAATTCGATATACAATGCGCGGAGATTTGCGGCATCGGCCACGGGATGATGGCCGCGAGAATCTTCATTCAAGACGCAAACCAGCATGCAGCGTGGGTCGCTGGAATTCCTTCCACGACCCCGTAGCTGAGGACTAGCAGATGGCAGAGACAGCGGTCGCGGTCCAATCCGATGAGCATCACGCTCACGAGGACCATCACGGCCCACGGGGATGGCTGAAGTACATCTGGTCGACCGACCACAAGATGATCGGCATGCAGTACATGTTTACGGGCATGTTCATGGCGCTCATCGGTGGCTTCATGGCGTATGTGTTTCGCATGCAGCTCGCTTTTCCAGGTATCAGCGTACCGCTCTACGGTCAGGTGTCGCCAGGTGAGTACAATGCCCTGATCACGAATCACGGCACGATCATGATCTTCTGGGTGGCGATGCCCGTCTTGATCGCCGCCTTTGGGAACTACCTGATCCCGCTCATGATCGGCGCGGACGACATGGTGTTCCCGCGCATCAACAGGCTCTCGTACCAGATTTTCTTCCTGAGTGCCGTCGTGCTGTTGGCTTCGCTGTTCGTCGAGGGCGGGGGCTTTGGTGGCGCATGGACTGCGTACCCGCCCCTCTCTGCGGTCGCTGAATACAACCAGACCGATCTCGGGTCGTCGCTGTGGCTGATTGCCGTAGCCTTGGAGTTCGTGGCCTTCTTACTGGGTGGGATCAACTTCATCACCACCCTTATGAATTCCCGCGCACCGGGTATGAAGGCCTACGACATCCCGCTCGTCTGCTGGATGATCGTGATTGCGAGCATTCTCTTCATGCTTTCAGTCGGTCCGCTCCTCGCGGGGGCGGTGATGCTGCTCTTCGACCAAACGATCGGCACCGGCTTCTATGATCCGGCGCGCGGTGGTGATCCCATCCTTTGGCAGCACCTCTTCTGGTTCTTCGGCCACCCCGAGGTATACGTCGTACTGCTGCCGGCGCTCGGCGTCACGATCGAGATCATTGCGACCTTCTCCCGGAAAAAGGTCTTCGGCTACAAGCTGATGCTCTACACGGTCGTCGCCACGGGCGTACTGAGCTTCTTCGTGTGGGCGCATCACCAGTTTATTGCGGGCATCGACCCGCGTATGGCAAACGTCTTCACGGTCACCACGCTCCTGATCTCGGTGCCTATTGCCGAGCTCTGTTTCGTGATCATCGCGACGTTGTACGGTGGCTCGATCACGCTCACCACGCCGATGCTGTGGGCTTTAGCCTTCGTGGCGGAGTTCCTCATCGGGGGCGTGACCGGGATCTTCCTGGGTGCATCAGGCGCGGACATCTACTTCCACGACACGTACTTCGTATTGGCCCACTTCCACTACACGTTCTTCCCGATTGCCATCATCGGCACGTTCGCGGCGTTCACGTACTGGTTCCCGAAAATGTTCGGCAAGATGATGAACGAAACCCTGGGCAAGATCCATTTCTGGGGTACGATCATCTCGTTCAACGTCATCTTCATCCCGCTGTTCGTGCTTGGGATGGGTGGCCAGCACCGCAGGATCTACAACTACCAGCACTTCCCTGATCTCGCAGGGCCCGAGATGTACCAGCTGCGGGAGATCGCGACAGTCGCGCTGCTGGTGATGCTCGCCTTCCAATTGGTCTTCTTCTACAACTGCATCCGGAGTTGGATGAGCGGTGAGAAGGCCGGAAAGAATCCATGGAAGTCCAATACGCTGGAGTGGACGACCGAGTCGCCTCCGGGGCACGGCAATTGGCCCGCCGATCAGATGCCGAACGTGTACCGGGGGCCGTACGAGTACAGTCATCCGGACCGTGAAGAAGACTATTGGCCCCAGAACGAACCCACCTAATGTCATTTCCGAAACCGCAAGCGACGCTCCGCAGCGCGACCGGGATCCCCACCGGTCGGCTAGCTGTCTGGTGGCTGATCGCTTCCGAGGTTGTGATCTTCGGAGGCCTGTTGGGCTCCTATCTGATGCACCGCTTGGGCCATCCCGAGTGGGCTGACGCGGCCGCGCACACGAACACCTGGATCGGGGCGTTCAATACGTTTGTGCTTCTGACCTCCAGCTTCACCGCAGTGCTCGCTCACAAGGCCGCAGAGGCCGGAGACGGGAAGAAGGCCGCCAAATTATTGGTGCTGACCATGGGGGGCGCGGTCACGTTCGTTTTGGTGAAAAGCGCCGAGTGGGCCTACGAGATTTCGCACGGCTATACGATCACGGCGAATAACTTCTGGTCCTTCTACTACACCGCGGCGGGACTGCACGCGCTCCACGTCATAGCGGGCGCGATTATCATGGGGATCATCGCTGCCGATGCCTACCGCGGCCGCGAGCTCCAGAGGGTGGAGCTGATCGGGATCTATTGGCACTTCGTCGATGTGGTCTGGATCTTCCTGTTCCCGCTGCTCTACATAGCGAAGTAGGTCGATATGTCTGACAATCACGACGTCAATTACAAAAAGATCTACTTCTGGCTGCTGGGTCTTCTCGTCGTCAGTGTGGCCGGGCCGTTCCTCGGCATCGGGTGGGTCACGCTACTGACTGCATTCGGCATCGCGCTGGTCAAGGCGAATCTCGTGATCCAGAACTTCATGCACCTCCGCTGGGAAAAGAAGCTGGTGAAGTGGCTGCTGATGAGTTCGTTGATCCTTATGGCTCTCTTCGTGGCGGGCGTTGCGCCCGATGTGATGAACCATGAGGGAAATAACTGGGTGAACGTCGCGGCGCAGGCAGCGGTCGAGCGTGGACTCAGCGACGAGCAGAGCGAGGGCGGGGAAGCCCCAGATGGCGGAACTGAAGTAGCCGCCGCCGAACCCGGAGTGTTTAGCCCGGTGGCGCAGTTCAATCTCATCTGCGCTTTGTGCCACGGTACTGCCGGTGACGGTATCGGTGTAGGAGGCGCGGCATTCGACTCGCCGCCGGGAAACTTCACTGACCCGGTGTTCTGGGAAACGCGTGACGACGAGCGCATCAAGACTGCGATCAGAGATGGTGGCGCTGCGGTAGGCGTTTCAGCGAATATGGCTCCTTGGGGAGCTCTCTTCGACGATGCACAGCTCGACGAGATGGTCGAGTACGTGAAGTCCTTCAGGCCGCAGGGCCAGTAGAGCTGGGATAGTCATGGCCGTCGAGTCCGTCACCTTCGCTCTGGAGCCGCGGCCCGAGCCGATGCGGCGTCCCGAGCTCATGGCGGACGGCGTGATGGGCATGCTGATCTTCGTGTTTACGGAGATCATGATGTTTGCCGGGTTGATCTCCGCACACGCGATTGTGCGCTCGCAGGTAGCAGGCGAAATGTGGCCACCCTATGGGCAGCCGCGCCTGCCGGTTCAGGAGACCGCGGTGAACACCGCCGCCCTCCTCGTGAGCGGAATCGTGCTCGTCTTTGCACAACTCGCCTTCAGGAAGGAACCGTCGCGCGCGCGGTTGCCGATGCTACTCGCGCTGCTGCTCGGCCTCTTCTTCGTCGGCGCGCAGGGCACGGAGTGGGTGGCGCTTCTCGGTGAGGGACTCACGATCCAGTCGAGTACGTACGGTGGCTTCTTCTATCTCATCGTGGGTGCTCACGGCGTGCATGCGATCGCGGCAATCCTGGCGCTCGGCTGGGCTTGCTACGAGCTCCACAAGCGCAGGCTCACCTCGTCCCAGATCGCCACGGTGTCGGTCTTCTGGTATTTTGTGGTCTTGCTTTGGCCGATCCTCTACCTGAACGTGTACCTATGAAACCCGCCTGGATCTCTGTTCTGGTATTGGCCCTCCTGGTCTTCCTCCCCGATGTCGCGCATGCGTGCGCCGTCTGCTTCGACGCTCGGGACGAGAACCGTCAGGCGTTCGTGGCGACGACTGTTTTCTTGTCCCTGCTACCGCTTGGCATGGTAGCTGGAGCAGGCCTGTGGGTGCGCCGGCGCTCGCGGGAGATCGATGAGAAGATCGACTCCGAGGCTCCCTCGGACCGCTAGGGCCGCACGTCGGCACGGACACGCTTAGCCCGAGCTTCTTCGCGCGTTTCTACGCGCCTCTCGTAGCAACGAGCTTCCTACTCACTGCTACGAATCCGCTCATCGCCGCCGCGCTTGCACGTACCCAGGACCCAGCTGCGGCGCTTGCCGGCTTCGGAGTAGCGTTTGCGCTGATCTGCGTATTGTATGCGCCTCTTCTTGTGGTGCAGCAGGTGTCGGCGGCGCGGCTGCTCGAGGCGTCTGACCTGGCGCCGGTTCGGCGCTTTGCTGTGATCATGGGCCTCGCCATGTCGGCTCTGGCGGCGGCGGTGGCGTTTACGTCCCTGGGTGTGTTCGTATTGGAGAGTGGAGTCGGTGTGCACGACTCGATCCTCGACCAGGCGATCTCGGCGATGACGGTGCTGTGGCCTGTTCCGTTGCTCACGGGTGTGAGGGCGCTGCACCAGGGGAGACTCGTCGCGGGCCATCGCACCAACCCGATTGCGGCGGCTACGGGAGTGCGTACGGTGGTGCTCGCCGCGGTGGCTTTCTCGCTGACTCAGACGCCGGCAGGTGCTTGGCTGGGCGGCGCGGCGTTTACAGCGGGTCTGATGTTCGAGGCTGGCATTGTGGCACTCGTGCCCGCGTCCAAGCCGGTGGTCGCTGAGAGGCCCCCTACGGAGTCGGAGGGTGAGGACCGCCTGCTCTCCTTCTCCACCCCACTCATGCTGAACGTGATGTTGTGGTGGAGCACGCCGCTCATCATCACGTCGGTTCTCGCACGCACTCCGGAGCCGGACTGTTCGATCGCGGCGTTCACCGTCGTGGAGGCGGTGGCCTGGTTTCTCACGGCGCCGGTCGGTCAGTTGCAACACGCATCCATCGCCCTTGTGGACTCGCGCGAGGCCCACAGGCGCGTGAACCTCTACGCGGGAGGGCTCGCCGTGGGCGTGACCGGCCTGCTCGCAATCCTGTCGATTCCCGCGGTCCGTGAAGCGGTCTTGTGGACTGGCTTCCGGCTGGACCCGTCGCTGCTCGAGCCGGCTGGTCTAGCATTCCCAGTGGCTGCCCTGTACCCAATGCTGTACGGGCATCGCCAATACTACCAGGGCCTTTTTGTTCACATCGGGTGTACCGGGTTCGTCGGGCGCGGTGCCGTGGTTCGCATCGTGGTAGTACTCGCGGCCGCCCCACTGCTTCTCGGACCCATGGGTGGCAATGGTGCGCGACTCGGCGTCACCCTTGCTGTGGTGGGGCTCGTTGCGGAGGGCGTCTTCTTGGAGGTGATGGCTCGCTGGCGTGCACTGCCGATGCTACCAGCTACGAGTCCGTGCTCAGGTTCTCCAGAACCCACGCAGTGACGCGGATGTCCAGCCTATGGTTGGCGCGCAGTCCTGCGACGCCATAGGGGCGGGCTTCCGCGGCCGGCATGGTGTGCACCACCGTGCCATTCACCGAGAACTGTGTCTCGCCCTGCACGACTTCGACCGTCAAAGTGTTCTCGGGCTCGTCGCCCTCGACCTCGACGCCCCGCACGGCCTCGTGTGCGGTCCAGTCTACGAAGGTCTCCAGTACCTCCCCGATGCGACGCTTGATCAGGTAGTCGACCGTGGGCCGAACGAGCAGGTAGGTGTATTCCTGGTCGGCGCTCTCGAGGTCACGGCCACCTATGAAGATGCCGTACGCCTCACGGTACCCGACGGGCGCCCCGAACTGAGCAAAGGTCGCTTCGATCCGCATGTCCCCGCTGAGAATCTGATCTGCTGACCTGAAGGCGATTCCGGCAGGACCTGTCAAAACGCGGACGGATCCGTCCGCTTCGGAGAGTTGAAATTCGCCGGGGTCGCTACGCTCGCTGTCGAGTCGAAACGTGTAGCTCCCTAAAGGGGCGGCCGTCTCGGAGCTCGGCCGCTCGACGGGAGGGGCGCCCTGCTCAGCACACCCAGTGCTCAAGACCATCAGCATCATACAGATGCCTGACCACCATCCGGTTCGACGGTCGTTACCTCTCCATATTCCCCTCACCCCATCCTCCTCCGCTTATTTTTCATGAAGTCCATCATGATGTACTGACCCAAGGTCATCGTGTTGGTGAAGTACGCCTTGCCGCGTGCAATCTCAGACACCTTCTGCACGAACTGCACCAGATAGGGGTCACTTGCGAGCATGAATGTGTTGATCAGGATACCAGCTTTACGGCATGCCGAAACTTCCTGGAATGTCCGTTTCAGGATGTTCGGGTCGAGCGCCCCCGAGTTGGTGTAGACGCGACCGTCGGGCAGTGTCATGGCGCTCGGTTTCCCGTCGGTAATCATGATGATCTGCCGCATGTCTTTGTTTTGCGAGGCCAAAATGCGCCGGGCTACCTCCAGCCCTTCCGCGGTATTCGTATGGAATGGACCGACCTGCGCTTTTCCGAGCTGCGAGAGTGGGATTTCTTCCGCCCGATCCCCGAACGTGACGACGCGTAGAGAGTCGCCCGGGAACTGCGTGCGGATCATGTGTGACATCGCGAGCGCCACGCGCTTTGCCGGAGCAAAACGATCCTCTCCGTAGAGCACCATCGAGTGTGAGATGTCGAGCATGAGCACCGTCGCGCACGACGAACGGTACTCCGCCTGGTGCACCATGAGGTCGCCGTACTCGAGGTTGAGCGGGACCGCGAGGCCTTCCCGCTCGATCGCGTTCTTGAGCGTTGCTGCGATGTCGAGGTTCAGCGTGTCGCCGAACTCGTAAGGCTTCGCCGCCGCCTCGGCTTCGATGCCTGTGGAGAGGTGTGGCGTGTCGTGCGAGCCAGCACTCGCTTTGCCCAGCGCGGACAACAGTCCTTTGAGTGAGCGGTAGCCCAGGAAGTCCAACCCCTTCTGCGTGAGGTTGAACTGAACCTGTTGAGCGGCCTGCTTCGCTTCGTCGATGTTGCCTTGGCCCGTGACGTCGTAGGTGGCGCCGGGCATCTGCGGATCGCCGGTCTCGAGGTTGATAAATCCTTCCTCGACCATTTTCTGGATGAGGTCATCCAGCATTGCCGCGATCTGCTCCTGAATGGTCTCGTCGCCCTGGCCCTCGCCACGGAGCTCCTCGACCATCTCGGGCGTGATCTCTCCACTCTCCAGTAGCGCCCTGAGCAGTGCGTTCTTCAGCGCGTCCGTCGAGTTTGGATCTTCGGTGCCGGACCAGCCCCAATACGGATGATAGTGCGGTCCCCCCGCGAACCCACCGTCCATCAGGAAGTCCGAGAGATTCTCCAGCAGCGCCTCCAAATTGAGGGCGTCGAGCCAGCGGCCTTTGTATTTGGAGTAGGTCGTGAAGCGCATGTTACCAGACTATGTCTACGAGTACGTTCCCGCCATGAACTCTTCGATCCAACAGGCGCTCCTCAATCACTACGACCGGGAACGGCGAAAACTGCCTTGGCGTGACGAGCCCGACCCATACCGGGTACTCGTGTCAGAGGTCATGCTGCAGCAGACGCGTGTACAAACCGTGCTTTCCTATTACGGCGGTTGGCTGGAGCGGTTCCCTGATATCGACACATTGGCCGACGCGGATATCGACGACGTGCTCAAGGCGTGGGAGGGGCTCGGCTACTACCGGCGGGCTCGGAACCTCCACCGAGCCGCGCGGCTCATTCGAGAACGGCCCGGCGGTGACGTGCCCGATACCTACGAAGCACTCAGGGCTCTGCCCGGTGTTGGGGAATATACGGCGGGAGCCGTTGCTAGCATCGCGTTTGGAGCACCGGTGCCCGCCGTCGACGGCAATGTGCGCCGGGTCCTCGCTCGTCTCTTCAATGAGCCGGAGCCGCGAACGTCATGGCTGCGGGAGAAGGCTGCTGAGCTGATGGACCTCGAGCGACCAGGGGATTGGAACCAGGCGCTGATGGAGTTGGGGGCGACCCTGTGTTCGCCGCGCGCGCCGGAGTGTGCCGTCTGTCCGGTCGTCGATTGTTGTGCTGCCTACGATGCGAGTACTCAAGGGCGTTGTCCCGGCACGTCCGTGAGGACCAAGCCGAAGAAGCGCCGGATCGCGCTCGCTGTGCTGCAGGCGGATGGTTGCGTCATGCTCGAGCGTCGTCCTAGTGAAGGGCTGCTGGCCGGCATGTGGTCGTTTCCAGAAGTGGCGGGGTATGATACTGGCCCTAGTATGGGGGAGGCCGCTAAGTGTTCGCGCGAGTCGGTACGTGCAGCAGTACCGGAGTGGGGGCTTGTCGCGACGGGGTGCCCCCAAGCACTTCCGAGCGTTGAGCACCGCTTCACACACCTGCATGCGATCTATGAGCCATGGTTGGTGCCTGTTGCTGCACGATCCGAGGGCGAGGGTCGCGTGTGGGTTGATCCTGCCACTTCCAACGATGTCGCAGTGCCTGCCGCCCAGCAGAAGGTGCTTGCGCTCGTGAACGAGATGGAGACCGCGTGAGAATTGCGGACATGACCTGGATGCAGGTCGAGAATTACTTGCTAGAGGATGACCGGTGCGTTCTGCCGTTGGGTAGCACGGAGCAGCACGCCTATCTGAGCCTCGCAGTCGATGCCATTCTTTCCGAGAGGGTCGCGGCAGATGCTGCGGAGCCCCTAGGGGTCCCGGTGTTTCCGGCGGTCGCGTACGGACTCACGCCTTATTTCATGGCCTATCCTGGCACCGTCACTCTGACGCCGGATACCTACGCGCGTCTCTTGAGAGAAGTGCTGGGTAGCATCGTTCACCACGGTTTTCGGCGGATCCTGGTCGTGAACGGTCACGGCGGGAATCGTGAGGGCTGTCCCGCGGCCTTGGCGTGGGCATCCGAGCAGGCGGGAGTGACACTGCGCTGGCACGACTGGTGGGCTGGACAGCAGACGATGGACGCTGTCCGATCGATCGATCCTGCTGCTTCACACGCATCGTGGATGGAGGGCTTTCCGTGGACGCGGGTGGCCGGGGTTGAAGTGCCGGTGGGCCACAAGGCTACCGTCGATCTGGAAGACCGAGAGGGCCTGTCGCCGACCGATCTGCGTGCGCGTCTTGGCGATGGGTGCTTCGGCGGCTTTTATGAACGTCCGGACGACGATCTTGCGAAAGTGTGGGGCGTCGCCGTTGAGGAGACACGCGAACAGATCGTGGAGGATTGGTAGATGGACATCGACTTCGAGGATCGCACCGTCTTGGTGACGGGGGCCGCTCACGGCTTCGGCCGGGCGATCGCGAGCGCGTTTGGCTCTCGTGGTGCGACCGTCTTCGTCTGCGACATTGTCGAAGAAGGGCTCGGGCGGACGGTCGAACTCGTCGGGGAGCGGTGCCACGGTATGCTCGTCGACGTCACCGACCGGAGCGCGGTGCGTGCTTGGGTGGACTCCTGCTCGGCCACCTCCGGGCGCATCGACGTGCTCGTCAACAACGCGGGGGGCGTTCTGGGCCAAGTCGGACAGCCCATCGAAGAGGTCGCGAGTGAGGAGTGGCAGGCCATTCTTGCGGTGAACCAAACCGCTGCATTCTGGACATGCCAAGCTGTCGCACCCCACATGAAGCGCGCCGGATACGGGCGTATCGTGAACATCTCGAGTGGTGCCGGACTCGGTGTCAGCTTGACCGGTATCCAGGCATATGCGTCGGCGAAAGCAGGTCAGATAGGACTAACCCGACAGCTCGCCCACGAGCTCGGACCGTTCGGGGTCACGGTCAACAACATCGCGCCGGGCTTCGTTCTCTCGAATTCGAATACTGAGAAGCAGTGGGAGTCTTACGGTCCAGAAGGGCAAGCGGAGCTGATCTCGGGAATCGCGCTACGCAGGCTCGGGACTCCGTCGGACATCGCGCACGCGGTTCTGTTCTTTGCCTCGGAGTATGCTGGGTGGATTACGGGAGCCGTGTTGCGTGTCGACGGAGGTCGGTGAGGCTCGGATCCACTATTCGACGCTAGCTCTCTCCTGCAGCTCGAGCACCCAACTCGGCGTCTCGCTGAGATACTCCCGGATCATCTCGATGCGCCGGAAGTAGTAGCGAGCGTTCAAGCCCTGAAAGACCGCGGTGGCAGCGATCACGCCCGTGTACATCATGAGCGTGAGCGAGCGCACCACTTCGTCCAGGTCACCACCCAGAAGCTCGGTGAGCTCCGCCATCTGCGGATCGGGCCGAGCCGTGGCCTGATACATGCTCTACAGGCAGTACACGATGATGAGCGCCATGAAGCCGACTTGGTTGCGCCACAGCAGCTCGGGACCGGCTATGTCGGCGCGGAGGATTGCCGACCGGCCCTTGAACTCGTTTCGTGCTACGACAGCCATTCCCGCACCAAGAACGAGCGCGGTCAAATTGAAGATGCCGAACAGCAGCGTCACAGCCGCGAAGAACCCAATCGACCACCTGTTGAAGGCAGCTACCCGCGCTGCTCCCGTGAACGCCCGCGCTCGTTCTTTGGCTTCTTCAAGCGCCTCCTGTTGCTCGGGCGTAAGCGGTGGTGGAGCGGTCGTTTCAGCTGCTCTGTCCGCCCATCGGGTCGAAACCCTGATATCCCTGCCCAGGCTCGGGGCCTTTCTGCGGGGCACGCGCGTATCCGGCGGTGCTTCGGGCCAGGCGTTTCTGTGCAACCAGCGCCTCGAGCACCAACTCGCAAGCGGCGGCTCGCACGCCATCCCCGGAAGTCGCGCCAGCGAGGCCAACATCTTCTATGAGCTGGAGAAGGCCGGCCACCGTTTCGAAGCCCTTCACGCAGGCTGATGCAGACGCATCTTCGCCCACTTGAAGCGCACCGCCGGTCTCGAAGTAGTCGATGATGTCATCCACGTCGGCGCCGCCCGCGCGAATGTCGAACGTGAACGATGCTCCCTGCTGGATGAGCTCCTGCGCGATCTTGTCGGCCCCGTGAAGCTCACCCTCGTACTCGAGCTCCATCTTGCCTCTGATGGCAGGAAGCGCGGCATATAGATCTCCGATGCGCGGCACCGCGGTGTCTTCTCCGTGTTGCATCGCGCGTCGCTCGGCATTTGAGACGATGGTTTCCATCACGGTGATCGGCATGCGTTGACTAACGCCCGAGCGTTGATCGATGCGTTTGTCCTCGCGCGCGATGAATGCGACACGCTCTACAGTTTCTTCCATGAAGTCGGGAATCTCCACGCACACGCCCCCCCGGTCGACCCACGCCTCCTGACGTGTGATCTCGATTCCAGTCTCGAGATCCTCCGGGTAGTGCGTGCCGATTTCGGCACCGATTCGGTCCTTGAGTGGTGTGATAATCTTCCCGCGTGCCGTGTAGTCCTCGGGGTTGGCCGTGAAGACCATGAAGACATCGAGCGCGAGGCGAATGGGGTAGCCCTTCACCTGAACATCCCCTTCCTCCAGGATGTTGAAGAGCCCCACCTGGATCTTGCCGGCTAGATCGGGCAATTCGTTAATCGCGAAGACGCCGCGGTTCGCACGCGGGAGCAGCCCGTAGTGGATTGTCAGCTCGTCCCCGAGGATGTGGCCACCGCGCGCGGCCTTGATCGGGTCGAGGTCGCCGATCATGTCCGCGATGGTCACGTCAGGGGTGGCGAGTTTTTCCACGTAACGGTGGTCCCGGCCGACCCACTCGATCGGTGTTTCGACTCCGTACTCCTCCAAGCGCTCTCGGCCGTACTTCGAGATCGGCAGGAACGGATCATCGTTGATCTCACTCCCGGTGATGACCGGCACTTCGTCGTCGAGCAGGGAGACGAGCTGGCGTAGAATCCGGCTCTTGGCCTGGCCGCGGAGCCCGAGAAGAATGAAGTCGTGCTTGGACAGTACCGCGTTCACGATCTGGGGCACCACGGTGTTCGAGTATCCCTTAATGCCGGGAAAGAGCTCTTCGCCGGAACGCAGCTTGTCGACGAGATTCGAGCGCATCTCGTCCTTGACCGTGCGCGGTTGGTAGCCCGCAGATCTCAACTCACCAAGCGTGGTTGGACGGTGTTCGCTCATACGCCGGACACTCCTCTGGAGTCAACCATACACTGGACACTTCTCCCTCGGGGTCAAGACACGGGGCCGCCGTCACCGTAGGCAAAGGGTAGAGTCCCGCACCCGAGTTGGCGATCTTACCGTCGGAGTCGATTCGGTACACGCTTCCGATTCCACGGATCCGCCACTTCTCACTTCCCACTCCCCATTTGGGAGCACAAATGTCTGAGGGCACCAGCGTCCTCCGCACCTCCGTACGTCCAATCGACGCACAACCGCCGCTTCTCCGCGAGCGCTTCATTGTAGAAAACCAGCCGGACTCGGAGGCGGTACCCCTGGATGTGGTCTTCGTCGGTGGTGGCCCTGCGGGGCTGGCCGGCGCGATCGAGCTCGCTCGACTCGTTCAGCGGGACAACGAAGCGGGAGGTGGGCTCGGGGACGTGGAGATCGGCGTGCTGGAGAAGGCTGGCCAGCTCGGGGAGCACAGTCTGTCGGGGGCGGTCGTGAACCCGAGTGGCTTCCAGGAGCTATTCCCCGAGATGTCGCTGGAGGACTTCCCTTTCCGCCGCCCGGTGGACAAGGAGTCGGTGTTTTTCATGACCGAGTCGAGCTCGTTCAGAATCCCGACGCCTCCCACGATGCAGAACCACGGCAACTACATCGCCTCGATCTGCGAGATCGTGCGCTGGCTGGGGGAGAAGGCTGAAGGTCTTGGCGTCAACGTGTTCGCCGGCTTCCCGGTGGATTCGCTGCTGGTCGAGGGCCAGAAAGTGATCGGCGTACGAACGACTCCCGCGGGACTCGACCGTGACGGTGAGCCGACTGGCCCGGACGCGATGCCCGCGATGGACCTGACGGCTCAGGTCACGGTGCTCGCCGAGGGTACGCGCGGGCCGCTTTCCCAAGCGTGGCTGGAGTGGCAGCAGGTAGGGTCGGAGAATCCCCAGATATTCGCGCTTGGTGTCAAGGAACTTTGGGAGGTGAAGAAGCCTCTCGATCGGATCGTCCACACGATGGGCTGGCCGCTGCCGAGGGACGCTTTTGGCGGCTCCTTCATGTACCCAATGTCGGACGATGTCGTCGCGCTCGGCCTGGTGGTCGGGCTCGACTACGCAGACGCGCGCTTCGACGTGCACGAGACGCTGCAACGCATGAAGCTGCACCCACTCTTTCGCCAGTACCTGGAAGGTGGCGAGATGGTCGAGTGGGGAGCTAAGACGATCCCGGAAGGCGGCTTCTATTCGGTGCCGTCGCGACGTCACGGTGACGGTGTGTGCCTGGTAGGGGACGCAGCGGGCTACGTGGAGGTGTCCTCTCTCAAGGGAATTCACTACGCGATGCATTCTGGCATCATGGCCGCACGCCAGATCTTCGAGGCACTCAAGGCGGGTGACACCTCGGAAGCGGGACTCGCCGGCTACTCCAAGGCGGTCGACTCCAGCGTGATCATGAAGGACCTCAAACAGTGCCGGAACATGCGACTCGCCTTCAAAGACGGCTTTTTCGTCGGAGGAGCGAAGGCTGGTCTCATGACGCTTACCCGCGGTGCGTTTCCCGGCGGTAGGATCTCCATCGAAGAGGATGCCGCGGAGTCACGCACGCTAGGCGCTGCGCCCGAGCCATTCGTGCCGGACGGCAAGCTGACCTTCTCCAAGGTCGACGGCGTCTACAAGTCTGGAAATCAGACTCGCGACGATATCCCGTCCCATCTGATCGTGGGGGAAGACGTGAGCGCGGAGGCCGCCGAACTGTTGGAGCACATGTGCCCAGCCGGGGTCTACGAGCGCGATGGCAGTGACCTGCGGGTGAATGCACCGAACTGTGTCGACTGCAAGGCGACGGACGTGTTGGGTCCCCGGTGGACGCCGCGAGAGGGTGGCAGCGGCCCGGCATATAGGCAGATGTAGGAGCCAACCCCCCTTTCGCGACGGGTCTTCTCAGGCAGGCTGCCGAAGTCGCGGACCGGCCGTGGCCGGGCAGGCCTCGACTACATTAGTCGGTTCCCCGACAGAATCTGTGGGTGATCTGGCGGCGATCGGGGTGACAGTGGTGGGTCGAAGAGATAAGGCGCGGTGTGGCG
>Ga0114996_10005207_pt1 | contig 15360 bp, 11 predicted proteins | sample ArcticOcean_MG_C_4_FD_87039 | JGI IMG/M metagenome (GOLD analysis project Ga0114996, IMG submission 87039) | Marine microbial communities from western Arctic Ocean - ArcticOcean_MG_CB4_134 | ecosystem: Environmental > Aquatic > Marine > Oceanic | place: Arctic Ocean: Canada Basin | collected...
AACGGGCCCATTCACAGCATCAGCTACGACGGACGGACCGTCCGGCAGTACGTCGACACGAACGACCCGCGCTGGGGCTACCGGGTCCAGACACAGGGTTCGGAGCGGGGCCTCCAGAGCTTCGCGTTCCACCCTCAGTTCGGGCAGCAGGGCGCGCCTGGATACGGCAAGTTCTACACGTGGGTCGACATCGTCGACACGGCTCCCACGCCCGACTTCCGACCAGGGCCCGACGGAGGTGATTCGCACGACACGGTCCTGCTGGAGTGGACCGCCCAGGACGCGTCGGCCGTCGCGTACGACGGTGGCCCGCCGCGCGAGGTCATGCGGCTGGAGCAGCCTTATGGGAATCACAACGCCGGCCAGCTCGCCTTCAACCCGACGGTTGCCCCGGGAGATTCGGACTTCGGCCTGCTCTACATGGGCGTCGCGGACGGCGGCAGCGGTGGCGACCCCATGAACATGGCGCAGAACCTGAGCTCCGCGTTCGGGAAGATCTTCCGCATCGATCCACTCGGCTCGAACAGCGCGAACGGTGAGTATGGGATCCCGTCCGACAACCCGTTCGTGAGTCAGATCAACTCGGACGTCGTCGAGGAGATCTACGCATACGGAGCGCGCAATCCGCAGAAGTTTGCTTGGGATTCATCAAACGGGAATCTCTTCATGGCCGACATCGGCCAGAACACGGTCGAGGAGCTGACCCTGGTGCCTCGGGGCGCGAACCTCGGCTGGAACGTCTGGGAGGGGAGCTTCCGCTACGTCGGCCGCAACGGCATCGAGACGTCGAACCCGCGTGGGGACCGGTCGGTGACCTTCCCCGTCGCCGAGTACGGACAGCCCGATCCGCTGCTGCAAGGTCAGTCGGCCGCGGTCGGCGTGCACGTGTACCGGGCAAACGTCATTCGGCCCATTGCCAACATGGTGCTGTGGGGGGACAACCCCAGCGGCGAGGTGTGGGCTGTTCCGGCCGATGATCTGCCGAACGGTGGTCAGGACGGGATTCGGAGGGTGCTGTTCATTGACGACGGCGAGGCCAAGAATCTGGTCGGGCTCATCCGGGAGAACGTGCCTGGTGCTAGCCAGGCGGACCTGCGCCTGGGGTCGGGGCCGGATGGAACGGTCTTCTTGCTTAACAAGATCGACGGCATCGTGAGGCGGCTTGGGCGCTGACCTCCCAGGAGTGAGCGGCGTCCGGGCCTTGCCGGCCTGGACGCACGCCGCCTAGTCTCTCGCTTCGGGCCGACATCAATGGAGGGAGACGCAATGAGGTACTCAGTGATCGGGTCGTGCATGCGAGCCGTTATGGTCCGCACGTGCCTCTTGGCTCTGCTGGTGACATCAGCCGCCTCGACTCAGGCCTTCGCCCAGACGGCCGTCTCCCAAGGCGGCGTCACCACCATCGAGTTCTACAGCCCGGCCGTGGACCGTACGATGAAGTACAACATCGTGCTCCCCTACGGCTACGAGGACTCAGACGTCGAGTATCCGGTGCTCTATCTACTCCACGGGCTCAGACAGAACTACACGGCCTGGGGCCAGTACGGTGTCCCGTTCTACGTGGACATGTACAACCTGATCGTCGTCATGCCGGACGGCGGCAACTCCTGGTACATCAACTACGCCCAGAGCCAAGGCGGCCAGACGAACAACTGGGAGGACCACATCCTCCAGGACGTTGTCGGCCACGTCGATGCCAACTACCGCACCATCGAGCGACGGCAGGGCAGGGCTCTGACGGGCCTCTCGATGGGGGGGTACGGCAGCATCACGATGGGGCTGCGGCATCCTGACATGTTCGTGTCGATCGGTACGACGAGTGGCGCGCTCGAGCATGGAAGGCAGGCCTCCAGCCGGCTGAGGGGGCCGTCGTCACCACCGGCCCCAGCCCAGCGCACCGCCGAAGAGGAGCAGCGGCGCCGCAGGCCCAACCCGGCGATCGGTATCGAGGGCTTCAGCAGTCAAGCCGAACGCACGCCCGAGGGCGAGCCGTTCCTGACGGCTGCGCAGGCCGACCAGTACGATCCGTTCGTGCTCATCCACCAGATCCCGGTTGAGGAGATCCCGCACATCTACATCGACTGCGGGACCGAGGACGGCCTCATTGCCGGCGCTCGAGAGCTCGCGGGGATCCTCATGGGGAAGGACCTCCCGTTCGACTACATGCAGGCGGCAGGGCGGCACAACGGGGCGTACTGGACGGAGTCCCTGGGGCGCATCATCGGCGTTCAATATGAGGTAATGCGGAGGGCGCTGGGCGAGCGGCCGATGCCGGTGCGGAGGGGGTAGAGGGGGTAGAGGGGGGCTGATCCCTCGTCCCACGAGGGCGTGAAGGCCGTCTACGGAACGCACGACGTGCAGACGCTGGCCCAGCTCGACCGGGTGGCCGAGCGCGCAGTACGAGTCGCGCTCATGGCCGACGGCCACATCGGCTACGTCATGCCGATCGGGGGAGTCGCGGCATACCGCGACCAGGTGAGCCCCATCGGCGTCGGGGTCGACATCGCGTGCGGGAACGCCGCAGTCCTGACGGACCTCACGAATGAAGACATCGCGCCGCACCTGGAGACGCTCGCCGACGAGATCGCCTCGACCATCGGCTTCGGCCTGGATCGCCCCAAGAACCTGGCGGACGACGCCCCGACCGACCATCCACTTTTCAAGTCGGATGTCTGGGAAGCACTGCCCGACTCGGTCGCGGGCGAGCTGAAGCGGCGGGCTCGGTCCCAGCTGGGAACGGTCGGTAGCGGCAACCACTACGTGGACGTCTTCTCGGACGAGCAGGGGCGTGTCTGGGTCGGCGTGCACTTCGGCTCGCGCGGACTGGGCTTCATCACCGCGCACGGCTTCATGTCGCTGGCCCAGCACGTCCAATGGAAGGACCTCCAACCCCGCCCCAACATGAACCGAGAGGTGATCCTCGATCTCACCTCACCGCTGGGTCACGACTACTGGGCCGCCATGAACCTCGCCGGCCAGTACGCTTACGCGGGCCGCGAGTGGGTCGCGCGCAAAGTCGTCGACATCCTTGGCGGACGGGAGGTGGATCTGGTGCACAACCACCACAACTTCGCCTGGCGCGAGGAGCACGGCGGCGAGGCGCTTATCGTCGTGCGGAAAGGCGCCACTCCCGCCTTCCCGGGCCAGCGCGGCTTCGTGGGAGGGAGCATGGGCGATCAGTCGGTGATCCTCCGCGGCGTCGAGACCGACGAGCCGACGCTGCATTCGACAGTTCACGGGGCCGGCCGCGTCATGGGCCGCACGCAGGCGAAGGGGAAGTGGCGGAAGGGAAAGTGCATCCGACCGGGCAGGGTCAGCCCTGAGGACATGCGGCGGGCGACCGAGGGCGTTGTGCTGCGGGGCGGGGACCTCGACGAAGCGCCGCAGGTCTACCGAAAGCTGGGCGCGGTACTAGCGGCGCAGGGGCCCACTGTCGAGGTTCTCCATACGCTCACGCCCCTGATCGTGTGCATGGCACCCTCTCGCACGCGCGACCCGTACAAGGACTGAGAGCGACCCGTGGACGCCCCAAAGGATTCGACGCCGCCCCAGAGGCTCGAGAAGCAGCTAGGGCTGTGGAACGTCTACGCGATCGCGACGGGTGCGACGCTGAGCTCGGGCTTCTTCCTGCTGCCGGGACTGGCTGCGGACGGAGCCGGTGCGGCGATGCCCTTCACCTACGTGTTCGCGGCGCTCATCCTCGTGCCGGGCCTCCTGAGCATGGCCGAGCTCGCCACGGCCATGCCACGCGCCGGAGGCATCTACTACTTCCTGGACCGGAGCTTGGGCCCCCTCGTGGGCACCATCGGGGGCTTTGGGACCTGGATCTCGCTCATCCTCAAGTCGGCGTTCGCGTTGGTCGGTGTGGGCGCCTACCTGCACCTCTTCCTGCCCGATCTGGACACGCGCCCGATCGCGGCAGGCTTCGCGATCTTCTTCGGGTTGGTGAACCTCTTCGGCTCCCGAAAGAGCGGGTCCTTTCAGGTGGTGCTGCTGGGCGGCCTCCTGTTGTTGCTGCTTTGGTTCTGCGGCTTCGGTCTCCTCGAGATGGACATCGGCAACTTCGACGGGCTCTTCGAGACCGGCAGCACCGGCTTCATCAGCACGGCCGGGCTGGTCGTAGTGAGCTACATGGGCCTCACTAAGGTGGCCAGTGTAGCCGAGGAGGTGATTCACCCGGAGCGCAACCTGCCGTTGGGCATGTTCCTGGCCTTCGGGACCGTCGTCATCGTGTACCTGGTCGGTACCTCGGTCATGGTCGGCGTGGCGGGAGTGGAGACGTTGGCGAGGGAGGGCGGCGACCTCACCCCTGTCGCCACCGTGGCGGAGCTCCTCGTGGGTCGCTGGGGCGCGGTCTTGATGACCGTCGCCGCGGTCTTCGCGTTCTCGTCAGTGGCGAACGCGGGGATCCTGAGCGCCTCCCGATATCCGCTGGCGATGGGGCGGGACAAGACGCTGCCGGACTTCTTCGGCCGCGTCGGCTCGTTGGGGACGCCCGCCATCGGCATCGCGTCGACGGTCGGATTGATCCTGCTGTCCGTGACACTTTTCGACCCGTCCCACATCGCAGAGCTCGCGAGCGCCTTTCAGCTCGTGATGTTCGCGCTCGCCTGCATCGCAGTGATGGTCATGCGCGAGAGCGGCATCGAATCGTACGATCCCGGCTATCGCTCGCCGCTCTACCCGGCGGTGCAGATCCTGGGAGTTCTGGCGCCATTCTGGCTCATCGTGAACATGGGTCTCCTTCCGACGCTCTTCACGGGCGGGCTCATCACGTTCGGCGCGATGTGGTACACCTACTATGCCCGAGGGCGCGTAACACGCGAGGGCGCGATTCTGCACGTCTTCGAGCGCCTCGGCCGCCGGCGGGACGAGGGGCTGGACCTGGAGCTTCGCGAAATCATGAAGGAGCGCGGTGCCCGCGAGGCCGACCCGTTCGACGAAGTCATGACGACCGCCCGGGTCATCGACGTCGTCGAGAAAATCACCTTCGAGCAGCTGTGCGTGATGTGTCCGCGCAGCTCGCCCTCGACCTACCGGTCACGGCCGAGCGGCTCGTCGACGGCTTCGTAGAGGGCAAGCGCCGTGGCTCTACCCCGGTGTCTCACGGGGCGGCGCTGCCGCACCTACGGTTGAAGGAGATCGACCGACCGCACATGGTGCTCGTGCGTGCACGCCGGGGGGTCGGTTTCGATGAGGGCTCCACAGAGCTGATCTGCGCGCTCTTCTTCCTTGTGAGCCCCGATGACGACCCGGGTCTGCACCTCCGCATTCTGGCTCAGCTCGCGAGCCGAATCGACGAGGCGGGCTTCATGTCCGAGTGGCTCGCGGCGAACACTGAGCAGAAGCTCAAGGAAGCGCTCATCCGGGAGGAGCGCATGCTCGTGCTCAGGCTGTCCAAGGGAGGCCCTGCCTCGAGCCTGATCGGCCTCCGGCTCAGTGAGATGTCCCTACCCGACGGCACCCTGATCGCGATGATCCGGCGTGCGGGAGAGCTCATCATTCCCAGCGGCGCGACTGAGCTGCAGGCGGGTGACCGGCTGACGGTGATCGGCCGGATCGAAGGCGTCAGTGAGCTGCGGCAGAGGTACGACGAGGCAGTTCAGGGCGAGAGGGCGTAGCCGAGCAGCAGGCCCAGGCCTTTCTAGAGAGCGAAGTGCCGAATGCTCTCGTATTGCTGGGCGGTCTCGAGGAGTCCGAGCACGTCGCGCAGCGACATCTCCTCGTGATCGGCGAACGCGGTCATGACCCGCGGCACGTTCCCCTCGGCGTTGTCGCCCATCACGATCACCACGGGGGCACCGTAACGGTCGCTGATCTTCTTGGCCTCTTCTTCCAGCTCACGTTCCCGCTCGTGAGTGATGTGCTTTCTCATCGGTTCGCCCCTCCGGCATGCTCGAAATTGTGGTCCGCCCTCAAGTTGGACGCACTCGTGCCTCCCAGGGAAGGACCTGGCAGGAGCTAGCGGAAGCGCGGCAGCTGGAAGCGGCGGTTCGAGCGGTCACATTGCTCGGTCGGCTCGGTGCCGGGGATGTAGTACTCGATGTACTGATCCTCCACCGGGCACCATCGCGAAGCCAGGTTTCCTGTGACGCGGTCGACAAGCACCGAATTGAGTCCCGGATGGGAGCGCCAGGCCTCCGGAATGGGGAGCAGCGGCGGAACGGACTCGATCCCGTTCGCCTCGTCGCCTTCCACGCCGTAGTAAACGCGCCGCATGAAGTCGCCCCATACGGGAGCCGGGATGCTCGCCCCTGTTGCGGACCGATATCCCGGGCCCAGCTCGAAGATCGGCTGGGGATTGTCCATGCCGAACCAGATGACCGCGAGAAGATTCGGCGTAAAGCCATTGAACCAGACGTCGGTTCCGTCGTTCGTCGTCCCGGTTTTGCCCCCAGCGGGTACCTCGAAGGGTAGGCCCGCAACGTAGCGAACCGCACCGACCGCGGTGCCGCCGTTCGTGTTCACGACGTCCTCGAAGATGTCCACCATAATGCGGGCGACGAGGCTGTCGACTACGACGGTACGCTCGGGCTGCGGCTCCCAGATGACGTTCCCGTTCGCGTCCTCGACGCGGAGGATCGGCATTGCGCGGACCTTGCTGCCTAGCGTCGGGAAGGCGGAATAGGCCTCGGCGATCTGGAGCGGAATCACTTCTGCAGCACCGATGAGAGCCGACGGTACGCGGGGGATAGGGGTCTGGATGCCCATGCGCCTGGCTGTCTGTGCCACCGTCTCGATGCCCACCTCGTCCCAACCGAGGTGAATCGCGATCAGGTTCCTGGACGTGTACATCCCCTCCCTCAGGGTCAGCGGACCGATGAAGTCCTGAGAGAAATTCTCGGGACGCCAGTCCGGTCCCGTGAGCTGGGGTGTGACGAACGGTCCGTCCACGATGATGTGTGAAGCGGGAATACCACTCGCGATGGCGGAGGTGTAGACGAACGGCTTGAACGAGGAGCCTGCCTGCCGCTGAGCCTGTCGCGCCCGGTCGAACTTCGATTGATTGTAGTCCCGGCCCCCGATCATGGCCTTCACCTGGCCCGTTTCTGGGTCGAGAGCGACGAAGGCTCCCTGCAGATAGGGAACGGTGGAGCCAGGGAAAGAGGCGACGGTGTCGAAGTCTGCGTATCGGGGATGCTTGAAGTTCACGCTGTCAGCTTCTACCGCCGCCCACCCTGCCTCCATCGCCGTTCGGGCCGCGCGCTGCATGTCCATGTCGAGCGTCGTGTAGACCCGGAAGCCTCCGGAGTAGATCTCGTCACCGAACCGGGAGTCCAAGATCTGCCGGACCCATTCGGTGAAGTAGGGCGCGAGCTCGGTCGCGCCGCCGGTCGGCTCGCTCTCCGGGAGGGGAAAGAGCTTCCAGCGCTCGGCTTCGTCGTCGGTCAGATAACCCTGCGAGGCCATCAACCGGAGCACCAGATCGCGACGGGCCTTCGTGCGGCCGGGGAAACGGAACGGATCGTAGGTGCCGGGACGGTTGAGAATGGCGGCGAGGAGGGCAGCCTCCGCCACGTTCACGTCGGCGAGGTTCTTGCCGAGGTAGCTGCGAGCGGCGTTTTGGAAGCCGTACCCTCGTCCCATCCAAATCTCGTTGAGGTAGTACTCGAGGATCGCGTCCTTGGTGTAGGCGCTCTCGAGGTCGAGCGCGACTTGAATTTCCTTGAACTTGCGGACGTACAGGCTGAGCCCTTCGCGGTCGAAGCCGATCTGATCGAACATGTTGCGCGCGAGCTGCTGGGTGATCGTGCTCCCTCCACCCAGGTCGTTGAAGGTAAGGACGCCGTACGCGGCCCGAGCGATGGAGCGCGGGTCGAAGCCTCCGTGTTCGTAGTACCGCCGGTCCTCGACCGCGACGACGGCCTGAGCGACGTAAGGGGGTAGCGCGTGGATTGAGACTGGGGTCCGTTGCTCGAACCCGAGCTCGGTGATTAGTCGTCCGTCTTGAGCGTAGACCTTGGTGGTCTGGTCGTGCTCGAGGACCCGGACCTGGGCGATGGACGGGCACGCGTTCCCTGCGCAGAGATTCTGCCAGGTACCCCAGGCTCCTCCGACTCCCAGGGCGGCCAAGAACGCAACCGCCAGGAGATACTCCCGGGGATGCCAATACTTGGCGAGTCTGGCCCTCAGGCCGCCCTCGACAGGCAGCCCGCTTGCCGCGGGGTCGTGCTCAGGTGTCGGTGTCGCGAAAGCCATGGGCTACGGATTCCCGGGTAAGCGCCTAACGGAGTATAGATGCAAGCGGGGTGCCATCCGGTGCCGCTCGGTCAACGTAGCGTAACCTAGGGCTGCGACTCAAGGCATTCTTGACCAGGATCGGCGGCCTCGCGAAGCTCCGGCATGACGATTCGACCACGCAGGGTCGAGAAGCCCTGGGGACACGAGCTGATCTGGGCCGAGACCGAGCTCTACGCTGGCAAGATTCTGCACGTCCACGCCGGAGAGGCGCTCTCGATTCAGATGCACGAAGTGAAGGACGAGACCCTCCATCTGCTCAAGGGAGAGATGATCCTGCTCGCCGGGCCATCGCCCGACGCGCTGGAGCGTGTCTCTTTCGAGGAGGGCGACTCCTTCAGGGTACGGCCGCACACGGTGCATATGATTGAGGCAGTCACGGACGTCGACGTGCTGGAGGCCTCCACTGCGCACCTGGATGACGTCGTGCGGTTCAGCGACCGGTACGGACGGGCGCCCGCAAACCCATCATGATGTTGGGCCGGCCGACCTGCGCCGCGATCCTCCTGGCATCCACGCTCGTGGCCCCGTTGGTGGCCCAGCAGGGGTCGGAAGCGATGGTGATATCGTCCGACCCCCAGCTCGCCGCGCTCGCGGAATCGCTACTTCCGGAACTGGCTGAGCGCTCCGGCATGCCGCTGCGTGCGCCGGTGCGCCTCGAGCGACGGAGCCGTGAATACCTCGTCGAGTATTTGAGGGTCAAGCTCGACGAGCAGCTACCGCCCGAAGAGGCCCGGGACCTCGTCGACGCTTATGCTCTTTTCGGGCTCGTGCCGCGGGACCTGGACCTCAGGGCCGTTCTTCTCGGCCTTTATACGGAGCAGATCGCGGGCTTCTACGAGCCCGATTCGACCGCGCTGTTCGTGATGGACGATCAGGCGCCGTCGGACCTGGAGGCGCTCCTGGTCCACGAGCTGGTGCACGCCATCCAGGATCAGAACGCCGATCTGGCCGCCCTCACCGGTCCGGATGTGGGGAGTGACCAGGCGACGGCCGCCCAAGCCGCGATCGAGGGGCACGCCACCCTCGTCATGATGGAGTTCATGGCAGAGCAGATGACGGGCGTGCGGCTCGACCTGGCTCTTCTCCCGGACTTCGCTTCACTGCTCGGTCCGGCGGTGGAGGGGATGCGCGCGCAGTTCCCGGCGCTCGCCGGCGCCCCGCGCGTGGTACAGGAGTCGCTCCTGTTCCCGTACCTCGAGGGCGCGGCGTTCGTGCAGGCGCTCTGGAGCTCAGGGCAGCGGGTAGTGCCTTTCGGCGCCAACATGCCGCTCTCCACCGAACAGGTGTTGAACCGCACGCTATCCGATCCTCCAACGGAGCTCGTACTGGACGTGAGCGGCGGACGGGTCGTCGATGACGATGTGTTGGGCCGTCTCGCCGTCGGGGTCCTCCTGGATGAGCTCGTCGGAGCCACCGGCAAAGGGGCCGCCGAGGGCTGGGAGGGGGACCGGTACGCACTCGTGGAGCTGGCCGATGGCTCACGCGGGCTCGTCTGGTACGTGTTGTGGGAAGACGCCGCTTCGCGGGATCGGTTCGCGCGTGTCGTCGGCGGAGTGCTGTCCCACTTCGGAGGCCCAGCGTCGATACAGCGCCTCGTGGCCGCGGGAAGTCCTGCCACGGTCCTGCGCGTGGGTGCGGTGGATGATGTCGCCGTCGGGGTACGGATCGCGGAAGGCTCGTGAGCGCGGTCGATCGGTCAGACGGGGGCACGGTTCAGGTCCGCTCCCGGGACGGATCGTACGACGTCATCGTCGAGGCCGGAGTCCTCGCGGAACTTCCCCAGCTGATCACGGACCGTGTCACGGCACAGCGCTTCGCGGTGATCTCCGACGACAACGTCGCCCCCATCCACGGTCGCCTGATCATGGAGGCCGGGCTCGACGCCGGCCTCGACATGGCGCTCTTCACCTTTCCGCCCGGTGAGGCATCGAAGACGAGGAAGAGTTGGTCGATCCTCACGGACGAAATGCTCGATGCGTGCTTCGGTCGCGATTCATGCGTGATCGCGGTCGGAGGTGGCGTGACGACGGACCTTGCCGGCTTCGTGGCCGCGACGTTCCTCCGCGGCGTGCCCGTCGTCCAGGTGCCGACGAGCTACCTCGCGATGATCGACGCGTCGGTGGGCGGCAAGACGGGGGTCGATGTCCACGCAGGCAAGAATCTTGTCGGTGCCTTCCATCCGCCTCGGCTCGTCGTCGCCGACCCGGAGGTCCTGACAACGCTCCCGGTGCCTGAGCGCGAGCAGGGGCTGGTCGAGGCGTTCAAGCACGGGGCGATCCTCGATGGCGCGTACTTCGCGTCCCTCGAAGACAATGTGGAGGACCTCCGGGCGGCAGAGCCCGGGGTGGCCGGGCCGGCGGTCGCTCGCTCGGTCGAGCTGAAGGCCGGTGTGGTGTCGGAGGACGAGTTCGAGGGCGGCTACCGGCAGATCCTCAACTTCGGGCATACCCTCGGGCACGCGCTCGAGGCAGCGTCCGAGTATACGCTTGGGCACGGGAGCGCGGTGGCGCTCGGCATGCTCATGGAGACGCGCCTCGGGGAGCGACTCGGCGTCACCGAAGCGGGGACGTTCGGGCGGCTCAGGAAGGTGTTGGAGGTGCTGTTGGGCCCGCTTGCCTGGTCCGCGACCGACCCGGAGTCCGCCGTATCGTATCTTCGGGCGGATAAGAAGGTCCGAGGGGGACGCCCCAGGGTCGTTCTGTTACGTCGGTTGGGGGAGGTCGACCCCGGACAGGGCTGGAGCCACGAGGTCCCCTGGGAGACACTGGCGGAGGAGCTGGCCACCGGACTAGGAGTGGCGTGACCCTATCGTCCCAGTTCGCGGGCAGCACCGTCGCATCGGCGCTGGCGACCCGTGCCACGACGGACTCGGGACGTCCTTATCTGCTCCACCGAGCAGAGTCGCTCACGTTCGGGGACATCGAGTCGAAGGCCGAGGCGTTGGCGGCGTCGCTCTCGAACCTGGGGCTACAGGCCGGTGACCGTTTGGCGCTCGTCCTGACGCCCTGTCCGGAGTTCGTCATTGCGATGTTCGCGTCGGCGAAGCTCGGAGTGGTGATCGTTCCGCTGAACCCGCAGCTCCCGGCCGGCGAGCTACAGTACGCACTCCGTCATTCCGAGGCGGTCTGCGCCGTGACCATCGAGGAGAGCCTGGGCACCGACTATCTGGCGCTCTTCGAGGAACTGATGGCCCAGCTGCCCGATTTGCGGTACCTGGTGACCGTGGGCCAGGAAGACCTCTGGTACGACGACCGCATCTTTCAATTCGAGGATCTCGTCTCAGCGGGCGCCGGTCGTGACTATCCTGCGACCGACGCGGAGCCGCCCGAGAGCTGCTTCGCTCTGGTGTACACGTCGGGCACCATGGGTAAGCCGAAAGGTGTTCAGCTGAGTCACGCGAACCTGCTCGCCGCGGCAGCCGGGACCGCTGACGCCATTGGGCTCGCATCCAGCGACACCATCGTCGGCGTATCCGCGCTCTTCCACGTCTTCGGCCTCGGGCCCGGCCTTCTCTCGACGCTCCTGGCCGGGGCTTCGGTCGTGCTGCATGAGGAGACCGGCGCGGAGGCGACGCTGGAGAGCATCGAGCTTCACCGGGCCACTGTCCATTACGGGATTCCGACCCATTTCATTGCCGAGCTGGACGCATCAGCGCAGCGGCCCCGTGACCTGTCGTCGTTGAGGCTTGCTGTCATCGCCGGCGCTCCGGTGGGCGAAGAACTGATCGAGCGACTAAAGGTCGAGTTCGGCGTGGCGGTCACGACAGCGTACTCCCTCACAGAGACGTCCTCGACAGTGACCGCCTCCCGACCGGACGATCCTCAGGATAAGCGTCGCTTCACGGTGGGGCGGCCTATCACGGGGACCTCAGTGCGCGTCATAGAGACCGACGGATCGGAGCTACCGGTCGAGAGCGTGGGCGAGATCGCGGTGTGGGGGCCTGGTGTCATGCTCGGGTATCACCGTCAGCCTAAAGAGACGTCGAGCGCCTTCGACGCCGATGGTTACTTCCTCACGGGTGACCTGGGCTTGCTGGACGAGGAAGGGTACCTGCATTTGGTAGGGCGTAAGAAGGACGTTATCATTAAGGCTGGTTTCAACGTGTACCCCCGGGAAGTCGAGGCTCGAATCGAGTCGCATCCGGCGGTACAAGAGGTGGCAGTGGTAGGAATACCTGACCCACTTCTCGGTGAAGCCATCTGTGCCTGCATCGTCCCAGTTGAGGGTGCGATCGTCACGGGCCAGGAGATCGTGGATTGGTGCAGCGAGACACTCGCGGATCCCAAAGTCCCCGACATGGCTCATTTTATCGACGAATTGCCCCGCACTGATACGGGACAGGTACGGAGGACCGCGCTCTCTCGTGAGATTCGAACGAAGGGACCGTCGGTCTGAAGGGAGGCTGCGACGCCCGTGGTGGGCGCCTCCAAAGGCTTCCCCGACCTCATCCGCGCTCTAGCGACGTGGACGAGGTGGGGAGGTCTCGCGGGATCACAACACAGTCTGCGAGAAAAAACTGAATGGACGTTCCTTACACTCGGGCCCCCCATCGTGAGGGCCCCGGCTACGCAGGGAGAGAGACCCTGCACGCTGCCCTGCTCATCGACTTCGACAATGTCACGATGGGCATGCGAAGCGACCTCTCCAAAGAGCTCAAGAACCTCCTCGACTCCGACGTCATCAAGGGGAAGGTGAGCGTCCAAAGAGCTTATGCCGATTGGCGGAGGTATCCCCAGTACATCGTGCCGCTTTCGGAGGCGTCGGTCGATCTGATCTTCGCTCCCGCCTACGGGAGCAGCAAGAAGAACGCGACCGACATCCGTATGGCGATCGACGCCGTCGAGCTGGTCTTCATTCGGCCCGAAATCGGCACGTACATTCTGCTGACGGGTGACTCCGACTTCTCGAGCCTCGTGCTCAAGCTCAAGGAGTACGGCAAGTACGTGATCGGCGTTGGTATCCAGGAGTCGAGCTCGGACATACTCGTACAGAACTGCGACGAGTACTACTCGTATACGAGCCTGACCGGGCTGACCAAGACGACCGAATTGCCCGGCAGAGGTCGCGATCCTTGGGTGCTCGTAAAGGACGCCGTCGCGAAAATGGTGTCGCGCGACGACGTCATGCGTTCGGATCGCCTCAAACAGGTGATGCAGGAGCTCGATCCCAGCTTCGACGAGAAGGCGATCGGGTTCAGCAAGTTCAGCAAGTTCCTTTCTGAGGCGGCGTCGCGAGGCCTGCTCGAGCTCATCAAGGTCGGTAACGGCCAGTATGACGTCGGCCCCGCCAAGGAAGGTGCCGCGCGTTCGAGCGGCGGCTCCGGCGGAGCCTCCCGTGGACGTCGGGGAGGTCGCGGAGGGAGGCGAGACGGACGGACGAGCCCTGCCCCTGAGCCGCAGGCGGAAGCATCGACTGAGGCGGCTCCTACGGCGGGCGACCCGCTCGAGGACGCTTACGGCGTCCTCCGAGGTGCGTTGGAGCGCCTTCGCGATGCCGGACGTGAGCCGGCTCGGGACTCCGACGTGAAGAGGAAGATGCTGGAGCAGCGGCCTGAATTCGACGAGGCCGAGCTGGGCTTTCCGAAATTCAGCCGGTTCTTGACTCAGGCCGAGGAGCATGGCGTCGTGCGGCTGGACCGCGGTGAGGCCGGAAACCTCGACGTGACGTTGCCCGGTGATTCTCCCGCCCCACCCGAGGCGGAGGCCGATCAGCCCGCTGACGCCGTGCCGGCCGATGCGTGGGACGCGAGTTCGGAGGTCGACGACGACATATCGGTGGAGTACGAGCCATCGAATCAACCGGAGCCGACCGGCTCCGGTGATCCCGTGGTCATCGATGTGTTGCCGACTCAGTCCGAGGAGACAGGGCTGAGACTGGGCCCGCGCCGGGGCTCGACCCGTAGGCGTAGCGACGAGGATGTCTTGCCTTTCTTTGAGGGGCAGGTGGTCGGGACGAGCGTCGCAGCCGCCACGACTGCGGCGGTTCCTGATCATCAAGCGACCGAGGCACATCAGCCCGGACCACCGGCTTCGGTGGAAAGCCTGGGCCTGCCCACCGAGCCAGACGCGATCCTGCGCTACCTCACCCACCGCTACCGTGGCGTGGGAGAGAAGACCGCCGAGACGCTCGTCGCGGAATTCGGAGCGAATCTCTTCAAGACGCTCCAAGACGATCCGCCGGCGATCGGGCGTGTGATTCCGATGAACCGGGCGGAGCAGGTGCTGGAGGCGTGGCGCTCCGATTATGAGCGCCGGACGACGGGGAGGAGCTCGGACTCGGGTACCGCTGGCGGAGACCGCAACGGCTCCCGGCGGCGAGGCCGTGGACGTTCGCGGGCGTAGCAAGGAATGAGTCGTGAAGTCCGGTTCTTCCGCGCCTTGGCGCGCGGGGATGCCGGGTGACCTAGCCTTCCCGGAGGGGCTTCTTCGCCTTCCGGTGCGAGAGGCCGCACGTGCCTTGCTGGGCGCGTGCCTAGAGTCGACGATCGATGGCAACAAGGTCTCAGGCGTCATAGTCGAGACTGAGGCCTACGAAGGCCCCGACGACCCCGCCTCGCATGCCGCGACGATCGGAGGGCCGACGGAGCGCGTCAGGGCCATGTTCGGCCCGCCCGGTCACGCATACGTGTACCGCAGCTATGGGGTCCACTGGTGCTTGAACGTCGTGATCGGCGAAGAGGGCCGAGCCCAGGCGGTGCTCCTCCGAGGCGTCGAGCCGGTCGAGGGTGAGGCGACGATGGTGGAGCGGCGGGGTGGCAAGCGTCCCCTCGCGAGTGGACCAGGGCGGCTGTGCGCCGCACTCGGAATCACCGGCGCGCTGTATGGGCACGACCTTCGCCTGTCTCCGCTCGTGCTCCGAGCCGGCTGGTCGGTCGACGACGACGCTGTAGGCGTATCCGCGCGCGTCGGTGTGAGCAAGGCGGCAGACTGGCCCTACCGCTTCTATGTTCGTGGGTCCCGGGGCGTGTCCCGCCCAGACGGCTGGGGATCTAATCAAGAGGCGGCGGGGCGATGATGGAACCGAGTTGGGTCTCCGTGCTACCGCCCGTGCTGGCCATCGCGCTAGCGATCTGGACGAGACAGGTCTACTTGTCGCTGGCGGGCGGTGCGTGGTTCGCGT
>Ga0114996_10005208_pt1 | contig 15357 bp, 14 predicted proteins | sample ArcticOcean_MG_C_4_FD_87039 | JGI IMG/M metagenome (GOLD analysis project Ga0114996, IMG submission 87039) | Marine microbial communities from western Arctic Ocean - ArcticOcean_MG_CB4_134 | ecosystem: Environmental > Aquatic > Marine > Oceanic | place: Arctic Ocean: Canada Basin | collected...
AGGCTTTAGTTTATCTTTTTCTTGGTGGTTTCTTTATCTCCAAACACAGCTCCAGAAAACTGGTGGAGGAGGAGGGCGTCTGGTTGGCCATAAGGGTAGCCTTAGCAAAAGTCGGAAAGCGACTACTGCGGCTACTCCAGTTGCAAATCCGCCGATGTGTGCCCAATAAGCTATTCCACCGCCAGCATTTGCTACTGCCCCGAGGCCTCCCCAGAATTGAAGGATTATCCATACTCCTAACACTAGTGTGGCAGGCAATTGGATAACTGTTATGAAGAAATAGATTACTAAGGTGCGTATTTTACTATGAGGATAAATCATGAAATAGGCACCTAGTATGCCAGCAATGGCGCCACTCGCCCCTATGGTCGGTAATTGAGACAAAGGAGTTATTATTATTTGAGACCAGCCAGCTATAGCCCCTGCGATCAAATAAAAAGCTAGATAAGGCAGGTGCCCCATGTGCGATTCTATATTGTCTCCAAATACCCACAAGTAGAGCATGTTACTTCCATAATGCAGGAAGCCACCGTGAATGAACATGGAAGATAGCAAAGTGACCCATGTGGGGAATGGAGTGTCGATATTTCGCGCACCGTCAATCAGTAACAGATGTTCAAAGGCTTGGCTTGAGGTGAACTCGTCAGGTATAACTCCGAAGGTGTAGTAAAACACGGTGACTTCACTGCTGAGTAAAAGTGTATATATGAATACCAAAGAGTTAACTACCACTAGGAGGTATGTGACTAGGGGGCGCTTATGTCTACTCTGATCTAGCTCAGTATTAGATAGAGGGATCACTGGAACTCTTGCAAACCTTAGTTTGGCACGCGATAAGAGAATGTTGGTTCTATGTCGTGTAGTTCAGCGGTTTTAAGTTGTCCGATGGTGCGCAACACGACACTAACGGCCTTCGTAATGTAAGGTAGTTCAGCTTCAGGCACGGTAGTTCCTAGGGCAGATGCCAGGACTTGCATTTCTTCTGGTGTCAACGGATTCATTTTTTAAGTGTTATTACCTCTCATCCCATAGGGTAACATTGATTTATTCAGGGGGGAACTCTAAAGTTAATCTCGCTCGACTTTTATCGCGGTTACTTTTGTAAAGAATGACCACTTGATCTTCTGTGTCGGTTGCGATGCCAACTATTTCGCTTGAGTGTTTGAAGTTTGTATTAACTAAAGTTTTTCTTTGAAAGGATACTTGTTGTCAAAAGTCGTCGCATGCTCGTTTTCATAACCGACCCAAATGTTATTTGCGTCATTGGAGGCAGCGATTGTCATGTTCTTGCCTATTTGGGCATCGTACAGTTTTACCGAGTGCCTCTCCTGGCTGTTCCAAAAACAACTCTTGATTATTAACATCTGCACCTGGAATAAAAGAAATCAATCGATTGTAAATCACCCAAATGTCCCCTGATCCATCCTATATCAGTGTGGGATTTCCGTATGGGTGCCTGGTGGAGTTATGAACAATGCAACCTGCGTATAGAAGAATATTCAAAAAGAAACGTTGTGTTTTGCCAGAAACAACGGTTATGTCGCTGGAAGCGCCTAGCTATAGCTTGTAAGAAATATAAAGATGAGCAGAAGAAATGATTTCGAGGAAATCTCAAGGTTCTTTTTGATAACAATCGGTGAAACCAGTGAGGTCTTCACTCCATGATTTTTGTTGGAGGCTTGGCCATGAGCATTATGATTGCGGAGATAAAGAACATTATCAGCATAACTGCGTAAGCTTGGAAGTATGATCCTAGGAAATCGTACGCAAGTCCTACAGCAACAGGTCCTAGAGCTACTGATGTGGTAGTGATTGGCATGAGAGTTCCTCTAATGGTACCTACAAAATCTCGTCCGAAATAGTTGGCAGTTACGACTGAGGTAAGTACTGCATGTCCTCCTACATTGATGCCGTAAACTACTGCAAATAAGAAGAGTAGTGGTAAGAAGTTTAATTTTAAGCCCACTAGCAGGAACAAGACGCCTATTGCGGCACCAGAACTTGAGATAGCGAAGCAGTATCTTACATGGTACCGTTCTACTAAAAATCCCCAAATGAGCCTTGCCATCGAAGCAGATACCGCGTGAGTACTTAGAATGGTTGCAGCCAATATCGAGCTGAATCCTTCATCCGTTACAAAGCTGAATTCATGGAGCACAATTGAAGAAACTGGCGCTCCGCCGACCACTTGGGCTGCGAGAATCAGCCATAAGGCCTTAGTCCTTAAAGCCTCCTTTAGTGTCCATGACACGGCAGATTCCCTGCCTGACCTGCTTGCGTAGGTTTGATTGAGCTCTTCATTGGTCTTGGCACCATCTGGAAATAGTCCAACGTCTTCTGGCTGTCTGACCATTAGTAGAGAAACTGGAAGAAGCAACACTAGGAAAATCACCGCCATGGTTGTCCAGCCACTTTCCCAACCAGACTGGATAATAACGAATCCTACAAATGGGGCTAGAATCGCTCCGGCCGCAGCGTTCCCCATGGTACTGAGTGCAACAGCCCTTCCTCTTAATCGTACGAACCATTTAACTACTGTCACTTGTACTACCAGAGCTCCAGCTCCAGTTCCACCAGCTAGTCCTAGAAGAGCGAAGATAGCGTAAAACTGCCAGAGTTCCCTAACTTGTGTTAGAAGTAAAGCAGCAATTCCTCCTATGAGTGCTGATGCGGCCATTATGTGCCGAGGCCCATGTTGGTCGACTACTCTGCCAAATAAGGGCCCCAGCAGAGCTGACACATAAGTACGGACTGTTAGGGCACCTACTAAGGCAGCGCGACTCCATCCAAGGGAGTCTGACATTGGTTTTATGAAAACACCGAATGTAAAGCTTTGGAGTCCGCCCCCGGCAAACGAACCAAGGAAGGCTGCTAGAACAATTATCCATCCATAGAAGAAAGGAGTACGGTGGGCCAGTCTATAACGTATGTTACCTTTAGATTCCATTGGTTTACACGCACAAATGTATCATAATGACTTCCCGCAGCACGCCTTATAGAATGCGCAATTGAGTGATCCAAGGAGGTTAACGGGTTAGTTCCTTATATGCGGCGTTGATGTCTCTTATTCGCTTTTCAGCAACCTCCCTAAACTCTACCGCCAGATGAGCAACCTTGTCAGGGTGATATTGGTGTACTAGTGCACGGTATTTTTTTTTGATTTCATCTCTTGTAGATTTGGGAGTTACCCCCAAGATTTCGTACGGGGATCTTGTATTGATTCTCGAACCAAAAGGACGCCCATGAGAATTGTAAGTCCGATACTGAGTTTTCTCTCTGGCGGATCCTTGTATTCCTAGTTGACGTAGCAGAAACCGAACTATTAGAATTCCCATCCAAGTGACAAGAAACAACGGTAGTCGGATACTTCACCTCACTCATTTTGGTCGATGAGTTTTTGCTACAGGCCCCATACTGGCCCATTGTTAAGGGTTAATTTTAATCCAAATTGAAAGATGATTCAATCGAATTAAAATCTAGGGTTGACAGACATTCCAAGCACGGTTAAGGTGCACCAAGAACTGTCGCCTCCTACGGTTCTTTAGTGAAGCTGGGCTTTCTTGAGGGGTGCTTCTGGCGAGTTGCGACGGCTTAGTTGTGGGTTCGTTTTGTGTTGTAGGTCGAATGGCTGATCAAGCCATAATACCCCATTAAGGAAACTGTGATTGGTTGGTTTCGTGCGTCGGGATAATGTCGATAAGCTAACTTTTTTTATGGAGGTGTCAAAAAAATGAGAACTCAAGGTACCTCTTTAATGCTTCTCAGTGACGGGATTATAAAGGTAGATGGTGGGTGTGTTTTCGGCTCTGTTCCGAAGGTAGACTGGGAACAAAAAAAACCTCCTGATCGCCGAAACCGTGTAACGATGGGATTAAACTGCTTGCTTATCAAGAACGGCGATAAGTGCATTTTGGTGGATACTGGGGTTGGAACTAAACAGTCTGATTCTGCTAAGGACAAGTTTGGTTTGGGAACTAGCCGACTTGGCCGCGAATTCAGAAGTTATGGCATTGGGCCAAAAGATGTAACAGGTGTAATCCTTACACATCTTCAGTTTGATCACAGTGGAGGAAGCACACGTTTAGATCGATCAGGGGCCCCAGTCCCTACTTTTCCAAACGCTACTTATTATGTTCAATCTGATGCTTGGAAACAGGCTATAGAGCCTACTGAGAGAGGTGCGGGATACTTTAATCGAGAAGATTTCATGCCCCTAAAAGATCGTGAACAACTATGTCTGCTTGATGGCGACGAGGATGTGGCGCCTGGGGTCCGGGTGAAAGTAGCTAATGGTCCAGCGCCGGGGCATCAAATAGTTTTGGTCAACTACGGCGGTGAAAAAGTTGCCTTCATGGGTGACTTGATACCAACTCGACACCACTTAGATTTGACATGCATAGCTTCGGTGGATCACGACCCGGAAGAGACCCTGGCTTGGAAACGGGAGATTTTGAAAGAGGCTGAAAGTAGTGGTTGGTTGATGATATTTAGCCATGGATATGACCAAAAGGCCGGGTATTTGGAGCGTCGAAACGGACACTACAGCTTCCGTTCTGTCGTTCTATAAGGTGGGTTAGATTAGAGTAGCGCTTGAGCTTCCAGAGGCCATTGACTACAGAATTCGTGCCCATACTACGCCGTTAGTAAATTTTTCCAGCTCCACTGGAGTTATAACATTCCGTAGTGGTTTATCGGACGTAGTCGTTACTCGAATATAGTTGTCAGTTAGCCCAGACCAAGTCGTAGCATTCCCAATTTTCTTGTGCGTTTCCCATAGTACCTTGCTTGTTGTACCTAAGATACTCTTCTTGTAATCCGAGGCTTGTAGTTTCGCTAGATTGAGCATCAGATTCATCCTAGCCCTAATGTCTTTTGTCCCCACCTTGTTTGAGAGGTAATATGCTGAGGTGCCTGGCCGTGAAGAGTACGGGAAAAGGTGTAAATTCGCGAATTTAATTTCCTTGCATAGATTGTAAGTTTCCGTGAATTGTTTCTCACTTTCCCCTGGAAATCCCACAATCACGTCTGTTGTTATTGTAGCAGAGGGCAAGCGAGCCCTAATTTTCTCAACGGCTTGTCTGTAATGTTCAACGGAATATCTTCTTCTCATCCTTGACAACACTGTAGAAGATCCGCTTTGTAGGGGCAAATGAAAATGTGGACAAAGTCGCTTGTTGTCCCAAAGTTGAATTAGTTCGTCATTAATTTCCTGAGGCTGCAAAGAGGATACTCGAAGCCTCGGTATGGTCGTTTCTTTCAATACTCTAGAGAGCAGCGTGTTGAGAGACGCATCAACTAGATCAAAGCCGTACGATCCGAGTTGAGTGCCAGTGAGCACTACCTCCATGTGTCCTTCTTGAGATGCCTTATTTACCATTTTTATTAGTGTGTTAGGATCAACACTTCGTTCCGTGCCACGAACTTTTGGCACTATGCAGTATGAACAGACTTGGTTGCATCCCTCTTGGATTTTGATCATCGGACGCAACGCATTAGCTGCGATAGACTCTTCGTCTGGGCTTGGCGAGACCTGTGCTTTTGGTGAAACGAAATTCAGAAGTGTACTAATGTCTTCGACTATTGAGTGCTTCATTCTGTTGCCTATTAACAGGTCTATCCCTTCCAATTGGGAGACTGCTTCTGGAGATCTTTCGACATAGCAACCTGTAACAACCAGCAGAGATTGCTTGTTGATTCGCTTTGCTTTTCGAATGGCTTGTCTAGCTTTCTTGTCTGCCACATGGGTTACTGTACATGTGTTAACTATGTGAACATTAGCCCGCTCTGGGGTTACAGTTAATCTGTATCCAGCCTCAATTAGCTGCTTTGACAGATTTTGGGTGTCTGCTTCGTTAAGCTTACATCCATGGGTCTCTATGTATATTTTGGGTGTTTCCATTCCTTGTCTAGCCATATACCTACTAAGGTTTTTCCTGGATCATGTGTCTAGCACGTACTCTGTTAGTTATTTAACGCTGGCAAGGTTTTCAGCCAATCTGACTAAAGTACGCACTGGGAAACCAGTATGCCCCTTAACGGTGTATCCTCTTTCGCGATCGGTACGAGCTAGCGCTGCTATGTCAAGATGGGCCCAAGGAACCCCTTCCGTAAACTCTTGTATAAAGTAACCGCCCGCTATGGTTCCAGCGGCTCGCCCGCCTGAGTTCTTGATATCTGCGATGTCGCTTACAATTTGTTCCCGGTATTCCTCCCACATGGGTAGTTGCCAAAATCTTTCCCCGGAATTTTCTCCTGCGTAAATAATGTGGTTGATTAGTGACTGATCATTACCCATTATTGCTGCAGCCAGATTCCCTAGAGCGACACTAGCTGCACCAGTCAATGTAGCAACATCTACTAATCGCTTTTGTTTATGCTCTATTGCGTAAGATAAAGCGTCAGCAAGTACCATGCGGCCTTCCGCATCTGTGCTTATAATTTCAAAAGTCTTCCCCAACATCGTTCGGACAACGTCTCCCGGATGGAAAGCAGATCCGCCGGACATGTTTTCTGTCGCTGGAACGATGCCCATAACGTTAATCTTGGGTTTGATTTGCGCTATAGCCATCATTGCGCCTATTACGGAAGCGCCTCCTGCCATGTCACCTTTCATGGCGCCCATTCCCTCGGCTGGCTTTATAGATATGCCACCAGAGTCGAATGTAATGCCTTTACCACAGAGAGCCAGGTTATTATCTTCATTTCTTGGATCTCCTATGTATTTGAGAATGATAAACTTTGGTGGCCGGTTGCTTCCAGCTGCAACGGCTAACAAAGCACCCATACCAAGTTTTTCCATTTGCTTTCTATCCAAGGATTCGTATTCTAAGCCTACTCTCTTGGCCATTTTTTCGGCTCGATTAGCAAGTTCTGTCGGCGTTAATATATTAGCGGGTTCGTTTCCTAGGTCACGTGCGAAATTAGTAGCCTCAGCAACTATCTGTCCTTTATTAACCCCTGCTTTTAGTAGACTGATTTTGGAATCGTCTTGTTCTACTATGGCTAATTCGTCTATGCTCGATCGATTGTTGAGTAATGTCTTGTACTTATCAAATTTATATAGTCCAAGGAGAGCACCTTCAGCAATGGTTTGGGCTGAAACTGTAGCTTCCATTCCTCCTATACCTGCTCCATGAGCAATGCTAGCTATACGTTTTACGTTGACGCTCCTGAGACGACGGGCCGCGGTTCCCATAACCTGCCGCAATACTTCTGAGGAAAACTTGGCTTTCTCCCCTAGCCCAACGACCATCACTCTGGATGCCGGCATTTTATTAAGCGTATGAATCAGGGTGACCTCATTTTTCTTGCCGGTAATTTCATCTTCTTGAATAAGCTGTGAAATTGTGCCGTCGAGGAGTTTATCTACTTCCCCAGTCGCGCCGGCCGGCTTCTTATCACCTTCAAACAAATTTACAACGAGAGCGTCTGTATCGATATTGCCGATGTTTTCTTTACTTACTTTGATTTTCATTAATCACCTCTTTGGTTAAAATCACATCTTACAAGTGGTTCGTCAGTTGCACAAAGATGGAAGGTGGTATTTGATATGTTTGGAATAGTATTTAGAGTCAAAGCCATTCTACTATTCTCAGGGAAACTGCCTGAAGAATGGTGATTAATATTATAGCTACCATAGGGGTGAAATCAAAAAACGGAGTCCTTGGCATTAGCCGTCTTATCGGTGAAAGAATCGGTTCACTCATAAAATAAATGAAATTCACCACGGGATTCTGCGGTGAGGCGTTAGGAAACCATGATAGCAAGACTCTGGCAAGAATGATCAGGTAAAGGAGAGTAGTGATGGATCCAATTAGAGCGGCTAAGTTCATTTTGTACCTCCAAGCTCCTTGGCTTTTTCATACGATGCTCTAAGTGCACTTTTTACAATTCCCTCAAAATTCATAGTTTGAAATATATTGATGCCTTCCGCTGTAGTTCCACCTGGGGAAGCCACCATTTTTCGAAGTTTAGTGGGATCGTCACTTGATTCTATGACGAGTTTGGCGCTACCTAGCAACGTCTGTTTTGCTAATGCATTTGCCATTGAAGCTGGCATGCCCAGAGCAATCGCTGCATCTATTAAACTTTCAAGGAAAAGAAAAACGAAGGCTGGACCGCTGCCGCTGAGGGCAGTTCCCATATCCATATAGGCTTCATTGTTGACTTCTAACTCTTTCCCTAAAGTTTCAAGGATTTCACGAGTCGATTTTTTATGTTCTTCGTTTACTGAAGATGAAGCGATCCAAAGGCTCATGCCTTCACCAATTTGGGCTGGAGTATTAGGCATGACGCGGATGATACTTTGATGCTCTAAATGGCCTGTTAATGTTTCTAACGTGGCTCCTGCTACGATGGAAACACCAGTTTGTTCGGGCACTACTGAATGTTTAATTTCACGCGCAACATCTAGTAAATGTTGAGGTTTAATTGCTAGGACAAATAGGTCTGAATCTGCCACCGCTTCTAAATTACTGTCGGTGGCATTTATCCCATATTCGTTTGTGAGGTGATGGCGCCTTTGGGCGGCGGGATCGCTTACTCGAATGTCTCGTGGTTTTGCCATTCCATGTTGCAGTATGCCACTGATAATGGCTTCTGCCATTATCCCCCCGCCGATGAATGTTATATTCACGAAAATGCCACCATAATAATTGCATTCATATTGTATCAAGCTTAGTTTATCTATTGATCTAGCTATAAGAGTAAATTATATTCAAACTTACTAGATCATACCATCCCCCGATGCGATCGAGGCAGCCAATTTTATAGCTTCGATCATACTAGTTGCCTGAGCAATACCTTTCCCTGCTATGTCGAAGGCTGTACCGTGATCAACAGACGTTCGTGTCAGCGGGAGACCCAAATTGACACTAATACTTTGTTCGAACCCGTATACCTTAATGGGTATGTGCCCTTGATCATGATACATTGCGAGTACGACGTCATAATCTCCCTTGATCGCTTGGTGAAATATAGTGTCTGCTGGAACTGGCCCGACAACGTTTATGCCCTGAGCACTTGCTTCTCTTATAGCAGGTTCTATCGCTTCACTTTCTTCTGATCCGAGCAAACCGCCGTCAGAAGCATGTGGATTAAGGGCAGCGACCCCTATACGGGCAGATTTAAATCCCCATTGCTTAAAAGAGTCGTTAGTTAAAGTTATTTTTGCCAAGACATTTTCTTTGGTCACAGCATTTGCTGCCTCACTAAGCGGTCGATGCGTGGTCAAGTGAACCACTCTTAGGATTCCTGATATCAACATAGTGGCAACTTGGGGGGCTTGAGTCATAGCTTGCAAAATTTCCATATGTCCGACTTCTTTGTAACCAGCAAGAATAACTGCTTCTTTGTGTATTGGTGCGGTAGCGATAGCGTCGACCTCTCCGTCCAGGCATAATTGAGCAGCATATTTAACCCATTCAACGCTGGCTCTTCCTGCATCGGCTGATATTTTGCCCATTTGAATAGAATCTAGAGGGATCCAACCGGTATCGATCACTGAAATTTCTCCAGGTAAGGATTTGACCGAAGAAATCGACCCAACTTTCCTTATAGCAAGCGAAGCATCAGCGATTTTTATGCCTTGCTCCATAGCTGTGATACTCCCAACCACTAATGGCACACAAACGTTGTATATTTCTCGGCTAGACAGCGCTTTCGCAACTACCTCTGGGCCTATTCCGCATGGGTCTCCTAACGTAATCGCAATCACTGGTCGAGTAGACATGGTTCTCTCCGTATCATTTTTGATGGTTAAGATTATATTGCTGAACATAGTTGGTTGCTAGTCTAATCTTATTGAGTATTCGTTTGCCACATTCGTATTATGAATCGATAATCGAAGGACTTTCACAGTCAATGAGCATTAAAGGGCTTAATAGACGTATAAGGATAGCTTATGTTCACTGGAAGAGCTCGTCGCATATGCGAGGGAGCTTCCAGTAACCTTTTAAGGGCCGAAAAGAAAAACGCCCGCAGGAGGCGGCGGATCGCTAGAGTACCGAGGGAACCCTCGGTTGGGGATCGATCGGTACGGTGCAAGGATGCCCCAGCAATTAGGCGAAATAAAATATAATAAACACGCCAGGGTTATCCTAGACAGGTGCCTCGGTCATTAGGCCGGGGCACCCTCGACACCTTGTGTTATCGCGAAACTAGGCACCTTCCAACTTTCTAACTCCTCAAATCCACCTTTGGAGTTAACTTTAAATGTTGACCTGTCCATTTCTATGAAAAATCTTTCTGTCGAATTAATGAGCTGGGAATATCTTTCTTTGCGCTTAAGAAGACGAAACTCTAAATGTAAGAGATTTCTTAGCAGGCCTTCTACGGAACACGAGGCACTATCAACGATGCCAATGGGTGGGCAGTTAGAGGGGGTATTGCTATCGCGGAGAAAAAGTCGGTTTGAAGTCAATATCCACCGTTTTTGTTTTATAGCTTCTGTAATCAAGTCATCCGTGTATCTTGACAGAGGCGTTACGTCTGGGCGAACAGATTCTATTTGAGGCAGATTCCCGTCTATTATCCAACGAATCCTTCGATATTCCTCCAGCATAACTGGGTCCCTCCCGGTCACGGCTTTAGGTTAATTTTCCTGTAAGATACTGACTAGATAACTATTGTTCTTAGCCTCCGCATTGGTTCCAAGCGCAAGACTGGCATATCACGCAACCTTCCTGAAAAGCTACTGGTCCGCTACATTCTGGGCAACTGAATCCGACTGCAGACACTGGCTGGTTGCTCTCCTTAGTGATTTCTGTTTTGGCCCCGACCGTATTGGCGATTTCCAATCCTAATTGTGCTCCATACGGTTCAGCGGTCTCGTCAGATTCCTGTAGAGTATGCTTTCTTAGAACCTGTGCCAAAGCGTCAGGGCCTGATCTAACCATAACTCCTTGATCCCAAACTGGATGACAAGTGATCCCTTGGAGTTGATCTACTATGTCTTCAGCTAAAACACCTGACCTTAAGGCCAAAGAAACTAGTCTGGTTATTGCCTCAAGATTGGCGGAATCACAACTCCCGGCTTTTCCGAGCGTTGTGAATACCTCGAAAGGTTGTTTTTCCTGGTCGTAGTTGATCGTGACGTAGGTGTTGCCGTGCCCTGTTCTCACACGCTCAGTAACTCCTTGCATTTGAAGAGGGCGTAGTCTTTTGAATTTCAGGCCAGATAAGCTCAAAAGTTCTGATTCGGCTGCTTGTTCTTTCGTGCTGTTGACTTCTAGGACTTGCATGGACTTCGAGCCATCTCTGTATATCGTTATTCCCTTACAGTTATTTCTGTATGCAAGCCAGTAGGCACCTTCTATATCCTCTGTGGTGGCGGAATTGGCCATATTTATGGTCTTGCTTACTGCAAGATCAGTCTCTGCTTGAAAGACAGCCTGCATTCGTATGTGGGCTTCGATCGCAATTTCATTCGCAACTTTAAATAATTCCTTGACATCACTTGGTACTTCAGCGACCTGCTGGCATGATCCCGTTTTAGCCACCTCGTCCATTAACCCCTCTGAGTAGAATCCTCTTTCATGTGCTATTTCAATGAAATGTTCGTTACCTTCCCTTAATTGTTTTCCATCAAGCACGTTTTTGACGAACGCTAATGCGAAAATTGGCTCAATACCGCTAGATGCACCAGCTATTGCGCTTATGGTTCCCGTAGGAGCTATGCAAGTCCTGGTTGCATTTCTTATTGGCTCCTCGCCAGGTGTTTGGGGCAGCCAGCCTGGGTAAGGACCACGCTCCTTTGCAAGTTCTATGGAAACCGCTTTTGCAGCTTCGTTAATTGTGGCCATAACCTTACTTCCTAACTCTAGGGCATCTCTTGATTCGTAAGGCATACCCATTTTTATAATGGCATCATGCCAACCCATCACTCCTAGACCAGTTTTTCTAGTAGTGTCGACCGCTTTTTTTACGGCCTTAGTGGGAAAGTCATTAACAGAAACCACGTTGTCTAGAAATCTGGCTGCTATCCGACTCACTTCTTTTAGGGACTCGAAATCGAAAATTGGTGAGCCAAGACCTTGCGTGACAAACTTTCCGAGATCAATAGATCCCAGATTACAGGCTTCATTAGCCAGTAGAGGCACTTCGCCACAAGGGTTTGTGCTCTCAAGCTTGCCTAGATGAGGGGTTGGATTATGGCGGTTAGCTTCATCTATGAAGTACAAGCCAGGGTCCCCAGTCCTCCAGGCCGACTCGATGATTTTATTCCAGATGTCCCTGGCTGGAACAGTTTCAACGACTTCACCGGCACTTTTCGAGCCGCTATTTGGAGGAACTATTAAATCCCAATTTTCATTATTCTCAACCGCTTTCATGAAATCGTCAGTAACGGCTATTGATATGTTGAAATTTTGAGCTGTGACGTCATCATCTTTCATATGAATAAAATCTAATATTTCTGGATGAGACACATCCAATATCCCCATGTTTGCGCCGTGGCGTTTTCCGCCCTGAGTTATCATGTCGGAGAGGGAGCTGAGCATTTCTAGAACCGATATAGGTCCACAAGCCTTCCCTTGGGTAGTTTTTATACCGCTGCCACGTGGGCGTAAGTTACTGAACGAATATCCAAGTCCACCGCCGTATTTTTGGATCATAGCTGATGAGCGAGCCGTCTCCATTATGCTTTCCATGGTGTCTTCTATAGGAAGAACGAAACAGGCTGAAAGAGTTCCCTGTCCTGTTCCAGCATTAAACAGGGTAGGGGAGTTTGGCAGAAACTTAGTTGTCGCCATCAAGTCGTAGAAAGTAGTTGCCCATGACTCTCGTGTTTTAGGATCCTCTGGTTTAGCTACAGCTTTAGCAACTCGAAGGAAGAGATCCTGCGCGGTCTCTGAGCCTACCAAGTAACGAGTTTGAAGAATAGTGTGTGCATTCTCCTTCAATTGCGGCTTAATTCTGTTTGTGTTCATTCGTACCAACTCCTTCTATCTAATGCCAGCAGTATGCCCCTTCCTAGGAGCCGAACTTCATATTCAATGAAAATGAGTTATCTCAGATGAAGACCTGCTTTACCCGTCAGGGCAAAATTTCTTGGGCTCACATTGAATGCCACTGACTTCGGCAAGTTCCATTTGGATATTAATGCTTTGCTGTTATTTAATGCCAGTAATACTTTCTTCATTTTTCGGTCAGTTTTTGAGGATGTCAGTCTTTATGCCGCTAGTTTTCGCTAGGACACGTTGGGCTTTAATCTCTTTCGTAAATTCCTTTGATGCTTCAGCGGCCTGCCTCGACGGCTTTTACCTCGATTATTTTCCTCCAGAGGGAACAAAGTACCCTGGTTTTCTGGGGGAGTTCTCGGCTGACTAGCAGAAAGCATTGCTTCGACTTCGCTCCTGAGGGTTTCTAAGTCATCAAAGTCACGATAGACGCTCGCAAAACGTATGTACGCTATACGGTCTAACGAACGCAATCTCTCCATCACCATTTCTCCTATTGCGGAACTTCTTATGGCCGCTCGCCCCAGACTTTGAAGCTGTTCTTCTATGTCTGTCTCGATTCTCTCGATGGCCCCGGTTGCCAGCGGTCGCTTGGCACAAGCAACAATTATGCTGTTGTGTAATTTGTCGTGGTTGTATTCTTCCCTACGCCCGTCTCGCTTCAGAACAGAAAGCGCAGTAGTTTGGACTCGTTCATACGTTGTGTAGCGCAGGCCGCACTGTAGGCATTCTCTTCGTCTACGTATGCCATCTCCAGCATCGCGGGAGTCGATGACATGAGAATCGTCATGACCGCAATATGGACATAGCATTTGTCTGCACTCGCTCCAAAATTAACCCCATTTACACTACTGGTAGGGTACCACCAACAACCGACCACAACACGTTGTGATCAGGCAAGTACTATCTATACACCTTGAGGCATGGCATGTCAAGCAATTTGGTCATGGAATGCGCTTGTTGAATTTGTGAAAATTCACTAGTTTCACATCAAAGAAAACCCGTTAGCTATATCAGCTAACGGGTTTTCTTTGATGGTTGTCTCGGGGGAGGAGTCCGAGACTACCTAATTAGCTCCGGCTTGCCAATGATGTCCCCTGAAAAAAACAGATATTGTTATGGGCAACCGGAGAAGGTTCTACTAATTCAACTCATAATCCTTGTCGTCCTCTTCGACGTAAAGATGGGTGTCTTCGCAGAAAGGGTGGCACGTCCAGGTCATCTTTTCCATCGATATCAAAGACAAGTTGTTCTAATTGATCCTCAGGAATGAACGCATCGACTCCGGGAAACCCGGTGGCGATTATCGTTACTTTCACTTCATCCTCTAGCTTTAAGTCCTGGACCATCCCGAAAATAAGGTTGACGTTCGGGTCTGTAATTTGTTCGATCTCTTTCACTGCTTTGTGAACTTCATGCATTGTAAGGTCGGCTCCACCAGCGACGTTCAGCAATACTCCCTTCGCGCCTTCTATGGATACGTCGAGGAGCGGACTATTTATAGCCTTGTGGGCTGCTTCCACGGCCCGATTTTCGCCGCTTCCGGTCCCTATGGCCATCCAGGCTGGTCCCGCTCCGCTCATTATCGACTTAACATCCGCGAAATCCAGATTTATAGTCCCAGATATTGTCACTAGTTCGGCGATAGCTTGAACGGCTTGCCTAAGAACGTCATCTGCTAGTTTAAATGCTTGCTCCGTGGTTACATTCTCTTCACACATATCCAATAGGCGGTCGTTCGGAATTACAATTAAGGAATCAACTCTGTCTCTGAGTAAATTGATTCCATCCTCGGCTTGTTTCTTCCTACGATGACCTTCGAAGTTGAAAGGTTTAGTTACTACGGCGATAGTCAGAGCGCCACTTTCCTTAGCTATTTCTGCAACAACTGGACAAGCTCCTGTGCCCGTGCCGCCACCCATGCCAGCGGCTACGAATACCATATCTGAGCCACGAGTGGCTTCATATAGCTCATCACGGCTCTCCTCGGCGGAGTCACGCCCAATCTCTGGATTGCCGCCTACCCCGAGGCCTCTGGTTAATTTGTCGCCCACACGAATTTTGGTAGGTACATCCAATTGCATAAGGTGTTGGGCATCTGTATTCACAGCCATGTATTCCACGCCTAGAATACGCTCGTGGTACATTCGGGTTACGGCGTTGCAGCCACCCCCCCCTATACCTACGACCTTTACAATTGCCTGACCAATTCTCTCAGAAGAATGATCAATAAGAGCTTCAGAAGACATAACTCCCTCCTCGGGTTTAATTCCTAGCGGCGCCGATGAATTGTGCTAGCCACTGCAGCCAGCGCCGACCTTTACCATTACTACCGTTATCATTGATACCTCGGTAGGCTATTTGTTCTGTGGGGTGATGGATTCCCCACAATAGGATTCCA
>Ga0114996_10005211_pt1 | contig 15351 bp, 16 predicted proteins | sample ArcticOcean_MG_C_4_FD_87039 | JGI IMG/M metagenome (GOLD analysis project Ga0114996, IMG submission 87039) | Marine microbial communities from western Arctic Ocean - ArcticOcean_MG_CB4_134 | ecosystem: Environmental > Aquatic > Marine > Oceanic | place: Arctic Ocean: Canada Basin | collected...
CGTTTGTTGCAAGTGCTAGTAACGCATCAAGTTCAGAACCCTGTACCAAGAGAGGCGCCGAGGCAGCCATCACTCGATCGGCTAAGCTCTCGGGTGCTTGCACTGCATCAGACAATGCACTTGAAAGAGCTTCTTCCATTTGCTGTTCTTGAGCATCGAACTGTCGGTTCTCATTTTTCATATCAGGAATCAGTTAAACGCCCTAACTACGACGTTGATTGCCCCCTTAAAGCATCATTTTCTTCTTTGCCCGCGCAATCCATCAAACTTCTCAATTTTGCCAAAGCCCTATGCTGGCGGGCTAAAACCGTGCCAAGGGGCTCACCAAGGACGTCTGCTATTTGTTTGTAACTCATCCCAGCAGAGTGTCGCATATGAATCATGTCTTGATCGGCATCGGAAAGTTGGCAGATGGCCACCCTAAGCCGTCCCACGAGTATTTGGGATTCATCTGCCTCTGCCCAGTCCGGATTACTCACCCCGCTTGCAAGTAGGCCGATGGTTTCATTTGCCATAGGTACTGCGTGCCTTTTCCGCCGTCGCATCTCATCTCTAAGGCGATTGACTGCTATTTGAAAGAGCCAAGAGACGAATTTACCCGATTCGGTATAGTCAGCAAGTTTTGCAGCAATAGTACAAAACGTCGATTGTGTGATTTCTTCTGAAAGTTCATCATCCCCACATTTTGATTTGATTAACGCAAAAACACGGTATGAATATGCATCAATGATCTTTCTCCATGCAATCTCATCGCCTGTTGCTGCTGCTGCAAGCGTATCGTGTAATTCTTGTTTTTCGAGTGAAATAGACATAAATGAGAGGCGACTTATGGAAAACGTATAAGAACGTATCAGATTGCTCGGTATTTTATGATACCCATCTCCACGAACATCCGTACAATTCGCCTTTCATATGGACTCAATCACTACCTTTGCCCAAAATTGGTACCCAGTTTCACTTTTAGTTGGCATCATCCTGCTGATAGTTGGTGGAAACCTCCTCGTTGAAGGGGGCGTTGCAATCGCAAAACGCCTCGGAGTCAGCACACTAGTTATTGGACTGACCATCGTTGCCTTCAGCACAAGTTCGCCAGAATTGGCACTGAACTCCGTCGCTTCATGGAACGGTCATGGTGATCTCTGCTTTGGCAATATCATCGGCTCAAACATAGCAAACATAGGATTGGTACTTGGTATCGGCGCTTTGATTTGCCGGTTGCCTGTGACTGGTCAAATTATCCGATGGGAATTTCCATGGCTCGTCGCAGTCACAGGGGTTGTCGTCCTCATCACATGGGCTGCTTCCTCAAGTTCAGCACCAACTTCGTTGCAGGGTCTTGGCTGGCCATGGGCAATTCTACTTTTATTGTTGTTTTGCTTCTCGATGTGGAAATGGTTTCAACTTGGAAGGGGTGAATCTAAACTCGCAAAGCAAAGTGGCGATATAACACCAGATGTACAATGCTCCGCCACAGCGGCTTGGGCAATGCTCGTTGGGGGGCTGTTCCTCCTTGGTATTGGTGGGAAAGCAACTGAACTTGGCGCAGTCTCGCTTGCAACAAATCTTGGCATCAGCGAAGTAGTCATTGGTGGAACCGTTGTTGCCATCGCAACAAGTTTGCCAGAAGTTGTGACAACAATTATTGCTGCAAAAAAAAATCACCCCGATCTCGCTGTTGGAAACGTGATTGGATCAAATCTGTTCAACGTTCTCTTTGTGCTTCCAATTACGATGCTCATCCAACCAATTGCAATACCACAAGGGCTTGAACCTTGGGTATATCTTGGAGCAATGTTGTGCTTTACTCTACTTGCATGGAAAATGACGACCGACGCACGTGTCAAAGCAAAAGAAGGCAGAGTGCTTGTTTCGCTCTATGTGTGCTTTTTAGTTGGTATCACCATTTGGAATTCAGTTGGTTAAATCGTCAAATCGGAAAAGTCATCGTCTGCAAACGGGTCTTTTGAGGAACCGTGTGGTACAACTGCTGCGTAATTTCCCTCTCCTGCGGAATCCGTCGCTTCAGTTAGGTCATAAAACCTTGTGCAACTTGCCTCCCATGTCATTCTAATTGTTCCAGTTGGACCATTTCGTTGTTTCGCAACAATCAATTCTGCAAGGGAGAGTTTGTCTTCATTCTCTGCTATCCAATCTTGGTCGCTCATGTGGTAGTACGACTCGCGATGCAACATTGTCACAACGTCTGCGTCTTGTTCGATCGAACCAGATTCCCGAAGGTCGCTCATTCTTGGTCGATGACCTTCACGTTGTTCGGCAGCACGATTCAGTTGACTCAAGCAGATGACGGGAACATTGAGTTCGCGAGCAAGTGCTTTAATACCACGACTTATTTCACTCACTTCTTGTTGTCGTGACTCGGCTCTTTTTCCGCTCGTCATCAATTGCATATAGTCAATAATGACAACACCAATGTCGTGAGATTGCTTTAATCTTCTTGCCTTAGCACGTAACTGCATGATAGACAGGCTTGGCGTATCGTCAATATAAAATGGTGATTGCATCAATTCGTCACACGCGCGAATGATTGCTTGCATGTCACTTTCGCTCAACATGTTTCTACGAAGCTTGTGTCCAGAAACTGCTGCCCTTGAACTGAGCAACCGTTGCACCAATTGCTGGCGACTCATTTCCAAACTGAACATGCCCACAGGCGTTCCCGCCATGACCATGTTTTCAGCAATGTTCAATGCGAGTGCTGTTTTGCCCATCGAAGGTCGAGCAGCAACGATGATCATTTCACCCGGTTGTAGACCGCTCGTGATTTCATCAAGTTCGGTATATCCTGTTGCGACTCCTGTGATGACTCGACCATCATTCTTTTCAATTTGTTCGATCGCATCGTTGAGTAACTGTTCGAGCGATTCTGCGTGCCGCTGCTCCGATTGCTGAGCAATACTAAAGATGAGGCTTTCTGCAGTATTGAGGACTTCTTGGGGTTCATCAGGCATCGAGTATGCATCTTGCAAAATGGATCCCGAAGCAGCAATAAGTTGTCGTATGACCGATTTGTCCTTCACAAGTCGAGCGTAGTGCGTTGCACTTGCAGCACTCGGGACAGCATTTGCCACCTCAAGAAGGTATTCAACGCCTCCTACAGCCTCAAGGATGTTGCGATCAGTTGCTAGTTGCTGCAATTGCACGAGGTCAACTGTTGAGTATTTGTTGTACAACTCAACCATGACTTCAAAAATCAAGCCGTTGGCCTTATTAAAGAAATCGTTTGCCCCGTTAATCACCAAGTGCACATCATTCAAAACCGATGGGTCAATCAATATAGAACCGAGCAGACTTGCTTCGGCTTCAAGAGCGTTTGGCTGCCTTCCATCGAGCAACTGACCTATCACCTCGGTCTTTTCACGAGGTGCATAGTTCTCTTTTGTTTTGATTTGATCGCCCATCCATGAGCACCTTATATTGAATTTTTGTTCTGTGAATGCAAACGACAGGTCATGCACGTATGAGGAACATTGGTAGAGACACCTATCATCCCAATAAATTGAGAAGCATTACACGGCTGCTGCTTGGGGCATTGCATCTGCAACCGTCTCAACGACGGGCATCTCTCTTGTTTCACGTGGGAAGTCCACTGCTTCCTTCATGATTTTGCCCGGCTTAAACTTGACTGTCCGCCTTGCGGGGACTGGAACTCTCTCGAGAGTTTTAGGATTTTGTGCCATTCTTGGTGCACGTTCATTGAGTTCAAAGACTCCAAAGTTACGGAACTCAAGGCGACGACCGTCGCTTAATTCGTTGATAACATCATCAAGAAACTTTTGAACAATCAGACGAACGTCACTTCTTTTAAATCTTGTTTCATCTGCAATTCTGTCGATCAAATCTTTTTTAGTCGTCGCTGTATTTGAAGTGGGCATGCTCTATAACCTCTGCTTTCTTTGATTCAGTTATCATTGAGACTTGCGCAATGCTGGGCAACTTGTCTCTATATCCTAGGGAGCATTTCAGAAGAGATAAAACGACTAGCGGTGAACAATACAAAATCATGTAATGTTTGCACTGCGGGTTGTTTAATCTCTTCTTTTTATCGGTAACGCTACCTCTACTTCTCTCTATACACGCTGGCTCTCATCCCAAGCGTCAATGCACTACCAAGTGCACTGAACTTAGTATGGTGAAAAATCGCAGTCTCGTCAAGACCTTTTTTTAAAGCCGTGCGCTTCTTGTGGATAAAGTGATAAATAAAATTAAACGGAGTCGTGGTGAAACTGGCAACTTCTAGTGCGATCTATCAACAATCTAAAGAAATATCGCTACAGAAGCCTTGAAAACGCCGTTTCTGAATAGTATTACTTGGATTACTTGCAAAGCGCGGGTATTATCCCCCCCCTGACCTGATGGTCGATATTTGGAATACCGCTATGAATATTATTATTTGCGGCGCCACGAAAACAGGCGCCCACGCTGCAGAAATCTTTGCCTCCAACAGTGACAACATAACAGTTGTTGACACAAATCTTGCTGCGCTAGAAGCGCTCAGCGAGAACTTAGATATCGCAATTTTGAATGGTAAGCCCGCAGCAGCGAGCGTATTAAAACAGGCTGGTGCGTGCGATGCTGACGCTGTGATCGCCGCAACGGAAGTTGACGAAGTGAACTTGTTGTGTGCATCAACTGCGTCGTATCTCGGCGCAGATAGAACATACGCAACTGTCACACACAGTACGTATCTAGACCGCGAAACGCTTGACTATTCTCAGATATTTTCTATTGACAGTTTAATCTGTCCTGCCCTATCAACTGCGCAGGCAATCGCTTCTAGGCTTCGAAATCCTGCTGCAATTTCTGTTGAACAACTTGCTGGGCATACCATCGAAGTGCAACTCTTTGAGGTAAGCCGAGGTGCTGCAGGCTTAGGTCGTCGGCTAGCAGATGTTGAACTCCCCGCAGGCGCGAGACTTGCAGCAATTATCCGAGGAAACGATACGTATTTACCAAGTGGTGTGAGTACTGTTGATGAGGGCGACCAAGTATTACTTGTTGCAAACTCAGACGTATTTCATGAAGCAAGAAGGCTGTTTCGCTCAAAAGATGCTGGAAGAAGAAACGTTGTCATCATGGGTGGTTCGCCCATCGCTGTCTGGTTATGCCGCGCGTTAAAGAACAGAGGCTTCACCATCAGGCTCTTTGAAACAAATAGAGTACGTGCAGAGGAACTCGCTGAAAAATTGGCATGGGTGACCGTCTTGCAATCTGACCCGACCGACCCCGCTGTCTTCACCGACGAACACATCGAGTTTGCTGATGCTTTTGTTGCCCTCACAAAGGATGAGCACAACATTCTGAGTTGTGCGTGGGCGTCGAGCCTTGGGGTTGACCAAACGTATCCTGTGGTAAGACGCAGTGATTATGGACCATTCATAGAAGCAATGGGCATCACTAAAACATTCAACCCCCAAGATCTTGCCGTGAGGGAAATCCAACAACGATTCGTGAGAAAACGGATGTCATGTGTTGCTGAGTTATCTGAGGGTGCTCTTTCTATCTATCGTATTCGTGTGGGTCGAGGAGCAGGAGTCATTGACAAGCCTTTGTCTGCATTAGACCTCATGCCAGATTGCATGATTGTTGTCCTTGAACATGACGAACACACCGGGGTTGTGCCCTCAGCAAATGAGGTCTTACAAGAAAACGACGTTGTGTTCGTCGTTGTTCGGCGGGGATATGAAGAGGAACTTCGCAAACTTTTTGCAGTGAAGTAATGGTATGAATTACCGTCTCATTTTAAGACAACTTGGCTTGCTTGTTTTTGTGCTCAGTGGATTACTATTGCTGATCTGGGGATGGTCTGTCATACAGTACGAACTGATCGAGCATCGACCACATGCAACACATTTACCAATTCTTCTTTCTGCAGCCTTTGGTGTAGTCATCGCAGTCATCTTTCTCATCGTCGGGAAAAAACCTTCGAACGAACAGGGAACCGGCCAGATGGGTCGGCGCGAAGCACTCTTACTTGTATCGATGAGTTGGTTTGTTGGTGCGGTTATTTCTGCTGCACCATTCTTACTTTGGGCGAGGATGACTGGAGAAAAGGATCATCCTTTTCAGTCTGTGATTAATTGTTTCTTCGAAGCAATGAGTGGATTGACGACAACGGGTGCAACAATCCTAACGGACATCTCTGCCCTTCCAGCTCCGTTGCTGTTTTGGAGAGCGATGATTCAGTGGCTGGGTGGTTTGGGAATAATTGTTTTATTTGTTGCGGTGCTTCCAAGTCTAGGTGTGGGTGGGAAAAAACTTTTTCGAATCGAATCGCCAGGTCCTGAGCCGGAAGGAGTTCGACCGCACATTCGAGAAACTGCACGGGTGCTGTGGATGATCTATGTGTGTTTAACTCTTGTTGAAATCGTTGCATACAAGTTTGCTGGTTTGCAATGGTTTGATGCTAGTTGCCACGCACTCACTACCCTAGCAACGGGCGGGTTTAGTACGCAAAATGCAAGCATTGGCGGATACGACTCAAGACTTGTAAGCACAATCACAATCGTATTCATGATCCTCGCTAGCACGAACTTCGGTCTGTTCTATGCCGCAATCCGCGGCCGCCTTAGCGTAATCTGGCAAGATTCGGAGTTCCGATGCTACCTCTTCCTCCTTGTGATTGGTTCGGCCGTGATCGTCTGCTCACTGCTGGGCGATGGCGGCGAGATCACAACAACTGCTGGAGAAATTCTGCCCGCAACGATCCCAAATACACTAACACACGGCGTATTTACCGCAGTCTCAATGCAAACGAATACGGGATTTACCACCGCGGACTACAACACGTGGCCATTCGCTGCCAAGGCTGTCATCGTGATGATGATGTTCATTGGCGGATGTGCTGGATCCACGGGTGGCGGGATCAAGGTCATTCGCATCTGGGTTGCGTTTCGCATCATGCTCAGCGAACTAGAGCGTTCCTTCCGACCGAATGTTGTACGACCGCTCAAGGTTGGCAAAACCACCATCGATCCCGAACTAAAACTTGCAACAATTGCATATGTTCTTGGTGTTGTTGTCTTGTTTACTGTTGGTGCTGGCGCGTTGATGTTACTTGAATCTGGAAATCCAAAATGTGATTTCACTACTGCAGCGACCGCCTCTGTGGCAACAATTTGTACTGTGGGTCCGGGCCTAGCAAAAGTTGGAGCAACGCAAAATTACGAATGGTTCAGTGACGCATCTAAATTGTTGTTGTGCGTTCTCATGGCCATTGGGCGGCTTGAGATTTTTGCAGTGCTCGTCTTATTCACGCCTAGGTTCTGGCGATCTTCGTGAAAAAAAAAAATGTTCAAGATTGTTGATCATCGCGGCGGTACTCATCATCGTCTGTCCGTTTATTCTCGAATACGTTTTTCATGTTCGCCCGAAGCATATTCTTAGAATAGTTGGGGTTCGAAGCCTTCATGACGAATATTGGTTCTTCATTGCAGGTGGATTATTATTCATCACCTTCTACTTGCAATTTCCCTTTCGTGAAGAAGAGGCATGGCATTGCGAGTGTGGATATGACCTTTCCTACCTAAACAAAAAGTCTAAAAATTGTCCTGAATGTGGTAAAGAAGTACAACTTGAATGGTCGTCTGCTCCTGAAACATACTCGAGAAAAACAAAACAACGTATCTACTGGGCAATGCTCTTGTTTGCTGGTTCGATCATCGTATTTGCCCTTGGCTTTATAACACGGTTATTTGACTCGTAGGCAAACGCGTAAATCACATCGGCTTGTCATTGATCGTGATGTCATAGATTTCAAGCAATTTTTCTTTGTCAAAAATCATCTCTTCTCTGCTCGTACCAAAAAATTCATAACGAGGAGTTAGTTCTATCGCGTCGACAGGACATGCTTCCTCGCACATGCCACAAAAGATACATTTCAATTCATCGATTTCAAAAATTTGTGGGCGTTTTTCTCGATCATCCCAAGGCGCTGATTCAGCCACGATTGTGATGCAATTGGCTGGACATGCTGTTGAACACATAAAACAAGCAACGCATTTCTCGCGACCCTGCTCGTCTTTGTTAAGACGAGGGACGCCGCGGAAGGTCGATCGTTCTTGGCCACCATCAAGCACAGAACGTTCGTCTCGTTTCTGTTCTGGATATTGTACGACCCAAATGTTCTTCTTGTTTGAACCGTCACGACCAACGTTGCCAAGGCAGTGACGCAACGTCGTTCCAAGCCCTCGCAAGACTGCAGGAACAAAGAAATAATCCGATGCACGAAGGGGTGCCGGAGTAACGTCAACAACATAATCCTTTCTTTGAACCATAGTCGTTGGATTATACTCGGCACCTACACACCAAGTAACTCCCCATGAGCAAGTATGATACCGCGATGCAAAAGAAGTCCCAAGCGAACAGCCTCTGGAAACTCTCGGCAATGGGATTCACTTTTGCCTCAATGATTGTCGCAGGTGGATTACTGGGGTTTGGTCTCTCATGGATATTGGATCAGCCCGAAAACAAACGAGTATTTATCGTTTTGGGCACTGTTGTAGGCATCATCATTGGCATGGTGGATTTCATCCGTGCTGCGCGGCGAGCTATACGGGAGATTGATCGTTGAAACCCGCCACAATCTCCCTCAGTTTTAAACGACTTGCCCTTGCACAACTTGCCGCGACGATCGTCGCGGCAGTTCTATGGGGATCAGGAGCAATGTTGGGTGGATTTGGGATGCAAATCGCCATGGAGGGGGTCTCGCAAACAGGCATACTTCTGGTGATTTCATTCGTGTTCCTCGTGCTGTTTGGTCCAAGTAGGGAGCGGCCCGTGGCGACCGCTGCAACCCTCTGGTCGGTGACTTCATTCGTACGATTCCTCGCCTCGCTTGGGGCTTCAAGTTTGTTATACTACGCTGCTCATTTTGGAGTACGCCCCCTATTGTTTTCGTTCCTTTTAACCGCAGTTTTACTGCTCATTTGTGAGACGCGTGTCATTGCACACGACATCTCAAATATCAGTACTTTGACCAAGGAGTAAGGTTATCCATGTCTTTTTTGTTAGCTAGTTCCAACCCGATTCACCATATCCTCGACAAGCCGGTGTCAGGGATGGAACACATTACTCTGTTGGGCAAGCCGGCAATCACAATTCACATGGTGTCACTTCTCATTGCTGCTGTCATTACATTCATGGTCTTGAAAGTAGCAGCAAAACGAATTGGTGTTGGTGACGAGTCGCAAGGTACTGACCGATATCTGACAAAAGGGCGCATCTCCCAAATCATCGAAGTGATCACACTCTATCTGCGTGACACAATTATCCGACCTGTACTCGGACACGAGACTGAACGGTTCCTGCCATACCTGTTGTCCTTGTTCTTTTTCATCCTGTCCTGCAACCTGTTGGGCATGATCCCGTTTGCGGATATACAGACTGTCATTGGCAAAGTAACGAACGTCAGCGAGTATGATTGGGCTGTCTTCGGAGGAACTGCAACAAGCAACTTGGCTGTGACTGCGGGGCTCGCAATCATTTCATTCATTGTGATTCAGTTTCATGCCTTCAAGTCGCTGGGTTTAGGTGGGTGGGCTAAACACCTCACCGGCGGAGCCCCACTCTACTTGTTACCGTTGATGTTACCGCTCGAATTCATGGGCATGTTCATCAAACCAACAGCGTTGGCAATTCGTTTGTTTGCAAACATGGTTGGGGGGCACACGATGCTCGCGGTGATGATGATGTTCGGCATGATGGCGTTTGAAGCAACCTCAAGTTGGTTGATCACTGGGACCATCGGGGCTGTTTCCGTGATCGCCGCCGTGGTGATCAGTTTCCTTGAATTATTTGTCGCTTTTCTACAGGCGTTTATTTTTATGTTGCTCACAGCCGTCTTCATTGCTCAAATGTCGCACCATGATGATGCAAACGAAGAACATTCGCTGGAACCTGCGACGCACTAACTGTTGACCCGACGTGGGATGGGTCTTGAATTTTCCGTATCACTGCAGATGCACCCACAGCAACTGCAAACACTACGTCACATATGACGAATTGGATGATTTTATGAAAAAGCTTGTTGCTTTCACTGCTCTGGCCACAACGGCCATGATAATGTTTGATGTTGATATCGCTTCTGCTCAAGACGCCGCGCACGATGCTGCCGCAGCTGCTGCGTTGGCTGCTGAAAATCTTGCAAAAGCCAGCGGGGCGGGTTTTAAGGGAATTGGTGGTGGCCTCGCTGCTGGTCTGGGTGCACTGGGTGCAGGCGTAGGAATCGGTCAAATCGGTGGTAGTGCCGTTGCATCGATCGCTCGCCAACCAGAAATGAGTGGAACAATCTTCACCAACATGGTCATTATGGCCGCGCTTGTTGAAGGTGTTGCACTCTTCTCGGTTGTCATCGGTCTTCTCGCCATTATCTAGAATGGGGGGGTTGAATTCTGGCTGGTTTGCGTGAGCAAACCATGCCGAATCCCGCCCATCCCACCTTCATGCAAGGACACCATTGATGAACCATTTTATTGCTTCTGACTCACCAGTCGACATACAGTTTCTTACACTCGGTACAACCGTTGTCGTATTCGTGCTTTTCTTGCTCCTTGCAATGAAGTTCGTGTGGCCTCATATTCTCAAGGGTCTTGACCAAAGGGACCAAAAGCTCCGTGACGATCTTGAGGCTGCTGACGAAGCTCGGCAGCAAGCAAAAGCCGCCCTCGCAGAATACGAGCAAGAATTGCTCTCTGCACGTAACGAGGCAGGTGCGATGATCTCCAAAGCTCGCAATGACGCAAAAGTTGCCGCCGAAGAACTTCGTGCCAACAACACTCGAGAGTTGGGTGAACTCAAAAAGGCTGCAACAAATGAAATTGAATCTGCGAAAAAGGCTGCTATTGGAGAACTTCACGCTGAGGCGAGTTCGTTAGCGGTGGCCATTGCCAACCGCATTCTAGGACGAGAAATCTCAGCGAGCGACCAGCAGGCTCTCGTCGACGAGACGCTAGCCCAGTTGACAGAGGTCTCCAAGTGAAAGCCAACGCCGATGCACTTGCCAACGTCTACGCTCGAAGCCTCTTCGAACTTGCGACGGATGCTGGTGGTACTGACAAACTCGTGGAAGTTGCTGACGAACTTGAGCAGATCTGTGAACTTGCAAGGGAAGATAAGAAAATTAATTTGTTTCTATCTTCACCTATCGTTGATGTCAAAGCTCGCGGGAAAGCCTTGTCTGCAATTTTCACGAATCGAATCACTGACCTAATGCTTAGGTTCTTGTTGGTACTCAACAACAAAGGTCGTTTAAATCGACTCGAATCAATCGAGACCGCTTTCGATCAACTTGTGCAAGAAGCGTTCGGCAGAATAGAGGTAGATGTCATCACACCCGTTGCAATTGATGCAGAATTAATGGCAACGATCAAAGAAAAAATCTCTACTGTCCTTGGCAAAGAACCAGTCCTCCACCCTTATGTTGACGAGAGTCTTCTCGGAGGAATCAAACTTCGCATCGGCGACCAACTCATCGATGGATCTGTACAGACTCGTTTGCGAAAACTACGTGAAGAATTAAAAAATAACGGCGGCGCCGCCGTGAGAGAACGATTCAAATCGTTTATAGATCATTAACCCAACACCCCCTTTTTATATGAGACTCGAAAAAATCGAGGAATACCGTGAAAATTAAAACAGACGAAATTACATCAGTCATCAAGCAAGAAATTGAACAGTTCTCTAGTGAACTTGAAATCTCTGAAGTCGGCCGCGTTGTCGAAGTTGGTGACGGAATTGCACGAATTTACGGCCTTTCTAACTGTATGGCCGGTGAACTTGTTGAGTTTGAAACCTCAAAAGGTCCAGTCATGGGTCAAGCGATGAACCTTGAAGAAGACACCGTTGGTGCCATCATTTACGGTGAATATCTTGCTGTTGAAGAAGGCAACACTGTTAAAACCACAGGTCGGCTTTTGGAAGTGCCAACTGGTCCTGAACTTCTTGGCCGTGTTGTTGACCCCCTTGGCAACCCAATTGATGGCGGTCCTCCTATCAACGCATCAAGTAGTTCCAAACTAGACATTGTTGCTCCGGGAATTGCTGCACGTCAGCCAGTTGTTGAACCAATGCAAACAGGTATCAAGGCTGTTGATTCGATGATCCCAATCGGTCGCGGTCAACGAGAACTTATTATTGGGGACCGAAAAACAGGAAAAACAGCTATTGGGATCGATACGATCATCAATCAAAAGAAATATTGGGGCACGGATGAAGCTGTTGTTTGTATCTATGTCGCAGTTGGGCAAAAGGATTCTACAGTTTCTAGTGTCATCGATATCCTTAAAGCAAATGGTGCTATGGAATACACCATTGTTGTCGTTGCTGGATCTTCTACGGCTGCACCGTTGCAGTACATCGCTCCTTATGCAGGATGTGCAATGGGCGAATACTTCATGTGGCAAGGCAAAGAAGGCAAGACTCCAAAGCACTCACTTTGTGTCTACGACGACCTTTCTAAGCAAGCAGTTGCATATCGTCAACTTTCACTCTTGCTTCGTCGTCCTCCGGGACGCGAAGCATATCCTGGTGACGTATTTTATCTGCACAGCCGCTTGCTTGAACGCGCAACAAAACTTTCTGATGCAAATGGTGGCGGCAGCCTGACTGCTCTTCCAATTATCGAAACGCAAGAAGGTGATGTTTCGGCATACATTCCGACAAACGTAATCTCTATTACAGATGGTCAAATATATCTGCAACCAGAGTTGTTCGCTTCAGGCATCCGTCCTGCGATCAATGTTGGTATTTCAGTGAGCCGTGTTGGTGGTAATGCTCAAATTAAAGCGATGAAAGAAGTTGCCGGTTCCCTTCGACTTGACCTTGCTGCATACCGTGAACTTGAGGCGTTCGCACAACTCGGTACTGAACTTGATGCTGCAAGCCAACAACAACTCAACCGTGGTGCTCGTCTTGTTGAATTACTCAAGCAAGGTCAATACACACCCTACGATGCAATCGACCAAGCCATCGCGATTTATGCGGCTTCAAAAGGGTTTGTGGATGATCTTCCACTCGATCAAGTCCATGCCTTCGAAGAAGGTCTGCTTGAATACATGAAAACAACTGGCAAGGACGCTCGTGACAAACTTGTTGAAACGAAGTCCTTCAAAGGTCTTGAAGAGGATTTTTCTACGGCGATCAAAGAGTATAGAGCAACTCTTTCTGCTTAACCCCCTTCTCATACACCCTGAATTTCAGAACCCCTTCGCAGTTCACTGCGTAGGGGTTTTTAGGTCCTGCAGTCATTTTTGCATACCATGATTCACAGATAGTTAGTTATTGACTACTGACCCGGATAAATGGTCAAAAAACACGCTTTTTGCCGATTGAGAGAGGAATATGAATACTATGGCACCCCAACATCCATTCATCCCTTCAGCGCTTGAGGCTGTGTGTACTGTCTGCTCCGTTTCGAAGGCTGTGCAGGCTAATCTTGATAGACTTCGCCAAATCACGAAGGATGATCGGAGTCCCGTAACAGTTGCGGATTACGCCGTCCAAGCGATTATATCGCTGAGTTTGGCAGATTCCCTTCGGGAAGAGGATTGCCTTATTGTTGGCGAAGAGGACGCAGAAGCCCTTAGAGACAAGGATCACGACGCCATACGCCAAGCTGTATTCGAAACGGTACGTGCGTGGAGGCCAACAATAACTGAATCAGAAATGCTCGACGCCATCGACCACTGTGATCACGATGGAAGCAGTGATGGTTATTGGGCACTTGATCCGATCGATGGAACCAAGGGGTTTTTGCGAGGTCAACATTATGCAATCGCCCTTGGGCGTATAGAAGATGGTCAAGTTGTTGCAGGCGTTATGGGCTGCCCCAACCTCTCAATAGATCAAGCGTTTCCACTGCGTGAACAGGACCCAAACGGTGTCGTGTACGCCGCCTCCTCAGGTGCGGGGTCATGGGAATTTTCCGGATGTGATCCAACGAGTTCCCCATTACGAATAATGGCGCAGCAATACGAGCCGAATCGCCCATTACGTTTTTGCGAATCTGCCGAAAAAGCACATTCAAGCCGAGGAGACAGTGAACGAATCATCGAGTCAATTGGTACTAGGGGTGAACCTGCAAGGCTTGATAGCCAATGTAAATACGCACTGGTTGCTCGGGGTCAAGCAGACGGGTATCTCCGTCTCCCAACAAGTGCAACATATGTAGAAAAGATTTGGGATCATGCTGCGGGGTTATGTATCGCAACCGAAGCAGGTGCCATTGTAAGTGATGTTACAGGTAACCCCCTTGAGTTTACACATGGCCGTCAACTAGAACAAAACCGCGGAGTAATTTGCGCAACTGACGGTCTTCATCAGCAAATCATCGAGGCAATAAGCGAATTATCAATCGCTTAAAGTATTCACCATGACTTTAGAAGCTTGGATCACGCTTGGAACAATTGCTGCCGTTATTATCGCATTGACTTTAAAAAAGCGTATTGGTCCCGATTTAGTCATGGCTTCTGGTCTAGTCATTCTCATGCTCACCGGTGTTGTTGGTTGGGAAGATGCGACCATGGGCTTTGCTAGTCAACCACTTCTAATGATAGGTGGACTCTTTGTCATCGCAGGAGCACTACGAGAAACAGGGGGTATTGAATTGATCGGGCGGCGATTGCTTGGAAGACCCACAAATTTAATCACAGCGCAACTGAGAATGATGATACCTGTCGCTGGAATGTCTGCCTTCATGAATACAACTCCAATTGTTGCCATGTACTTACCGATGGTGGGAGACTGGGCAAAAAGACTAAAAATAGCCCCTTCAAAACTATTTATGCCGCTGAGTTTTTCTGCCATTCTTGGTGGTCAGGGGTCGATGATTGGAACCGGTTCAAACCTGATTATCATGATGTTATTCATCAAGTGGTGGCAAGAGCCACCAATGTGGGTTGAACAACTCAATGTTGGCCCACCATCAGGGACGCTAGCGTTCTGGGGTACAGCGTGGATAGGCGTGCCTGTTGCAATTGTTGGCATAGCCTTTATCGTGATAACAACCAAGTGGTTACTACCAAACCGTGTAGCGACACGAGAAATAAAAAACGATCAACGGCGATATGAAATTAAAATGCTTGTCGAGGATGATTCTCCAATTATTGGAAAAAGTATCGCACAAGCGGAACTTCGAAGTCTTGAGGGGCTGTATCTCCACGCAATTATTAGAGAAGATCAACTCATTCATGCTGTACCTCCTGAAGAAAAATTATTTAAAGGTGACAAACTTGTGTTTGTTGGGGACGTTGAATCTGTTGTTGATCTGAGAAAAATCCGCGGACTTATTCCTGCAGCAACAGAGTTAAAAAATATCGATGGTCGCATTATTACAAG
>Ga0114996_10005214_pt1 | contig 15344 bp, 17 predicted proteins | sample ArcticOcean_MG_C_4_FD_87039 | JGI IMG/M metagenome (GOLD analysis project Ga0114996, IMG submission 87039) | Marine microbial communities from western Arctic Ocean - ArcticOcean_MG_CB4_134 | ecosystem: Environmental > Aquatic > Marine > Oceanic | place: Arctic Ocean: Canada Basin | collected...
ATCGTGTTCTTTCACAACATCAGCAAACTCTTCTTCAGTGGGTCTTTCTATTTCCATATCATATATAGCTACTCCATAACCCACACTTCTAGCCGAGTTAGCCAGAAGGCCAGCCCAAATATTCGGCTCCTTGGCAGAAAATTCATTAGCTAGTTCCTGATATAGGTTCCTAGCCGAAGGGGCCACTACTAGAAGGTCTAATGCTCTTGTCATTATAAATTGTCTCTAAATTCTTTTAGGGTAGGGGCTAGTCTATCTCTACAGGACACCCTCGTAGGACAAATGGGCCACCGGGGGTTAATAGTTTCGTCGTCGTAGTGGCCACTCCACTGGGCGGTTGGCCCTGCGTAAAATTCACTCCACTTGTATAGAAATATACATTTATCTGTTAAGGACTGGTGACCATTAAGGTGGTGCGGGGGTACGAGAACGGAGAGGTGCTTGCCGTTGTGATTGTCAGCATCGCCTCTGAGAGTTACGCTTTCCTTAATATCATTGTCTAGGTCGTAAACCACTAGTTGACAAGCCCCGTGTAGACACGTTATAAGCTTCCACGTCTTATCGTCTCCATGGAAACCTCTTATTACCCCCTTATGGGAAACGCTCACCTTGTCCTGTACAAATTCGACATCTTGAAGCTGTCTTTGATCAAAGAAGGTGTAGATGCATCCTCGTTCTTCACGATGTCTTTCAAACTCAAATATTGTGATCATGCTATTTTCAATAGCTTATACGAATCTGAATAGGCGATGGTAGGCTTATCAGATCCCTCATAAGGTGCTAAAACTTTATCGGTAGTCACAACTCGCTTAGTTCCAAACTCTCGCCATTCTTCCATCGGTATAAAATCATCCGCCCTTTCAGGGTTTTGATATATGTCTGAATCTAGAGTCTCCCGTGGCCTTAGGGGAAAGCTTAATATACCACGGAATGATGGGTGGCCGCACAAGGTTTTGTGTAGTAAAAAAGAATCAACTAGATAGGCTTTCCCCAGAGACATGCTCAAGTCGTACCTTCTTGACCTATCTGCTATTGCAGACCCTTCGTTATAGTCGGGGATATCTTTAATGTAGTCGGGATAAAACTCACTAGGTGGTTCGGCAAAAGCAATCCCATTTCTTTCGAGGTCTCCGAAGAGTGGAACGTGAAGCATTACACTTCTAGCCCATTCTCCAGCCCATATGTCTGTATGCCATTTGACTGAAGAGTATGCTCTACTTGCAATATGCAAAGAGGGATCTCCCCATGGCAACCTTACGTTTATCGGCATGTACGCTGCTTCACAGGCATCAGTTAGGCCTAAAAAATTCGCAAGTCTCACAGTGTTCTTGACTACTACGTTATACGAAAAAGAACATTCTTGCTTGGGTAGCAGTAGGCCGTTTGGAGTACGATTTGGAAGATTCATTATTTCATTAGTATGAAGAGATGACAATTTTTCTATGCTAAGATCTGGGTCAAAAGTTGATTCTGGATACCACTCAAAAAGACAGTCGAGAATATAGCTTTTAACTGAGCCTTGGAGACTTTGCAGTATGTTTTGGTCTAGGTCGACCTCGGCTATCAAGTTTTCTGAGAAGGAGGGCTCTCCCTTTAAGAGGGATAATAATCTCCGGTTTCTTTCTTTGATTATGTGTTCCATCTAAGCACCGTATAGCCTTCATTAAAGGAATTGCCAAAAGTGCTCCTCTCGTATGATTTGAGAAGCCCCTTTTCTTGCAATGCTGGAAAAAATCCACTCAGATACCCTCTAGCATGATGATAGTCAATCGCCAGCTGATCTACGGGATTAGAGGGGTCATACAATTCTACTATAGGTTCTACATGAATGCACTCCGCAGGGCGAAAAGAACGGCAAAATTCTATAAAGCCGTTGATTTTATCTCCAACTTGTTCTAAGGCCCCCATCGTGAATATACCGACTCGTGAATGGTTGTTCTTGAGTTCGACAGGGATGCTCTCATCTTCTGGATCTCTAAGGTCAAACTTAAAGCCGGGAATTCCTAGTCTATTGAGACATTTCAAAGAGGAGTTCGTAAAGTCGGAGCCGTAGACCATAACATCGGGCCTTTCCCTTTTCACAGCCTGTAGGTTGTGGCCCGTTCCACACCCAAACTCTATTACATAGTCTATGTTAGAAAAATAGTTCTCGACGATGTTTTTCAAAACATTTTCATGGTACTTCTTTTCAAGTTTCGGGTCGGGTACGCCGATGTAGTCTTGATTCCATCGAAAGATGTTCCCTGTTATCAAGGACGTTCTAGCCGATTGTAGGTATTTAGGCTCGTTCAGTTCGGCATCGTATATCTCTTGCCATGCAGCGTCCCATTGCCGTTGGGTGGGGCGTGCCCCTACCGTATCTATATGGGACCTTATCTGATCCATGAGTTTAGACTTTTCGTAGTAGTCAAGATAGGCGTATTCAACCCCTAGGTGGTCGATGTCAGGAGTAATAGACGCTTTTAATGCTGTCATAGTCAAGCTCTGCTGGTTTAAGGAATAGGTTGTCTCTGATATAGTCTTTCAGATCTTCATTAATACAGCGGTGCGAGGAGTCGAACTGGGATGGGTCGTGGATCAGAATACCCCTACATTCTTCATATCCAAAGCCCGCCACAGCCGCCTCCGGCTTCAACGCCCTCCATAATATGGAGTCTATAAGATAAGGGTGATCATACGTGGGTCTCCCGGTACTGCGAATCCAGTCGTGTGTGCTAAAACCGCTGCTTTGGCCGTCCATGCTGATTTCATGGGATAGAATGTAGTCCTTTAACAATATCCACTGCTTCTTTAGGGCTGCGTTCATAAAAGAAAAGGTTGACTCCGTGCAGTGACCGGCAAATATATCAGGGTATACGTTGCCATAAAACTGCCTTAGCTCATTACTAACTAAATTAGTGTGTGTTCCCATTCCTTTTCCGACAGGGATGAGGTAGTCCCCGTCTTTGAAAAGAATCTCTCTCGCATGGGTGTCGTCTCCTTGATGCCTTCCTACTCCGAGCCCATTAAAATATTCGGTATCATTCTCAGGTTGAGGAGTGATCATCCCATACTTACCGGTCCTGAGCAAGTCGTACATCTTTGCCAAAAGATCCTTATGCTCTCCGAAAAAACTTCCAGAGTCCACATACATATACCCCTCATACTCGCCCTCTTCCTCAACCACCTTTTTGACTGTGTGGTTAAATGTTACGTTTACGGGGTGCCTTTCGTATACAAAGTTGTATTTTATAGACGATCCCAAGGTGTCCATGACAGAGTTGCGGGTGTCCTGATGGTTGAGGCAGCTAGACATCACCAAGTCAAACCCAGAAAATTCTTGCTCCAAGATATTTTGCATGGATTTTATGTAGGCGGCAGAATTATCTCTCCCCGATATGCCACAGGTATTGTAGACTACCAAAATTCTACGTTTGGCACTCATAGTATGTTCCCTTTATATCATTATAGTCAAGATGGCTATTGTTTAAATAAACATGCTCTTTTAAGTAGTGCTTAAGATCCTCGTTTATGCAGAATCCCTTTTCGTTGTACTGTGAGGGGTCATGATTGACAATATTCTCACACTCTTCGTATCCAAGACCCAGATCTATTGCTTTTTGATTGTTAAAAACATGTATTAGACTCTCACCAAAATGTGGGATAGGATAGTCCCACGGAGGACCATCTCTTTCCTCCGGTCGAAATCCCGCGCTCGGAATATCCGTATTAGCGTGATGAATAATTGAATGCTCTCTGGCAATTACCCACTTTAGGTTGAGCGCAGCATTCAGAAAAGTAAAAATAGATTCTGTGCAATAAGCCGCGAATATATCGGGGAGTAGCTTTCCGTAAAAGTCAAGGATTTTAGGGTTGTAAAAATTTACATGAGGAGAGCACGCCCGGCCTATGGGGACTACGTAATCGTTGCCATCCTTGAACATTTCGTATCGAGCTCTTTCGTCGTCCCAACCGTGCCTCCCACCTCCCAGCTTCAGACCATATGCGTAGCAACTGTCTACATCGGTTTGTGGGGTCGCCATCCCGTATTCCTCATCGCTTTTAAGAAGGTCGAAGAGACCTTGGATCATGTTCTTGTTAGGAAAAAGAGAGTCGCAACTTACATATACGTATGCGTCAAACTTTCCATATCTTTTGACGCCCTCAAGAATAGAATGATTAAAAGTGACGTTTATAGGAAGAGGCTCTTCTACTGAGTTGAAATCGCATTGCGGGAACATGCGATTCATTGCAAGTCGAGTATTGGGTCTTGGCATACACGCAGAAACAATAGTCTTCACTTCCCCGTCAAAGTGTTGTTCGGCAAGACTCCCAAGATAACGTGGATACTTCTCCGTATTATCTCTTTTGATGCCACAGATGTTGTAGACAACTAAAATCCTACTCATTGACATATTCCGATCTTGGATTTAATTAAAGCTATGTCCTCGGTGTAATTATACTCCCAAGGGTCGGAGGGCTGAAGAGAATATTGCCTTTGCCTGTACTCAAATGCCGTTTGGTCGGGGTTTACTACTTTTTCTATAGTATTGTGCGTAACATGGTCAAAAACTATTTCTCGCATATCAATTATTCTATCAACGCTACGATATACGATATTGGTGGCAACATCTGCCCCAAGAGATATGAAGTGAGGGTGTATCATGTACCCTAAGGCAACTATGCCTTCCTTGGTGACGATGGGAGCATCTGTGTACCATTCATGCTCTTGGCACTTGTCTACGCTAGTGGAGTCTACCGCGCCTATAGCAATTCTGTCTGGCTTATCCACGAAAAACGCCTCAAATTTTGCTTCCGCTATTTTATCCCAGTGCTTAGTGACTATATGACAGTCATCTCCGAGCCCCCATATATATTTCCCTGTTGCGTCGAAAGCCATTTTGTTTACATTCACATGAATGTTGACTTCCCTTTTGTTTACGCGAGGTTTAAGAAAGGGATATTCCATTTCAAGGATGGGAATTGCAGAAAGAGACTCGTGATCATCGGTATCAAAATTAACAAGAACTTCAATTAAGTCTATGTTGTGGGCGGTGTCAGCAATACGCCTAAGCATTTGCTGCAACATGCCCACTCTTCCTCTGGAATTAAATAGGATCGTGAAATTCATTTTGTAGTCAAAAGTTCTTTAAAAGGTCGAATTTTTGGTGCTGATGAGTCACCACGCTTTTTACATGAGACTCACTAATAGAATTAAGAACGTCCTGACTTATCTCAACAGAGACTTCTACGTCAGGAGCCACCACAATGTCGCCGTAACCCCCCACATCTCTGCAAAAATTCCAGTGCTCGCATCCACCGTCTGTACTCCAGCGGACCTTGTCAAGGACTTCACTCTTGATGATGGGGCATCCTCCAAACGCCGAATTTACATAGACAGCCTTATTGCTCTCCCATCTCTCGCGATCTTCCAGATTGAAAAAGGGATTGCACGACCAAGTCATTCCGTGATTACCAAATCTATCTATCAAGGCAAAGCTATCATAGTAGCTATTCTTGGAATCATCAAACATCTTGCATTTTATATTTTGAAGAACATTTGGCGTGATCATAACGACGCTCGACAGCTCCCCATCTTTGAACATGGAAAGATACCTGTCTATAATGTCGGAATCAAAATGGACATCTGAGTCTAGGATAATAGAATATTCAGAATCAAGGGGCTTGGAGAGATTAAGAAGCTCGTTCCTGTAATGGGTCATGTCTAGCTGGCGTTCTACGGCAGGAGACTGCGAGAACTTAGGCTTGCCTAGCGTCTGCGATAGTAGCTTTCCCTTCTTATCAGAAAGCCATTTTTTTAAAATAGAAGCAGTATTGTCTCTCGAATCATTTTCGTAGAAGAAGTATTCCATCTTACAAGATGAATTATCTTCCAACGCATTCAAGCTCTTTAAAGTTTCGGGAAGATAATCTTCCGAATCCCTAAACATCGACAGAACAGAAACCTTCATCAGTCTCCCCTGATTATCCTGTAGGAGTCCTCGTCGAAATGCTGGGTGGAGAACTCGTACATCCAAGTGTCTTGAAGGGCTATCATTTGGTGGCGTAGTTCCACTGGCACATAAAATGAGTCTCCCGCATTCAGGATCACCGAGTCCGCATACTTAAGATCATCTCCAACACTGTGCAAAACTTTGAGAACCCCCTTATGAACATGGAAGGTCTCATCCTTGAGCTTGTGATAATGCCAGCTGCACCTCTTACCCTTTTTAAAAAAGAGAAGCTTGCCGCAGTATTCTTCCTTGTTTACAATCCAGTGTTCGTATCCCCATCCCTTGGGAACAAATTTGTTACAGACTGTCATACTGAGTATGTCTTTTTGGGATTTTTTTTTGAAAAGGCGAAAGCTAACTGTCCACTTTTATGCTATCCGGTAACGCCAACCGCAATTACACTAACAGGAATCCCGCTTCCACTGGTGTCTTCTAGAACGAGGACATCATTTGTTGTCCCCAGCATAGCGGTGGTGGGAGATACTCCGAATCTGTCATTAAATATCCAAGTGCAGGCGGGAGATATTCGGACTTGTCCGTCCGTGCCATTGAAGAGGCCCGTGAAACCACTGGTCCCCGGAGCGGACACTGTCAAGTAGGCAATCTCGTTTGTCTCTGTAATGCTGCCGGTTCCTCCCACGCCCCCAAGTCCGTTCCATTGATTTTCAACAACAACACCCTTCACATCTATGAAATTGACATTATAAGTGCCGCCAAGTATGGGCTTTGGGAATCCAGTGAAGCTGAGGGCTAGTTGCCCCCCCGATGGAAGATATCCAGTGTACCTGACAGCGGCATTAATTTGGCCAGTTTGTGTACCAGCAGCCATAGTAAGGGAATATCCCAAGCTACTCGTTTCGTTCGTAGAGGAGCCAGCTACTGAGTCAATAAATGCATAAGATATATCGGAAGACAGAACTGCCGTGACTGTGCTTGTAGTTGCCATTATTTTTCTCCGCTATCATAATCCGCAGTAGTTGCTATATAATAGTAGTCATGAAGGGGGAAAGATGCTGCTGAAAATGTAACACCAAAGGGGCAATGTTTCGCATGAGCATCTATCTTTTCATCTAAGGAGATTGGATCAAGCTGCTCGTATTCTCCGTGATACCAAAACTTAGTCTCCGATTGGTCGTGCGTCATACACTTGCATGAAAATAGAACTTGCACTCCCTCATCTTCAATACGCGCAACCTGCGCGATAGACCACGGATATCAGTCAAAGGGAGGTCTACTTCTAGCAGGCTTATGGGTTCGTTGAACCCAACTGTTTACTTTGATATCTAGCATTTTTAATTTCCTCAGCGGAGATGAATGCCAAAGCCCAAGTTACGGGAGCGGAAGATTCCGTATCTAAGTCCGAGTCCGATGCCACGACCACGGCTTGGCGTATTTCCGCGATGGTGATAGCGGGGGTTGTGACGACCGGCGTAACTATGTAGCATCAGATGTGGAGCAAACCGAGGTGTTCTAGGGCCGATTTCATAAAAAGGAGTGACTCCCAGATACAATCCAAAGCCCCTGCGAGCTTTAACTTCAGACTTTTCGCACTTCTTACCAGCATTGCAATCCGAGGTGCTTGCAAACAGCACAATAATCGCAATCATAGTCGAAATAAAAGTGTTCTTCATAATACTATTCCTCTTCTTTATTTAAAAAACAAAACTCGTTATAGAATGACCTTTGCCCCACTATCCACGAAGTAGCGTGGGCGTCCAGCAAAATCAATCTTCTGCATCTCTGGGTCGATTTGGAGATGAGCAAACAGGGTCGCGGTAACATCTTTCGGTCCCAGAGGGTCGCTCTTGGGAGTTTCGGCCTTTGAGGTTGACTCTCCGATAACCCTCCCCATCTCAAAGTCTCCTCCACTAAGCATAAGAGGGCTAAGCTGGGGCCAATGGTCACGACCACCGTTCTTATTGACTCGATAGGTGCGACCAAACTCTCCGGTTACTACCAATAGTATGTTTTTGCTCATACCTCTCGCATGAACATCATCAATAAAGGTGGAGAGTGCATGATCAAGAGGAGGCATTCGTCCGTCGAGCGACTTGCCAATATTCCCGTGCATATCCCATCCTCCATACTGAATGGTAACAAACTTGGTTCCATTTTCAACCAACCTTCGAGCGAGGAGCATCTGCTCTCCCAGCCCTTTGCCATACCTGTCTCGGCTAGGTTGCGGTTCTTTATCGAGATCAAATGCCTCGCTAGCATTCCCCAGAAGAAGACCGTATGACTGCTTTCTGAGATCGCTCCAGAGTTCTGAATTGCTAGCAAGTTTCAGCTTGTCAAAACCTTTAACCAGATTTTTTCGGTCTAAAAACCTGTTAGCTTCAACTCTAGATTTAAGATTTTTCACTCCTTCTCCACTAGCTTCATAGGGTTTGGCCTGTCCACCTAGCCATGCGGGTCCGTCGAAAGAGATCCCGTTAACTTTCACATAGCTAGGCATTCCATTCTCAGGATGATTCGCCCCATAAACCGAGGAAACAATAGACCCATAAGAGGGTTCTTGCTGCATTGACTGAGGCGTGTTATCAGTTGAATTATGACCCGTCATTACCCAGTGGGTTCCAGTTCTGTGGCTAGAATTCCTATGAGAAAATGATCTAACAACGGAAATCTTGTCACTGCGTGTCGCCAGCTTCAGGAAGTTACCTCCCAAGAGGAAGTCTCCATTCGTCATAATGGAGCCATTTACAGAACGAACCCCTTCTGGAGCCAAAGGCTTTGGGTCAAACGTTTCGATATGTGTCGCTCCACCTCCTAGCCATAGCCACACAACCGACTTCTCATTGTTGGGAAGAGACGCTGCGTTTGCATCAGAAAGTCCCATCGCGGACAGACCGGCGCTAATTCCGCCAATCTGCATAAAGTTTCTTCGGTCAAATTCTACATTTATCATTCGGCATCTCCAACTGAAAACTCGGGTGTCCCCGGTAGCTCCTGACTATCTCTTCTCCTGATAAGCTTGTCTAGCTTTTTTCTAACATTTTTTCTCTTTTTGTCGAGTTTCTGGTATTCTTTTCTGGATGTAGAAAAAACAGTGTCCATAGAAAGTTCTATTTCGTAAAGTCTGTTCTCTTGATTTCGGATCTGATTACTAATACTCATAGGGCCACTTCTGCTCCAGTACCTCATTAACACCATCTATATTAACCAACCATCTACCCCACTTGCCAGTTTTAGTTGATTTAATAGTTACGTACCCATCTTCATCTTTGTTTTGTTCAAGCAGAGAGGAGAAGGTCTCTGTAGCATAGACAAAGTCTGGCTTGCCTCGCTCTGGAGTATCAACATCTAGAAGTCTGCCTCGAATTGAGACGCTGATGTTGTATCCTAAATCTACCTCTAAATCTACTGTATCTCCATCGACAACCCTTGAAACTTTTGCTCGTCTAACATAGTTATCCATAGAAGCTGCTCCGTAGATAATATACACATTTCATGCTACAACACGACCTTTGGAGGTTTTTATAACCTTTCCCTTTTGGAGAAGCCACGGCTCAATTATACCCTCAATTGTATTCCTATCGAATCCAGAAACCGAAACAATTGTTTCAATTCCCATAGGTTTTCCATATTTTGTTAGAATATTTAGGTATTCCCGATCCATCTCCGTCATACCCTCTTGGTCGATCCCCTTAATGCTCATAGCGGCCTCTACGTCGGCCCGTGAGAGCCTCTGAACCCCCTTGGCGATATGGTAGTCGCGTAACCATTCGAGGGACGCATTGGCGACCCTAGGAGTTCCTCTGGAGATGGTGGCGACGAATCTGAAAGCGTCCTCTGACATGGGAACATTAATCTTTTCGGCGCTGACCCTTAATATAGAAAGTAGCTCCTCCACACTATAGAGAGACAGTGTATATTTGTTCTTGAACCTATCAATCAAAGGCTTAGAAAGGGAGCCATATTCAGTTGTTGCGCCCACTAGTGTAAAGTGGGGAATATCAATGCTTATTGTCTCGCCCTGTAGGTCTTTGGATTCCGTAGCCATGTCTAGTTTGAAATCTTCCATGATCGGATAGAGGAACTCCTCTACTATAGGTGTCATCCGATGGATTTCGTCAATAAACAAAACGGAGTTTTCTTCTATCCGCATAATATACGGGATTAGAGTTTTAATAGCCCTAAGGTTTGCTCCGTTAGCAACCTGAAGGGAAGAACCCATCTCATTAGAGATAGCGTTGGCTACGGTAGTCTTTCCTGTGCCGGGAGGTCCATATAGAAGAGCATGACCTACGCAGGTTCCTCTAGATTTGGCACTGATGATATTAATACCTAAGGCTTCGAGTAATGGTTTCTGTCCTAGTACGTCCGCGAGACGGGTAGGTCTCAGAGAGTTCATAGCTTACCTTTTAAATAGAGTCGCAATTCCTTGACCAAGTCCTACGCACATCGTAGCAATTCCAGTTTCTTTGTCGCCATTTACCATCTCGTGGTAAAGGGTTGTTGAAATTCTTGCTCCTGAGCATCCAAGGGGGTGTCCAAGAGCTATTGCTCCCCCTTTTACATTTACTTTATCGTCGTAGCTTTCAGGGTCTCCAATCCCAAATCCATCGAGACACGCTAGGGACTGTGCGGCAAACGCCTCATTAAGTTCTATTATGTCTATATCATTTAGGGACATAGACTCTTTGGTTAAAAGTCTTTCTACCGCAGGAACAGGTCCGTATCCCATAACGGAAGGGGAGACACCAGCACGCACAAAAGATTTTACTTCCACAAGCCTTTCTTCGCTAAAGCCGAGAGATAAAGCAAATTCTCTTTCCATTACTAGGAGTGCCGCAGCGCCATCGGCAACTGACGAGCTATTACCAGCCGTTACACTTCCACTATCTTTATTGAAGACGGGAGGGAGGCGTGAGAGATTTGTAGCGGTAGTGGAGGGTCTTATAGGTTCATCTGTAGACGAAAGAGCGTAGGAGCCGCCCTCGGACGTTAGATGGGATGGCGTGGAGACTATCTCGGCAGAAAAATCAGCCTTAGACGCCCTTCTGTGTGATCGTTCTGAAAAAACATCTTGATCCCTTCTATCTATGTCGCTAGCTATAGAAACATATTCTGCTGTGTAACCCATGATCTGGGAAGCTCGCGAGGAACTGAGACAGTAAAGAGAGTTTTCATCGTAGTTTAGATCCATAGGGATGTGGCCCATATGTTCAACGCCAGCCGCGATGTAGCAAACCCCTTCTCCGATCATGATTTGCCTCGCTGCATCATTGATAGCTTCAAGGGAAGATCCGCAGAGAAAGTTTATTGTTTTTGCGGTGCATTCGGCGGGCAGGTGCGACTGGAGGGTAACAAATCTAGCAATATTGAACCCTTGTTCTTTTTGCTGATTAGCACACCCAAATATAACCTCGTCAATGAGAGTCGGATCTACCTCATTTCGGGTAAGGAGAGCGTTTACTACAGTTACCCCCAAAGTTTCCGCCCGTATGTTCCTGTATATTCCCTTTTTGGACTTCCCCATTGGGGTTCTGACAGCATCTACTATAACTGGCTTTTTCATAAGTTTGAAAACTCCTCACTGGACAGTAAGCCACCTTTGAATGGAGGGAATCCAGCACCAAACACCATTGACATATTTATTTCATAAGGGTGATTAACAATTCCCTCCTCTAATATTCGAACAGCCTCTTCTTTCATTGGGGTCATAAGTCTTTCTTGGATCTCCTGCGGGACTTCTTTTCTTAGTCCACAATCCGCGAACTTACTTCCTCTCTTAGTTCCAGTCCAGTTGTAGAATCCAGCCCCAGTCTTTTGTCCAAGAGCGTTTTTCTCATAAAGATGAGTGCAGGTGCTTTCCTCTGCCAGATCGACATAGTCATACGCTTTTGCCATGCTCTCGGAGCCATGATAAATTATGTCAAGACCTACCAAGTCACATAGCTCTGCTGGCCCCATCGGCCATCCATAATTCTTCATTACCTCATCTATGTGTTCAAAGTCATACCCTTCTGCCAGCATCTTGTCGAATTCGATTAGATATGGCATAAGTAGTCTATTAACGACAAATCCACTACAGTCCTTGCAGACCACGGGAGTTTTGCCCATTGCCAACGCGACCTTGCACAGAACTCCGATAGTCTCCTCCGAAGTGTATTCTCCAGCGACGATCTCAACAAGTGGCATTTTTGAAACTGGATTAAAGAAGTGCATCCCTCCAAAGTTAGGATATCCAGCAATATCGTCAACCTTAAAGGTCGAAGTGTTTGTAGCAACAAACTTGCTCGAATCGCAATTATAAACAAGATCCCTTTTTAAGTCCACAACTTCTGGAACAGCTTCAATAATTAGCTCTGGAATTGATGTCGCTTCATCTATGTCTGTTGTTATCCTTATGTGTGAAAGGACGCGATCTACTTCCTCGGATGTTATATATCCCTTGCTGGCCTTGTCATTTAAGTAACTTTTGGCTGAATCTCTTGCTGCATTCAGTTGTTTCTCAGAAATATCGTAGAGGATAACTGGAAGATTAGCTTTATTGGCTAGACAAAGTGCAATACCAGCCCCCATAGTCCCGGCTCCAAGCACTCCAACACTTTTAGGCATATCTACCCTTGAGGCTAACTTTTGAGAGGTTGCCTTGAGCTTTCTTTCTCCAAAGAATATCTCTATAAGATTCTTGGAAGTAGAAGTTTTAACTAACTCGCAGAAAGCGGATTTTTCAGCTTCAAGAGCTTCATCGCGAAACATTTTTCTGCAACTCTCAATAACTGAAAGGGCTTTTAAGGGGGCTGGATAATTCTTTCCCGCCTTCTTTGAAATCATCGCCTTTGCTAGCTTGAAAGTCATCATGGACTCTATAATGTTGAGCTTTAGGGGTGAGCATTTTTGACTTCTTCTTTGCTCTAGCTCGATTTCTAGAGCCGGAATAGAACCTTCCACTAGATCTGAAACTTCGTCGCATGACAGCTTGTGAAAGGGAGTGGGGACATTTAAATCTAAGAGGGAATCGACAAGGCCCATAGCCAGAGCGTCTTTTGGTCGGATACTTCTTCCTGAGCAGATAAGATCAATTGCATTATCAGCACCGATTAGTCTGGGGAGCCTAGTTGTTCCTCCCCACGCCGGAAGGATGCCCAACTTTGTTTCTGGCAAAGATATTTGGATGGATGGGTCGTTTACAGCAATTCTACCACTACAGGCGAGTGCTAGCTCTAGACCGCCACCCATAGCAGCACCATTAATTACTGCTAGTGTGGGAATTTTAAGGTCTTCTATTCGGTTGAATAAATTATGACCCTTTGAAACGATCTCTTTAATTCTTTCATCGTCTGCTTCATGAGCATTGGCAATTTGTTTTATGTCAGCTCCAGCAATGAAGCTCTTTTTTTTACTACAGAACACTATGGCTCTAAACGACAAGGAGAGATCAAGGTGTGCTTCTAGTTGATCCAGAGCCTCCTCGTTAAAGACATTTACATCGCTATCAGGCGTATCAAAAAACACATACAGGATATCGTTCCTGAGAGTCCTGCTAAAATACTTTTTCATTCTTAGTACCTCATCATAATAGAGCTTACGTCAAGATCGCAATCGGCCCCGCTAATCCTTTTACCAGTCGAAGAAATCTTCTTGATCTGGGCATCCGTTGGATGTCTCCCGGTTATTTTATTTCTTAGCAACTCGCATGACACGTCTGCTACCTCTAGTGTCGTGACGTTATTTAGGTCGTTATACGCATAACCTATTGTAGCAATCATAGTGATTAGATTTTGGATTTTTTTAGACAACAGGGAAATTGTACATTGTCGGTCTGCCAGTTTAAGCTGATGTTTTCTCATTGTCGAACTAATTTCTGAGGAGCATCTTTGCAGATTTCTCATGGCAAAATCAGTGTGAGACTCTAGACTTTTTCCGAGAACACGATTGTCAATATCGAACGCAACTCTATCGCGATCTCTTGGGCAACATGTATCAGAGAGCAGCCATTTGGAATAGGGGACAAAGCACTTGTAGTTTCTAGCAATATCAAGGGGAGAGGGGTTTTTCTTATTAAGTCGCGCCATCATCTTTCCCACAGGCTCAAAATATTTAACTCCATGATCCTTTACAAGACTTTTAAAGAAGGCCATCCCTAGCATATCCCCTTCTCCTTCATAAATTAAAGGGGCTAAGAATTCATGAATGTTGTCTCCAATTAAATGACCAGACAGAAAAGACCTTCCTCCGTGAGTCTTCATACACAGGTCTATTGCGGCTTCCTTCTGGCATTCAGATCCGAAGTTTTTAGCCACGATACATTCTAACTCGCCCCTGTACCCTTCGTCAATAAGGGTAGAACACCACGAGACAAGAGCGTCACAGGAAAGTATATGTGCGGCTAGAGTGCCTATTCGACTCTGCACGAGTTCCCTCTTGCGAATTTCCTGCCCGTAAGTTGTTCTATAACCGCCCCAAGGTAGCATTGAAGATAGCATCTTCTTCATGCACCCAGAAGCATTTGCGCAGAGAGAGACCCTTCCAAGATTTAAACCATTGTATGCTACTGTTAGACCATTCCCCTTCTCCAGTTGGATAAGGTTTTCTTTGGGAACTCTATGGTTTTTGAAAACTAAGGCATTGTTATGTAGCTTCTTAAGAGCGTGTAGACCGTAAGTTTCGATCTTAAAGGTATCTGTATCTGACGATGGCAAGTCAACCAGTAAAATCTGTGGGGTATCGTCTACAAGGCAAACAACTGAAACTAGTCTTCCGTAAGTCGCGTTGGTGATAAATAGCTTCCTACCGTTAAGGATATAATCTTCGTCGTTGAGGTGAGCGCAGCTTTTTAGAGCCGTCATATCTGAACCTGCCCCCGGCTCAGTAAGAGCAAACGCAGAAAGCCTTTCTCCAGATGCGAGCATCGGGAGCCACTTATCCTTTTGCTCTTGCGATCCAAATGTTTTGACAGGATCTACAGACCCTATACATCCATGAACTGATGCAAGACCAGCAACACTTGGTTCTAAGAATGCCATCTCTGATAGAAAAGGTGCAAATTCTGAAAAGGTGATAGCTGGCTTATCTGGAAGCGGGACTAGGAGTCCAAAGTACCCACTCTTCGCTAGGTCTGAAAGTAGTGCTTCACTTAGCTTTCCATTCCAGTAGAGAGTTCCCTGATCCCGGTGACGCTTGACTGTATCAAGGCAGTTAAGTAGGGTTTTGCGATGAGTATTGTCTTTAGAGAAATTATCAAAGAACTCTGCGGTGGGAAATTTTCTGTCCCAGACCGCCTTGTAAGCTGGACTATTGTTTGTTTTGTGCTTATCCTTAAATAAAAGCTCTACTTGATCGTCGGCAGAATCAATTTTACCGATGCTCTGGGATTCTTCCTTGCTCTTGCCACCCATTTCC
>Ga0114996_10005216_pt1 | contig 15334 bp, 11 predicted proteins | sample ArcticOcean_MG_C_4_FD_87039 | JGI IMG/M metagenome (GOLD analysis project Ga0114996, IMG submission 87039) | Marine microbial communities from western Arctic Ocean - ArcticOcean_MG_CB4_134 | ecosystem: Environmental > Aquatic > Marine > Oceanic | place: Arctic Ocean: Canada Basin | collected...
ATCCTCGGGATGGCGATGGGCGAGATGAAGCCGGAAGCGGCGTTCATGAGCGGAAAGCTCAAGGCCGACAGCATGGGCGAGCTCATGAAGTTCGCCCAGTACTTCGACATGGAGGCCGCCGCAGCGTCGGTCCAGGACATCCTCACGGACACGGGCGGAGGCGACGCCCCGCAATCCCCCGAAGACAAGCTGCAGATGGTCTTCGACAACATGGGCATCGGGTTCCTGCCGGAGAAGGCCGGAGCCTGGGCCGCGTGCATCCACTTCCACATCACCGGCTCCGGAGAGTGGACAGTGAACGTGACCGACGGCGCCGTGTCGTCCGAGAAGGGACTGCAGGGAGACTCCACCCTCGCGATCACCTTCGAGTCTTCGGACATCCTCCTCGGCATGGTCGAGGGCACGATGAAGCCCGAGCAGGCATTCATGGCGGGGAAGATGAAGGCCGACAACATGGGCGAGCTCATGAAGTTCGGTCAGTTCTTCGACATGAAGAAGGGCGCTGAAGCAGCGCAGTCGATGGCGGGAGGCAGCGCGCCCGCAGCTCCTGCGAAGCCGAAGGTCGAGGGGTTGAACCCCGACGCCGTCGGCAAGCTCTACAAGGGCAAGGCGACGTTCTATCGCCCGGAGCAGCTGGCGGCCTACGCCGCCGCCACAGAGGACACGAACAACCTCTACAAGGGAGACGACGCCATCGCCCCGGTGATGTTCGCGGTGAATCCCGTGATGGACCCTGTGATCCAATGCGTGATGGACCCCATGTCCAACGTGGACCTGCTGCGCCTCGTTCACGGCGAGCAGGACATGTACTTCCACCAGAGCCTGAAGCCCTGGGATCTCGTGTACCCGGTCGCCTACTTCGACAGCTTCGTCGACAAGTCGTCCGGTCAGCTGATGACCGTCCGCCAGGAGCTCCTGCGGGACGGCGAAGTCGCCATCGAGGTCAAGAGCGCGTACTTCATTCGCGGCGAGAAGAAGCCGGGCGACGCTCCCAAGCCGAAGGCGGCCCCGAAAGAGCCGGAGACGCACGACTACCTCTTCGCCGACGACCAGCTCGTCGCTGCCGATCAACCGATTCGATACGGCCATGCGAGCGGGGACACCAACGCGATCCACATGGATGACGAGACGGCGAAAGCCGCCGGTCATCCGGGCATCATTCTCCATGGTCTGTGCACCATGGCGTTCGCATGCAAATCGATCGTGGGCGGCTACCTCGACGGAGATGTGACGCGGCTGGCCCGCCTCCGGGCGCGCTTCTCGAAGCCGGTTCTCCCCGGCTGGACGCTGACCACGCGTGCGTGGCTCATCGACGAGGACAACGGGACCATCACCCTGGGATACGAGACCATCAATCAGGATGGCGTCCCCGTGATCACCAACGGTCTGGCCGAGGTGCGCCGCTAGTCTTCAGGAAACGGAAAGAGAGAGGCCGGAATCGTTCGCGATTCCGGCTTTTTTTTGTCTAGAGGAAGGGCTGCGGAGCGTCCCGGGGGAGGCTCAGGATCAGCGGGCCGTCTTCCGTCACCGCGAAGCAATGCTCCCAATGCGCAGAAGGCCTGCGATCCGCCGTGACGACCGTCCATTTGTCGGCGAGCGTGACGACCTCATCGCCCCCCAGATTCAGCATCGGCTCAATGCATAGGCAATGACCCGCCTTGATACGTGGACCGCTGCCGCCGCTTCCATGGTTCGGAATATGGGGCTCTTCGTGGAGCTGATGGCCGACTCCATGGCCACCATAATCCCGTACGATGCCATGGCCCTTCTCGTTGGCGAACGCCTCGATCGCGGCCCCGATATCGCCGATCCGATTGCCCGGACGCGCCTGGTCCAATCCGATGAAGAGAGCCTCACGGGTGTTCTCCACGAGCTGGAGCGTCGCCGCATCGACCTCTCCGATGGCGACCGTGATCGCCGCGTCCCCGACCAATCCATCGAGGGTCACGCCGACGTCGAGAGTGAAGATGTCGCCGTCGTTCAGAACACGGGACCGCGAAGGGATCCCATGGACGACCTCTTCGTTGATGGAGGCGCAAATCGTCGCTGGGAAGCCATGGTAGCCCTTGAACGTCGGGACGCCGCCATGCGAGCGCACGATCTCCTCGGCCATGACGTCGAGAGTCCAGGTGGATACCCCCGCGTTCGCCTCCCGACGACACATTTCATGCACTTCAGCGACGACAATTCCCGCCTCGCGCATCGTATCAATTTCGTCTTTGGACTTGCGTCGGATCATCGTGCACTCCTCACCCAGGGGGTATACCACTCCCGGTTCGACTCGCCAAGCATGACGAGACTGCGCCTTGACCCGCCCTGGGCCTCCTCCGTACTCTCAGCCACATGACTCCTGGAAAGTACCGCAATCCCGTGCCCACAGTGGACGTGATCCTCGAGATGCACGACGGGCGCATCCTCCTCGTCGAGCGCAAGAACCCGCCCCATGGCTGGGCGCTGCCGGGAGGGTTCGTTGATTACGGGGAGTCCTGCGAGGCGGCTGCCGTTCGGGAAGCGGCAGAGGAGACGGGACTGGAGGTGATCCTCCTCCGCCAACTGGGAACCTATTCGGATCCCACGCGGGACCCGCGCCTGCACACGATCACGACCGTGTTCATCGCCCAGCCAGCGGACGATGCCGTCCCCAGAGCGGGCGATGACGCGGCAGAAGTCGGTCTTTTCTCCCAGGACGAGATCCCCTGGACGGCTCTGTGTTTTGACCACGACCTGATCCTCCGCGATCATCTCGCTCAATCCACCGCTGGCGACTGACACCCTGGAGTCCAATGCGCGCCCGAATGATGATGACCCTCCTGGTGCTCGGAGCTTTGAGCCCCTGCTGCACCCCAGAGAGCCAGATCCTCTCGGGAAAGTGGTATTCGTCGGGTCCCGTCTCGCTGAACCCGGGAGAAGAGACAGAGGTCGAGGTCGACCTGGAGATGGTCCTCGGCCACTTCGGGCCTGACGTGGTGGGGACAATTCGACTCGCCCACCCGGCAGATCCCATGGACTGCTCCTGCGGCCCCATCGTCCTCGGAGAGTATCGGGCGGGCGGCCTCTTTCGCTTTTTTGTCACGGAGGCGGTTCCCTGCCTGTCGATGGCGGAGACCTCTTCGAACCGCTTCGCATCTCCTTCCGATGGGCTGGACCTGCACATCGAGGTGACCCTCCTCGACGAAGAGCTCTCGGGGGTCGTGGTTCTCCGCTATCTCGAAGAGACGGTGAACACACCCATCGTCTTCCTCCGCGACGAGACAGCCCCCTACATCTCGGAGGAGGACAAGACATGTCCCTGATCCGAGCAGCGTTCATCGCGACTCTCCTCCTACCCGCGGGCGCCATGGCGGCGGATCCGGCCCCCCCCACCCTCGACATCCTGCCGGAGGCTGTGGGCGTGCTCGCCCTGCGCGATACCGGGTTCGCTGAGACCATCCTCTTCATCGACCAGGACAATTCGCGCCCTGTCGCCATCCGTGCCCTGGAGACGCAGCTCGAGACCGCGCTGATGAACGCATTGACGGCCTACCCCAACACCCAGGCGCTCCCGCTGGAATCCCTGAAAGCGCGGATGGAGGCCCGAGGCGATCTCCGGACAGCGACCCAAACCATCCGAAAGGGCATGGAGGCCGGAGAGGCGGCTTACAAGCGCATGAACCTCGACGCGGCGCTCGAACATCTGAACTCCGCGCGAGCGCAGAGCCAGGAACATCACCTCGATCTTGTCCATCCAGAGCTCGTGGGAAAAATCGCGTTTCTTCAGGGGCTCGCTCTTTTGGAGCAGGGGAAGACAGCGCAGGCGCACGTCGCATTCAAGGAGGCGATCCGCTTCGAGCCGCACCAGGGACGCGTGCGCGGCTATTACCCAAACACCGTCGAAGAGGCGATGCAGGCCGCGTTGGCTGAGTTGCGCACGAGTCTGGCTCCCGAGCTGTCCTTTGAGTCCGGTCGACTCGCGGCGCTGATGAAGCGGGCACAGGTGACCCAGCTCGCGATTCCCTCTCTCCTCGGGACGGGGACAGCGCGAACGCTCCGGCTCGTTGTCTTCGACCGCCGCAAGAAGGACATCGTCTTTCGCGCCAACATCGCGCTCCAATCCCCTGCGAGCGACGTCGACCAGATCGACCGGGCAGTCTCCCGCTGGCGCACCTGCGTCGTGGTGGAGACCGAGGGCGAGGTCCCGCTCCCGCGGAAGACCTCGGTGTTCGTCGACACGAACTTCACGCATGGGATCTTCCTACAGCACCCCACGCGGCAGCCCATGCAGAATCTAGGCCTGACGGTCCACCTGGGGTGGCTCGCGCTGGACAACCTCGAGGTCTCCGGACAAGTCACGACCCACTTCTCCCTGGCCGACAGCTTTGGAGATCAGGAGGGCGAAATGACCTCCGTTCGCGGGGCGATTGGCGCTGCGTTCGTTCAGCATTGGGGCCCCTGGCGCTGGTATTTCCGACCCGGCGTCGAAATCCACCGCATCGGCCGCTTGCGGGTGATCACCGACGCTCATTGCAAGTTCTTCGGAATCGACCATCCGGCCTGCCCTGCGGGGAGCGTCACGGATCTCGACGAGGCCATTCTCGCCGGCCTTCAAGTCGCCACGGGCGCCTCTGTGAATCTCGGAGACCACCTGAAGATCAATCTGGGCGTGGGCTTCTCGGGATATCTCGCCAACGAGAGCTCCGAACTCAACCGCCTCGTCACGTCCGAGTTCGGAATCGGCTATCGGTTCTAGGCCATGGGACCCGGATGCTGGGGTTCACACTTGCGCCAGACCCTCCGCTCGACTAAAACTCGACCGTCGCTCCTGTCACCCATGCGGAGTTGTTCATGAATCTCTACGACTTCATGTCGGACCTCAGCTACGAGGGCCTCCACATCTTCACGGACCCGAGTTCCGGGCTTCGCGCCGCCGTCGCGATCCATGACACGCGCCTGGGGCCTGCCCTCGGGGGGACCCGATGCGTTCCCTACGCTGATGAGGAGGCCGCCCTCACGGACGCACTCCGACTCGCCCGGGGCATGACCTACAAGGCGGCTCTCGCGGGGATCCCCCACGGGGGCGGAAAGGGCGTCATCCTCCGCCCACCAGGAGAGTTCAATCGCGCCGAGCTCTTTCGCGCCTACGGTCGCTCTGTGGAGCGGCTAGGAGGAATCTACATCACGACTGAAGACAGCGGAACCAGCCCTGACGACATGCGCTTCATCCGTGAGAAGACCGCCCATGTCGTCGGCATTCCTCCGGAGGATGGCGGGACGGGAGATCCGAGTCCTTCGACGGCACGCGGCGTATTTCGCGGCATCGAAGCGGCTGTCGCGGCGACGATGGAGGGGCGCTCACTCGCGGGGATTCGCGTCGCGATCCAGGGAGTCGGCCACGTCGGCTATCACCTGGCTCGAGAGCTTCATGAAGCGGGAGCCAAGCTCTGGGTGGCCGACATGAACGAGATCAGCCTGGCGCGATGCGTCGCGGAGTTCGGCGCCGAGGTGGCGTCGCCCGCGGAGATCCACAAGGTCGTCTGCGATGTGTTCGCTCCCTGTGCTCTTGGTGGCGGGATCAACGACCAAACGCTCCCAGAGCTGAACTGCCTGATCGTCGCCGGCGCCTCCAACAACCAGCTCCTCGATGAGAAGCTGCATGGCGCGCAGCTGCGCGAGCGGGGCATTCGCTACTGCCCGGACTACGCGATCAACGCCGGCGGATTGATCCATGTCGCGGCGGAGCATGCGGGACAATCCGTGGAGTCCGTGCAGGGTCGGATCGAAGGCATCGGAGATACCATTCGTCTGATCCTGGAGCGCGCGACGCTCGAGGGATTGAGCGAGCGGGAGATCGCCGATCGCATCGTGGAAGAGCGATTGGACGCGGCCGGAAATCGAGCCTGAAAACGCTTGCAATGGGGAAGGCAGGGGATAGAATCCGCCCCCCACGCATCGACGGGGAATCGGTGCCAACATAGCTCAGTTGGTAGAGCAGCTCACTCGTAATGAGCAGGTCTGCGGTTCGACTCCGCATGTTGGCTCCCAGGGGCTGGAGGTTCTTCCTCCGGCCCTTTTTTTATGGGGAGCCCGCCGGGTGAACCGCACCCATGGGCGACAGTCCCGGCTAGTAGAGCAAAACCAGCGCGACGATGTAGCTGCCCACCAGGACGAAGCCTTCGAGCCGCTTGATTTTCAGGTCCCCGATCAGAAGAAAGAGCCCAACGGCGCCGACTGCGAACATCGCGATGATGTCTCTCTGGGCCACGGCCCAATCCGCGACCTCGAGAGGCACAACCAGGCTCGTCAGTCCGAGAATCGCGAGCACGTTGAAGATGTTCGAGCCCACCAGATTCCCGACGACGAGTTCGCTCTCGCCCCGATTGGCCGCGATGAGGCTGCTCACCAGCTCCGGGAGGCTCGTCCCGAGCGCGAGCAACGTGAGCCCTATCACGCGCTCCGAGATCTCGACCCGGCGGGCGAGCCCGGCTGCACCATCGATCAGCCAGTCGGAGCCCAACGTCAACAACGCGGCGCCCACGACAACCCAGATGATCGCCATCCGCCCGCTGATGATGCCGGCGGGGACCTCCGAGGGCTCCTCGTCCTCGTGGGAGCGCTGCTCTCGTCGAATCACGAAGACAAGGTAGGCGACCAGCAGCACGACAAGGAAGAGTCCTTCGCCCTGGGAGATGAATTTTTTTTCCGAGTCGAACGGAAAGCCCGCAAGCGGCCAGACCAGGGCGAGCACACCCAGCATGATTTTGTAATCCCAATCCACCGTGTAATCACAGGCCTTCACGGTATGAAGGATGCCGACCACGCCGAGCACGAGTCCGATGTTGGCGAGGTTCGAGCCGACGACGTTGCCCAGCGCCATCGCGGGAGCCCCCTTGAACGCCGCTGTGAGGGTGGTGGCCAGCTCAGGCGCCGACGTGCCGAGAGAGACGATGGTCAGGCCGATGAAGACCGGGCTGAGTCCATAGCGGTGGCCAAGCGCCTGGGCGCCATCGACGAGCTTGCTTCCCCCCAAAAGGAGCATCGCCAAGCCAAAGAACACGAGGATGGCTTCCATCAGCGCTGGGTCGATTCCTTCCATCTACACTCCAGTAGAGCCTCTCCGCCTCGACGGCATCCGTCATGGCGAAGCGTACACCTCCCCCGGCGGAGGGGAAAGCTCCTCCGCGACGCGGGAACAAACAGCGCGACTGCTACTGCGGACAGCCCGGAGGATCCATGGCGGCGATCCAATCGGACACCAGCTGAAGACCGAACTCATCGACGAGGAGGTTCGGGATCTCCGGCATCTTGATCTCGGGATCCGTCGAGGCGATCCGGTACACGAGGATGGACTCCTCTGGTTTCCCCGGGACGATGTCCTGAAAGCGCCCTCCGGAGCCGGGACCCGCTGCCACCGGTCCCTTGCAGATCCCGATCTTCGTCGGATGCGTCTCCGACGCGAGCAGGACCAGACCCGAGGTTCCGCCGTCCCCTCCCGGCTGATGGCAATGCGCACAATTGGCCTCCATCCACGAGCGGGCACGGGAGTCGAGATCCGCGTCTCCCGCGGGATCCGCGAGCTTCTCCCAGCTCTCGTCCATCGCGGGCAGCTCGGCAAAGAGCCCCGCGTCCGAGAGTCGTTGGAGCTGATTCACGCTCTCACCATCGTGAATCACGTCGCGATTCAACTGACGGGTGCGCGACCCAATCGGCAGCGTCCGATCGTCGTTTCCGTGGCAGCCCTTGCACTGGTTCGTGTTGGGGATCACATAGAGCTCCGAGCGATCGACTCCCTCGGCGTCTTTGTACGCGACGGTGGTGAACTTCCCCGGCACGTGGCGGGTCGCCTCGGTCTGCTCGTCGTTCCAGACGTAGACATGCCCCGTCCATTCTCCCTCCTCGAAGACGAGGAGGCGCGTCTCGACGAGCCGGCGCGGCCCCTCGGGATCGTTGAAATCCACGGGGAACAGGAAGGTCTTGATGAGCGTGCTCCCCTCGGGAAATCCCCAGGGATCCGTCGGCGAAAACGCGATGGCCGAACCCTCCGGGAGCGCGATGAAACGCAGCTTGGCCGCATTATCCGACCAGAGCGGAGAGTTCACCTCATAGGGATGCACGCCCGCCGCTGGAATCTGGCTGGCCATCGGAGGCGCGAAGAACCCGTACTCGCTCAAGGCCTCGTTCGCGTTCGACCCCGACGTACCTGCCCCAGAGCCGCATCCCATGAGCAGGACCGCCAGCATGCACGCCGACACAGCTGCTCTCATTCGAAGACCACCGACTCGAGGGAAGGCCGCTCGCAGGTGACTGGCGCAGCATCGAATTCGGGATTCTGGAAATCGTTGCAGAGGTCGAGGTTCACATAGCCCGCGTCCCCGTTCTCGAAGAAGCAGTTGGTCAAGCTCCCGTCCGAGTTGTCCTTGTCCGCATCAAAGCAGCCATCCCAGGCGAGATCCGGCAGGGGCACGGGGATCGGCAGGGCCATCGCGATGCCCTTGGGGCTCTCGCCATTGCCCGAGAGGATGTTGTGATGGATGTAGTTCCCCTCCGCATGGGGATTGAACTCATCGTCATCCCAGGCCTCGAAGAGCACGGTCGTGTAGTCGAGGATCATCACGCCCAGCGTCTGATTGCCCGTCACCGTGTTGTCATGCAGCTCGTTGTGGTCGCTCGCGAGGATGAACATGCCCGTGCCCGGCGGCACCAGCGCCACCACGCTCCCCGACTCCGCGAAATTGCCCCGGTTGTTGTTCTCGATGAGGTTGTGATGAACCTTCGTGCGCTTGCCGTCCTTCACGGGCAGGTTCGGCAGATCGAAGATGAGGATGCCGCCGGTGTTGTCGTAGGAGTGATTGTCGTAAACCTCGGCATCCGTGGTGTTTTCGATCTCGATCCCCGCGACGTTGCCGTGGACGACGTTGTTGCGAATCACCGCGTTGGTGGACTGTCCGACGTAGATCCCCGCGTCGCTCGCCCCGACCACCTCGGAGTCCTCCACGAGGACATTATTCGACTGCACCGGGTAGAGTCCGTAGCCCCCGTTCGAGGTGTCGTTCTCCGATTCCCAATGCGCCTTCACCCCTCGAAACACGATGCCATCCACGTCGCTCGCACGGATCCCGTCGCCCGCTGGATTGAGCACGGTGAATCCCTCGAGGAGGACGCCGTCCGAGGTCACATGGACACCGTTGGAGCCGACGATCTGCTCGCCAAAGTCGAGAATCGTGGTCGCCATCCCCTCGCCCCGAAGCGTCAGATCCGCCACGTCGATGGAGAGCTCCGCAGCAAAGGCATACGTCCCCTCGGCGAGACAGACCGTGCTTCCCTCCGCGGCTTCGATAAGCGCTGTCTGCACGGCCGCCTGGGCTTCCTCCGAAGGACAGAGGATGAGGTCGCAGTCCGCGATCTCCGCGCACGGGGGCTCGTCTTGCGCTGTGCTGCAGCAGGCCAGGTTGAAACACAGGGTCATCATCCCGACCCAGCTACAGAGTCCTCGTACATCGCGCATCACATCCTCCTGATACCCAGAAAATCGGGCTCGATTCGAATAATCCCCGGGCCGGTCATTTGGCAAGGACTTCGCCTCCCGCGAAGACCGGAATTTTCCTCGAATTCCTTATTGAAACGCACGCAAACCCGCAGGATGTCAAAAAAATCGCCCCAAAAATCACCTCCCCGAATCCCCTTCTTGAAAACGCCCAAAAACAGGGGACTGAGCGCCGTCCAAAACTTTTTTTTGAACCGATGGAAAGAGTGTAAACCAATGGTTTGCAACCGTTTTTGCAATTACCGCGTGAACCTCAAACATGTGGCACCATATATTGTCTATTGAATCGGTCAGCGTTTTCATCGATGATCCGCCCCAAGGAGGGGCAACGCCGACTGAGCCATCGAACCCAGGAGAATCGATGTTCGAGTGGAACGGGTGTTGCGAGTCATGCGGCAAGCGAACTTCCAATCCAGTCATGAGCCGTCAAAGCGATTGGCTGGTTTGCATCCAATGTTTCCACCTCGAGCGGTGTCGGCCACTGGTACACCAGTCGCGACGACCGAAAGGCTCGACGAGGTCCGGTCACCTGCGTGTGGCACGTCCACATCAGGTCGCCTGAAACGACTCGGGGGTTCCCCCTCCCCCAGTTGCAGCGCCGCCCGTGCTCCTTGGCACGGGACGGCTTTCTCCGTTTGTCCGGAGGAGGTTCTTTCGAGGCCCTCCGCCGGCTTTTATTACCCCAATCTGAAGAGGTGCCCCGGTGAAGGGTAGCTGGAAAAACCACACAGAGTGGTATTGCAATCGCCATCTCCCTGCCTCGGTCCTGCCGGCAGAAATGGAGACGTGCTGGTACGCCCATTGTCCTTGCGTGCGTCCCCCGTCGGACCTTCGCCCCGAGATGGTCGTCAAGATGATCGAGGTCGTCGCGGCCCCGCGGCCATCCGCCGTCGAAAACGCGGCCGAGGTCCACGAATCGCCGATCAGGAGCCCGCGCCCGAGCGTCTTCGCAGGCGCCAAGCCCTGCTCCTGGAAGGAATGCCATCGAGCCGCTCGGGCCAGCAGCATGTACTGCTCCCGGGAGTGTTCGAACAAGAACGCCCGCTGGCGTCATAAGCAGCGTAAGACCGAAGCTGCCTGAGCGATACAGCGCACGCTCGACCATCCACCTGGGAGCCGGGTGACGGCTCCCGGCCCACGGAGGTATCGTGGCGCTCACCCGCTCAGAGGTGATGGCGCGCATCCGCTCGAAGAACACCACTCCCGAGCAGGTGCTGCGCAGGGCTCTCTGGAGCCAAAATTACCGCTACCGTCTGCACTACAAAACCCCCGTCGGGAGACCCGACATCGTCTTCCCGGGGCGCAAGGTCGCCGTCTTCATCGACGGCTGCTTCTGGCACGGCTGCACTGATCATTACGTTCGACCCCGCTCACGCCACGATTTCTGGGCGGAGAAGCTCGCCACCAATGTCGCTCGAGACCAGCGCCAGACCGGAGAGCTCGAGGCGCTGGGATGGCGTGTGGTCCGCGTCTGGGAGCATGCCGTCTTCGAAGCGCTGGAGGAGGTCGTCGCCGAGGTCGTCGCCTCCCTCGAGGCCGAAGAATGGAGGCCGAAGCCGCAGCAACGCGTGATCCAGGCGGACCCCATCGACGAAGCGGGAAGCAGGGAGCGGCGAACCCACGTGCCCCTGCGTGCGCCGTTCAACCCCACCGAGGTGGAGCGCCCTCGCCACACGAAGCAATGGAAACGTCCTTCCAAAAAACGAAAGAAGCGCGTCAGGAGTTCGTGAGCCCAGCGGCGCTCAGCTGCATGGCGACTGCGCGGCCCAGGTGCTCTGCGAAGAGGCATGGAACGGCGTTGCCGATCTGCCAGTAGACGCGCTTGAATCGCCCCTCGAAGAAAAAATCATCCGGAAAGGTCTGGAGACGGGCCATCTCCCGCGCCGTGAGCACCCGATTGAGTTCATAATGAACGTGAACTCCGCCGTGATTCTCCTTGATGGCCATCGAGGGGACGCCCTTGTGCTGGCGCTTCCACGCGTCGCGGAAGCTCGGGTAGAGAGAAGCCCCCGGCGCGAGCCTGCTCAAGCGCTCAATCATGGGTCTCCCGTGGCGGGTTCCATTGTGATTGAAAGCGGGATCCATCGGGAGCGCCTTCAGGTCCTCAATCGCGGCCTCGATGGGGACATACTCGTCCCGCGCCAGGATCGGAGCGGGGTAGGGGTTCTTCAGCCCGTGACGGTTCGCGACAAAGATCGCACGCGTCCGAAGCTGGGGCACGCCGTAGCGCGCCGCCTCCAGAACCCGCACCGTAGCGCCGGGATAGCCCGCATCGGCCAGCTGGTGGCGGATCTCCCGAACGACTGCGCCCTCATCCATCGTGATGATCCCGGGCACGTTCTCCATCACGATGATGTCGGGCTGGAGATGGCGGATGGCGCGAATGTACTCCCGAAAGAGTTGATTGCGTGGATCCACGGGATCACGCAAACCCGCCACGGAGAACCCCTGGCACGGGGGGCCTCCGCAGACCATCTGAAGTCCCCGGTCTCCCACGACAGCGGACATCTCCGCTTCCGTCACGGCCTCGATGGGCCTCTCAAAATGATGGCTGTCGGGGAAGTTCCGACGAATGGTCGCGGAGCCATCGGCGTCGATCTCGACGCTGAAGAGCTTCTGGAAGCCCGCATCCGACATGCCGCGGCTCATGCCTCCGGCGCCGGAGAAGAGATCCGCGAAGAGCATCCCGGAAGCGGGACGCGAGGCTCCGCTCGTGTCGAGTTCCTCCCACCGGCCGTTGCTCGGATCCGCGTCGAGCTCCCGCGCCAGCCGAACATACCGGCTGGTCGCATCGCGTGCGCCGCGGGACGGGCGTCTCAAAACAGCATGGGAGGATGAGGTCATGGGATCGTTCTGGGTTCCCCGCAGTGTACTGAACACGGGCCTGGGAAGGAAGCCTCTGGAATCAATCCGCCCGATCGCACTCCGGCAGGGGCTAGAGGTCCTTCGCGATGCCCCCCATCTGGAGATGACCCCCCGAAACCTCCAAGGTCAGCGGCTGGAAGGTCAGATCCACCCCCGACGGAATCCCCGGAACCCAAGCGCCGACATCCACGGAGGTGGCCGGGTAGGAGGCCACCAGATCTCCGAGATAATTGGAGATGAAGAGATCGGCCATCACTTCGGTGAACAGGACGCTGACTGCCAGCTCATCCAGGAATCCAGCGCCCGTGCTGCTCATCGTCTGCGCGCCGATCTGCGTGATCTCCTCGACCGCAAACGAGATGGCATTCAGGCCATCGGGTCCCGGAATGAGCGACACGTCGACGGCCACGCGCAGGCTGGCGAAAAACACCGTGGTCTGGGGCGCACCGGCGAACGTGTAGTCCAGGGTGACCCGAACGTCGCCGACCTGAACCTCCAGATCGCTCGCAGTGCCGCACGAAGAGACCATCGGCGGCATGTGAAGATCGAGCGTCGCCTGCAATCCCATGCCTGCCAATTCGTTGCCGAGATAAGACGCGAGATACGCCTCGGGAATCGTCACGGCGGTATGCCCTCCCCACCACGCGGCGAAGAAGAGCTGATTGATGAGATCCCGATGCATGTACCCTTCTATCTGGGCTTGCTGGGGAAGCAGGTTGGCGACCGATCCGCCGCCGCCGCCGCCGCCGCTTCCGCCCGCGCACGAACACGAATCCGCGCAGGCTCCTGCCGAAGCCCCGGCGCAGATTGCATCCCACTGCACGTCGCAGCAAAACAAATCCCCAGCGCACACGCACAGCTCACAGCTCGACTCTGGACAACCTGTCTGATCGGATTCCTGACAGCAGATCCCCTCCGGATCCTCGCTGCCACCGCAAGCGAAGAGGAAGTCGTCACAGCAATCGCCCAATCCGCTGCAGTTCTCATCGCACCAGCAGTTCCCGGCATTGCCGCCGCAATTTCCGACACAGCTGTCGGCGCCGCCGACGGACGTCGAGCCCGTGCACTCCCCGAGCGAAATGGATCCGGGAGACGGGTGGTTCACATTCTTCGTGACGCCCACCCCCGCCGCGATCAGAAACTCGATGCCCGCGGGACTGGTCTCCAGGGAGGAAAGTCCCGCCTCCAGCTTCATGGGCAGAGCAGCGGTATTGGGTGGAATGGCCGGGACATCAAAGACCTTGGTGTAGGAAGAGACATCCCCCAGAACTCCTTCGAGCATCGGCCCCACCTGAGACGAGAGGAAAGCCTCCATCTCGGTTTCGACCATCGTGGTCAGGTCATCTTCGAACCAGTTGATCACCCAGTTGAAGAGTGACGCGACGCCCTGCTCGATCTCCACGTTCACGTTGGCAACCGTCACGTCGATGGAGGTCAACTCGATCGCGAGCGAACCCCACACGACACTCGTGCTGAATTGCGCCTCCACGAGCAGATAGGCGGACGAAAGCGAGCCCTTCGCGTCCGGACATGCGTTGCCGGCGACCGCGGAGATGTCCGCTGAGAGATCCGTGAACAGAATCGTGAGAAAAAGCCCCGAGGAGGTCGAGTCCAGATCCACAGACTCGAGGGTGTAGTCGACGTTGTCGAGGCTGGTCTGCCAGGTACACCAGCCGAAGCTGGGCGCGCTGCCCTCCGAAAAAAGCGGATCCGGAATCACCGCGTTGAGATCGAAGCCCGCGATCATGTTGTGGGCGAAGGTCGCCACATCGTCATTATCTGTCAGGTCATTATCGTCGAGAACCGTGTCTTCCAACCACAACCCGACGCTTTCCCCGATCTGCGCGGGATAAACGAACGAACCCGGCGGGTAATAGTCTCCGAGGGCGAAGGACTGGACCACCGTGTCGGCCTGGCCCTGGGAATCGGTCGCCACCAGCTCGAGGATGTTGAGACCCGGCTTCGCAGCAAACGCCACCGAGAAGCCTCCGGCGGGATCCAGGGAAACGGGGACATCGTTGAGCGTGACCGTGATGTCGCTGACATTCACGGCGGGAGAGGTCACCATGCCGTCCACCGTGACGTCGCCAGCTCCCGACAATGACGCGGCGCGGGGTGGATAGAAGATCTGAGCGTCCAGAGAGCACCCGGGCCCTTCTTCCAGGACATTCTCGCAGGAACCGATGATGCAGAAGTCCTTGGTGCAGACGTTCCCATCGTCGCAGTTCTTCTCCACTCCTTGGCATTTGCCGGCCTTGCAGGAGTCGTTGAGCGTGCAGGAGTCCTTGTCATCACAGGAACCGAAGCCAGACGCATAGACGCAACTACCGGACTCACAGCTCTCGTTCGTGCAGGGGTTGTCGTCATCACACGCGCTGTCTTGTGTGCATTGGACTGGCGGATCGATACCGCCCTCCTCACCGGACTCTTCTCCTGGGTCCACGCCATCGCATCCGCACTCCTCCGCGCAGTCGTTGGTGGCCTCCAGCGCACAGATCGAATCCCACATGTTGTCGCAGCAAAAGGAATCCAGCGCGCAGACACAGGCTTCGCACGACCCATCTGCGCATCCCGGGAGATCCAGTTCACCGCAGCAGACACCACTCGCCCCTCCTCCCGTGGTCTCTCCCGTCTCTTCGCCCGTCTCTTCAGCGCCCGCGCAGGCCTCACAGAGCTCGGCCGCAGACTCGGCGCAGACGCCATCCCAGCTGTTGTCACAGCAAAAGGAGTCCGCCGCGCAGACAGCATTCGTGCAGCCCGGGTCGTCACAGCCGGGTGTGTCGTTGGCCGCGCAGCAGTCGCCGGCGCCACCGCCCGTCTCCTCTCCAGCCTCACCGGTCTCACCTGGTTCGCCCGTCTCTTCGCCCGTCTCACCTGGTTCGCCCGTCTCTTCGCCCGTCTCTTCGCCCGTCTCACCTGGTTCGCCCGTCTCTTCGCCCGTCTCTTCGCCCG
>Ga0114996_10005218_pt1 | contig 15333 bp, 13 predicted proteins | sample ArcticOcean_MG_C_4_FD_87039 | JGI IMG/M metagenome (GOLD analysis project Ga0114996, IMG submission 87039) | Marine microbial communities from western Arctic Ocean - ArcticOcean_MG_CB4_134 | ecosystem: Environmental > Aquatic > Marine > Oceanic | place: Arctic Ocean: Canada Basin | collected...
CAGAACCAAGGTGTCGCCGTTGTTTCGCTCGGTGAGGAAGTCGGCCTTGATCGTGCTCTTCTGCGAGTCGGGAACATAGGCCAGCCGGGTGACCAGATTGTCGATCACCGTGACGTTGCCGATCGTTTGCGTGCCAACATTGTCGAAACGGAGTGTGAAATCGATGAACTCGCCCGGCTTTGCCGCCTTGGTCGACGCCATCTTGACGATGCGTAGCTGCGGTGTACCGGTCTCTTTGAAACCGAAGGTGGCCTGGGCGCGTTGGTCACCGACCAGCGCGTGGGCATTCTGCTTGTCGATCACGACCTGCACTGCCGTATCATGCGACCAGGTGATCGCCGAGTCGACGCTGATCGCAAGCTGCGCTTTTTCCAACTGCTCGTAGGTGCCGGTCTTTACGAGTTGGAAATTCTCATGCGGCATCAAAGCATCTTGCAAGCCGGCCGTACCCTGATTGCGTGACATCGTGCCGCCAAACTGACGGCCCCGGTGAATGACGGCGCTCTTGGAACCGATTTGGCGATTCGCTTGGATCGGCTGAATCGTCGTGGTCGCCAGTTGGTTTTCTTCGTGCAAGTTAATTCGCGCGTTGAGTGCGTTGCCGGCAGGGCGAAGATGGCGCTCGTGAGCCGACAGATTGCTGACCTTGCGGACCGAAGCAAACCGTGGAGCATAGATATCGACCCGATTGCTTGGTTGGACCTTGCGCTGTCCATCGACGGTGTCATAGTGGGCGATCGTGTCGCCCTGTTCGAGACCAAACACACGGAACTCGTGATTCACCTTGACGTTGTCGTTGGCATCGCCGCCGTCGTGAATATATTCATCCTTGGGCCAAGGCCGGCTGATTCCAGAAGGCCTCCACGGGGCGGCGCCGGGGACTTGTTGGTAAGGCGCACCGGCATAGGCCTGCGGCGGCAACATTCCGCCTTGGCCGATCATCCCTTGAGTCGGGGCAGGGCAGGGGGGTTGCGCGATTTGACCGCGTGGCGCATGCCGACATGAACAGAGCACGACCGTCGAGATCGCGATCAGGGCAAATTGCCATCGGCGGGAAATCAATCGCGGCGTTTCGATGCGTGCAGAAAGATTTGCTCCGTTCATCGCTGGTTCCCTCCTGGAAAGGAGAGTTCCGGAGACTGGGGCGCCAGACGTCGGGCTTCGCGATCGGCTGGCGCAGCCGGAATTTTCTTCGGAATTTTCTTCGGCGCGGCGGGCTTCGCCTTCTTTGCTGGCGCGGACCGCGGACTTTTCCTCCAAGGCGGCGAACCATAGAGAAACTTGGCGTCCGGGTTGAGCAGGTTGATCGGAATCCGTCCGCCCATGCGGAGCACCGCGACGGGTCGCCCTAGTCGATCAGCGACTTCGAGCGGGTTTTCATTACCCAGTAGATTCACATATTCCTGGTGCTTGCCGCCGGCAGCAAGCGGAAACGGATCGTTTGGCTCTTCAAGATAGATTACCCGAGTGACAAACTTGCCCTCGATCGCGAGCGTCAACTCTTCGGCCGATAGCTCGATCGGAATCGGAAATTGCCAAGTCCGGCCCACCGGGGCATAGATACGATCGATGATCTCGATCGTTGGATAGACTTCGACTCCCTCATACAGCGGAATGTTCGTGACCCGCATCCGATAGACCGGCGAGATGAACATGCCCACCGTGCGCGGTCCAGCTTGCGGTTTTTCGAACTTTCCGTCAGCCGCCAGCGAGACCAAGGCCCCTTGGGGAGCCTTAATCTCTACCGGCTGAACAAATCCACGCAACGGTCCGCCCCGCTGGAGCTGTCGACTACCAATCGCTCCCGGTGCTAGTGCCCCGGCGTGTTCGTAATGAATGCGTGCCCGTTGAGCGTGTGCCGAAGCACACACCGCGAGCAGCATCACGCCGAAACACATTCTGCCGACAACTGGGGTCGTCGCATGGATGCGAGTGACCCACCGGCAGAGCGAATTGACCATTGCTATGGATTGCATGATCTCTGTGAGTTAACACGTTTGAAGAATCGAGTAATTTCATCACCAATCAAACACCGGTCGCACTCACTTAAAAATAAGGAGCACACTACTTACCACCATCGGGAGTCAACTGATGCTTGCTGGTCCATGGTGCTTTGAACCGGGTGAACGGTCGAACCGTGTTCTCCCAGATGAACGCACCCTTGGCCGGCTTCGGATAAGAAATACCAGGCGACTGAAGCACGTGCAGTTTGAGCTTCTTGGTCGGCTCCGGTAGATTCACCCGGGTGTGGTTCTTGATCACATGCTTCTGCAGACCGGCTGGAACTCCCAGCGGAATGTGTGGCGGGCCGGGAAGCCCAATCGGCGTGCCGGTGATCGGCATACCGTACTGCGGTCGCGTCACGCCAGCCACATAGCCGTTGGGCAACGTCGAACCGCCCATCACGCCCGTCAACGGAGGACCATAAGCGGGCGGACCCGACGGGGCACCAACTGGCGCACCGTAGCTGGCCGGAACCACGTTGGCGTCAGCCGGAGCACCGCCACCGTTTTCTGCTCCGGGCAGCTCTTCGTCTTTGCTACCCAAGCGGATGATCGCAAGAATCGAGCCACGACGGTCGGCTTCGACAATCGGATCGACGCCCGGATCAAGCCGGGTGCTGACCAACGTTTCGACGCCTGCCAGAGCCAATTCTTGGAACTCCGGATCGGGAAGATAGATTACCTTCGTGACAAAGTTACCGGTCAGCACCTGGTCGAAGTCTTCTTCGGTGAACTGAACCGGCACTGGGTTATGCGCGATGTACGCCTCGGTGCGCGGCGTGGCCGGACCGACTTCGAGCGAGGGATAAAGTTCGACCCCCTCACGGCCCGGGATATTGGTCAGCTTGACGCGATAGATTGCACCCTGGGGGAAGTTATACCGTCCCGGTGCGACCAGCGGCTCGGAATCGAAACCCTCGCCTCCGGTTTCCCAGCGAATCACCATTCCATCAGGGCCAACAAACGCGAGCTGTGAACTCGACGCCCTGGGCGGTCCGCCCATGTTGGGCATCCCCATCATCATGCCGGGTCCGGGAGGTCCGATCACACCAGGGCCAGGGCCGCCAACGCCGGGTCCGGGATGCATCAACATATTACTGGGTGGTAGCGCATGGCGACGCAGCGAACGACAGCCGAGTGTCGCGATCGAGGCCGCTAGCATGATGCACAGCGCGAGACGTTGGTATCTCATGAGATTCCCCCGTGAAAATAGAAAGATATGTCTGGTTGGTTCGTATTCATGTGGACCCCCGTCGGGGACCCACCTACAATCGCGGCGCGAGTCGGACTCTGCGCACCGATTTCGTCTGAGTTGTTCGTCGGCGCGATAGAACCCGAATCTTTGGTAAATCCGTTAGAACCGGCAAATGAAGAAAACTTCACCTAGCTTCGCTGGTCTGCGAGTGACGCTGCTGACCGCGCTGATCATCGGCAGCATTGCTAGCTGGGATCGTGGCGCGATCGCTCAGACGCACCACCAAGTGACCGCCGAGGAAGTGCTAAGAAAAGCCCTGGAGCGGGCCGAAAGCTATCACTCGATTTCCGCCAAAATCCGGCATCAGTCCGATCTGTTTGGCCGCAGCCTCGTCGGCACGGGGTCGTATCATCAGATAGGGCAGGGGGCCGAAAAACGCTTCCGGTTCGAGTTGCGGATGCCGATCGCCCTAAAGCTCAGTACCCGGCTCGAAGTCTGCGACGGCGAGTATCTCTGGGTGCACGAGACGTTTGGCGACAAGAGTCAACTGACGCAAATCGACATGCGTCAGGTACGCCGTGCCGTGGCTCGAGCAAAGAGACCGACTGGTACCATGGGCGCAACAGGTCTGCTGAGCGTCGGCGGCGTACCGCTGATGATCTCAACCCTTCAGCGATCGTTTGACTTCTCGGCAACAGCAACCACTGAGGCGGCGACCGGACGCCGGCTGTGGACGCTCCACGGCGTCTGGAAAAAAGAGGTTCTTGCACAACTGCTCGGTGATAAATTAGACAAGAGCGGGGCAGGGCAGGGGGGAAGGCGAAAATTGCCGGGGCATTTGCCGGACGCCGTAACCATCAATCTGGGGCGCGACGACTTCTTTCCCTATGAGATCACGTACCTGCGGATCAACGACGATGCGACGGAGCGGCAGATGGTCGCCATACAATGGTTCGCCGTTCGCATCAACGAATCGATCGCCCGCCGACTGTTTGTCTACGAGCCCGGCAACGCCGCGCGAATCAACGGCACCGATCGGTTCTTAAAGCGATTGGGGACAGCAGCGCGCCGGCGGTAAGTTTTCTGTAATGGTAATTATTTTGTAAAGCCACGACCAGTGATCGCGCTGATGCAGCGGTTTATGCGCGACCACTGGTCGCGGCTTTACAAGTGCGGTGCCGCCCAGCCAATTGTGATGCAACGCGGATCGCTTCCACCATGCCGGATGCTTCGGCGCGGCCTTGCCACGCTACGTCAAATGCCGTGCCATGAGCCACACTGGTCCGGATAATCGGCAGGCCCAACGTCACGTTGACCGCCCGGTGCATGCCGAGCAGTTTCAGCGCGATGTGACCTTGATCGTGATACATCGCCACCACCACGTCGTACTCGCCCTGATGAGCCGCGACCATCAGCGTGTCAGCCGGCAGCGGGCCGGTTACGTTCACCCCGTCGGCGATTGCCTGCTCGACTGCCGGACGAATTTTCGTCTGCTCCTCATCCCCGAACAGTCCCTCTTCTCCGGCATGCGGATTCAACGCGCAGACGCCAATCCGCGGAGGCGAGGTGAAGTCGCTCAGTCGCTCGATCGCCGCTTGGGCCAGATCAATCTTTTGCCGCACCGCCTCGGTCGTGATCAGCTCGGCCACATCACGCAGTGCCGTGTGTAACGTTACATGCACCACACCCAAATCGGTGTCTCGCAAGTAGAGCATCATCGCAAAGTCATCGACGCCACATAGCTCGGCCAACAACTCGGTATGCCCCGGATAATTGTGCCCAGCCTGTTGCAACGCAACCTTACTGATCGGCGCGGTTGTCACGGCATCGACGCGCCCGACGAGAGCCAACTCCGTGGCGAGACAGATCGCCTCGAAGGCTGCCTCTCCGCTGCGCGGATCCACCGCCGCGGGTGGGGCGTTCAGCACTTCGTCACGGCCCACTGCCAGACAAGGAATCACGTCCGTAGTCGGCTGAGCTTCTTCGGGAGCGGTGATCTCGACCACCTCGGCCCCCGTACCGAGCAACGAGACGGCCTGACGCATGACTTCAGGATGTCCCACCACCATTGGGCGGCAGAGCCCCTCAGCCAGGCATGTTTTCCAGGCGGCGGTGATCGTTTCGGGGCCGACGCCGCTGGGATCTCCCATCGTGATGGCAATCTGTGGTGTTCGCATCGAACCATTCTAGGGGTCGCGTGGTCCTGGACAAAAGGGAGTCGGAAAGAGTCTAATGCTTTGTCCCGCGCCGACCCCCGCGAACGTTTGCCGCTTGGCTGGCGACCCGCCTCCCCTCCGGTCGTCCTGTTGGTTTGCTACTGTGACCCGCATCTACACTCGATTGGCCCTGTTTGCCATCTGTTTCTTGCTGACTACCTTGGGTGTTGGTTTGTACTCAGGCCGCGCGCTGAACCGGATCGCGGAGATGAGGCATCAACTCAGTCAGCCCGGCGACAGTGCATCGACCCTCGAAGATCGGGCCGAACTGCGCCGCCAGTTGGACGCGATCCCTATCGACCAGACAAAACAATCGGCCAGCGTACACCGACTATTCGGTCTGGCCGCCGCCGTGATCGTGATGCTGGTCAATAGTGTCGCGATCACGTACTTCGTGGGGACCAGCCGCTGGTGCCGCGAAGTGGTCGACACCTATCGGCTCGAAACGTCGTTGGTGATGCGGAGTGCGCGGCTCAAATGGAGGACCTTTCCGTTGGCCGTGGTGGGGATGTTGACGATCGTCGTCGTCGCGGCGCTGGGAGCCTACAGCGATCCGATGACCGGTCGTCCCGGAACTTGGGACTCGCTCGACTGGCACCTTACCGGCGCGATGACTGGCATCGCCGTGATCGCGGGAATTTTTTACATCCAGTGGATTAACATCGCGGCCAACAACGTCGTGATTTCAGAAATCATGGAACAAGTCCGCCGCATCCGCGCCGAACGCGGACTCGAAGTATAGTCGTGGTTCGCTCCGCGAACCGAACGTTTCCTGCCGAACCGCTCGGACCGCAAAGTGGTCCACGACCATCGTCCTTCAAGTTATGATAAGAGTTGCAACAATTTCACAGACATTTTCAATTTTGGAGCATATATCGTGATTGAGACAATTGCCGTCGTTGGCGCAACCGGCGCCGTGGGAACCATTATCCTTCGCCTGCTCGAAGAGCGGGACTTTCCGTACCGACGACTCAAGCTGCTCGCCTCGGCTCGTTCCGCCGGAAAAACGCTAACCGTTAAAGGCGAAGAGATCACCATCGAAGAACTTCGCCCCGAGTCGTTCGAGAACGTCGACCTGGCGATTGGCAGCACGCCTGATGAGACCGCCAAAGAGTTCGCTCCCTGGGCCGTCGAGCGCGGCTGTGTCGTGGTCGACGAGAGTGGCTACTGGCGAATGGACCCCAAGGTCCCGTTGGTCGTGCCTGAGGTCAATCCAGAGGCGATCGAGGGCCATGCGGGCATCATCGCGAGTCCCAACTGTTCGACCACACAGATGGTCGTGGCAATGAAGCCGCTGCACGACGTGAGCCGCATCAAGCGAGTCGTTGTAAGCACTTATCAGGCGACCAGCGGTGCGGGTCTGGCTGGTTCGCGCGATCTGGATGCGGGTACCAAGGCCCATCTCGAAGGCGATGAACATGATTACGAAGCGTTCGCTCATCCGATCGCGTTCAATGTGATTCCGCAGATTGGATCGCACAAGCACGAGGGCTATACGTCAGAAGAAATGAAGATGGTCTGGGAGACCCAGAAGATGTTTGGCGACGACTCGATTCGGGTCTGCCCAACCTGTGTTCGGGTGCCGGTAAGCAACTGTCACAGCGAAAGCATCTTGGTCGAGACCGAAGAAAAGATTTCGCCGGAGCGAGCGCGCGAGTTGTTCGAGGCGGCCCCGGGAATCACCGTGATCGACGACTTGGCTGCCGGCAAGTATCCGATGCCACTTAATAGCGACGAGCAGGACGACGTGTTTATCGGCCGGATTCGAGAGGACATATCGAGTCCCACGGGTCTGACGTTTTGGTGCGTGAGCGACAACCTTCGCAAAGGCGCCGCGACCAACGCCGTGCAGATCGCCGAGTTGCTAGCCCGCCGGGCAAGTAAAACGCCGGCATAACGATTTCCCACCCCAAGATGTAAAGCCGCGACCAGTGGTCGCGCACCCAGAACTGCTATCTGCGCGACCACTGGTCGCGGCTTTACAATGGTGGAAATAATGCGCAACCTCAGAATCACCCTTGCGTATGATGGCACTGACTTCTGTGGCTGGCAGCGACAACCGGGGCAGCGGACCGTGCAAGGGGAACTGGAAGCCGCCCTGGCAAGCATCACGCAGGAAAAACTCTCGGTCGACGCCAGCGGCCGAACCGATGCCGGGGTGCATGCTCTGGGACAAGTCGCGAGCGTCGCCACCGCCAGCGAATTGTCATGCGAGACGCTACAGCGCGGACTCAACGCGGAGTTGCCCGACGACGTGGTGGTCACGGGCATCGAGGACATGGCGACAGATTTCCATGCCACGCTCAGCGCGGTGCGAAAGATGTATCGCTATGTGATCGACGATGGCCAGACGGCCGATCTCTTTCGCCGACACTACGCATGGCGGTCGTACCATCGACTCGACGAGGTCGCGATGCAACGCGCCGCCAGTGGACTGATCGGTCGTCACGATTTCGTTAGTTTCCAATCCGCAGGTTCGCCACGAGCCACGACGGTCCGCACGGTTTTTGATCTACGTGTCACTCGCGACGAACATCTGATTCAGATCGAGGTCGAAGGCGACGGGTTTCTCTATAATATGGTTCGCGCCATCGCCGGCACCTTGGTCGAAGTCGGCCGCGGCGCACGCGACGTTTCCTGGCCTACCGAAGCTCTGGCTGCCACCGACCGATCTGTAGCTGGGCCAACCGCGCCGCCCGAAGGCCTGTTTCTGGTGTGGGTCAAGTATTAGGTCACGTCAGGCTCAGGGCCGCCATCTGGCATTTGTGACCCAACTCGCTGCGTGTTAAACTGGAGCGTAGCGGACCAGGGCAGGGGGGGCGGAGGAATTTTTTTACCTACGACATAGACTGACTTTTCGAGAAACTTGCAAGAACCGTGGCAACGAGCAGTCGTGAATACATCGGTCCATACCGGCGGCTGAATGTCATCCGGACGACCAAGGCTAGCGAGATCGTTGAAGTCCTGCACGATGCCAAGGGCACGCGACTGGCGATTAAGCTGTTGCAGCCGGCGTACGTCCACGACAAGTCCGAGATCGCGCTGCTCAAACACGAGTACGCGGTCGGGCGGACACTCAAGCATCCGTCGATCATTCGCATCGACCAGTGCCACTGCAACCATGATCTGGCGTACATGGTCATGGAATATTTTCCAGCGCTAAACCTCAAGCAGATCATTCAACGAGGTGCTGAGCGAATCGCGCATCTCACGATGCCGATCCTGCGACAAGCCGCCGAGTCGCTTGGCTACCTTCACCAGCAAGGCTGGATCCACCGCGACGTCAAACCAGACAACTTTCTGGTAAGCGACGAGGGTCAGCTTAAGCTGATCGATTTTGCTTTGGCGCAGCGCCCCAAGGGTAGCCTCGCACGACTTCTCAGCGGTCGTGGAAAAATCCAGGGGACGCGCAGCTATATGTCGCCGGAGCAGATCCAAGGCAGCGTAATCGACGTTCGGGCCGATATCTATAGCCTGGGGTGCGTGATTCACGAACTGCTCAGCGGCAAGCCGCCGTTCACGGCTGCCAGTTCCACGGAATTGCTCAACAAGCACCTCAAGCTACCACCGCCATCGCTATTGACCTCCGATGCGAATCTCACTAAACCGTTCGCGCAGTTGGTCCTGCGAATGCTGGCAAAAAAGGTCGATCAGCGGCCCGGTTCGATGGCCGAATTGTTGCTGGCGCTCGATGGGGTACGAGTTTATCACAATCCGCCACGGCCTCCGGCCGATAATAACTAGGGCGGCGGCGTCGCGACGGGAGAAAAACGACAAAACTAATGGTTTTGTTTGCTTGACCCCCAGTGCCGGACTGCCTGTGGCGCGTATAAAATGGACCGTTCCCGCCGCAAAGCGATTGTGCTAGCACTTTCACACCTGATTCTCACACAAGACGACCTATGGCTACTGCTCACCACCGTCTGGCGTTTGAGAGACCAATTTACGAACTCCAGTCCCGCTTGCAGAAACTCGATGCGGCTGCTGGCGAGAGCGCCGAGGCGCATGACGAGATCCGCCGGCTGCGACGCGAACTGGCCGACCTGACCCGCGAGGTCTACGGCAACCTCACACCATGGGAAACCGTTCAGGTCGCTCGGCACGAGGACCGGCCGCAGACGGTCGATTATCTCGATCTGGTGTTCGACGACTTCTTTGAACTGCACGGTGATCGGTGTTTCGGCGACGACCCGGCGATTCGAACCGGTTTTGCCAAGTTGGACCAATACAAGGTGCTGGTCGTTGGACATCAGAAAGGCCGTACGCTGAAGGAGCGCAACGCCTGTTCGTTTGGCTGTGCCCATCCAGAGGGTTATCGCAAGGCGATGTCCAAGATGCGTCTGGCCGAGAAGTACGGCATGCCGATCCTCTGTTTCATCGATACGCCGGGGGCCTATCCGGGCATCGGCGCCGAGGAACGCGGGCAGGCTTTGGTGATCGCTGAGAGCATGTTTCAGATGTCGCGTCTGCGGACGCCGATTATCTGCGTTGTGATCGGCGAAGGCGGCAGTGGCGGCGCACTGGGAATCGGCGTCGGTGATCGGGTCGCCATGCTTCAGCATGCGTATTATTCGGTGATCAGCCCTGAAGGCTGTGCTGGCATTCTGTGGAAAAGCCACACCTTCGCCGAACAGGCGGCGAACGCCCTGCGAATCACTTCGAAGCATTTGCACGGCTTCGGCGTGGTCGACGACGTGATCGAAGAGCCGCTCGGCGGAGCTCATCGCGATCACCATCAAACCGCGATGCGATTGAAGATGTATTTCATCAAAACCCTCCGCGAGCTGCTCGAATTGCCGCGGGAGGAGTTGGTCGACCAGCGCTATCAGAAATTCCGCCAGATGGGCGTGTTTTTGGAGCAGTTGGACGAGCCCGCCGCTGAAGTCGCAGCAACCGCAAGCGAGTAGAATTTTGCTCGCATTGCTAGCGTTGTGCTGTAAAGCCGCGACCAGTGGTCGCGCACACAGAACTGCTATCTGCGCGACCACTGGTCGCGGCTTTACATTACACAGATCCCCACATTACACAGATCCCCAACGTCCGATAATGTTTCTTATGTTCGGTTTGGAGGGCTGTTTTCCCCGGGATTCATGGGGATTCACGTTCGCGACCACTGGTCGCGGCTTTACAGATAGCAGGTGGCCCTTCTATCCGGCGCCTTGAATCTCGGCGGCGTGTGGCTGGAGGCCGTGGTAGCCTTCCGCCGGCCTGTCCCCTGGACCGTCTTCGTCCAGCCGCTCCTCCAGCCGGTGCAAGATCGGGCCGACGTGCTGGTGCAAATCCTCTGGCATCGCGGCGTCGGCGCGGTCGATCAAGTGGGCAATATAGAGCCCTGATCGAGCCTCGCGAACCATCCCGCGGGACTTCTCGGAGAGAGTCACGGCAAAGAACGTAATCGCGACACAAAACAGGACTCCTTTGGCGGCTCCGAACAGGGCCCCCATCTGCCGATCAAACTCCTTCAATCGAACCCGATCGATCGCGTCGGCGACCATTCGGAAAACGAGCCAAACGACCAGCGAGGTGACGGCATAAATGATCAGCATAGCGACGAAGTGATTTAGCGGGGGATCGATACTAAGCAGGGGTGCCACCTGGCCGCTGAATTGCAGAGCCAGCATGTAGCTAAGCACCAGCGAGGCCAGCGAGGCCAATTGCCACGCCATCCCCTTCCAAGCCCCAAACAGGACCGCGAGCACTAGCACTGCCAGCATGATGATGTCGTAAAGAGCCATGGGAAATCGCGTGGAGTGGGGGATGGGGAAATTTCACATGCGCGGGAGTGTATCGCACGGCGGCTGGTAACACAACGCGAACCTGAACCAGCAGCCTGCGTAACAGGGCAAAGCAGGGCGGGTACAACTGTGTCGGTGTTGGCGGCGACCGGCGATTTCGCTACAGTCCCCGCCCAACACTCTCATGCAAAGCCGCGACCAGTGGTCGCGCCTATGCAGTGGCTCTGGCGCGACCAGTGGTCGCGGCTTTACACAGTGAAATTGTTTCTCCCCACTTGCCGGAAAACCACCCATGGCCGGATTCAAAACGCACATTACGTTCAGTAGCACTTTGGGGGTGGGGTACGCCGCCGGCGGATACTTTCTCTTTGACATCCCGTGGCCCTCGGCGGTCCTGGCCGGCGGACTGTGTGGCGTTGCCGGCATGTTGCCCGACTTGGATAGCGGCTCAGGTCGCCCGATTCGCGAGAGCATGGCATTCGCCGCCGCGGCGGTGCCGATGCTCCTGGTCGATCGATTCGAACATCTGGGGATGTCCAAGGAGATGATGGTCCTGGCCGGCGCGGCAATCTATTTCCTCATACGATTCGGGGCGGCCAAGGCGCTCTCCAAATACACCGTGCATCGTGGAATGTTTCACAGCATTCCCGCCGCATTGATCGCGGGCATCATCGGCTTCATGCTCTGCGGCTGCACCGACTATGACATCCGGCTCTACAAAGGCGGTGCGGTGTTTGCCGGGTTCATGTCGCATCTGTTGCTCGACGAGATCTATAGCATCGAATGGCACCGCGGAAAGATACGGCTGAAGAAGTCGTTCGGCACGGCGATCAAATTCTGGAGTGGCAATATGTGGGCCAACATTTCGACCTACGGCAAGCTGATTGTGCTCGGACTCATTCTGGCCGGTGACTTGACCGTGATGCCGAGTGTTTACCAGCCGCACATCGCGCATGCGGATCACGACGCCACGACCGATGCCGCAGAGACAGAGGACGATGATCACGCGCTCCCCTCGGGCAAAGAGACCACCGACAAAGTAACCGACGCCGTCAACACAACGCGCGATCATCTGCGCGAAGCGGCCGACAAAGTACTCGATCGGTTTTGGCGTTAAACCCGTGAAGCGGTTCTAGAACGCTTTGCGGCTGTCCAGCAGCAGCGTGACCGGTCCGTCGTTGGTCAGATTGACGTCCATCATCGCGCGGAACTGCCCGGTCGCCGTCGTGATGCCTCGCTGGGCAACCTCCGCGACGAACAGATCATAAAGCGACTCGCCAAGTTCCGGTCCGGCGGCCGTGACGAAGCTTGGCCGGCGACCTTTGCGGCAGTCGCCCAGCAACGTGAACTGGCTGACCACGAGCATCTCCCCCGCCACGTCAGAGAGCGATCGGTTCATCTTGCCGGCGTCGTCCTCAAAGATGCGCAGCCGGACAAGTCGTTCGGCCAGCGCGACGGCGTCCTGCGGTGTGTCCTCTTTGTCGACTCCCAGCAGCACCAGCATCCCTCGGCCGATCCGACCGACTTCGCGCCCCTCGACCTGAACATCGGCTCGACTGACTCGTTGAACACAGGCTCGCATGAGATACCCTCGGGGAAAAATCTACCAACGGGCCGATACGATAACACGCCGCCAAGAAGACCGCCAACCGCCCTGCCCTCCCCTGCCCCGCTCCGCAATCACATCGCCGCTGACCCGCGTCGCCCGGCTTGCGGAACTCGCCGGACGTGCCGCATACTGTGGGGCCATTAATTCGTGCAAAATCACCGCATCAGGCTCGCGTCATGTCACCGTTGTTGGTCGTTTATTGTTTGCTGATTCTGTTCGCCTCGCTGGCTGGTGGGTGGATCCCGATGGTAGTTCGCCTAACGCATCGACGGATGGAATTGGCCGTTAGTTTCGTCGCCGGTCTGATGCTGGGCGTCGGACTGTTGCACTTGTTGCCTCATGCGTATCGTGTGGTGGGCCCCGATGGCGACCCCGATCAGGTCGTCTGGTCGGTGCTGGGTGGGTTTCTCGCGATGTTCTTCATCGAGCGTTTCTTCTGTTTCCATCACCACGACGCGCCGGACGAAGCGGAGGGTGGCGATCACGACCACGCCACCTGTGATCACCAGCACCATCATCACCACGAACATAAATTAACCTGGAGCGGGGCCGCCGTGGGGCTCACACTGCATAGTGTCATCGCCGGTGTCGCGCTGGCGGCTAGTGTCGTTGCCGCAAGTCACGCCGAACGGCCCACCGCGATCGCTGGCTTGGGAACGTTCCTGGTGATCTTTCTGCACAAGCCGTTCGATTCGCTCACGCTGGGCACGCTGATGGCCAAGGGCGGCTGGTCGACCACGGCCCGACATGCGGTGAACGCGGCCTTTGCAATGGCGATTCCCTTTGGTGCGGCGCTCTACTATGTCGGCATTGCCAATATGCACTCCGAGAGCAATGTTCTCGGTTGTGCGCTGGCTTTCTCTGCCGGAACGTTTCTCTGTATCGCGATGAGTGACCTGCTGCCGGAGTTGCAGTTTCATCATCACGATCGAGCGGGACTTTCGCTCGCGCTGATCCTGGGACTGACCTTGGCCACACTGATCGGTTGGCTCGAACCGGAACACCATCATAACCAACAGCGCCAGCCGGCCGATCAGGTCGAGATGCCAATCGAAGAGGCGACGGCTCGAAGCTAGTCGGCCATTCGCAGTAACGCCTTACAGAAAACGTAGTAAACCTGGCGTTCAACACCATCAAGCATAACGGGTGCCGTCGTAGCAGCCGGACGAACGCCCATCACGAGCCATCTGCTCTTGGGAGTGAGCATCTCGGCGCCTCGCGAGATCGGCAATAACACAACCGCGTCGGTGCCAATCATCCGCATAGCAAACAGTTGCCGCTCATTTAGGTTCTTCTTGGTGTCTTTGATTACTTCGCCAAAGAAGAACGCGCCGTTGCCCCCTTTGGTAATCTGCTTCGATGCCAACGCATTCGTGCCGTTGAGTTGATTGTCAGTTGCTCGATAGCCGTTGGGCGAGGCCGCCGTGCGCAGCTTTCTCATCACCGCGTCGAACTGCTTGCCGACTTCGTCGCGTTCTTCTTGCGTCTTGGTGGAATCCTCGCGGGCCATTCCCGCATCGGTCATCGCACGGGCAAACTGTTGCAGCTTTGCATATTGGTCGGCATCGGTCGCCTTCCAACCGAGCGTCTCTCCCTGTTCGTAGGTCACGCGAACCGTCTCGGCGAGCTTCGCCAGTTCGCTTTTTGGCGGCGCGGGCTCCAGGTCTCCTGTCGGCGGCGCTGCTCCGGTCGCGACTTTGGGCAAGGCGAGCGGCCTGAGATTGCCCGTCGTGCGGTCGCGCAGCTCGAGTACATGGCCCGCATCGATCGCCAGTCCGACCTTTCCGGTCGAGACCGTGGCAACGGTCATATGCAGCGCCACCATCTTTCCCTGCGAGTTCAGGATCGGCGTGCCACGTTCCGGTGGAGGCGACACGAGGTTGTGCCTGAGCCAGCGTAACGACTTTCCCCCTCCGACCACCTTGCGAACCTCAACCTGTTCGGCGACCAGCAGGCTGCGGTGCTCTTTGACTTCTCCCAGCGTACCGTTGATTCGGGTTAGCTCGCCGTCCTTGCCTCGTATCAGGCCAAAGGCGATTTGTCCTTTCTTGGTGGTCCCGGCAGGCGAGATCACCACCACCGCGAGATCATTCGGCACTTGGGCAAGCCGAACGATCGATAACGCCAGGCTTTGATCGTCTTCGAACACCGCCGCCAACGACTCGCGGTGTCCCGATCCAAACAGCGACGATCCTTGTGTCATGCCAGCCAGATCGCTAAACGGAGCCACGATCGAGCCTCGGTCATCGATCACCACTCCGTATGCGTGACGAGTTTCCGCAGCAACTTTGATGTCAAGCGACACGACACTTTGCTGTGCTACAGAGACCGGTGATCTGTCGGTCGAGGACCCCTTCCCGCCACCCAGGGAACTCCGCTTGCGAGGCTTTGGTGGTCGGGTCGGCTGGTCTGTCCCGTCGGTGGGATCTGCAACCGACGGACCAGATTCAGATGAGCCGAGATAGGCTATCAGGCACACGCCAATTCCGGCCAACACCAACACTGCGCCGGTCGAAACAATCAACAGCGTCCGACGATTGGACCTCGGCAATGTGTCGACCGTCGCAGCCGCAGA
>Ga0114996_10005219_pt1 | contig 15329 bp, 16 predicted proteins | sample ArcticOcean_MG_C_4_FD_87039 | JGI IMG/M metagenome (GOLD analysis project Ga0114996, IMG submission 87039) | Marine microbial communities from western Arctic Ocean - ArcticOcean_MG_CB4_134 | ecosystem: Environmental > Aquatic > Marine > Oceanic | place: Arctic Ocean: Canada Basin | collected...
GAAGGCATCACCATCAACACGCCGTCCATGTTGGCTGTCGAAGACGCTCTGAACAGCCTCAAATGGGCCGAGTCCGTCGGCGGACTCACAGGGCTGATGGTCCGTATCGAGGCCAATTCGGCGGACACCTTGGCCTGGGTCGAGGCGGCGCCGTGGATCGATTTCCTGGCGCCTGATCCGGCGTCGCGTTCGAAAACCTCGGTGACGTTGCTGATTACGGACCCCTGGCTCAAGGACCAGGACGAGGATTTCCGCTCAAATGTCGGCCGTCACCTATCGGAGTTGCTCGACGAGGAGGGGGCTGCCCATGATATCGCCAACCACTTGGCGGCGCCCGCGGGCCTGCGCCTGTGGAACGGGGCGACGGTGGAAACGTTCGATTTGAACGCCCTGTTCCCGTGGCTGGACTGGGGCTGGGCGACGCTCAAGGAGAGGGGAGGGGTCAATGCCTAAAGTCCTGATTTCCGACAAAATGAGCCCATTGGCGGAAGAATGCCTGAAACAGGCCGGCATCGAGGTCGATGTCATTACGGACCTCGACAAGCAGGGCCTGGCCGACATCATTGCCGATTATGACGGTCTGGTGGTCCGCTCGGCGACCAAGGTGACGGCGAAAGTGCTGGAGGCGGCGAAGATCCTTAAGGTAGTCGGCCGCGCCGGTATCGGTGTCGACAATATCGATGTTGAAACCGCGACAGCCAAGGGCATCGTCGTCCTCAATACGCCGTTCGGCAATTCCATCACCACGGCGGAACACGCCATATCCATGATGTTGGCCGTGGCTCGTCAGATTCCCTTGGCCAATACCTCGACCCACCTGGGCAAGTGGGAAAAGTCCCGCTTCCTGGGCGTCGAGCTGATGGGCAAAACGCTGGGCATTATCGGTTGCGGCAACATCGGCGCCGTGGTCGCCGACCGCGCCCAGGGTTTAAAGATGAAGGTCATCGCCTATGATCCGTTCCTGACGCCCGAGCGCGCCGAAGACTTAGGCGTAGAGAAGGTGGAATTGCCGCACTTGTTCAAGCGCGCCGATTTCATCAGCCTGCATACGCCGCTGACCGACGCCACACGCGATATCCTGAACGCGCGCGCCTTCAAGAAGATGAAGAAGGGTGTGCGCATTATAAACTGTGCGCGTGGCGGCCTGATCGTCGAAGAAGACCTCAAGGCGGCGCTTGAGGCCGGCGACGTGGCGGGCGCGGCCCTCGATGTGTTCGCCCACGAGCCGGCCACGGAGAATCCACTGTTCGGTATGGACAATGTGGTCGCCACCCCTCATCTCGGGGCCGCGACGACGGAAGCCCAGGAAAAGGTCGCGTGCCAAGTGGCCGAACAGATCGCCGATTTCCTGACCACCGGGGCGGTGACCAATGCGCTCAACATGGCCTCCGTGTCGGCTGAGGAAGCGCCCAGGCTGAAACCTTACATGGCCCTGGCCCAGCAACTGGGCAGTTTCGCCGGACAGGCGACCCGCTCGGCGATCAAGGAAGTCACCATTGCCTATGAAGGCCTGTGCGGCGAGCTTAACTGCCGCCCGTTGACGGCGGTGGTGCTGCAAGGGTTGCTGTCGCCGCAGATGGAAGGCGTCAATATGGTCAATGCGCCTTCCATCGCCAAGGACCGCAATATTCACATTCGCGAGGTTCGTTCCGGTGAGGCCGGGGCTTTTCAGACCCTGATGACCTTGACGGTGCAGACCGAGAACCAGACCCGCTCCCTGGCCGGGACCCTGTTCAATGAAGAATCCCGTTTAGTCCGGATCAAGGGCATTCCCATAGATGCCAAGCTGGGGCCGCACATGCTCTATATCACCAATCGGGACAAGCCGGGTCTGATCGGCGCCTTGGGCACGTTGTTGGGCGATGCCGGGATCAACATCGCCACCTTCCACCTGGGCCGCGCCGATGAAGGTGGCGATGCCATTGCCCTGATAGAAACCGACGGTCCGACCCCGCCCGATCTGTTGGTAAAAATCACCGCCCTCGAACACGTGGTCACCGCTGTTCCGATGACGTTTTAGGGGTGCTTAGTCAGTCGCCAAGCACCTTGCGGCGTTCCTCGAACTCCTTGGTGCTGAGTTCACCTCGGGCATAGCGTTCCTTAAGGATATCCTGCGGCGTTTTAGGTGCCGGGCCACGCTGGCCGTGTCGGGGTCCACCGGTCCAGCGCATGACCAGGACGACGATGACGACGATAACGGCAATGACGAGAATCATCATCACCAGGCCGAAAAACATTTGCCCGCCGCCACCCCACATATGCCCGCCGTGGCGGTACCCTTCGCCCACGCCAGTTGCCCAGGCCGTCCAAGGTGTCATGGCAACGGCTGAGAACATCAAACCAACCAGATTACGGATCATTTTCATTTCCTCCAATGGGGTTCATATCTTCACTCAATGATATCAATTGAGATGGAACTTGCATTAACCCGGATCAAGGTGGCCCATCGAAAAAAAGGGATTTAACGCTCGGTCTCGGGGGTGCTAAGGTCTAAGCAAGCTCGCGTCGAAAAACGAACGGGCAAACGAGGGAGGGTCGGCCAGGCTGTGGAAAAAGTTCTCCTTATGAATTCCCAGGCGTGTACGGGATGTTTGCAGTGCGAACTAGCCTGCAGTTTCCAGACCGAGGGCATTTTCAATCCGGCCAAGTCACGGATCAAGGTCTTTGAATTCAATGAGAAAAGCCTGTTCATTCCTTATACCTGCACCCAGTGTGCCGAGGCCTGGTGCATGGCGGTTTGCCCCGTCGATGCCATCAAGATCGATGCTAAAACCGGCGCTAAGATCGTTAATGACAATGCCTGCGTCGGCTGCAAGGTGTGCACGATCGCGTGCCCGTTCGGCACCATTAATTACAACCCCGACAGCGGAAAGGTCCTTAAATGCGACCTTTGCGGCGGCGACCCGGCCTGTGTGGAAATTTGCCCGACGACGGCCTTGAGCTTCGTCGAAGCGGATACAGCCGGAGCCGGAAAAATGCGAAAATGGGCGGCTAAAACAGAAGCCAATGTATAAGTTTAAAAAGTAACTAGGGAGATATTGATATGTCTTGGACAAAGAAAATTCTGCGCGTCAATCTGACCGAAGGCACCTGCGAGGCAGAGCCTTTGAACATGGAATGGGCGAACCAGTATTTGGGCCAAAGGGGCCTGGGTACCAAGTATTTTGTCGAGGAAACCGACCCCAAGGTCGACCCCTTGTCGCCGGACAACAAAATGATCATGGCGACGGGGCCGTTGACCGGCACTCTTGCGCCGACCGGCGGGCGCTATTCGGTGATTACCAAGGGCGCGCTGACCGGCGCCATCGCGTGTTCCAATTCCGGCGGATACTTCGGCGCCGAGATGAAGAACGCCGGTTGGGACATGATTATTTTCGAAGGCAAATCGGCTGCTCCTGTCTACCTGAATATCGAAAACGAAAAGGCTGAACTGATCGACGCCTCTGACCTTTGGGGCAAGTCGGTATGGGAAACAGAGGACATAATCCGCGAAGCCCGCGGCGATACCGATGTGCGCATTGCTGCCATCGGCAAGGCCGGTGAAAACGGCGTGCTGTTCGCCTGCATCGTCAATGACAAGGACCGCGCCGCCGGGCGTTCCGGCGTCGGCACCGTGATGGGGTCGAAGAACCTGAAGGCCATCTGCATACGCGGCACCCTTGGCGTTAAGGTCAAAGACAGCAAGAAGTTCATGGAAGCGTCCATCGCGGCGAGAAAAATCCTTGCCGATAACGCGGTCACCGGCGAAGGGCTGCCGACCTACGGCACCCAGGTGTTGATGAACGTCATCAATGAAACCGGCGCGCTGCCGACCCGCAATTCCAAGGATATCCAGTTCGAAGGTGCGTCTAAAATCGGCGGCGAGGCCATGCTTGAGATCAGGGAATCCGACGGCAAGGCCAACCTGGTTTCCAACGCAGCCTGTTTCTCGTGTCCGATTTCATGTGCCCGGATATCGCAGATCGACCCCGAACATTTCACCGTCAAGGGCAAGCCCAAGTACCATCAGCCCTCGGGCGGACTTGAATACGAAGCCGCCTGGAGCTTAGGGGCCGCGACCGGTGTCGATGACCTGGAGGCGTTGACCTATTGCAATTTCATTTGCAATGAGCAGGGCTTCGATCCGATTTCCTTTGGCTCCACCGTTGCCGCTGCCATGGAACTCTTTGAGAAAGGCAAAATCACCATCGAGGATACCGGCGGCATCGAGCTCAAATTCGGTTCCGCTGAAGCCCTGGCCCAGATTATCGAGGCGACGGCCATAGGCGAAGGGTTCGGTGTTGAGATCGGAAGGGGGTCCAAGCGGTTGTGCGAAAAATACGGCGACCCGGACGTGTCGATGACGGTCAAGGGCCAGGAATTCCCGGCCTACGATCCGCGCGGCATCCAGGGCATGGGGCTGACCTACGCCACGTCCAATCGTGGCGCATGCCATCTGCGCAGCTACACCGTGGCGTCTGAAGTCCTCGGTATCCCGGAGAAGACCGATCCCCTGGTGACCGACGGCAAGGCCGGTCTGGTGATGGCGTTCCAAGACGCCACGGCGACGGTTGATTCTTCGGGCACCTGCATCTTCACTACTTTTGCGCTGACCATGGACGATATCGCGCCGCAGATTGACGCCGCGTGTGAAGGCGAATGGACGACGGAAAGGCTGATGGAGATCGGCGAACGGATTTGGAACCTGGAACGCCAGTACAACCTGGATGCGGGTTTCACCGGCAAGGATGATCTACTGCCGAAACGCCTGATGAAGGACGCGGCCAAGTCCGGCCCGGCCAAAGGGTTGACCGCCGGCCTCGATAAAATGCTGCCGGAATACTATGAACTGCGCGGTTGGAGCACCGACGGTGTGCCTACGGACGATACCTTGGGCCGCCTGGTGCTGTAGCGGGGCCTTGGGTTCCGCCGGACCAGGGAAAGTGATGTCATGAAATACGTCATCGCTGGCACAGGTCCGGCGGGGGTGGTTTGCGCCGAGACGCTGAGACAGGCCTCGCCTGATGCCGATATCGTGTTGATCGGCGACGAGCCCGGCGCCCCTTATGGGCGCATGGCCATTCCCTATTTCCTGGTCGGCGATATCGACGAGGCGGGGACCTATCTGCGCAAATCCAAGGATCACTTCGAGGGCCTGAAGATTGAAATCCGGCAGGACCGGGTCACCGGAATTTCCGTCGAAAATCGCGAAATCATGCTTGATGGCCGGGATGCGGAAACCTTCGACAAGCTGCTGATTTCCACTGGGGCGTCGCCGGTCCGGCCTCCTGTCGAGGGGCTGGATTTACCCGGCGTTCACCATTGCTGGACCATGGAAGATGCCCGAAACATTATCGCTCGGGCCGGGGAAGGGTCCTCCGTGGTCTTGGTCGGGGCCGGTTTCATCGCCTGCATCATCCTGGAAAGCCTGATCCGGCGCGGCGTCGCCCTCACCGTGATCGAGAGGGAACCGCGTATGGTATCGCATATGATGGACGATACCGCCGGCGAAATGCTCAAACTCTGGTGCGAGGCCAAGGGTGTCACCATCAAAACCGCGACCGAGGTCAGGAAGGTTGAAGACGGCGCAAAGGGCAAACTCAACGTCCATCTCAGTAATGGCGAGCAGGTTGCGGCGGCGTTGGTGGTTGTCGCCGCCGGAACCCGGCCCAACATCGGGTTCCTGGAAGGCTCAGGCATCACGGTCGAAGACGGAATCCTGGTCAATGAATTTTTGCAAACGTCCGCCGACAATATCTATGCCGCCGGTGATTGCGCTCAAGGCCCGGATTGGTCCGGTGGCTGGGCGGTGCACGGCATTCAGACGACGGCGGCCGAGCACAGTCGTATTGCGGGACTCAACATGGCCGGTGGCAAGGTTCCCTATAAAGGCAGCCTGTCCATGAACGTGTTGGATACGGCAGGACTCGTCTCCACATCCTTCGGCCGTTGGCAGGGGGTGGACGGCGGCGACTTCGCCCAATCTCTCGTTGAAAAGGAATCCCGCTACATCCGCCTGGCGTTTGAAGACGACCGGGTGATCGGCGCCTTGACCCTGGGCCGCACGGATCATGTCGGCGTGCTTCGCGGGCTGATTCAGACGCCGGTTCATCTGGGCGAATGGAAAGACAAATTGATGGTCGACCCCAACCAGATCATGGAGGCCTACCTGGCCAGGGCAGGAGGTGCTCCTTGAAAATCCGCGTCAAATTCTATGCCAACCTTGGCAGCTATCTGCCGGAAGGCTCCACGGATGATCCAAACGGCAACGAGGCCGATTTGGAGTTTGATGATGGCACCACCATTGGCGACGTCTTCGAGAGTCTCTTCGTCCCTACCGAAGTCTGCCATCTGGTGCTGGTCAACGGCTTTTTCATCGCGCCGTCTGAACGCGAGGCTCAGGTGCTGGTCGAAGGCGATCACTTGGCCGTGTGGCCGCCGGTCGCGGGGGGCTAGCCTTCGTGGACGATACGTTCGTCGCCGAAAAGGAAATGGCGCTCACCCACGCCGATTTTTTCCGCATCATCCCCCGCGCGCTGGGCACAAAAGATTTTGAGCAATCGGAGACCGGCATCGTTCTGGAAGATGGCGAAAGGCGCCTGCAAATCACCCTGGGGCCTGAGCGCATCCGCAAGATCGCTTTGATGGAAATCCCGGCCTGCCATGTGCGGCTGGAATTTTCCGCCTACAGCGAACCTGAACGCGAAGCGGCGCTGGACCTGTTCGACCGAATATTCCAGAAAGGCGGTGGGTGAAGGGGCTTATTTCTTTCCCGCCGGCTTGCCTGTGACCTTGCTGCGGCCCTTGGTTTTGGTTTTTCCCTTGGGCCCTTTCATTGCTTCCACGTAGGGGTTCTTGCCCGTCCGCTGGTGGATACGGATGGGCACGGCGGGCAGGTCGAAGGCGTCGCGCAGGCTGCTAATCAAATAGCGTATGTAGCTTTCCGGCAATGCGCCTCTGCTGCTGGCGAACAGGATGAACGTCGGCGGCCGCGCCTTGGCCTGGGTGATGTAGCGAAGCTTGAGCCTGCGGCCCTTGACCACCGGCGGCGGGTGGCCGTCGATCATGCCTTCGAGCCAACGGTTGAGGTTGCCCGTCTCGACACGGCGGTTCCAGGTTTCATGAACCCGAATCACGGCGGGCAGTAATTTATTCAGCCCCCGCCCGCTCACCGCCGAGCAGGTCACTACGGGGATGCCACGCACCTGTGGCAGGGATGTCTGCAAGCGGTCCTCGATTTGGCTTATGACGGCTTTGCGGTCCTGGGCCACATCCCACTTGTTGACGGCCAGCACCAGGGCACGGCCTTCCTCGATTACCAGCCGGGCGATGGACAGGTCCTGTTTTTCCAGGCCCAATGTGGCGTCCAACACTAGAACCACGACCTCGGCGAAGCGAATGGAATGCAAGCTATCGCCGACGGACAATGTCTCCAGCTTTTTCCTGACCCGCGCCTTGCGGCGCATGCCGGCGGTGTCGATCAGCCGGATGGCGCGGCCCTCGAAATCCCAGGAGATGGAGATGGAATCCCGCGTGATGCCGGCTTCCGGTCCGGTCAGCATGCGCTCTTCGCCCAGCAATGCGTTGACTATGGTCGATTTGCCGACGTTTGGCCGCCCGACGATGGCCAATTGCAACGGGCGCTCCCTCCAATCGATTTCGTCTATGTCGTCTTTGGCGGTGTCGCCGGTTTCATTCCGGTAGGGCGCAAGCGCGTCATACAATTCGCTCAGTCCTTCGCCGTGTTCTGCGGACAGGGGCACCGGGTCGCCGAGGCCTAAGCTGAAGGATTCCAAAAGTCCGCCTTGGCCGGCCCCGCCTTCGCATTTGTTGGCGACGAGGATGGACGGCGTCGAATGCTTGTGCAGCCAGCTCGCGAAATGCTTGTCCAGCGGCGTCACGCCGGTGCGCGCGTCGATCAGGAACAACGCGACATCGGCGTCCTCCAGGCTGCGTTCGGTCTGGCCGTGCATGCGGGCTTCCAGGCTGTCGTCGGCGGAATCGTCGAGCCCGGCCGTATCGATCAGGGTGAAGTCCATATCGGCAATGGCGGCGTCGCCTTCCCGGCGGTCGCGGGTGACGCCGGGCGTGTCGTCAACGATGGCCAGCCGTTTGCCTATCAAACGGTTGAAGAGGGTGGATTTACCCACATTGGGACGGCCGATAATGGCGACGGTGAAGGTCATGTTTCGTTGCCCGACTTGGCGGAGACTCAGCGGTAAGCGACCAGTTCGGCGTCATCGGCAAGAAAATATACACTGCCGCCGGCGACGACAGGAGGAACGGAAATCCCGTCCGGCAACTCGACGCTGCCGAGAATGCGCCCGGTATAAGGCGACACCGCTATCGCCTTGCCGTGCGACCCGGCAGCGATCAGGCGATCGCTGACGAGGATCGGGCCGGTCCAGATGATCGGGTCTTCCTGGTCCTCGGGGTCTTCGTAGCGGGGCAGGGAGCGGACCCAGTGAATGCGGCCGGTATCGCGCGAAAGGGCGGCCATTTCGGCGTCGCTGGTGAGCAGGAATATATAATCTCCGACGACCCAGGGACTTTCCAGGCCACCGACTTCCTTTGTCCATACGCGGCGTCCCTTGCGAAGGTCATAAGCCGCCATCAAGCCGGCGTGGCTGATGGCGAAGACCCGGCCCCGGTCGATCACCGGACGGCCCCGGATATGGGCCAGATTGGATAACACATCGGTGCGCTTGATGGCGCTTAAGGAATCCTGCCACATCAGTCGTCCGTTATCGGCCTTTAGCGCCACCAAATCACCATTGGTATAAGGCACCACGATTACGCCGCCGCCGACCGCCGGGCTGGCGCTGCCGAGAAGGCTGGCCGATACCGGGGCTCCGGTGTGGCTCCACAGGGTTTCCCCGTTCTTGGCGTTCAAGGCGAATATCTTGTTGTCCACGGTCAGGACGAACACCCGGCCGCCGCGTATGGTCGGTGCTGCGCGGGCCGGGCTGGAGATACGCTGGCGCCAGATTTCCGCGCCGGTCTTGGCGTCCAGGGCAATGGCCTCGGCAAAACCGGTGCTGATATAGAGACGCCCGCCGTCATAGGCGATGCCGCCGGCAATGTGGCCTTCGTCGTCTTCCTCAGGGGTCAGGTCTATTTTCCACAGGCGGTTGCCGTTGGCGGTGTCATAGGCGCTGACCACGGACAGGGAATCAATGGCGAAAACGCGCCCGTCGGCGATCACCGGGGATGCGACCAGGCGTTCTTCGTCGTCGGAGCCATCGCCGATATCCACGGACCAGGCTTTCTGAAGGAAATCGGACGCCTGCATATGTTGCATGGCGTGATTGGGAAAGCCGCCCGCTTGTGGCCAATCCGCATTCGGCTCGGGCGCGGGAAGGAGAATTTGCACATTGGCAAGCTTCGGATCAGGGCTGAGGGAGCGTTGATGCAAAAGCACCGAAATTCTGTCACCGGGAAGCGGCGGCTCCTTATCCCTGTTCATGTAGTCATCATAGTAAGAGCAGCCGCTTAAGATCACCGCCAAAGCCAGGACGGCGAAAGGCGGGGCTGGCCTTGCAGATCGGGACAACGGGTTATGGCGGAGTTTGATCATCGTGCCAATTCGGTCTCGCTAAAGAATCACTTGCCCAGAATGGATAGCATTTCCTGGGCCCGGGCGCGAACCCCCTCGGGTGAATTGCGGTCGCTGCTAAGCCCCTTGAACAAATCCCGCGCCTTGGTATTGGCGCCGGTCTTTTGGGCGATAAGGGCGGAAATCTCCCGCGCGCTGAACCGCCAGGGGCTAGTATCGACGCTCAGCGGGGCTAATCTTTGCTCCAATCCGGCCCAATCCGTACCGGGGACATTCAACTCAACCAGCGCGCCCAGAATAACCGCCATGTCCCGGTAGAGAGAATCGAGGCTACTGTCCTCGGCCAGTGACCGATAGGTCTCGGCCGCGCCATTTGAATCATTGTTCTGTGCCATCAAGCGTGCCTGACTGAAGCGCGCCAGCACCTTGTAGCCTTCTGTCCCATCGGCGGCGAGGTCGGAAAGGGCGTTGAAGGAGTCTTCCGTTTTGTTGTCGGCGGCCAACGTCATCGCGGCGGCAAACTGTTCACCGGCTGCCTGGCGGGAGGTGAGATCGTAATGTTGCCAGCCCTTAAAACCGCCGACGCCGACAACAATGGCGACGCAGAGGGCTATGACGTATTGGCCGTAGGCCTGCCAAAGCTTGTTGGCATGGTCCTTGCGCAATTCGTCGTCGATTTCCTCGAACAGGATGTGGTCTTCGGTTCTTTCAGCCACGGGGTAACTCCGGTTATCGCTTGGGTTCGCTAATGTATTGGTCCAGGGGGTGGAACAGGGCCTAAAATAGTCTCCCAAGGGCGGGAAGGCAAATGCCGTATGGGGTATTCAGGGTATCAGCCGTCCGAACGCCATTTGATGGAACATCCCATGGAAGGAATCTGTTCGGACGGGCCCTGGCCGGTCTCGGCAACCTGTTTCATGGCTTCGAACAGGTCCCGGCGGGCGTCGGGCGGGGCGGCGTCCTTGCGGGGTGCATCCAGCCGGCCCCGGTATTGCAGTTCGAGGTTATCGTTAAAACCGAAGAAATCCGGCGTGCAGATGGCGTTATAGGCCTTGGCGATGGCTTGAGTTTCGTCGATGACATAGGGGAAGGTAAACCCCTGCTGCTCGGCGACGACTTTCATGTTGTCGAAGGAATCCTCAGCATATTCCTCCGGATCGTTGGACATGACGGCGATGACGCCGATACCCAAATCCTGCAACGCCTTGGTATCGCGCACCAGACGGTCATGGATCGCCTTGACGTAAGGACAGTGGTTGCAGATGAACATCACCAGCGTACCATTGGCGCCCTGAACGCCGTCCAGTGTATGGGATGCGCCGTCGATGCCGGGCAAACTAAAGCCCGGCGCCTTCCAGCCGAAATCGCAAATCGGTGTTTCCAGTGAAACCATGGCGTTTGATTAGCCTGTTCGGGCCTTGCGATCAACCTCGGGCGGCTAATATCTTAACCCGTCTTTAACCTGGCCCAAGCATGATAGGGAGGTTCTTAAAGGGAGCGGACTCATGCGAATTGTTGCTCTGCTGGCTTGTCTTGCATTTCTAGGCGGATGCAGTGCCGTGCCTGGCCTTGCCCAGGTGCAAGGCGCCGTTGTGATAGGTAGCGATAAGACCATTGAAGATCACATTGTGTCCCTGAGCAGCGGCAAAAACTGTTCGATTATTCGCAAGGACAAGGACCTGACATATTGCGAAGAGGACGAGCCCGTAATCAAACAGAATATTTTTTGCTACAGGACCCTGGCTTCTGTGACCTGTTACGATCGCCCGGATCCCAATCATGGCCGTAGACGGGTCGATCAAAACGATCACAACATGGTCAAATAGACCGCCCTCTTTCCCATCCAATCACCGATTTAGGACTCCCGCCGCCAGCGTGTGGCGGTTAAAACGGAGCCCATGAGGGTATTTCTGATTTTGTTCTGCGTGGCGACCCTGGGCCTGTCCGGGTTTGCGGCGTGGTTCTTTTTCGGCGGCCCGGAAGAAGACCTCGCGCGCAAGCGCCACGAAGCCCAAATTGCCAAAATTTCCGCCGCCCACGCCCAGGACGAAACAGGCGACCTGAAGGCGCAATATGAATTGGCGCGGCTGTATCATAAGGGCGATCTCGGCACCGGCGATCCTGGCGAAGCCTTTAAATGGTATTCCAAGGCCGCCGCAAAGGGGCACGCTGGCTCGCAATATAATCTTGGCCTTATGCATGCCCGCGGCGAACACGTGCGGCAAAACTATTTCCGGGCTGCCGAATGGTACCGCCTGGCGGCCAACCTGGGCCGTTACGCCGATGCCCAATTCGCCTTGGGGGATTTATATTTCTATGGCCGGGGCGTTCCCAATGGTTATGCCGAGGCATTGGGCTGGTACAAAAAAGCCGCCGCTCAAGGCCAGCCGGTAGCCCAATACCGCCTCGGCGTCATGTAGGCCGAAGGGTGGGCCGGCGGTTTTGACGCCATCCGGTCTTACAAATGGTTTTCCCTATCCCTACGTGGAAAGAACCGCATTTCCGCCTTCCACCCCGAACTCGAACCCCGGGCGGGTCTAGACCACGTGGCCGGCAAGATGAACGAAAACCAGATCAAACGGGCCCAAGAAGCGGTTGAAAACTGGCGGAGGAAACGGTGAGGAGGGCTATTGACCGGCGGGTACCCTTGCTCCACATTTCCCGCCCATGAGTAACTCCATTAAAGCCGTTTCCTTCGACCTGTGGGATACCCTGGTCGGTGACGATTCCGACGAGGCCAAGCGCCAGGCCCGGGGCTTGCGCTCCAAGCCCCTTGAGCGCCGCTACTTGTTATGGGAAGCGTTGAACCGCCGAGAGCCCATCTCCGAAGAACTGGTCAACGCCGCCTTCGACGCGGCCGACGCTGCTTTCAACAAAGCCTGGAAAGGCCATTCCATAACCTGGAAGGTGGCCGACCGCCTGGCCCGTGCGCTGGTGGAACTGGACCGCACCCTGCCCGACGGGGACCTTGTGAAACTGGCTGAGGATTTGGGCCGCATGGAAGTCGATATTTCGCCCGACCCTATCGATGGGGTTTTCGATGGGCTTGAGGCCCTGTCGGAGCGTTACAAGCTCTCCATCGTATCCGATGCCATTGTCACTCCGGCGGACGGTCTGCGCCGGATGATGGACAGCCATGGCTTGGCGAAATTTTTTCAGGGCTTTGCTTTTTCCGACGAAGTCGGCCACTCGAAACCGCACGCCGATATCTTCCAATCCGCGGCCCGGCAACTGGGCGTGGATGTTAAGGAAATGGTGCACGTCGGCGACCGCGATCACAACGACATCAAAGGCCCTCAGGCCCTGGGCATGAAGGCGGTGCTGTTTACCGCGACCCGTGACGATGACCGTGATACGACCACGGCGGACGCCATTTGCGAGTGTTTCGCCGACTTGCCGGGCGTTATCGAAGGGCTGGGCGGATGAGTGGGGCACCGAGATTCCTCGTCGTTGACGGCTACACCCTAAGCGCCCGCGAGGAACTGGTGGCAGGGGGTGCTGCCGTCGCCGGGGAATTGTATTCAGATATGTTGAAACAGGCGTCCCCGGGCTCGCACTGTGACGTTGTCTATCCCAGTGACCCCGACGCCGCACTTCCCAAAAGCTCAGGCCTCGACGGTTACGACGGCATTGCCTGGACCGGGTGCAGCCTGACGGTGTTCGACGATATCTCCGAAGTCCGCGACCAGATTGACTTCGCGCGTGCCTGTTTCGAGGCCGGCGTGCCCGGTTTCGGAAGTTGCTGGGCGGCGCAAATCGCTGTGGTCGCGGCGGGCGGTAAATGCGCAGCCAACCCCAAGGGCCGTGAAATGGGAGTCGCCCGCAAAATAGCGCTGACGCCCGAAGGCCGCGCCCATCCGCTCTATGAGGGCAAGGCCGATGTGTTTGATGCCTATATCAGCCATGTCGATGAAATAACCGAGATGCCGCAAGGGGCCGTGCTTTTGGCGGGCAACGATTTCACCCACGTGCAGGCGGTGTCGGTGGATTACCGTGGCGGTAATTTCTGGGGCCTGCAATACCACCCGGAATATAACCTTCACGAGATGGCCCGGTTGACCTGGTGCCGCATCGAAAAGCTGACGGAACTGGGTTTCTTTACCGGCCGCCAGGCTGGCGAGGATTATGTGGATTTACTGGAAACCCTGCACCGGGATCCGTCGCGCACCGACATCGCGTGGCTTCTGGGCGTCGATAAGGACATCCTGGACGAAGCCTACCGCCGCACCGAAGTCAGGAATTGGCTAAACCACCTGGTCCTGCCGACCATGGCGGAGAGGCGATAGGGGGGCTTATCCCAGCCGCCCTTCCATGGCCGCGTCGAGCATTTGGCGCATTTCCTTTTTACCGGCTTTGACCGGGTTGGTCGGTGCCGTCGGGTCCTTCGCCGCCATTTTGGCAATATCCTCCAGGCGGTCTTCGGCGACGCCCAATTCAGCAGCTGTCTTGGGGATATCGAAGCGCTCGCGCAGATCGAGAACCCAGGTCAGGACCGCCTGGAAGGACGGTTTTTTAAGGCCGATGAAGCGGGCCAGCAATTCCATCTTTTCTTCAATGGCCTTGCGGTTGAAGACCATCACATAGGGCATGAAAACGGCGTTGGTCAGGCCGTGGTGGGTGTCGAACACCGCGCCGACAGGATGGCTTAAGGAGTGGATGGCGCCGAGGCCTTTCTGGAACGCCGTTGCCCCCATGGTGGCTGCGGCCATCATATGGGCGCGGGCTTCGAGATTAGTTCCGTCCTCGATGGCCACCGGCAGCCAGTCATGCACCAGCCTCAATCCTTCCAGCGCGATACCGTCGGCCATGGGATGGTAGCCATCAACGCAAAAAGCCTCCAGGCTATGGGCCAGCGCGTCCATGCCTGTCGCCGCCGTCAGGTGGGGCGGCAGACCGGCGACAAGAGCCGGGTCGCAAATCACCAGTTCCGGCAGCATGCGCGGGTGAAACAAAATCTTTTTGGTTTCCGTGTCTTCGTCGATGACGACGGTGGCGCGGCTGACCTCGGAACCGGTGCCCGATGTGGTCGGCACGGCGACGATGGGGGCGATGGCGTCCAGTTCGGCGCGTTTCCAGTTGTCGCCGATGTCCTCGAAATCCCAGATCGGGCGTTTTTGCCCGGCCATGAAGGCGATGGTCTTGCCGGCATCCATGGCACTACCGCCGCCAAGGGCGATAACCCCGTCGTGGCCGCCTGCGTGAAAAACGCTGAGCCCGTCGGAAATGTTCTGGCCCACCGGATTGGGCTTGATGTTGGAAAACAGGCTGGTCGGAAGGTCGTCAGCCGAATTGGCGGCAATGGCGTCCCGCACCATATCGCGCTCGGCCAACCCCGGATCGGTGACCAGCAACGGCCGCGTCATTCCAAGGTTGCGGCAGCATTTGGCCAGTTCTCTGATGCGTCTGACACCGAAGCGAACAGTGGTCGGGTAGTTCCAGTTGCCGGAGAGGGTGGGGGTGTCGGTCATCTGGTGTCCTCAGATGTTGGTTCTCAAATGAAAAGATTTGGGTCGGGTTAGGGTCTCATAGCCCAGCGCGGACAAGGTACAGCCCCGGCCCGAATTCTTGATCCCGGTCCAGGCCAGCGCCGGGTCCAGATAGTCGCAACGGTTCTGGAACCAGGTGCCGGTGGCGACCTCGTTACCGATGTCCAGCGCCGCTTTGTCGTCTGCCGTCCAAACCGATGCGGTCAGACCAAAAGGACTGTCGTTCATCAGGCGCACGGCTTGTTCGTCGGACGAAACCGACATGATGCCGACGACGGGGCCGAAGCTTTCTTCGCTCATCACCGCCA
>Ga0114996_10005220_pt1 | contig 15324 bp, 14 predicted proteins | sample ArcticOcean_MG_C_4_FD_87039 | JGI IMG/M metagenome (GOLD analysis project Ga0114996, IMG submission 87039) | Marine microbial communities from western Arctic Ocean - ArcticOcean_MG_CB4_134 | ecosystem: Environmental > Aquatic > Marine > Oceanic | place: Arctic Ocean: Canada Basin | collected...
AGAGTTCGCGAAGAAGGCCTTGGCGCTCGCGCCGCTGGACGGCAACGCCTGGTTGATTCTCATCGTCGCCGGACCTGGCGTGCTGCCCCAAAAAGAGATGCGCGACTACTTCACGACGGGAAGCGCCGCACTCAAGAGGAACTCGATGAGTTTCGGTCGCGTGGTCATTCCGCCGGTGATGGCGATGTATCTGGGGGTGATGGGAGAGAGCGTCGGCGCCGATCCGAGGCGGGTCTTCGAGGTGCTCGAATACGGCGCGAAGAGGACTCCCGTGGACAAGCGACCGGAGGCGTTGTTCGCTGCGACATTGTTGGCGATGGCACAGGCGAAGGCGCGGGCCGGCGAGATTGACGTCGCCCGCGGCTTGTTCGAGTCGTTGCTCGCAAACCCGAAATTGCAGCCGGACTACCGGAAGAGGGTCTCCGCGGCGTTCGCGAAGTTGCCGCCGCGCTGATCAAGTCGTGCTGCCGCGGCGCCCGGCGTGTAGTTTTTGCGCAGATGCCAGTCGATACGCCCTCCGATACGGCCGCAGAACCCAAGAACGACAGCGCTCCGTCCAAGCTGGGGACCCTCGTCGTCCTGCTCCTGACGTTCTTCCTGTTCCTGCCGTCGATCGGGAATACGTTCGCGATGGACGACGATGGGATCGCGGGTTCGAAGAGCGTTTCGCAACCGGGGCAGCCGGATCCGATGATCACCGGGCACTTCGACGGCGGCGCGTGGGACTACTGCTCGAAGTTCTTCGGGCGGCACTACTGGTGGCCCGAGTCAGTGAACGATGGACTCTACCGGCCGATCTCGGTGCTGAGTTACGGGTTGGTCTATCAGGCCGTTGGGAGGTACGTCGAGTCCGACAACGAGGCCGGGCCGCAGCACGCACTCAACGTCCTGATCCACGTGTGGGCTGTGTGGCTCGTGATCCAGATGCTGATCGCGGTCGGCGCGCCGAGTTTCGTGTCTCTACTCACCGCGCTCGTGTTCGGCGTGCACGCGATACACAGCGAGGTCGTCGCCGGGATTGTCGGGCGCGCCGAGTTGTTCTCGTTCTGCTTCGGTGCCCAGGCCTTGCTGTTCATGACGCGAGGGAGTTGGTGGCGATACGCACTCGCGGGGCTGCTGATGTTCATGGCGTACGGCTCGAAAGAGAGTTCGTTCTGCTGGATCCCGTTCTACTTCTGCTTTGCGTTGACGCGGCAGTGGATCCGACAACCCGACAACCCGACGTTTGCCCTGTTTCGGGATCTGCGTTCCCTGATCGCGATCGGAGTAATGCTGATACCGGTGCTGATTTGGTACCTCTTACGGGAGAATGCGATGGCGCTCGAGCCGGTCATCGACAAGTCGGCGGACTTCTCCAGTAATCCGCTCGCGCACACGTCGGCCGCTGTGCGGATCATGACCGGGATCAAGGTATGGGGGTACGGTCTGTGGCTGTGCGTGGCGCCGTTCAAGCTCAGCTGCATCTACAGTCCTCACGTATTCGAGATCGTGGAATCGCCGATGAACCTCGGCTTCCTCTCGGGCCTATTCGTGCTGTTGGCTTTCCTCGGTGCCGGACTGTGGTTCGCGCGGAGGCAGCCGTTGCTGTTCCTGGCGATGACGTGTTTCCTCGGGTTCTCATTCGTCACGTCGAACGTCCCGATGTCGATCGGCACGATTCTCGGCGAACGCCTCTACTACATTCCGAGCCTCGGGGTGTGTCTGCTGCCCGGCGTCCTGTGGCTCGCCATTCGAGGCCGCGGGACGAAGATCCTCTGCGGCGCGGTCGCGCTGTGGTGCACGGCGAACATCGCGATGTCGTTGCACAGGACGGCGATCTGGGAGGACAGCGCTACGCTGTTCTTCCACGATGTCGAGACGTTTCCGATGTCCATTGATCTGCATCGCAAGGCTGCCGCGGTGTACACCGGTGATGGACCGCACAAGAACCTCGACAAGGCGATCGCGCACCTCGAGGAGGCGAAGCGTCTGCACAAGAACTACGCCCACGCCTACCGGCAGCTCGGCAAGGTCTACGTCGAGAAGAAGGAGTGGCGGCGGGCGATCGCGGAGTTCAAGCTGTCCTACGAGGTCGACTACGCCGATCCTCCCGGTGCAGAGACGATCGCGTTCAATTACATCGGCGACTGCCTGCGGAAACTGGCCGACGAGGCTGAAGAGGTTGACGAGAAGCGACGGTTGACCGGTGAAGCCATGACCTGGTATCAGAAGTCCCTGAAGGCGCCGGCCTGGGGTGACAAGGACGGCGAGTCGAACAACGCCATCGGGGACAGCCTGATCCAGATCAGCAAGTTCGTCAAAGCGCCGGCGGAGAAGAAGCGGCTCGTCCTGCAGGCGCTGGCTTCGTACATCAAGTGTGTGGACACGTCGGGGAAGCTGCAGAACCTCTCGGCGCGACAGGCGTTCAAGCGGATCTTCAAACACGGCGTCGATCCCGAGGTCGTGTTGGGGCAGAAGCAGATCTTCGACCTCTACCAGAAGGCGAAGGAGACCGGCGAGGACAATGAACTCCTGCTTCTCATGGGGGTCGCGGCGTACAAGGCGGAACTCCCGCCAGAGATGGTGTTCGAGCCGTTGCACATGGCGTTCAAGAGCATCCCACCGGACAAGCGCGACTTGAACTTCTACACGGCACAACTCTTCTACTCGGACGCGCTGCTCGAGTTTGGCGAGCGGGGGCACTTGGCGGAAGCAGATGCCCGTCGCCAGGCACGTGGAATCCTCGAGATGTTGCTCGGTCGGTCCGAGATGTCCGACACGATCAAGGGCATGATTCGCGATCGGTTGGCGAATGATCCGAGGTTGCGATGACATCATGACCGCCTGTTTGGTTTCGATCTGTGTTCCGACGTTCAACGGCGCGCCGTGGCTGGCGGCGTGTCTGGAGAGTGCGTTGTCTCAGACACTGTCGGACTTCGAGGTCTTGGTCGTCGACGACGCGTCGGACGATGGGACGGTGGATGTCGCGATGGGGTTCGCCGCGCGGGACTCGCGGGTGCGGGTGGAGCGCAACCCGGAACGGCTGGGGCTGGCGGCGAACTGGAATCGGTGTCTCGAATTGGCGAACGGGACCTGGATCAAGTTCTTGTTCCAGGACGATGAGCTCGCGACGACGTGTCTGGATCGAATGATCACAGTCGGCGAGGAGGCGGAGGCGGAGATCGTCGTGTGCGATCGACACGTCGACGTGAGCGAAGGCACCTCCGATCGGGTGCGCGAGTATTTCGCGAGCCTTCCGCGAATGGACGATCTCTTCAAGCGCCCGGGAGACGAGGCTGGGAGCTGGGATGTCGTCCTCCCGGAAGAGGTGTGCCAGGCGCTCGTCGCGCACCCCGGCGTCAACTTCTTCGGCGAGCCGGCGGCGGTGTTGTTGAACCGGTCGGTGTTCGAACATGCCGACGTGTTCAACACGGAGATGATCCAGCTGTGTGACCTGGAGTTCACGGCGAGAGTCGCTTCCAATGTCGGGTTCGCGCGAGTTCGCGAAGAGCTCGCGACGTTTCGGGTGCACGAACGCTCGACTAGCGCGGCCAACGCAGGGGCGCAGGAGTTTCGCAAGGACGTGTTGGACACCTTGGTCTTGTTCCACGAATACGCGTTTGTGCGCGACTTCGCGAAGCTGCGGAAGGCAGCGAAGGAGGCGCAACCCTCGGTGAGTTTCTCGGTCCTCGCTGCGCGGGAGTTGCAACGTGCTCAGCGGGATTGCCGGGAGTCTGATGATGCCGAGATGCGGCAGGCGCTGGACGACGTGCTCTCTGCCCATCCGAACTTGTCGCGCCCGCTGTGGCAGTTGTGGCATCGCGTGCGGAAGCAGTTGAGGTAGCCATGAGCTTGATCATCGAGAAGAGCATGAGTTCGAACTGGCTGAGCAACACGTGGTTGGTCGGCGACGAGCCGGGGGGGCACGCAGTGTTGATCGACACGGGTGGGCCGACGGAGCCGATCTTGCAAGCGATCGCGGACCACCGGCTGACGGTGACGCACGTGTTGTGCACGCACCATCACTACGATCACGTCGCGAACAACAGCGTGTATTCGGCGCGGTTCGGGTGCCCGATATGCGGGCATGGCAGCGAGGGTCCGATGTTTGGCGATCTCGACGTGGAGTTGACCGACGGCGAGGAGTTGGTCACCGGTGGGTTGCACATCCGCGCGCTGCACATTCCCGGGCACACGATCGGGCAGTTGGCTTTCCTGGTGAACGAGAAGCTCGTGTTCACGGGCGACACCCTGTTCCGGCGCACGGTCGGCGGAACGCGCGCGCCCGGTCACACGACGTTCGAGGACATCCAGCGCTCGCTCCTCGAAGTCCTGATGCGTCTACCCGAGGAGACCGTTGTCTATCCGGGCCACACCGAGACGACCACGATTGGCGAAGAATGGGAGGAGAACCCGTTCATCCGCATGTGGCGCGGACTCGACAAGGTTACCGAACAACCTTGCACCGCCTTAGGCCAACCCGCCACCCTCCTCCTCCGCGCGGTGGACTACGACGGCGGCTACAAGTGCCAGGTCCGCTTCCCCGACGGCACGCTCGACATCGTCCCCGGCTCTCGCGTCGTAACCTGATCGATGGGCGTGCCGTCCTTGATGACGGTGTGGATGCGGCGCAGGGCGGTGATGTCGGCGTGGGTCTCTGAGAATCAGGGCGATTCATGGACGGTGATCTCCGCGCATTTGTCGCCTGTCTACGGCGTGCGTTTCGGTTAGACCGCAGGGCGACGCGGTGGACCGATACCTATCGTAACCTGCTACGAATAATATCTTTAAATCCATGCCCCCCGAAGGTCCCGGCGGTCGTATCTGGGGGTTCGCGAAGCGTCGTGTTCCAGTCTTCGGGAACCCGAGCCGATAGCAATGGTTTGTGGGATCATCTAAGTTGTCCCTCTCAAAAGAGCTTGCCCCCGCTCCCCGCTCCCCGCTGCGTCCGCAGCCAACACCACCGAGAAGAATGCAGACCACCCACTCCGCCCTCCTGGGCCTCCTGGGCCTCGTGGCCATTACCGTGACCGGCGCGCTGTGCGCGCAAGAGAACGGCACGCTGAAGTTCAAGGCTCACAAGAAGTTCAACTTCGTCATGCCGAAGGAAGTCTGGACCAACTCGGCCGGCGGACTCCGCGTGCGCCACGTCGCAGGCGACCGTTTCCGCGCGATGCGCGACGGCGTCAAGATGGTGGTCGACACCACGGGCGACGGCGAGACCAACGGTGTCGTCAAGGGCTCGAAGGGCTACCTCCGCTTCATGAGCAAGAAGGGCGGCAAGAAGTTCCAGTACGCCGCGCGGTTCAAGGGTGGCAACGGCATCTACCAGTACTCGTCAGCCTGCTCGATGTCGGGCACGGTCGGTGGCGTTCCGATTCGGCTGTTCGACCTGAACAACAACGGTTCGTTCAGCGAGCTGGAAGCGGACGCGATCATCGTCGGCAAGGGCAAGGCCGCGACCTACCTGTCGAAGGTGATCAGCTACAAGGGCGAGCTCTACAACCTGATCGTCGCCGACGACGGCAAGAGCGCGACCGTGAGCGCCTACGAGGGCGACTCCGGCAAGCTCAGCCTCGCGGCGTTCCTCAGCAAGGGCAAGCTCGAGTCCGCGATCGTCTCCGACGGCAAGAACTCCTTCCAGGTCGGTCGTTCGCGCGGCTACGTCGTTCCGACGGGCGAGTACAAGATCGTCGCCGGCATGGTCCGGAAGGGCAGCGCGACTGCGCGCATCCGCGGCGGGAAGATGGCTGCGTTGAGGGTTCGCGCCGACAAGATCGTCAAGCTCAAGTGGGGTGGCCCGCTGATCGCGGAGTTCACGCACACGCTGGGCGGCGGCAAGGTGACGGTCGACCCGAAGAACCTGAGCTACTTCGGCAAGGCTGGAGTCGAGTTCTACGGCTGGGCGCCGGATGCCAAGTCGCCGAAGTTCAAGGTGCACGACCCGGACACGGGAAAGGAGGTCGGCGGTTTCATCTTCGCCGGCTGTTGAGGCGGAGGCTTCACTGCTGGCTCCGTGCGAGTCAGCGACCTGATGCAAGAAGCAGTCGTCTCCATGACCTACAACTCCAGCCTGTTCGGCACCGTCAGGGGCACGACCGGCAAGGGATGGGTCGACCCCAACGCGCAGGTCGGCGGCGGCAACTAGTTCGCCGAGGCTGCGATACCGAGCCCGCTTGATCGATCAGGCGGGCTCGTTGCGTTAATCGTCGGGGTATTCGAATCGCATCACGCCGTCGAGGTCGGGGTGAAGGCTCATCGCGACCGGGCAATGGCGCGCGGCGTGTTCGAGGGTCTCCTTCTGTTTGGCGGTGAGCTTCCCCGGGACGGTGATCTCGACCGGTGCCGCGGCGATGCGGCGCGGGTCGGTCGTCATCTCCTTGACGACGCGGGCGGACATTCCCGCGAGGTCCAGGTCATCGCGGCGACCGACGATGGCCATGATCGTCATCGCGCAGTTGCCGAGCGCGGTGGCGACCAGGTCGGTGGGACTGAATGACTCGCCGCGGCCTTCGTTGTCCTTCGGCGCGTCGGTCGAGAGCTCGGTCCCGGAGGGGTGGGTCGCGGTGCAGCGCAGGTTGCCTTCGTAAGTGGATCGGATGGTGACCATCATCGCAGTGTAGAGTCAATGTCCCGGGATACGAGAAGGGTCGCGGCCGTAGACTGCCCCTCGTGCCACCAGACCCCGACTTCAAGCCGCCGGAATCGAAGCTCGATCCCTCCGAGGCCGAGAAGCTCCGTGAGGAGTACCAGGTTTAACGGCGCCTCCGCCGCGAAGAACCGCAAGAGCGCGACGGTTGCGGCGCGATGGTTGTCGATGGTGCCTTCGGCGCGGCGCTCGTCGCGGCGACGTCCGCGTACTACTACACAGGCGGCGACCCGACGAGCCTCCTCGCGATTCCATTCTGGTTCTGGCTGCCCATGTTGATCCCGTGCACGATGCTCGGTTATCCGATCGGCATCTTCGTCCGCATGGCCTGGCGCGTCATGCGCGGCCATTCGAAGAAGCTCTGATCTCAGCCGCCGAGCACTTCGTAGGCGGCTTGCACCTGGCGGAAACGCTCCTCGGCTTCGCCCGCCGCGACGTCGCCCAGGTGCTGGTGCTTGTCGGGGTGGAAGTTCAATACGAGCTCCCGGTGCCGTCGTTTGATCTCCGATTCCGCTGCTCCCGCCGCGAGACCGAGGATCGCCAACGCCTCGCCGCGGCTGGAGACCGTGCCGCGCGCCTTGGTGTGTCCGCCGCCGCCGCCGTACCCCTGCGAGTACTGCCGCTGTTGGTGCCCCGGCTCCTCCCCGGTCAGGTGCGCCTGCTTCGCCTGGTGGAAGATCCGCCGCGCGTGATGCCCTTCCAACCCGAACGAACGCGCGATCTGCTGCAGGACGATGTGCTCTTCAGGTTGGTAGCTCCCGTCCGCAAACGCCACCAGGCAACACCAGAAGAAGACCGTCTCCCGCTCCGACCCCGACAACACCCGCCCGAGCCCCAGCGCCAACGCTCCGACCTGGTCCGATCGAATCCGCGTTGCCTCCCACTCTCGCAGGTCCGCCGCCGTCGCCGGGTCCGTGAACCGCTCCGACAGGAAGCGCCGCACCAGATCGCGCTCTTCCTCGTCTGTCGTGCCGTCCGCCTCGGCCACCGCGAGGAGCAACCAGAACACCTGCCGCGGCAGGTTCTCCCGCGAGAACTGCTGCTGGAACATCCGCTCGAATTCGCGGACCTGTTCGCGGTCGAGGTTCACAGCCCTGAACATCTTCCCGAAGGCCTTCAACAGGAAGAAGTAGATCAGCGGGCCGAGGATGAACGGATAGAGGCAGACGGAAACCCGCCACTTGATGGCGAGAGCCACGAGCAGCAGCCCGAGCAACCCGTAGACCAAGGCCGAGTTCTTGAGCTGACGGATCGGATCTGCGGTCATCGTGGGCGGACGTGGGACCGGCGCGATTCAGGCGCCGTGAACACCATCTCGACCGATGCCCCCGAAGGCAAGCTGCGTTGCACCAGGAACGGCTTGGACCCGGACGAGTGGACGCGGAACTCTACGGCAACCGTCGGCAGATGACCAAGGTCGACATAGCCGGTCTTCGGCTCGGCGTCACGCCGCGGCGCAGCACTTCGCCGCGAAGCGAGTAGTGGTGCCCACCGAGGATCGCCTCGCGCGCTTCGCCGTCTGTTTTCGTGGCGTCGGCGTCCGTCTCGGCCCGCTGCTCCTTCGCAGTCCCGTCTTGCTCGTCTATTGCGGCGGCGTCGCCGTCGGACTTCGGCTCGACCCGGTCGGTGGTCGTCCAGTCAGAGCCGAAGAAGAGATACGCCAAGCCCGCGAGGAGGATGATCCCCAACACGAGAAGGCCCGGAAGACCGGTGCCCATGATTCACTAGCTGGTCGTCTCTCTCGAGAACAGGGTTTCGTTCAGGCGTTGGCCACGCCTCTTCGAATCGGCGCCCGCGACCGTCTTGTGGTACGCGTAGCCGGCGATGAGCGGCAGCGTCAGAGTGGCCTCGCCGTAGACCATTTGTTCGTACGTTGTCGAGACTTTGCCCCAGGAGCAGGCTTCCTTCAGCGTCGAGCCGGACAGCGCGCCATCGCGTTCGTCGGCGACGGTGAGTTGGATCGCGTACTTGTGCATCGAGACCTCCTCGCCGAGGACTTCGGCCGCGACGACGATGTCCTGGGCGAAGTTCTTGGGCACGCCGCCGCCGACCATGAACAGGCCGGTTTCGTTGCCCTGGAGTTTGACCTGCGTCAGCTCCAGGAAGTCCTTCGCGGAGTCGATGCTGGCCGACGGTCGACCGGTGAGATTGGCCTCGTGTTGGTGTTTCACGAAGCCAAAACCGGCGCTGCAGTCCGAGAACGCGGGACAGAAGATCGGTACTTCGTTCTCGAACGCGGCGAGGACGATGGACTCCTCGTTCTTTCCGTGCTCTGAGAGGTGCCGCCCCATCTCGTAGATGATCTCGCGTGATGAGTGCGGTCGCGTCTCGAGCTGGTTGCACAGCTGCGTCATCGTCTCGTCGCAGACGCGCAGCTCGTCCTCGTCGATGTAGGTGTCGTAGATGCGGTCGATGGCCTGCTCGCGCAGCTGCTCGTCGTCGATGAACGGCGTGCCGATGTAGTGGCTGAAGCCGAGGCCTTCGAAGAAGTCCTGGTCGACGATGTTCGCGCCGGTCGAGACGATGGCGTCGACCATGTGGTTCTCGACCATCTGCAGCAGCACCTTCTTCAGGCCCGCGCTGACCAGCGACCCGGCGAGGCACAGGATGATGCTGCACTCGGAGTCGTTCAGCATGCGCTCGTAGATCTTCGCGGCGCGCGCCGTGTTGCGTGCCTGGAACGCCATCTTCTCCATGGCGTCGACGAGCGGAACAGGGTTGAAGGTGTCGAGGCTGAGGTGCTCGATCTTTTCCTTCAGCAGGTCTTTCTTGTCCATGGAGACCGTTCTACTTGAAGTGGAGGAGGACGTTGAGTGAAGCGTTCTTGTTGTTGACCACGATGCGCAGATTCTTTGCCGGGTCTTCCTGGGTGGACAGCGGGTTGCCGGGCACGATCTTGTCGACCAGATCCAGCAGCTTGATGTTCATGACCATCAGCGCGTTCTTCGCCAGCGGAGAGCGCTTGATCTTCTGGTCGGCGGCCACATCGATCAGCTTCTTGGTGTCCTCGATGCTCAGCGCGCTCGTGGTCACGAGGTAGTCCCCGGCGACGGCGCTGTAGTTGATCTGATCCCCGGCGGGCGCGAGCGGCGTGTCGATGTCGGTGGTCACGATCGTCTTGGCGACCTTGATGTCGCGGTGCGTGAACGCCTCCGCCTCGAACTCCGTTTCGATGTTCGGGCTGATGCTCTCCGTGACCTTCATCAGCCGCTGGTATTGATCGCTGTGCAGGATCGCGGCGAACCCCGTGGTGTCGAGCAGGCCACCGATCGTGCGCCTCACCCCGCCGAACGGATCGCCGACGGAGCGATACGTGCCGTCCTGCATGTTCATGACCTTGATGTAGAGGCTGGCGTTCTTCTCGCGCTCTTTCTTGTTCTTCGCGCCGAACTTCGCGAGTGTCAGGACGACCGGCGTCAAGAATGTGTTGAGTCCTTCGGGATCGATCGCGACGCCGATGCGCATCATCGCATTTTTCGCCGTGAGTTTCGGCGCGCCCTGCGGGTGGGGGCGCAGGTGCTTGGCGAGCTTGCCGAGCCAGGTGTCCTTGGTCGGCTCGAGCGAGAACGAGAGCTTGAGACCCTTGAGTTGGTTCTGTGGGTTCGCGGAGATGCTCATCGCGAACGACTCGATCTGGTTCGGGAAGGTCTTCACCGCCTTCATGAGCTTTGCCGCGTCCTGCGTGGTCATGCTCATCTGGGTCAGGCCGATGATCGCCGCGCCGCTGATGTCCTCCCAGTTGTCCTCGATCTCGGTCTCGAAGAGCTTCATCAGCGCGACCGGATAGATCGTCGCGTGCATCCAACCGACGTCGCCCTCGGCGAGCTTGTGCTGGATCTTGCCGTCGGTGGTGACGGTGAGGACGTAGTGTTGTTTCTCGTTGGTGTTCGGGAGCTCGTTGTCGGAGTCGAACTGCTCGAGGAAGGCCGTGCCGATCTCGACGTCGGCGGTCTTCAGGACCATCGCCGTGGCGACGGCTTCGGTCGTCTTGGGCTTCTCCGTTTTCTCCTGGGCTCGCGGGGCGGCAGTCACGGTGAGCAGAGCGAGCGTGGTCACAAATGGGGTGACGAGGCGGTTGATCATGGGCGGGCTCCAGGGGCTGAAGGTGCGGAGAGGTCGCTGGCCAGTGGCCGATGGGAGCCGCAGATCTTCCGGTTCTTCTAGCCGTGTTCGGCGAAGAATCGGGCGAAAAGGGCCTCGACGTCGGCTGGCGGCAGGGGGCTGTGGGTGAGTTGCCGCGTGAGCTGGCCGTAGAGTTGGGGGGCGGCGATGCCGTGGTAGAGCTCGGGGACGGGCTCAGTGATCGGGTCGACGTTCCAGCTGGCGTGGGTGACGGTGGCCTGGAGTTCGGTGCAGAGCGGCGTGAGGTCGACGCGTGGTGGCGCGGTGAAGGTCTGCACTTCGAACCAGCTCTCGGTGCGGTAGTGGAAGCGGAAGAGGGTGCCGTCGGGGGTGGTGATGGAGTGGAGGACGCGGAAGCAGGTGCTCGCCAGGGTATTGAGGACGAGGCGATGCAGGGGGAATGGGCTGCGAATGAGTGCGAGGCCGAGGTCTTCGTGGAGTTCGTGTTCGACGGCGGGGTCTTCGAGTTGCTGGTGGACGGCGTCGAGCTCGGATTGGAAGAGCACGGAGAACTGTTCCGGGTGGTCGAGGACGTCCTCGGCGTGGTCGATGAGCCAGCGGTAGCGGGCGTGGTCCTTGGCGGGGCGTTTGAGGGATTCGAACTCGTGGGCGATGGGTGAGGTGGGGGTGGCGAGGTTGATGACGATGCGATCGATGGCGAAGCCCTGGTCGGTCTGGAAGGCCTGGTAGTCGCCGGTGGCGGCGGCGTCGAGGGCCGTGGTCTCGCGGGGGAGGATCACGTCCGGGCGCAGGGCGGCGAGCAGGGAGAGGAAACCGTCGGTGTCGTAGTGGTCGTTGAGGACGGTCTGCGCGCCTTCGAGGAACTCGAGTTGGGCGGAGTGGGGCGCCCGGGCGAAGTTGAGGCAGATGCCGGTGCTGAGGTCGGCTTTCCAGTGGTCCGGGGTGCGGTTCCCGGGCCAGTGGGAGAGGTTCGGCCCCCGGGGGCTCATGCCGTCCACGGAGAGGTGCCAGTCAGGCGTTTCGGGCTGATCGGGGCTGACGAGGCGAAGATGGGACACGATGGGAGTGAATGGTGGTGGAACGGCGTGCGTTGCTGCCCGTAACAGGGTGGGTCAGCCGGTCGCCGAGCCTCCTCCGAGGGTGGGAGACCCTCCGGCTCGTCTGCAGCGGGCTGACATCTCCCCAAGAGAGCGAAGAGTGGCAGTTGGCCGCGCGGTTCACCCCGCGCGGCCAACTTTTTACCCTGGCTGGCGGCAGGACTTCCAGGGTTGAGGGTGGTTGGATGGAAGGGTGGGTCGGATGGGTGGTTGCGCTTGAATCGAGGCGAGGGGTGGCTAGGATTCCGGCCCCAGAATCTGGGGACGTAGCTCAATTGGTTAGAGTACCGGACTGTCGATCCGGTGGTTGCGGGTTCGATTCCCGTCGTCCTCGCCACTGAAGGCCCGTGATCCACCAAAGGGTTACGGGCTTTCTTCATGGGTGGTGGGGGTGCTGCCGAGGGGGATTGTCCGCCGGATTGTCCGTCGGTCGTCATCCGGCCGCGACGTAGGGCTCCCGGTGTTCCTGAACATCGGGGTCTGGGGCATCGCGAGGCATCCAGTCATTGCGACAGCGGCGACGAGTCTACTCTGCTCGCAGCTCTGGACCGGTCAGCCGAACGACACCAGCTTCGATGGATCCAGCTTCTTCTCACCGTCCCAGCGGTACGCCTTGAGAGGATCGCCCTTGCCGGCGCTGTAGTCGACGCACATCGCGTGCTGTCCGACGATGGCGGTCTCCTCAGTGCACCAGTAGTGGCCAAAGAACAGGGGCACGTCGTCACCGTAGGGTTCGACGGGACGCTTCGGGATCTCGGTTCTCTGCAGCGCGGGGAACGGCGCGCCGTCGGGCGTCGTGGTCCCGCCGGGAATGAGCGCACCCAGGTCGTAGGTTGTCGCGTTCTCATTCCACCAGACGAAACGCGCGCGGTTTCGTTCGTAGCCTTGGTGGTCGAGGTAGGAGAGTCCCCCCGGCAGTTCGATCTCCGGTCCCTTCAAGAGGATCTCCATGTGTTCGTAGTCGTCGTGCCCCTTGATGCTCATCGTGTGAACGAGGTCGTCGTTCAGGGTGTTGCCCGGGCCGAGTCTCCCTTCGAAGTGCTCGATTCCGGCTGCGTTCCAGCAGGCGTGGACGAACCGCACGTCGCCGAAGTCCAACCACAGGGGGAGCGTCTTGAACCACGCGATGATCTCGGCGTGCTCATCCGAGTCCTCTCCGACCTCGCGCAGGAACGCTTCGTGTTGGCGGCTGTTCTTCGCGCCCTTCTTGCCCAGGTGAGTGCGTAGCCGGTCGCTGGGAGAGTCCGGGTTTGGCAAGAACCAGGCGATGGCGTTGAACTCGTGGTTCCCCATGACGATGTGGGCCTCGCCCGCATCGACCATCCGCCTGGCGATCCTCACCGTGTCCAACTGCCGTGGCCCGCGATCGATCAGGTCACCGATGAATACGGCCTTGCGGGTTGGGTGCGCCCAGATTCCATCCGAGAAGACGTACTCCAGCTTGGCCAGGAGTCCCTCCAGCTTGTCGGCGTGACCATGCACATCTCCGATGACGTCGAATCCGCTCGTCACCTACGACACCTCCTCGCAACCGGACACTGCGCAGAGAACAATCCAGGCGCTCGCATCCAAACAGAGTTCGGTGACCAGGAACCGTTTCGCCGAGATCGGAATAGGGCAAACCCAAGTCCCAGGGCCGAGCCAATCGCGCGGTGTTCGCTCGACTTGTCCGTGGCCATGCGAGCGACGTTCTTCTTCACCCGAGTAGGAGCCAGGCGGAACCCCAATCGGAACCGGCTTCTCGTGGTCATGGTTGGTTCAGTAACCCGGTGTGATTGAGAGACGACCGGAACCCCAGAACACCGACTTGGGTCCGCCCTTTGGATGGTTGACCACGAGATATCTTCGGCTGCTGCCGAGATCCTCGATCTGAGTGTGGTCGACATCCTCACCTTGCACGGCGAGCGTTTCTGTCTCTTCCCGGGTAAGGGGAAGAACATTCCAGTACTGGGGGTCATCGCCGTCCGCCCAGTCGATGAACTCGGTGAAGATCCAGACGTAGTTCTGATCACAGTCAGGGCAAGGGCGAATACTGATGTCGAAGTGGGACTTGTCGACGAGCCGGTGTCGCCACTGGGAATCGCTCAAGAAGGCCCACGCTGCGTCCGCGTCTTTCCCGTAGCACCGTGCACACCCGAAGGACTCTGGCGGGGGAATGACAGGTTCGGAAGTCAAGGTCCTACCGGTGCGGCGTGGGGGTCATCAAGGAAAGCGTTCGCATGGGTTTCGGCCTTCGTGCGCGTATCACGTGACGTGTCGAGGATATCCTCGGTGCTCCCCGCCGTGCTGATGGTGCTCTAGTCTAATCTCTCGGATTGTCCCCTCGCCAGTACCCCAGCTCGTACGGTTGCGTTCCGAGGCGTTGGCCCCGTGTAGTCACGCAATGCCCAACCGTGTCTTACACCCTTCCAAGAACTGTCGATCCGGTGGTTGCGGGTTCGATTCCCGTCGTCCTCGCCACTGAAGGCCCGTGATCCCCAAGGGGTTACGGGATTTTCTTATGGCAGGACTCTGATGTTCGATGAGTCGGATTGGATCAGTAGAGCAAGCGCAGCACGGGAGCCATGGACACGTTCACCCGCCCTGTAGATGGCATTGGCGTGAATGCATGGACAACCTCGGACGTCACGGTCGACATCCCGAGGTCCGGATTGATGGACGAGATGATGAGTTCGAGTCCGTTGCTCGTCGTAAGGCCAGCGGCGTTGGTTCGATTCGGGGCTGACAGAGCCAACTCGTCGTCCGCGAACTGCGTAAAGACACTTCTCCCCAGAAGATTGATGTCCGCCGGGATCTGGAGTTCGAAGTACAGAGACGCGGGTCGGTTTGCTTTGGTTGGGTTTGAGTAGCGCAGCGGTGTGATCAGGAAGTACGCGATATGTTGACGGCATCCCGTGGCACCCATCGCCGAGAGGTCAACTCCCCCTCTGATCTCGCTCGCTCCCAGCAAGAACAATGGCGTCGACCCTGGGCGACCAAGGGCCATCAGTCTCATCGTGTTTCCAATCTGCAGCCCTCTGCGGTTCGCGAAGAGCGAGTGTTTCGCAGTATCTGCGAAGTCAGAGCAGCTGGTGCCAAAAGCCCGAGTTTTTCCCGTGTCGCTGCCTCTTTCATAGTCGATGAACCAGAACAGCGGTTCGGAACCCGCTACCGGTCGAGCGACGACGTCCATGCAGATGTCCCCACCTTGGTATCGGAATGCAGTGCCGAACATGATCTTCACGGAATTCGGCGTGCTCCAAGGGGTCACGGTCGCGCCGAGTGCGGGAGAAGTGGGTATCACGATCCTGCCCTTGAATACGACGGACTGCGTCTTTGGCACGTTGAGGGCGAAGATTGGACTAGCTCCTCCCGGCGTCGTATTCGCTCTCGATAGTCTTAGCTCTATATCGATGGAGCCGCCTGTGAGTCTTTCGCGATGGAACAGATCCCGACGGACCCAAATACCGCGGATGGTCTTGCCTGTCAGGCCCACTAGCCTCGACGAAGAGATCAAGATCTGTTGGCGGAAGCCGC
>Ga0114996_10005223_pt1 | contig 15319 bp, 12 predicted proteins | sample ArcticOcean_MG_C_4_FD_87039 | JGI IMG/M metagenome (GOLD analysis project Ga0114996, IMG submission 87039) | Marine microbial communities from western Arctic Ocean - ArcticOcean_MG_CB4_134 | ecosystem: Environmental > Aquatic > Marine > Oceanic | place: Arctic Ocean: Canada Basin | collected...
CCAGGTCATGTAGCAGCCCGGCAAGTCCCCAAAGATCCTCGTCTTCGTCGTGCATCCGGGCGTAATGGCGAACCGCCGCCTCCACACCAAGCATGTGTTTACGGAGCCCGTCGTTCTCTACCCAACTCTCGAGAAGCTCTAGCGCGTCGGCCCGATCGGGCAGTGTTTCACTCAACCTGTGCTCCCAGACGTTGTTTGAAGACTCATGGGGACTTCGGACACGCCGGTTCAATAACCTTTACGCGCGCGCCCGCTCTTTCTTGCCGAGTGCCCGATATCAACGGGGACTTACACCCTAGAAGACGGACACAGGTGCGACAGTGCACAAGCCTCGCAACGCGGCTTCCTAGCATCACAAACCTGACGCCCATGAAAAATCAACAAGTGGGCCAGCAGGGTCCACCGCTCGGTAGGAAAGAGCACCATCAAGTCCTGCTCAATCTTCTCGGGTGTTTTTTCTTGCGTGAAGCCGAGCAGATTGGAAATGCGTTTCACATGGGTATCGACTACGACACCCTCATCGATCCCGAACGCGTTGCCCAGGATCACGTTCGCTGTCTTCCGCCCGACTCCAGGCAGGGCATGCAACTGGGCCATGGTGCGAGGCACATATCCAGCGTGGTCTTCAGTAACGCCAAGCGCGAACCCGATGATGTTCTTCGCTTTGTTTCGGAAGAAGCCGGTGGATCGGATGAGTTCCTGGACTTCTTCCTGATCGGCGCCGGCGAGGTCCTTGGGCGTCGGATACCGTTCGAACAGATCAGGCGTCACCATGTTGACCCGTTCGTCCGTCGTCTGAGCGGACAGGATGGTCGCGACCCCGAGTTGGTAAGCGTTCGAGTGGTTCAAAGCGCAGTGAGCGTCCGGGTACTCCGAGACCAATAGCTCGAAGATTTCGGATGCGCGCTCAGCTCTGGCCTTCTTCGACTCACTCACCAGGCTTTCCCGGGCCGGGCCTTACCCGGCCTCTCCGTCGCCCTGGTCACCACTGCCCTCAGCGCCGCCGGTTACCCCGCCAGCCAATGCGGCGCCCGGCAACTTGGATACCAACCAGCCGTTCAGAAAGTAGAGAAGGGTCAAAGCGATTGCCCACTGTATCAACACCGAACCCACATTGAACGCAGAGAAGAGCGTCCACGTCTCGGCGAACGATCCGCCCTGAGCCTGATAGAGCCACCAACCCATAAGGACAACGGACTCGACAATTACCAATCGAATGGCCCAGTCCCACCAGGCACCGATATGGATGTCCGAGTCGCCGGTATTGATAAACTTCTCCCGCCACTGAGTCACGCCGTACTTCAAGACCGCGAAAGCGAAGAAGAAGCCCGACAGCATCAGACCCACGCCCCACACCCAATCCTGATTGGCGAAGAACGGTCCCGCCCCCGGCGTGTCCGACCAGTTGAGCGCGCTGGGCGCACCGAACAGGATTCCGGCCGTGCCGACGAGGGCGATCGCGCGCGCCCGAGTCATGCCTAGATCGATCAAGATTCGACTGGACAGCTCGATCATGGCGACCATCGACGTCCAGGCGGCGAACACCAGAGCCAAGAAGAACAGCGACATGAAGATGCGGCCGCCCGGGATGAGCGCAAACAACTGAGGAACCCAAATGAAGGTCAGTCCCTCGTTCCCCGCGCCCACGATCTGATCCGCCGCGTCGGGCATTACAGAAAACACGGTGCCCAACACCATGATACCCGCCAGCAACGACATGGCATTGTTGCCGAACCCGATGACGAAGGCATTGAGGGCTGTGTCTTCCGTGCTCCGCATGTATATGGCGTACGTAAGTACGAGACCCCACCCAGCTCCCGTATCCCAAGCGTTCTGCGTCAGAGCCTCTAGCCAAATCCGGGAGTCGGCTAGGTCGGATAAGTGCGGCGTGAAGAGAAACGCCAGGCCGGCCGAAGCCCCCGGAAGGGTCACCGCCCGGATCGCCAAAATGATGACCAGGATGATGAGGCTGGGGATCAGCACCTTGGCCGCTGTCTCAATGCCCCTCACTCCCCTGGACACGACGAACAGAGCCATGCTCATAGCCACGACGTGAGTTACGAGAGCCCAGGGTGTACCAGCGAAGCCCTCCCAAAAAGCCTCCGGGACAGCCGAGGGTATGTCTCCCATGATGGCGGCTATGAAGAACCGGATGGTCCAACCCATCACCACGCTGTAGTAGAACAAGATGGCGGTGGCCACGAAGGCGACCCAAGCGCCCATCCAAGCGAACTTCGGTCCTATCGTCTTCACGAACGCCCCGATCGTGCCGGAGCGCGTGGCCTTACCCATCCCGAATTCCAGGATCAGTAGAGGTACCGACCAAAGCAGAAGGAATACCACCCAAGCCACCAGGAAGGACCCACCGCCGTTCGATGCAGCGATGCGGGGGAACCGCCAGATATTCCCTGTACCCACGGCCATGCCGAGCATGGCGAGGAGCATGCCCCAGCGTGAGCTAAAGACTTCGGACTTGGACGACAAACTACGCCTCCGGATTCAAGTTGAAGAGCGCTCTACCCTACCAGGACCGTCTTCCAGCAAGCGAGTAACATGGGAGACGGATGCCGCTTGGGCGACCCCTTCAGGATGCGGAGAGCCGCTCCCGAACCCAACCGGGCACCGATTCGGTGCTCACCCGCACCTGCTCCAACGAATCGCGGTCGCGGATAGTGACCGTTCCGTCTTCGGTGGTCTGGCCGTCTACGGTCACACACCACGGCGTGCCCGCCTCATCCTGTCTCCGGTACCGCTTCCCGATCGATCCCGCATCATCATAAAACGACGGGATAGCAGAGCCCCTCAGATCAGCGTCGAGCTTCTTCGCGATCTCAGGTAGTCCGTCCTTCTTCACAAGCGGAAACACGGCAACTTTGATTGGCGCCAAGCTCGGATTCAGGGACAAGATTACTCGTGTATCGCCCTCGACTTCTTCTTCGCGATAGGCGTCTACGAGCGCCACCAGCACCGTGCGATCTACCCCGACGGCTGTCTCCACGACGTAGGGGATAAACCTCTTTCCCTCAGCCGGGTCGATGTACTCAAGTCTTTTTCCGGAGTGCTCCTGGTGAGCCGAAAGGTCGAAGTCGGTGCGGTTGTGAATGCCCTCGAACTCCTTCCACCCGAACGGATACTCGTACTCGATATCGAGGGCTTTCTTGGCGTAGTGGGCCAACTCGTCGGGACCGTGTTCGTGGAAGCGGAGCTTCTCCTTGTGAATTCCGAGCGAAAGATGCCAGTCCATGCGGGCATTCATCCAATAGTCGAACCACTCGTCATCCTGACCGGGCTCGACGAAAAACTGCAGTTCCATCTGTTCGAACTCGCGGGTCCGAAAGATGAAGTTCCCGGGAGTTATCTCGTTCCGGAACGCTTTGCCGATTTGGGCGATCCCGAACGGGACCCTTTGGCGAGAGGAGGTCTGTACGTTCAAAAAATTGACGTATGACCCCTGGGCCGTTTCTGGACGAAGGTAGGTGACCGAGGCGTCCTCCTCCACAGGCCCCATGAAGGTCTTGAACATGAGATTGAAGAGGCGAGGCTCCCCGAATACATCCCTCGTACCGCACGTCGGACACTGCCCATTCTCGACTTCGGGCAGATCGGCGCGGAATCGGCGATGACAGTTCGAGCACTCCACTAGCGGGTCCGTAAACCCATCCACGTGACCCGATGCCTCCCAGACTTTGGGGTTCATCAGGATCGACGTGTCGAGCCCTTCAACGTCATCCCTTTGATGAACCATCGTGCTCCACCAACGATCCTTCACGTTTCGCTTCAACTCGATCCCCAGGGGACCGTAGTCCCAAACAGATCCGGTCCCGCCGTAGATCTCAGAGGATTGGAAGATGAATCCACGGCGCTTGGCCAAGGATGTGAGCTTATCCATCAATTGAGCGTCGGCCATCTGAGGTCAATCCGGTATGGGCTAGTCTAGGCGGGTCCCGCGAGAAGGGTTGAAGCTAGACGTGCTCGCTCGCCTCATCAACCGACGCGAATCACCCACCGAGAATCCCGGCGAGTACCCGGCGATAACCCGGCGAGCACCTCAGTGAGAACCCCGGAAAGATTCGAGGGTATATCCCGCCGACCCAATCCGGAACGCCCGGATCGGTACGCTGTCAGGAGTGTTTCTCGATGATAACGCTGACGGACAAAGCCCTCGAAGTGGTTCGCACCTATATGGATCAGAGCGACGATGAGCATACGGCGCTACGCGTCGCCATCGCAGGTGGGACTGCGGCTGACCCCGACTTCGAGCTCACGTTGGTTAGCGCCGACGAAATTCGGACCGGAGAGGTGGAGTTGGATGCGAGCGGACTCACCATTGTTGTAGACGAGGCCACAGCACCCCGCCTCGAGGACGCCACGGTCGACTTTGTGGAGAGAGCCAATGAGAGCGGGTTCGAAGTCCACCTCGCCGCCAGCGTCGCCGCGACCACTGCCGCACCCACAGGTGCCCTCGCTGAACAGGTGCGCGAGGTTCTGGAAAGCCAAATCAACCCCGCGATCGCCTCCCACGGGGGCGCTATCAACCTCGTGGATGTGAAGGACACCGAGATCTATCTGGAGATGAGCGGTGGCTGCCAGGGATGCGCCATGTCCCGCATGACCCTACGCCAAGGGGTCGAACGAATGGTCCGCCAAGCCGTTCCCGAGATCACCGTGATCCACGACGTGACCGACCACGCTTCCGGCGAGAACCCCTTCTTCGAGGGTGCGCAGTAGTCGCTGGGGGTCGGAGGACCTAACCCTGTGGTGGGAGCATGAGCCGTCGTAACTCCCGCTGTTGCGCAGGCTTGTTCCGGGCTGGCCCTCCCGAAACGGAGGCCACCACCCTTCCTTTTTCGGATGGGGGGCCGTACGGTGGAAGACGTGAGCACCCGGACCATATGGCAGTCCTAGAAGGCGAGCCCGGCATGGGATTGATGCGCCGGTCGACCAGCAACCAGAGAAGGAATTCGATCATGTCTTCAGTCCTCGCAGACCTCGCACAAGCTCTGGCATTGAGCGACGTCAGGGTTGTGGACCTCACACAACCCTTGGGGCCCGACACCCCCGTCATCGGCCTTCCCGACATCTTTGCACCCTCACCGGGCGTTAGCATGGAGGTGATTTCTCGTTACGACGACCGAGGCCCGGCGTGGTACTGGAACACGATCACCCTAGGGGAGCACACCGGCACTCACTTCGACGCGCCCATCCATTGGGTGACGGGCAAGGACCTGCCGAACAACGCTTGTGACACCCTGCCGGCCGGCCGCTTCGTTGGGCCCGGCTGCGTTATCGACGTGACCGCAGAGGTGGCGGCGGACCCGGACTTCCTGCTGACACCGGCCCGGATCGAGGCCTGGGAGGCAGAACACGGACGTATCCCCGTAGGAGCTTGGGTCCTTCTCACACCGCCTGGAGCGAGCGGACGGACCCGGCTGACTTCCACAACCTGTCGGACGACGGGCCCCACACGCCGGGCTTCGCGAAGGAAGCATCCGAGATGCTCGCACACGAACGCGATGTGACAGGTGTCGGAGTCGAGACCATCGGGACGGACGCCGGGCAGGCCGGAGGGTTCGATCCGCCCTTCCCCAACCACACGATCATGCATGGCGCGGGCAAGCTCGGGTTGGCAAGCCTTCGCAATCTGGATCAACTACCGGCCACCGGCGCCATGATTATCGCGGCTCCTCTCAAAATCGTCGAAGGAAGCGGCAGTCCCCTTCGGGTCCTTGCGCTTGTGGAAGCTTGAGGCAGGAGGCTTTTCGCCGCACGTGCGGAAGGCCTTGATGTTCCCGCGAGACACCGATTGACCTGGAGAGTCGGCCCTCGATCCTGCTTCCCACGCTACTCACGACCGACGTGAGGGGTGCACACCGGCCGTGGAATTGATCTCTGAACGGAGAAGTACCGCCTGAAGCCAACCTGTGAACTCCCAAGCCACCACTAGAAGCCCGCTGATGACGCCGAGCAGGATACTCAGAAACGTGACTCGTAATACGTCGCTAAAACGACGTCGTACGCTACGGCGCGTGGCGCGTCTCCTATAGCGCCGATAGCTTCGTGCCTTTCTGCTCGCGATTGAGGGCATCGTACTTGTAGTCATGCGGTTCATCCTTCCAAAAGCCTTGATTCCGCTAGTAACGGCTGCAATAGCTCTGCCGTGCCGCAGAACCGTCATTTTTCTGGGCTTTCGGCCACTTAGCGCACTAATTAGGGGGAAAAGACTTTCGGGTCGGCGTAACCAATTGTCACCAAAGAGCCTAAGGCCGATGTGGGGCCCTCGAAGGCGATAGTTGGCCACGTCGAACGGAGTACCCTAGCTTCAGCCTCCGATGGACGCCCACGCCAAACCTCTGACTCCGACCCCGGAAATCACCCTAGTGGAACGCGCACGCGTCCACGCGGACCGCCTTGCTGTGGTCGGCCCCGAGGGGGTGTTCACGTATCAGGATCTGCTAGCCGCTTCCGATCTGGTCGCGGAGCGGCTGTCTTCGGTGGTTTTCGCCCCTCGAACGCCGGATGAAGCCGCCGGTATCAGGGGCGGAGACCTAGCGGAGGCCCGCATCGGCTACCTGGTCCCACCGGGATTCGAACACGTCGCGGTCCAGTGGGGGATCTGGCGCGGAGGTGGCGTCGCTGTCCCTTTGGCGATTTCGCATCCGGCCGTAGAGCTGACGCACGTGCTCAATGATTGCGAAGCGTCGGCGTTGGTGGTCCATCCGTCTTTGGTCGATCGCGTGTTTGCGATAGCTGACGAGCGAGGGATTCCGGTGCTCGACTCGTCCGAGATCTGTTCTGCCCTCAGTAACGATTCCGCACTAGCTATCCGCACCACCCGGCCCACCATTGCCGAGAATCGGAGGGCCCTCATACTCTACACGAGCGGCACTACGGGCCGGCCGAAAGGGGTTGTAACGACCCACGCGAATCTTCAAGCGCAGGTAGAATCGCTGGTGGAGGCATGGGAGTGGAGCGAGCAGGATCACGTCTTGCTCGTCCTTCCACTTCATCACGTACACGGAATCGTTAACGTCGTCACGTGCGCGCTTTGGTCTGGAGCCTGCTGCCAGATGTCCCCCCGATTCGACGCCACGGCCACCTGGGACCGCTTCGCTCAGGGAGACCTCACCCTCTTCATGGCCGTACCCACCGTCTTCGTCCGGCTGATCCAGGCCTGGGAAGAGGCGGATCAGGAAGACCGAGAGCGTTGGGCACGGGGGGCCCGGGCAATGCGCCTCATGGTGTCGGGCTCGGCGGCACTTCCGATCAGCGTGCTCGAGCGCTGGGAGCAAATCACCGGCATGCGGCTTCTGGAGCGGTACGGGATGACCGAAGTCGGGATGGCACTCTCCAACCCGCTCGAGGGAGAACGTCGGGCAGGGCAAGTGGGGAGGCCGCTCCCGGGGGTACAGACACGCCGGGTCGACGAGTCAGGCGAGGAAGTCCGACCTGAGGTGCCCGGAGAGGTGCAGGTCCGAGGGGCCGGAGTTTTCTCCGAGTACTGGCGCCGTCCAGAGGAAACCAGCGCCGCCTTCAACGACGGCTGGTTTCGTACCGGGGACGTAGCGGTGGTCGAGGACGGGTACTACCGTCTCCTCGGGCGTATGTCGGTCGATATCATCAAGACGAGCGGCTACAAGGTATCGGCCCTAGAAATCGAAGAGAAATTACGGGAGCATCCGGCGGTGGATGACTGTGCCGTGGTGGGTGTGCCCGATTTGGAATTGGGGGAGCAAGTGTGCGGAGTCGTCGTCGCTGCAGGAGACTCTACCCTGGATGTCGACTCACTACTTGCCTGGGCAAAAAGCCAACTAGCGCCTTACAAAGTGCCTAGGGCACTGAGGCTCGCACAGGAACTCCCCCGCAACTCAATGGGGAAAATACAAAAACGGGTCGTGCGAGATTTTTTTCCGCCGGAGGGCGACGGATGACCGCCATCTTAGAGAACCTTCGCGAGTTCTGGCTCGTTCACGTGTTACTCGCCCTTTATACGGTGCTCCTGGTCTATCACGCCTATTCCGGTCAGAAGGAAACGAAGGAACTCGCCGACTACTACGTGGGTGGCCGGGGAATGGGAGGTGTCGCCCTGGGCCTGTCCTTCTTCGCGACCTATTCGAGCACCAACAGCTTCATCGGTTTTTCGGGCCAAGCGCACGCTTGGGGCGCACCGTGGCTCCTCCTAGTCCCGTTCGTAATAGGCTTTTCTCTGTTTGCATGGTCCGTGGTTGCCCCCCGGCTGAGGGTGTTCACGCGCTCCCTGGACTCCCTTACCGTTCCGGACTTCATCGGATTCCGGTTCGACAGTACGGCCGCCCGCTTCTTCGCCGCCGTAATCGTGCTCTTCGCGAGCCTCTTTTACATGACCGCAGTGTTCAAGGGAATCGGCAATCTGCTCGAGACCTTCATGGATATTCCGTACAAGGTGTCCATCGCCTTGGTGTTCATCGTGGTCGTGATCTATACAGCCGTGGGCGGCTTCATCTCGGTCGTGAAGACCGACGCTGTCCAGGGGGTCGTGATGTCGATCGCGGCCGTTTTGCTCTTCACCGGAACGGTCAGCGCCGCCGGCGGGCTGGGAGCGATCAACTTCATTCGCGAAGCGCCCGATACTGCTCACCTCTTCTCATGGGGAGGCGGCGTTGCCGTTCCTACACTGTTCGGCGTGCTGGTGGCGGGCACCATCAAATTCGCGGTCGAGCCACGCCAACTCTCACGTTTCTATGCACTCGACAGCCCCGAGGCTACACGAACCGGCATGTTAGTGAGCACGGTCACGTTTACGGCTGTCTACTCACTTCTCGTGCCGGTGGGCCTATACGCACGGCGGATAATTCCTGAGAATCTCGAAGACACCGATCTGGTCGTCCCCACCCTCCTCGCGACAGAAGGTGTGTTCACCTCACTGGGTGCCGCCTTTCTTCTGGTGGCGATGGTCGCGGCGGCGATGTCATCTCTGGACAGTGTGCTCCTGGTACTTGCCTCGACCGCGGAGCGTGACCTCGTAGGTGTGTTCCGCCCTCCCCGCTCGGAGACCGCTGCGCTACGCGCAACCCGGATCTACGTGGCCGTTTTTGCCCTGATCACCGCGATCATCGCCCTGAATCCTCCCGGCGGCATCGTCACCCTCACGGCACTCTCTGGAAGTCTATACGGGGCCTGTTTTCTTCCCGCCGTCGTGCTGGGGCTTTATTGGCGTCGCGGTAACGGGGCGGCGGTGATCGCTTCCTACGTTTGCGGGCTCATCCCGTTGATTTTTTGGCGGTACACGCCCTGGGCCGAAGACTTGCACCAGGTCTTTCCTGCGCTGGTCCTTTCGGCGACCATCTACGTCGTGATGTCCGCAGCTGGTCCCTCCGTGGACACTCAGAGGGTGACGAACCTCTTCGACGCCATCGACGGTTCTCTTGCAGCCCCGAAGCGACCTAGGTAATTTTCGAGGTCGAACGTGGCTTTATATGGAGGAAACGAGATGCGATATGGGCTGCTGGGTGGAATATATGCCCCCTTGGGTCGGGCCTCGGTGGTTATGGTGGCGGTTACACTCGCCTTCGCTTCGCCGTTATGGCAGGCGGAGCCGGCCTCGGCCAGCATTCCCGATCCCGTAGCTCGTATCTGCACCACAGCGCCTACGGCGGCCGCCGCAACGGCCGACTATTACAACATCCGCATGTCGCCCACCGGGCGAGCGCCGGGAGCCGTTGGCTACGTTACGAAGACGTTCGCCCAGTCGCCCTTCGGCGTCGCTGTTTCGGTCGACGGTCGTTACGTCTACGACGTCCACTTGGCCGTAGACGGGCTACGAGGTCCGCCGAACGTCGAGTACACCGTCTGGGTGGCTCCGCCGAATCTGAGTCCGATCATCAGACTTGGCGTCCTCAACGAGGAATTCGAAATCGAGGGACAGGTGGGCCTGAACAAGTTCATCATGTTCGTAACGGCAGAGCAGCCTGGGTCGTGGGATCCGGCCAATGCCGACCGACCCGGAAACGCGTGGTCTGGACCGATCCTGATGCAGGGGATCTCGCGCAGCGGCATGATGCACGCCGCCTCGGGACACGGCCCGTTCGAAGTAGAGAACTGCTGAAGCACCCCTCCCGGATGCCGCACACGTTCGACGTAACCCGCCTTTTTGCTCTGGCCCTAGCCGCAATCGTCGGCACCGTCGCTCCGGCGGACGCCCAGTCACCGCCGGCCGATGGGCGGATCGAGCAGGGCACAGCCAACGTCGAATTGGTGTCTCACATCCCCCTCGGCCAGGCGTTCAGCGTAGGCGACATTGAGATCGAACAAGAGATTTCGCGACCCTACGTTTACGTGTCGCGCTGGCTGCTGGGCGGAGTCGATATTATCGACGTATCCAAACCCGAGAGCTCCCAGATCATTTACCGATGGCGCATTGAAAACGCCGAGCTGCACCGTGGTTCAGGTGGCACGGACGGCAAGTACTTCAAGTTGAACGACCGCTACTATTACGCTCAGGGGCTTCAGTTTCAGCAGGGTGGCCCGGATGCCGACCTCGGAGCTGTGGTGTTCGACGTGACCGGACTCCCCGATCCTGAGGCCGTTCGCGAGGTCGGACGGATCCGTGACGCGTCCAGTCCGGGCGGATTTCACAACCTATTCGCGTATAAACACTCGAGCGGTCGGGTGCTCCTGTTCGCTACCGTCAACGGCGACCACGCCAACATCTACGACATGCAGCTGTTTCTTGACGGTGCTCCGAACAGCGGATTGATTGCCCAGCTACCCGTGCCTACCAATCCGTGCCCGGGCGCTGGAATGTCGCACACGTACCACGATTTCTACATCGCCTTCGACGCGGAGACCGGACAAGACAAAGCTTATGCAGCTTCGCAGCCGGTCGGCACCTACGTGTTCGATGTGACACGCCCTGAAGAGCCGGAGCTGATCAAGTCGGTCGCGTGCGTGCCAGGTGTGACCCGCGACCACACGTTCGCGGTCTCGCCGGACCACAAGTACGGGATCGCCGAGGGACACCTCCGATACAGCCCGATCCGTATGTTCGATATGGAGTCCGACGACGCGACCGGCATGATCACGCGTCCGATCGGGGCCTGGACGGCCGATTGGAAGAAGCACGCGCACAACTTCGAGATGCGCTGGCCGTATGTCTTCGTAGCCAACTACATGGAGGGCCTCCAGGTCTTCAATATGATGGACCCGGAGAACCCCTATACGGTGGCCAGCTTTGACACATACGATCAGCCAGACAACATCGCCTATGGTGGCGGGGCCTCCTTCTTCACCGAGGTCGCAAACGGTGCGATGGGGCTCGACGTCCGAAACAAAGACGGCTTGATCATCGTCTCCGATTTCACGACCGGATTTTGGGCCTTCCGCCTGGACGGCTTCCAGGGTTGGAACGGGAACGACTGGGGAATGCCCAACATCTCCACGGTACAGGACTGGGATAACGGACCGGAAGGGGCCAAGCCAGCCACGGTTTTCTAGACGTTTGCGGTCTACAGGTCTCCGTAGAATTTCGGGAAATTGATGAGCGGCAAATAGTCCTTATTGCACAGTTTTCCGGATTTGCAGGCCAGGCATTCCCCGCACGGTCGGCACTCTTGCCTCAAGCGCCTCTTCACTTCGCCGAACCGAGCCGTGCGATATGCGAGGACGATCGAGGAGACCGAGAAAAAAGCACTGAGGTAGAAGAGCGCGTTCTTGGCCCCGCGCGGGGTCCAACCCTCAACCAACGGCAGGGTGGACCACAACGTCTGTATCCAACCCTGGATCACCGCGGTCTGCAGGCAGTCGTCCCGATCCCGACAAGTACAACGACCAAGAGGGTGGCCCAACCGAGGCTCCTGACGCCGTACAGAATCCTCATAGCGCAGCGGGCATCAACCAACGCACTTGTCATTGGTTCCTCTGTTGGAGTAACCCTAGGCGTAGTGTGCGCAGACCGGCGGCTCGTCTCAAGGCGTGGAGCCGGTGACAGATACTCCATGTGTAGTGTGATCAAACGCTCAGGGATGCAGCGTCGGGGGGGGGGACGCATGAAGAACAATCCCGCATCTACTGGCGGGGCAAGCATGAATCAGCCGCCGCTTGCTCGCAGGCCTCTTAAGAGATCGGCCTGACCACGTGGCCTATCGCAACTCCCTATAGCGCCCACAGATAGGTCAGCTTTACTAGCCCGGTTCGCTGATCCAACGCCGACTCCCGGAAGTTGAGTCCGTCCTGGAAGAAGTACCCGGTGTTGAATACGAGGAACAAGTCGGACCCCGGCGTATGGATCCAGTTGACGCGCAGATTGGCCTGTAGCTTCTTCGAGTCGTTGTCGTACTGGATCAGAGCCTCAGCGAAGATCTTTCGGTTGATCGCCGTGAGGATGTTGGCGCCTAGTATGGTGGTCGAGAAGTCTCCGTTCGCTACGGGCAGTCGAATCACGTTGTGGTTCGCCGTCAGTCGCACCTCGAGGTGTTTGGAGAACTTGACCGTGGGCCCGCCGCCGAACGTAGTCCGAGTTCCGCCAAAAAACCCTCCGTAGCTGAACGATAGGGACCCCGCCAGCGGTCGACTCCAATTGGGCCGGTAGTTGAAGCTGCCCGTCGTGAACGTGTAGTCACCGGCTAGAATCATGACGTCATCTTGGATCTGGAACGGGACCTCAAGGCGCTCGAAACGGCGGTGCAGGCCTCCGCCCCCACGGTCGGTATTCTCGAGCGAGAAGGAGAAGTCGGCGCCCAAGTCGGTCGTCTGCTTTTCGTGATCCTGACCCTGGATGTACTCCCCGCCTGCGGACAAAGAGACCTGACGAACGAACCGATCACCGCGGCCAATGCGGGGAGAAATGCCCGCCTTACCGCTGTAGCGGATCATATCCATCCGGCGCACAAATCCGATCCCCGGGTCGAAGTCATCTCCAACGTTCATGTAGCCCAGCTCGAAGACATAGAGGTCGGTGTCGATCTTCAGGTCTACGGCTCCCGCCGACGAACGACCGTCCCCCTCAGATGACCAGACGCTCGTGGTCCACGCGTCCAGCGTGCTCCCGCTCCAAAAGCGGGCGACCAAATCCCCGCCCACAGCCCGATTGTGACCATCACGATCGTCGCGATTCGTGAGTATCCCACCGATCGTGAACCCAGGGGCGAGGTCGCCACGGATTCGGGCCACTCCGAAGTTTGTACCAGGCTCCTCGATCTGGTCCCTTGTTTGAATGTCGAGCACACCGATCGAGATCGGACCGGCCTGACCGGTCACACGCCCGCCCGCCAGGATGTCGTTTGTGATCCCGATACGCCGGCTGAAGAAGGTCTCAGCACCCCGCGTACCGAACGAGAACAGTCCCGCCCTTTCAAGAAAGAACTCTCTCTTCTCAGGAAACCGAAGGCTGAAACGGGTGAGGTTGACCTGCACATTGTCGGCCTCCACCTGGGCGAAGTCCGTGTTGTAGGTCATGTCGAGGGTCAGGTTCGACGTAATCCCGTACTTCACGTCCAGCCCGAAGTCACCGTCCGTATCGCTCTCCATCCCGTCAAAACCGAGGTTTGCTTTCTGCGCGCCCCCCAAGAGGTACGGTTTGATCTCGAGATTGCGGCCTGGCCTCACGTTTCGCAGCCCCACCAGTGTCGCGAACTGGGACGCGTGTGCGAGCCCCGAGAAAGTCTTGTAGTCCAGGTCGATCAGTGGCCAATAAACCCGTTCGTTCTTGCGAACGATGCCCCTGGCAAAGGCGATACCCATCTCAAGGGGCTCGCCCGGGTCGAAACGAATGGTCTTGAACGGAATCGCAACCTCGAGCACCCATCCCTCGGACGTCACCTGCCCCTGGGTCTCGAAAACACCTTCCCAATTCCACTGTACCGAGGACTCGTCAGTAATCAGAGCGTCGCCCTGGGTGCCCAACGAATTCAGCTCGAACAGGTACCCGTTGCGGTCGTCATTGTAGGAATCAAGAGCGATATAGATGAAGTCGTCTTGGGGAATGAATCCCTCACGCTTCAAGATCGTCCGCTTTATCTTCTCAGGCTCCGAGTCGTAAAGCATGAACCCGAAGTAAAGGTTGTCCCCGTCGTATCCGATGCGAACTTCGCTCGCTTCGGTGGGCTCAGCCCCTTCGTTAGGGAGGCGTTGCAGGAAATCGGTGATGGGCTCGATGGTCTGCCAGAACGGCTCGTCGAGCACGCCGTCGATGCTCGGCCGGTTCTCGACGTAGGTCGCGGGAGTTCGGATATCGCTATTCCGCCTAGCGCCCGTATTCGACGCATCCTTGCCGACATCCTGGGCCGACGCAGGCTCAAAGGTCGCGGCGAGCAGCACCGCCACCCCGAGCGCCGCAACCACAAGGGCGGTGCGCGGCACTCCTGAGCGGTTTCGGTTCCTGTACCCGCTCAGGAAATCGGCCTCTGCACCCCATCGGGTCCATTGTCCCAATCTTGGGCACTCGAGTTGTTCGGCATTCCCCAGTCGTTCCCATTCCATCCGTCGAAACCATCCATTCTGAAGGTCCAGAAGCCAGTGGTCATGTCGCTTATGACGATGAGACCGTCGACGTTCCGCACGTCGATGCCCCAGGCACCCTCATAGACGTCCCACGTGAAGTTCCCACCCCGCCCGAGTTCCTCCCCGCCCTTGTCGTTCGGACCGGGATACGTGTCGTAGTATCCCACCGTATAGGGATTCGTGGGGTCCATCATGTTGAAGATCGATAGGCCCGTCACGTAACCCGAAACGAACACATAAGGCCAACGGACCTCGTGGTTGTGCGCCACGGTCTTGTAATCCGCGTGCCAAGCACCGATCGGTCGGCGGATGTTGAGAAGTTCACCTCGAGCCGCAGCATCCGATCCCGGCTTCAGGTCGAAGATGCGCAACGGCTGATACTGCCACTCCGCCTCGCCCACGGCATAACGACCGTCCGGAGATGGAGTGAATGTGTGGCCCCAGTTGAAGCCTTGTACACCGGTGACCGTCGTAATCAGCTCTGGTGCTTCCGGCGAGGAGATGTCGTAGACGTAGTATCCACCGCCCCCGCCCCCGTAGAACCGGTCCTGCTGCGTCGAGGGATCGAAAGCCGCGTAGAGGTCATGGTAGCCCGTCGAGAGGTTGCCGGGATCGGGCGGTACTCCAATGGTCCCGATGAATCCCTGATCTTTTTCCCCTTCGACGAACCTCCCCATGTCGAACATCTTGGCACCCGAGTGGGTCGCCAAAAGAATGGGCCGACCGTCAGTGTGTTTGTACATGAAGATGTTGTGGAAGCCACCGCCTCCCTCGGGGCGGACCCGCCCCACCTCTCGCACCTGTGATCCGTCCGGGAGGCCAGTCACGTCGAAGACGATGGCGGCCA
>Ga0114996_10005225_pt1 | contig 15316 bp, 20 predicted proteins | sample ArcticOcean_MG_C_4_FD_87039 | JGI IMG/M metagenome (GOLD analysis project Ga0114996, IMG submission 87039) | Marine microbial communities from western Arctic Ocean - ArcticOcean_MG_CB4_134 | ecosystem: Environmental > Aquatic > Marine > Oceanic | place: Arctic Ocean: Canada Basin | collected...
TCTTTCTTGATCGCTTTGGAGATAGCTTCCAAGGCGGCATCAACCACGTCCCCGGTCAATCGCTTGGTCAGGCCATCGTTTTTACAACTTTTGATTACTGCATTGATTAATTCATCTTTAGTCAAGGTTTGTCTCCTCCTCTCAAATCGGAATTATAAGGCTCGTGCATTATTATGAAACCTATCTCGAATGTCAAACAAAAAAAGATCAGTATCCATTTAGACCCTTTATTGATTGGGCGAATTCGACCCCTCTGCACTGAGTGTGATAAAATATGATTTGAATTTGCAAGAGTTCCTGACCTTTATTTTTATTCCCGTTAGGAGTAAAAGATAATCGGTTTTTTAAAAATATTTTGTAAGGGTGTTTTCCTGTATATATTATTTGTATATGTTATTTAGTATACAGAAATCCAAGACATACACTTTGGGGTAGGAAATGGCAGTACTGAAGGTCGCTAAATTGGGCAATCCCGTTTTAAGACAGATTGCCAGGCAAGTGAATATAAAAGAGTTGGCCGATCCGAAAGGTGAACTGCAAAACTTTATCGATGATATGATTGATACCATGCGTCAAGAGGGGGGAGTCGGCCTGGCTGCTCCGCAGGTCAATCGTTCCATACAAGTCGTGGTGCTGGAGGTTGAGAATAATGAGAGATACCCTGAGGAGGCTCCCATTCCCGTGACAGCCCTGGTCAATCCCGTGTTGTCAGATTTTAGCGAAGAAATGGTTCTGGGATGGGAAAGCTGTTTGAGTCTCATTGATTTCCGCGGACTGGTTGCGAGATCTGCATCGGTAACGCTCAATGCTCATGACCGGGAAGGAAATAAGGTAGAGAAACGGGCAACCGGTTTCGAGGCGGTGGTTTTGCAACATGAAATTGATCACCTGAACGGTAAGGTATTCCTGGACCGCATGGAAGACCTGACCCAATTGGCTTATCAGGAAGAATTCGAAGAATTCTGGCTGAAAAAAGATCCGGCCCCGTAAAAGAGGGGATGGAATTGGACAACTCCTTGGAAGAAGATATCCTGCATCTGTATCAGGAGCCGGCAATTGGTGCCTCTTACACCAATACCTACGGGGAAGAGAATATCCGGAATCTGGTCGGGAAATACCGTAGCCTCAATGAAACAAGCATGCAGAAGATGCTGGAAATGCTGATCCGTTTTTCCCAGTCCAGCGATTTGGCGACCTGTTTCATCTCGGTCGGGGTTCTGCATGCTTTGGGGAAAAATGAGGATGTTCAAGAAGCCTACCGGTGGGCTGAAACCCAGGAGGACCCGGCCCGGATTATCAGCCATTTCGATATTGGAAAGTCGGTTGCCGATTATTTCGCCTCGGACTGAATATCAGTACGGCGATCCCCCGCTCTTGGACTGGGGTTGAATCCACTTGGGTCAACAGGGCTTACCGACCCCTTGCATTCCCCCTGTTTCAACCTGTTCTGGAGAAAGATCAGGAATCCCGACCATAAAATCCCCGGTATAGCGACCCCTCCTGCCATCCATAATGCGATCTGGTTGATGTTCATGTCCCACCCATCCACGGCATAGCCTACGCCCCAATTGCTACAGCCCATAACCAGGGTTAACAGAGCGAGTTCAAAGCTAAAAACCCGGCCCAAGTAATGGTCTGGCGCAGAAAGGTGGATCAACGCCGAACTGAATACCCAGATGATGGAGCCGAACAGAGTGGCTAATCCGACGCCCAGGGAAAGTGTCCAGATATTGTGGCTGGTGGCGATGAATAAATATGAAAAGGCTTTCAGGAAAAATGCGCCAGCAATCGCCCATTGCAAAACCGAGGCGGTTCCCCCGAATAGCCGCTTGACCAGAAGCGGTCCCAAGGCGGCGCCTAAACCGCGCGCGGAATAGAGAATGCCGATTCCTAATGAAAGAGAACCGGATAATAACTGGCTGGCCATCAAGGGAATCAGGGTCATGATGCCTCCTGCCACCGCCAGCCCGGCCTTTAATAATGACAATACCAGAACCATTGGTTCGGCCCGTAAATAGCGTATGGCATCGACCAGCTCTTGGTAACCAGTTTGTTTTGATAAATCTTTTTTCGTTGATTTTTTCTGGCTTGGAATTTTTGAAAGAAACCAGGCCGAAAGGATAAATGTGCCCGCGTCCAATATAAAGGCAACTTTTATTCCGAACAAATAGACGATCACTCCGCCCAATGCGGCGCCAAAGGCCAACATAACCGACCAGGTTGATCCGCTCAATGCGTTGGCGGTAATCAGATCTTTTTTCGGAACGAGGGAGGGAATGATGGCGCTCCTGGCCGGTTCAAAAAAACCTGACAGCGAAATCTCAACAATGACCAGAGCATAAACCAGCCATAACGTGTCCCGGTCTTCCACCAGAAGAAAAGCCAACACCACCACGCAGCGCAACAAGTCGCTGACGATCATCACGGTTTTCCGGCTGACACGGTCCACAACCACCCCGGCTATGGGACTGACCAGAAAAACGGGCAGGAGCTTTGCCATCATGGCACCGGCCATGGCCATTCCGGAATCGCTGAGTTTAAGGATCAGCGCATAAATGGCGATACTATTCAGCCAGTCCCCCAGTTCGGATACCACTTGGCCGTACCACAGGTTGCGGAACGAAGGGTTCTGCTGCAACAGGCGAAAATAACCGATCGTATTTCTGGTTTGCATACAAAATTCCTGGGAAAAAGCTTATGGCGGGAAGCGGGTGGTGCTGAACCCATACTAAAGACCCCTGTATAAATCTGCAACTGGAATTCGTTTTCGGGGTCTGGTATGTTGATCAGAATAAACAGGGATAAAGAGGCTCCATGGAAGAAGAGAAACCAATACTGCAGGAAATTGAAGATGCTAAAGAGAAATTGATCAGCAGGATTTCTCTATGGGTTTCTCTGTTTCTGACAACTGCTATGGTGGTCTGGTATTACCAGTCTTCTCCCCCGGACTCACCCGAAGTGGTCCGGATGAGAGTATTTTTTAAAGAAAAAAACCGGGATGTGATGACGTTCATCAGCATGGATCAAAATGAGCAAATCGCTTTTGCCTTTAAAAGCAAGCATCCCTTCTATATGAGTTATATCAAGACTTCAACTGTGGAGCAGGAAAAGATTCGCTCTCTTATCCATATATCTACGGATTTTACTCCTAATCAATACTGGTTCAACCTTGGCTTCATGTGGGTGATTGTTTTCACCACTTTCTGGTTTCTTGGCCTGATGACTGAGGCCTGCATTGTGCTTGCGCGGCGCAATTCAGAAGCACGCATAAAAAACTACCAAAAGGAAAAAGAAAGAGAGCGCCAGCGTGATGACGCTGGACCCAATGAGGGATAATTATGGATGCCAATCAAATTCGATTTGCAATTTTTTTAGGCGTGTTCTTACTAATGCTGGGGTTGGAGAGGGTTATTCAGCGCCATCCTACCGTTGATGACAAAACTCGCCGGCTAAAAATCAATTTGGCTTTAACAGGTGTTGATATTCTTGTGGTGCGCCTATTTTTTGGAGCGGCGGCAGTTGGGGCCGCGCAATTTGCCGGAGAAAGAGGATGGGGGCTGTTCAACTACCTGCAATGGCCGGAGGGTCTGGAAACCTTGCTTTGCGTGGTCATCCTGGACTTGATGATTTATATCCAGCATGTAGTGATGCATATGGTGCCTTTTTTCTGGCGTTTTCATGTTGTGCATCATTCCGACCTTGATCTGGATGTTTCGTCCGGACTGCGGTTTCATCCCATAGAGATACTGGTATCCATGTTGTATAAACTAGGGCTGGTCTTTGCCCTGGGTCCTTCCGCGATGACGGTTTTGATCTTCGAGGCGATTCTAAATGGAATGTCCCAGTTTTCCCATTCCAATATCACTTTGCCGGAGAGCCTCGACCGTCTGTTAAGATATGTGATCGTAACGCCGGATATGCATCGTATTCATCATTCGGTGGAGAAAGAGGAAACCAACTCCAACTTCGGTTTTAACTTGTCTATCTGGGATCGGGTTTTGGGAACATATATTCATGACGCGTTGAAACCGCAACCCCAGATTATAATCGGGGTTAACGCGTTTCGCACCAGCGAGGAAGTGTCTTTCAAAAATTTAATGATGATGCCATTCAGGAAAGTTCCGCAAGACTACTCGCTTTCCCAGAAAGAAAAATAACGAGCGATTATGGCGATCAGGCTGACAAAAATTGTAGCTACGCTGGGCCCCGCCAGTGGCAGTAAAACGGTTATTCGCAACCTGATTGCGAAGGGAGTCAATATATTCAGGCTCAACCTTTCCCATGGCGACCATGAAACCGTCCGAAAATGGATTCATTGGATTCGCGAAGTAGAAAAGGCGCGCCACACTTTCATAGGAATTCTTCTGGATCTTCAGGGTCCAAAAATCCGTGTGGGAAAATTCGAGCAGGGTTCCATTCTCTTAAAGCGCGGTCAACGAATTATTTTTACCACAGAAAAAAAGATGGGAGATTCTTCCCTGGTGCCCGTCCAATATTTGCGTTTTCATAAAGAAGTGGGAGTGGGCAACCGGATTTATCTGGACGATGGAAAACTAAGCGGTGTGGTAAAAAATATTTCCGGTCAACGGGTGGAGGTCGAAATCCTGGTGGGGGGAACATTGTCGGACCATAAAGGATTAAACCTGCCCGATGCCAGCCTCAGTGCGGACCCGATAACGGCTAAAGACAAGAAGGACCTTAAATTCGGCATCCAGGAGGGGGTGGATATGGTGGCGTTGTCTTTTGTCGGTTCAGCGAAAGATATACAACGGCTACGCGGTATGATCCTGAAAGAAGGCGGAAAAGGGGTTGAAGTCATCGCTAAAATTGAACGCAAACAGGCGGTGGAAAACCTGGAAGAAATTGTGCAGGCCGCCGATGGCATTATGGTTGCCCGAGGAGATTTGGGAATTGAGATTTCCCTGACAGAGGTTCCGGTGGTTCAGCAGAGAATTTTGCGGGAAGGTGCCAAACACTCCAAACCTGTGATCGTTGCTACACAGATGCTGGAATCGATGATTGAAAATCCGCGCCCGACGCGTGCGGAAGTTTCGGATGTTGCCAGTGCGGTTATGGATTGCGCCGATGCGATCATGCTTTCGGGAGAAACGGCGGTAGGCAAACATGCAACTGACGCAGTAGGGGTGATGGTCGAAACGGCGTTGCCCACTGAAGCCTATATGGCGGAATCGAAGATGATCGAGCCCTGGAACCGGTTTTTCAAGGAAGATCCGAGCATCAACGCAGGCATTACATATTCCGCAAATCGCATGGTGGAGTTGTTGCACGCCAAAGCCATGATAATATTTACCCTCAGTGGGGGAACAGCAAAAATGGTGGCAAGTCCAAAACCGATGGTTCCGATATTTTCGTTCACCTCTAGTTTGCAAAGGGCACGCCTGCTGAACCTGGTGCGTGGAGCCGTTCCTTTTTTAGTCGAGGAAGACCGGCACCTGTTACTGCATATAGAGGAACTTATCACTATGCTGAAAAATAAAAGGCTGGTGAAAAAGGGGGACCGGGTAGTGATCACTACGGGAATTCCGGTTAATATCCCCAACTGGACTAATGTTATCCGGGTGGAAGAAGTTCCCTGAATAGGATAAGTAGCCGTATGTCTCCCCGATATTATTTAGGCACTGCGATTCTGGTCGCTGTTCTTACGCTGGTCATCAGCGTGTGGAAGCAAAAACAGACCAAACGCGAAATTTTTTTAGTTATGGTGAAAGTGATCCTGGCTTTGGCTGTAATTGTTGGTGGGGTTCTGGGTGTGGCCCAACTCCTCGCTTCCCTGGGTGTGGCCCAATCCGGATTTTTTTTATGAGCAATCAACTCCCAGACTTCTCAGGATTTATGATCGCTACCCTGCTCCTGTTTTTTTTGATGATCTCTTATTGTATGGGAGTAATGGTCCACTCGGCCCTGATGTATGAAGACAAAAATAATATTGGAAAAGACAGCCGGAACGGATGGATACTGAGCATGGTCGCAGGGGCCGGCATCACAGGGTGGATGTTTTATTACGGGTACTATATGAATTTTTTAAGATAAAGGCACTTTTTAAAGCGACAGAAGATCAACCAGCCTCTGGCAGTCGTTTTTATATCCGAGAAATTCTTCGACATCCTCCTCGCTCAAATCATCCGTCATGTTTTCTTCGATCAATTCCATAGCATCGTTCAGTCCGCCTGCGACGACATCCAGGTCGGTTTCGGTCAATGCATAAATCGATCCGCTTTGTTTGAGCTTGTCAAACACCCGCATATATCTGGCCTTGAAATTTGTGAGCTCGTTCTTTTTTTCAGGTGACAACTCTTGTTTGAGCTCGGTATTCATGTCCGAGATCGAATCGTTCAGAGCCATTTTAATGATTTCAATTTCTTTATCTGTGATGGATGCGAGTGATTTCATGCTTTCCTGTATTCAAAATTAAGAGTTGATTCTACCTTTTACCATAAGTCTGCCCCAGGCCGCATGAAAATTTAAAGGGCGAGGCCGGTTTGTGGATGTGGCACCCCAAAAAGCCGAGCCGGCTCATAACGGGGGGCGTCCCGTATAAGCCGGCAAGCCGTTTTTTTATTGCCAGGATTCAAGATTCGAGCTTGATCTCGATTTTTTTCGGTTTGGCCTGCTCTTTTTTTGGCAGGGTGATCTTCAGGATTCCCTGATCCATTCTAGCTGTGACCTTTTCCGAATCAATCTGGTCGCTCAGTCGAAAGCTCCTCTCAAAACTTTGCTTGCTGAATTCCCGGATGCTGTAGTCGTTCGTTTCCGAATTCTGCTCCCGGTGGCCCTTGAGGGTTAAAACGTCAGCATGAAACTCAATGGATACGTCCTTTACTGCCATGCCGGGGGTTTCTGCTTCAATATGAAACGCTTCGTCTTTTTCTATCACATTGACTTTCGGCAGAACCGTTGGGTGATCCAAGTTTGCCCGTGGGAAGCCGAAAAACCGGTCGGTATCAAAAAAACTGCCTAATGTCTGCTCTGGATTAAATGTAACGAGATTCATGATGGTCTCCTTTTTAAAGATGTTGATAATGCAGTTATCATGTCTCTCGGCCGAGAGGATATTCCTTATCCTGTAGTATGAATAAAATGCGCTTTGGCGGTTGTCAAGCCAGCGCAAAAAATAAACTTCGCAAAAAAATAGTACAATTTATTCTGGTAAATTAAAGGTAGTCCGCTGGATTCATTAAACTCTAAGGGGAGATGGAGGATTATATGAATTATACGGTTTGTGTGGTTGAGGATGAAAGGGTTTCCCGGACGATGTCTCTTGAAATGCTGAAAAAGATGGGGCTCAATAAAATAGTTGCATCAACAAATGGTCAGATCGCTCTGGAAAAACTCAAGACTCAAAAAGCCGATTTGATCATTTCCGACTGGCATATGCCGGTGATGGAGGGGCTGGAATTTTATAAAGCTGTTAAAAAAGAAGAAACATTAAAAGACATACCCTTTCTGATGGTGACTGTGGAAGATTCAAAAGAAAAAGTGATCGAAGCGATGAAATTAGGAATTCGCGACTACATCGTCAAACCCTTGCAAAAGAGCAGTTTTGAGGCCAAGGTAAAAACCCTTTTGAAAATATAGATTTTTCACTACCCGGTCAGAAATAAGGCCCAAAACCAAGATGTCATTCGATGGCCCCTCGCCGGGCGAATGCTTGGCTGATTTCAGATTCCTTACCTTGTCAGTTTTTCCTTCAATACCAGGTTTTGATTTTCAGAGGTGTCCTTAAACTTGTTTTAAAGGCTCAATTGCCGAACAGGACAAGTCCAAAGGAGAGGGCGGTATAAATCACGCAGAAGATGCAGGCAAAAAACGGTTTCTTGTAAATATCGGAGAACTTTTTCATACAGCCATTATACTCCTTTATTGAGGCATATTGGCAATATGTTGCAAAACCGGACCGCTGTTTTTTAGCCAGTCGAAACGCTTCCTGGCCATATAAACGATATGGTCGGTGGCAGTTAGTATCAGGCTGTTTTCAGGATTGAGACTCAGCTTTCCGCCATTTTTACTTTGGAGGCCTAAAACCTCGACTGGAAGTTTGAGCTGAATAGTAGCGATCTTTAAACTTCCGATACTGAATTCCCGGTCATGTCCATCCCAGGATCCCACGGCCGAATGGCTGATATAAATCTGGTTGCCGCCGGCATTGGAGGACAACTCTCTGTAAACTTGATACAAGCCGGGGTCTTCCAATTCCTGCACCAAAAGTCCCATTTGTAAATCGGTGGTGCTGATGCCACCATCGATGCCGAAGGTGCTGAGGTTGTTCAGGGTTTCAGCACGGCTACAGGTCATGACTGTGACGACTTGCGGCCAGTTTTTTTCGATGAGGCCGGCTGTCAGGGTATTGGTGTCGTCCATCGCCGGATCGGCGGCGGAAGAGGTGAGGACGCAGGCTTTGGACTGGGCCGCGTTGGCCCGTTGCAAAGTTTCCAAAGCCGATGGCAGGCCCATAATAAATGCGTCTATTTTACGAACCAAAAAATCGGGTAGTTCTCTATCCCGGTTGGGTAAATTTGTGGTCACGATCACGCGGGGAATATTTTTGAAATCGGGACTGTAGTCCAGCTCTTTCAATAATTCCGTTGTCTCCGCATAAGAAGGAACGTTCACAATGATCAAATGCCCTTTGCCTGTGTAAATGCCCTCGCCTTTCATTTTTTTTATCCTCCTTTGCATGGCCCGTTCCAGAATGATCCCGGTCAAAACCCCGAAACAACCGATTCCTAGCATCGAGGTCACAACCGTGGTCCACCGTCCTTCCGGGGTCGCCGCTGAAATATCCCCGTATCCGATCGTTGTTAAAGTGATGTATGCTGTCCACAGACCGTCTGAAAAGGTCATATCCTTTTCGTAAGTCGACAGCACGAACGCAAAAATCAGAATCATTGAAAAAAAGATCAAGCCCAGGACGAAAAGCAACCGGATTTCCGGTTGCCTGAATTTTCTCAGGATGCGTTTAAATGGATAAAAAAACATGTTTTCGATTTCCGTCCAAAAAGGCTCATTAAAGAACTTATTATAGCGGTTTACTCTAGAGAAGAAAAACTCTCATATAAAACAAACGTATGTTTTATCCTTACGGTGTTGACACGGCGGGTTATCTTTTATAGGGTGGTCAGCGGAAGGATACGTACCTTGTAATTTAACTTTCTAAAAATGTATCGAGGCCACCTTTTGACCGAGTTTAAACCATTGTTCAGAGAGATAGGGAGGTTTTCTCTTCTGCCTTTCTTACTTACCGCTCTTCTTTTCCAGGGTTGCGGGGTCGCACAGAATCCGGTAAAGAAAATTCAGAGTGAACTGAAAGGCGAGAAGGAATACGCCATTATTCTGAATGACATGCGCGAAAGGGGCAACTTCTTTCCCTCCTACTACCACCAATACCGTGTTGATGCCGGAGAACGAAAAAGTGTGCGTCCCTTCGTGGAGGTCGATAAATCTTATTATCAAAAAAATCGACCGTATCTTGGCATGGTCTTGGCCTCCAAAACCGTCGATGGCGCTGTCTCCACCACGCCCTTTCCAAACGGCTACCAATACGTTGGCAACTCCCAGTACGGCCGCTGGCGGGACAATAGCAGTGGCGGAAGTATGTGGGAGTTTTACGGGAAATACATGTTGATGTCGCAGATGATGAACTGGGCCGGATATGGGCTCAGCCGGAACCACTATAACAATTATTCCTCTTATCACAGCACAGGCCGACCCTATTATGGTCCGAATCGGCAATATGGAACCGCCGGGACGGTAACAAAAAAACAAAAACCGGGTTTTTATCAAAGAAGAATGGCCAAAAAATCCCGGTCGCAAAGCCGCTTCCAGAATAAAATTGGACAGCGCATGGGGCGGAGTAAAAATACCTTTAGAAGCCGCGGGTTCAGTTTCGGTAAATGATTATGAATCTAGATCACATTTTGTCTTCATTGATTTATTTAGCTGTCTGTTTTGTTGTCTTTGTAGCCGGACATCTAGTGTTTATTCTTTTCCGGCGGAGCTATAATATCCAGGATGAACTGGTGGAAAAAGACAATGCGGCGTTCGCCTTGGTCCTGTGCGGTTATTATCTGGGATTAACGTTTTCCATTGGCGGGGTGATCGCCGGGCCATCCGCCGGAATGGAAAGTGATTTGATCGATATTCTGGTTTACGGGCCTTTGGCAATTTTATTGCTCAACCTCTCGGCTTTGATCAACGACCGTTTCATTCTTTCCGAGTTCGATATTCGCAAGGAAATTTTGCAGGACCAAAATTGCGGCACCGGTGTGGTCGAGTTCGCCGTTTTTGTGGCGACCGGACTCAATATCTTCGGAGCCCTGTACGGTCAGGGTGGGTCTGTTTTCACGGCCATCGCCTTCTGGGCTTTGGGCCAGACCGTTCTCGTTCTCATCGGCAAATATTATAACCTCATCACGCAATACAATATTCACGAGCAAATTGAAAAAGATAACGTTGCCGTGGGCATCGGCTTTGCCGGAGCCCTGATAGGTATCGGCAACTTGTTGCGCGCGGCTTCCGCCGAACATTTTATTTCCTGGGAGGCAAACTTAATAACTTTTGGCCTCTACATGGTGGTGGGGCTCATTCTACTTCCCGTTGCACGCATTCTCACAGACCGCATTCTTTTACCCGGACGTAGCTTGGCCGATGAGTTGGTCAACCAGGTGAAACCCAATCAAGGCGCGGCTTTTTTGGAAGCCTCATCCTACATCGGCGCCTCTTTCCTCATCACTTGGTGCATTTAAGCTGGGTCCTTTTTAGCCACTGTTAATCCATGTCGACACCCGCCATAGATAACTCCGGTAAATCCAAGCTCCGCCGTTTGAGTTTTATTTTGAAAATCTGCGTCTTCGCTACCGGATGCGCGGCGATGGTGACCGAATACACATTAGCCACCTTGGCCAGCTACCTTTTGGGCGATTCAATTCGGCAATGGACAATAGTGATCTCCCTCATGTTGTTTTCCATGGGGCTTGGAAGCCGGTATAGCCGTAAATTTGAGGCCCAACTACTGGACCGCTTTGTGCTGATCGAATTCGGCTTGTCGTTCCTGTGTACGTTTTCCGCCATGTTCTGTTTTTGGATTTCGGCCTACACGATAAATTTCGGGCTTGTGATTTATGCGGTCGCCTGCATGATCGGGTTTATGACCGGACTCGAGATTCCGTTGATCACCAGGATCAATCAGTCCTATGAATCGTTACGCGAAAATATATCCTCGGTCATGGAATACGATTACTACGGTGGCCTGTTAGGCGGAGCTTTGTTTGCCTTTGTCCTGCTTCCTTTTCTCGGGTTGACTTATACGCCCGTCCTTATCGGTAGCCTTAACCTGCTTGTGGCTTCGCTGATACTGTGGTATTTCCCCGACCGCTTGATGCGGCCTCGCATCCTCAACATTCAATTTGCCGCTTTGTTTTTGGTCTCGGTCCTGGCCTTCGTGGTTGCCAAACCCATTGTTCTATACGGCGAACAGCACAAGTATAAAGATAAAATCGTTTACCAGGAACAAACCCGGTATCAGAAAATTGTTGTGACTCAATGGAAAGAGGATTATTGGCTTTTTATAAATGGGAGCACCCAATTCAGCACATACGATGAGGAACGGTATCATGAACCCCTGGTGCACCCTTTGATGGGATTGATTAAGGAACGCAAGGATATCTTGCTTCTGGGAGGAGGTGATGGGTTGGCCGCCAGGGAAATCCTCAAATATCCCGATGTGGAAAATCTCACCCTGGTCGATCTTGATCCGGCCATGACCCGGCTGGCCCGGCAGGATACGATTTTTCTCAGCATTAATCAGGGTTCGCTCAATGACCCTCGCGTCCGTGTGGTCAATCAAGATGCCTACCAGTTTATAAAAAACTCCGGTGACCTGTACGATGCCGTTATCATCGATCTTCCAGACCCGAAATCGGTTTCGCTGTCGCTACTTTATTCGCTGGGGTTTTACAAGATGGTTGAGAAGCATCTAAAACCCTTCGGTTCCATGGTCACGCAAAGTACAAGCCCGTTGTATTCTCCCGAAGCGTTTCTTTGCATTAAGAAAACCATGGAGGCTGCCGGCTTTTCGACCGTACCTTACCAGAATTCCGTTCCCAGCATGGGCCAGTGGGGATGGGTTATCGGAGTCAGACATGAAGCGATGCCTGCACAGCGCCTCAAACAAGAACTCTTGACGCTGGAATTCGCGGACATTGAGACGCGTTTTTTTAACCGGGACGCTATGATCTCGATGGCACATTTCGGCAAGGGGTTGTTCGAGAAGGAGGCCCAAATCGAACCCAACACCCAATTTGATCACAATATCTTGAAGTATTACCAGCAGGGCAATTGGGATGTGTATTGAGGATGTAGTTTAAACAATGAGCCCCTATCACTCACCTGGCAGGATGTTGGTGAATTGATACTCCTCGACCTTGAATCCGACTTGCATGTCAAATTTGGTCTCGCCCCATTGTTCAATGGTGAGAAATTGTTCTTCTGCCTCGTCTTCGAAATCCCAAGCGACAAAACTCAAGGCTTCCCCCGATCCGCCACGAAAAAACTCGCCGACATTGTCTTCCTCGAAAGTGAATTTTTTCCCTTGAAACACGACCACCTCGGGCGGGTCTTCGTTGCGCACGATTTCACCTGCAATATCGCCTTCCAACTCCGAGAGTGGCAGTTTACGGCACAAGCTCCATTCGACTTCTCCGTCTTCCTGGGTACGCTCCAAAAACCAGGTTTCATCGCCGGACTTTAATTCCCATTCGTCGGTGACACCGCCTTCATTCCACTGGTATTTGTTGTATCCGGCGACAACGTAGGTTTGCATGTCGTAATCGACCATGAAACCCGTTTTGAGTTTGGAGAGCACCAAATCTTCAATACGGAATTCTTCTTCCTTTTTTTTCTTTTTAAAAAAGTCAAAGGCCATGATCAAGCGATTTTCATTTTGGCCTTAAGGGCGGCAAGGCTGTCGGATGCCCCAGGCATAGATGAGCCGTCACCCAGGGCTTTGTTGATCTGCTCGTCGATGCTTTGTCCCGAATCTGCTATTTCGCCGTAGGCCTGGGCCAGGGATTCGTCTTCCTCGACCTTGTTGCGCATTTTTTCAAGCATGGCGATGGTGCCATCGGAATCGACCCGGGCGATTTGTGCGTTCAGCTTTCGTGTGGCGGCGGCAGTTTTGGCGCGGGCACGCAGGGTGATTAAATCGTTTTCGTAACGCTGGACTGTGGTGCGTAATTTGTCTACATTGCGTTGTAACTGCAAGGCCATGCTTTCCTGGCTGGTAACCTCTTTGCTGAGCCGCAAGGCTTCCTGCCCGACATCTTCCTTGCGGGCGAGAATTTCAGTCGCCAGCCTTTCGGCCTCGGCCATTTCCAGCGATCCTTGCTGGCCTTTTTGTAGCAACGCCATGGCCTTGCTTTCGTAATCCGCCGCGAGTTTCTTTTTGTTTTCCGCATCATTTCGCATGCGGATCACGATGCCCTTAACTTGCGCCAGGCTTTTCATGGATTCTTCCAAATCCTTTTTAAGTTCACGAATTCCCTGCTCGGTCATTTTGATAGGGTCTTCGAACTTGTCCATCACGGCATGCGCCTCGGACTTGCCCAGTCGCAGTACTCTTGAAAATAATCCGCTCATTTTATTTGTCTCCCATTACAGAATTTGTGTTTATCCGCGCGCGAATGAAACGAGTTCGCCTCCATATTCCGCCATCGCGAGACTCAATGCGTCAATACTTCCTTCTAATTCATTACGGTCCAGGTTCTCCAGTTGCAGGGTATCCCGGAATAAAAGTGTTGTACCTTCCTCATTGAGAACAAAAGCACCGTGAACCAAAGTGCGATTGATTTGCAGAAGACGCTTGCAGAAATCGGAAGAACTCTCAGGCATCGACATGATGACCTGTTCAAGAATCAGTATGGGAACTTCGCAATCGATCACGAGGTTTTTGATTCCCCGATCCTCATCATCGATCACGACTAATTCTTCATGGGGTTCCTCATGACTCATGACAAATCCCATATCCAGTAAAAAATCTTTCACTTTTTCAAAATCGGCCATTATTTTCTCCTCTAGCTTTTTTTAACAACGCTGTATCCAGAATGCGGTGCGCCTGATTCAACTGGCGGGTGAGTTCCTCGGCGATACGTTTTTTTTCCGGATCAGCACAATGAAGATCAGGATGGTATTTTTTCATCTGCGTTTTCCAGGCCTTTTTAATCGTTGCCCGGTCAGAGCCAACGGGTATTTCCAGGTTGGCATAGTACTTTGCCAAGGGGTCCTGGGCCGAAAACGGACTTGCCTGTTCCTGGTGGCGGTCGAAAAAATCAGGCTCCGTTGACGGAGTATCCTTCCATTTATTTTTCTGTGCGAAATCGTTAAATTCCGCCTGCGCAATTTTAAAAAGACGTTTGATCATGTCGTCGCCGATAAAACAGGTGAACCAATAGTGGTTTGGCTGATAACTGAAACACCTCTTTCGGGATAGGTATGAATAGTATAAAAGGTATTGGTGTTCAATGCCAAACCGGTAAAGGGCGTTGGTGTTCCGGGAGATTCCGGTGCCTCGGTGAACTCATACATCAACACATCCGCCGGAGAAATTCCGCCCAAAGAATTTAAAAACTCGTCCATGGTGTTATAAAGCCGAGAGACCTGTTCGACATTGACCCGGTATACCAGATTGCCGGATCGATATTCTCTGTCATGAACGGTACCCAATTGTAAGCATACGCTTTCTAGGGCTTGTTCGGGCAATTTTCGGTCGAAGCAGGTGATGAATTCAGTAAGACAGTCTTTTCCTCGACGGCTGATCACCCGATGGCTTTTGCCGATGATGCTGACCTCAAGTGCTACTCCATTGTCGAGAACCCAGTGTGCGCTTTGGAAAATCCGCACACGGTAATCTGGCACCTTCTCATACAGGCTAAAATAGATCGGTTCAATCATAGTTGGGAGACGGTTTTTGCAAAGCTTTGGTGGGTTTTCGTCCGCTTCGGATAATAGAAGCCTAACGGTCCATAAACCCCCTGTCAATACAAAAAAGGGCTGACATGTCCGGCGCGAGCCACCGGCGGCAATTGGCAATGATTTTCTATCCCTTCGGGGCACGAAGGGGGTTATGTGTCACGTCTGCTAGCAGGAATTTATCGCGGTTTGATGCGCTATTGTACACTTCCTCCACAGGTAGTGGTGGAGGTTTGGCGAAAAAGTTTGAACCAAAACTGACCCGACCCCCGAAAAGTAGTCCAAATGTTAAACTTATAAAAACTATTTGGTAAGGGGGGGATTATGGGTAGAA
>Ga0114996_10005226_pt1 | contig 15316 bp, 13 predicted proteins | sample ArcticOcean_MG_C_4_FD_87039 | JGI IMG/M metagenome (GOLD analysis project Ga0114996, IMG submission 87039) | Marine microbial communities from western Arctic Ocean - ArcticOcean_MG_CB4_134 | ecosystem: Environmental > Aquatic > Marine > Oceanic | place: Arctic Ocean: Canada Basin | collected...
AATGGAAGAATAAAAGATTTAGCCAAAGCTTGCAAAATTCTAAACATAAACAAACCTCTTTTCGTAACCGATAAAGATTTAGCAAAAACAAAAATGGTAGAAAATGCACTAGAAATAAATAAAAAAGCCAATTTACCTACTGCGGTTTTTTCTGATTTAAAAGGAAATCCTCTTGGTAGCAATGTTAAAAAAGGAGTAGATGTATTTAAAAATGGAGATTATGATGGGGTAATTGCTTTTGGCGGAGGAAGCAGTTTAGATGTAGGAAAATCAATTGTATTACAAGCAGCTATTAATAGACCACTCTGGGATTGCACGGACGGAGGTTCTTTTTGGATTGAAAATGACTACGTAGAATCTATGGCAAAAAATAGAATTACTAACCCTGATAATGTTAAGCCTTTTATAGCAGTACCCACAACAGCTGGAACAGGATCAGAAACATCGAGAGCAGCTGCAATCATTAATGATGAAACTAAAGTTAAAAAAATTGTTTTTCATCCTAGAATGTTACCAACACTAACTATTCTTGATCCAGAACTTACTGTTGGCATGCCAAACTTTTTAACTGCAGCAACTGGAATGGATGCGTTTGCCCATAATTTAGAAGCTTATTGCGCGCCAGGTTATCATCCTATGGCAGATGGAATAGCTTTAGAAGGAATGTCTTTAATTAAAAAATGGTTAGTAGTAGCAGTCAATGAAGGAGAAAATTTAGAAGCCAGAGGACATATGATGGCCTCATCAAGTATGGGAGCTACAGCTTTTCAAAAAGGTTTAGGAGCAATACATTCACTAAGTCATCCAGTTAATTCTTTATTTAATGTACATCATGGACTTTCTAATGGAATTTTTATGCCATATGTTCTCACTTTTAATAGACCTGCTATAGAAAACAAAATTGCAAAACTTAGTGAATATATTGATTTAAAAGAAGCTTCATTTAATTCATTTGTTGATTGGGTTTTAGAATTAAGAGAACAAATTAAAATTCCACATGCAATTTCAGAATCTGTAAAAATAACTGATCAAGATATTAAAAAAATGTCTCCAATGGCTTTAGATGATCCTTGTACACCTGGCAACCCTAGAAAACCTACTTTAGATGATATGATTTCTATGTACGAACATAGCGTTCAAGGTAAGTTATTTTAAATATTTTTAAGCTCTTCCGATACTTCTTTTGCATGATCTTTAACTCTAACGTTTGACCAAATCTTATGAATTTTTCCCTTTTGATTTATTAAGAATGTAGTTCTTATTATACCCATATATTTTTTTCCCAAAAAAGATTTTTTTCCCCAGACACCATATTTTTTAATTAATATTAATTTTTCATCAGACAGTAGATTAAATTTTAATTTATATTTTTTTATAAATTTAAGATGGCTTTTAATACTATCTTTTGACACTCCTAGCACGAGTGTATTATTTTTAGTAATTAAATTATTTAATTTACTGAAGTCTTTAGATTCAATCGTACATCCTGGAGTGTCATCTTTTGGGTAAAAATATAAAATAATATTTTTTTTTTTAACCTTTTTTAGTTCAAAAATAGAATTGTCAGTACTAGACAATTTAAAATTAGGAGCTTTTGTGTTTGGTTTTAAAATCATTTTGATAGAATTAAGTTTATTCCTTCTTCAGGGTCAATATAATTCACATTTTCATTTAAAATTAAAAAATCTTTAAATTTAAGATTTATTAAATTTTTAAAATCATCATGATAAATTATATTTTCTTCTTTTTTCTTAAGCATTCCAACTCCCATATCAGCATTTATAACAAAGAAATCTATACCCTTGGTTTTAGATAATTCTACAGCAATTTTCCAAATATCTCCTGTCCATAACGTATCCTTTAATCTAGGAACATTTTCTTCTGCCCAATTTCTTGGTGTCATGTCATGAAGAAAAATATATCCATCTTTATCTAGTGCTTTAAGAGCGTTAATAACATCTTTTCTACATTGTTCATAAATATGTAGACCATCTATAAAAATTACATCAAATTTACTTTTGTTATTTTTAAAAAAATTATCAGAAGTATCTTTTACATTTCCACCTCTATCAGGATCTACGCCAACTTTATTAATAACTGGAATAGATTTAAAACAAACATTATTATCACAACCAATTTCTAGATATTTGCAGTTAATGAATTTTTGTGTTGCTGTGGTAATAAATGATATTCTATTAAATAAAATTTTATCCCAATCAATGTGAATTATAGTGTCACAAAAATTATCATACTTTTCTTTAAGCTCTTTATGAACCCCTTGTTTAGGAATTTTTTTGTAGTATTTTTTAAGCACTTTTAAATTATTTTTTTAAAGTTTTCGTAAATAGTTTTAGCGCTACTATTAAAAATACTTAAATTTTTATCAACATCTTTTTTAAATTTTTCAAGAGAATTTTGTCCCAATGTATTTTCTAACGCTGACTTATATTCGAGAACACATGCCCATTGTGGCACAGTCTCGTTTGTTTGCTCCACATGAAACTGCAAACCAAAAGCTTTTTCTACAGAAAATGCTTGTACATCACAAACTGGAGAAGATGCTAATATTTTTGCACTTGAAGGCAAGTTACAGACTTCATAAGAGTGCCACTGTAATGTCTTCAAATTTTTATCTAATCCACTAAATATTGATTTGTCATTGTTCACAGATACATTTAAAACTCCTATTTCAGGTGTTTTCATCTTTCTAACCTCACCACCAATTGCTTCACTAAGTAACTGAGCCCCAAGGCACAAACCTAGATATGGTTTTTTTTTGTTTAAAACGAAATTATGAATATTTTCTTTTTCTATTTTTAACCACGGATATGTTTCTTCTTGCCAAGTATCCATTGGTCCACCCATTACTATCATTGCATCATACTTATCTAAGTTTGGTATTTTTTCATTTTCATCTAATTCTACAGTATCTATTTGAATACCATCATCTTTCATAAATTTAAGAAATATTCCTGGATGTTCAATATTTATGTGTTGTAGAACTAAAAATTTCATATAATCCCTCAATGGATAAATTAAAGATATTAATTGTTGAAGGCAATACAAATGAAGAGAATATTAATTTTGATGCTGCGGGTTGTGTACCACAATCGGAGAATTTTAAGTTACATGTAAGTAAACTTGAACCAAATTGTGGAATAGATATTGTTGCTCCAGGTGATGAAGAATCTATTGCCAAAACTATTTCCTCTCTAAAAAAATACAACGGTATTATTTTAACTGGAAGTACATTAAGAGTTAATGATAATACTAATGAGATTAAAAAACATATTCAATTTGCTAAAAAATGTTTTGAAAGTGAAAAAAAAATTTTTGCTGCTTGTTGGGGCCTGCAAATAACTGTTACAGCAGCTGGAGGCAAATGTAGAGTTTCCCCAAATGGAGCACACATTGGTATAGCACAAGATATTGAGTTAACTGATATGGGTAAAAAACATAGTTTGTATCCATCAAAAATACATAAGTTTACAGCTCCTGCTTTTAATCATGATGAAGTTGAAGTCCCACCAGAAAATTCAATTTTATTAGCAAGTGATAAAATTAATAAATTTATGGCATTGCAGTTTAATGTTGGAAAATCAGAGATATGGGGATTGCAGTATCATCCTGAAATACCTTACGAATATATGATTAAACTTATTAAACATAGGTCAAAAAGTTTAATTGATAAAAATATTTTTAAAGATACTAATGAGGTAGAAGATCATATAAAAGTAATTGAAAAAGCTAAAATTGAACTTAAAGATGATATAAGAACTCTTGAACTTAAAAATTGGATAAACCATATTAAAAAATGATTAAAAAAATATTTATTACATTCCTTTTGTTTTTTTGCATATCTGCAAATGCTGTTGAGAAAAAGACTAATTTTTCAATTGAAATGTTAGAAAAAGCAAAAGCTTCAGGAAAAACAATTGTTATTAATTCATATGAAATTTGGTGTGGAACCTGTAGCAAACAAATAAAAGTTTTAGATCAAGCTGAAAAAGAATTTAATGAAATTATTTTTTTAAGTTATGAACAAAGTAAAAATAAAGATATAGCTAAAAAGTTAGGAATAAAACAGTGGACTACAATTGTAGTATATAAAGGTGAAAATGAAATTTCTCGATTAATTGGACAAACTGATAAAGAAACAATTTATTCTGCGATCCAAAAAGGTATTTAATTAATTGATTACAAAAGACGACCTAATAAAATATTTTCAGGACGGTTATAAAAAAGAGAATAATTTCAAAATTGGCGTAGAACACGAAAAATTTTTATTTAATAATAAATTAAATAAAAGAATTACCTTTGAAATGGTAAGTAAAGTTTTTAAGTTTCTAGAACAATTTGGCTGGAAACCTATTAAAGAAAAAAATAATATTATCGCTTTACAAAAAGAAGGTAAAAGCATTACTCTTGAGCCAGGCAATCAAATAGAGTTGTCGGGAGCTCCACTTCATTCTATTCATCATAACTGCAAAGAATCATACGAATTTCTAGATGAACTAAAAAAAGCATGTAAAAATTTTGATTTAAAAATGATAGCTGCAAGCTTCGATCCCTTTTCTAAATTGGAGAATGTTCCTAAATCACCAAAGCAACGTTATGAAATAATGACCGAAGAAATGCCAAAGGATGGAAAGCTTAGCTTAGAAATGATGTACCAAACTAGTGGAACACAAATAAATTTAGATTATTCTTCTGAAGAAGATTTTATTAAAAAATTTAAATTAAGTTGCTTTTTAGCACCTCTTGCTACAGCAATTTTTGCAAATTCACCAATTAAAGAAAGTAAATTAAATGGATTCCAATCTTATAGATCACATGTTTGGCAAAATACTTCAAGAGGAGGTTTGCCGAAATCATTCTTAGAGGAAATGAATTTTGAAAAATATGTTGATATGGCAATAAACATGCCTTTACTATTTATATTTAAAAATGGTGAGTATTTAAAATCGGAAAGAAAAACATTCAAAGATTTTATGGAAGGTAAAATTTCTATAGTAAATAATGAACAAGCTAATATAAAAGACTTTGAAACACATTTGGCAACTATTTTTAAAGAAGTTCGTTTAAAAAAATATATTGAAGTAAGGTCTTTAGATACCTGTGAATGGGATTGTCACTGTGGTGGCCCCGCTTTTTATACAGGATTAATTTATGGAAAATTAAATGAAGCTTTAGAAATAATCAATCAATGGAAAACTTCAGACGTTTTAAATGCTTATAGAGAAGCGCCAAAAAAGGGTTTGAAAACTATTATTAACAACAAAACACTATTAGAATGGGGAAAAATTTTTTTAAACTTAGCTAAGCAAGGACTAGAAAATAGATCTATAAAAAACAGCGACGGTAAAGATGAATCAATCTTTTTAAGAAGTGTTGAAAGTGTATTAAACAATAATAAAAACAAAGCTAATATTGTAATTGAAAATTTTAAAAAGAAAAAAAGTCTAGAATTTTTATATGAGAAAATATAACAAAATAGTTGCAATACAAGGTGACGCAATTAATAAAATCAATAGCAAAACTGACACAACGCTACTACTGGCGTTGGAGGCGCAAAAAAGAAATTACAAAATTTATTATTACGAAACAAAAAATCTTAGTTTTTCAAATAATGCTGTTATAGCTTTAAGTAAAGAAATTAAATTTAATGAGGGTAAAAAAAAATTCTATTCTATAAAAAGATCAAGATTATTAGATCTATCAAAGGTCAATTTTGTTTTAATGAGGCAAGATCCACCTTTTAATATGGACTATATTACAGCTACATTTTTATTAGATAGGGTATCAAAAAAAACACAGGTAGTTAATAATCCTTTTGCAGTTAGAAATATGCCTGAAAAGCTCTATTCAATTGATTTTTTAAAGCTAATGCCACCAACCATATTTACAAAAAATATTGAAGAAATTAACAAGTTTAAAAAAAAGTATAAAAAAATAGTAATTAAACCAACACATGGTTATGGAGGTAAAAATATTCTTTTTATAAATAAAAGATTATCAAAAATAAAAATAATTGATTATTTAAAAAAACACGATCATGTGATGGTGCAAAAATTTATTCCTCAAATAAAATATGGGGATAAGAGAATTTTTATTATTGGTGGAGTTGTAAAAGGGGCAATAAGAAGAATTCCTAAAAAAGGTTCTATTCTAAGCAATATTGGGCAAGGAGGTAAAGCGGTCAAAACTAAATTAACATCTAAAGAAATTAGCGTAGCAAAAATTATCGCAAAAGAATTAAAAAAAAACAAAATTACTTTTGCTGGAATTGACTTAATATCTAATTATTTAACTGGTGATATTAACATTACATCACCTACTGGCTTAAAAAACTTTAAAGACTTAACAGGAAAGAATTTAGCTATAGATTTTTGGGATTATTTAGAAAAAAAGATAAATTAAAACAATCCTTCTATGTTGCCTTTATCATTTAGTTTAATAGAGTCTGCTGCAGGAACTCTGGGAAGTCCAGGCATAGTCATTATGGCTCCACATATTACAACTATAAATTCAGCTCCACTTGCTAATCTTATTTCTCGAATCGGTAAAACATGTCCTGAGGGAGCTCCTTTTAAATTTGGATCAGTTGAAAAACTATACTGAGTCTTGGCTATACAAATTGGAAATTTATTAAAACCATCTTCTTCCATTTTTTTTAACTGCTCTCTAATTTTAGTATCAGCAACAACTTCGCTCGCTCCATAAATTTCTTTTGCAATAGCTTCAATTTTTTTCCAGAGAGGTGTTTCCGCAGAGTATAAAAATTTAAAATCATTTTTTTTTGATTTTGCACAAAGTTCAACTACATTGTTAGCTAGATCTTTTGTTCCTTCACCACCTTTTGCCCAATGCATACATACACTTGCTTTAACACCAAGTTTAGAGCAATAATCTTCTATAATTTTTACTTCTTTATCTGTGTCAGTTATAAAATGATTTATTGCAACCGTAACTTCTAAACCAAATTTTTTTATATTTTGAATATGCCTTTCAAGATTAGGTAAACCCCTTTTTAAAGATTCTGTATTTTCTTTTTTAAGTTCATCTTTTTTTAATCCACCGTGCATTTTTAAAGCTCTAATCGTAGCAACCAACACAACACAACTTGGTTTGATGTTTGCTTTACGACATTTTATGTCTAAAAATTTTTCTGCACCAAGATCAGCCCCAAAACCTGCTTCAGTTACAACGTAATCAGATAACTTTAAACCAGCTTTTGTAGCTATAATAGAATTACAACCGTGTGCAATATTTGCAAAAGGACCACCATGAATAATAGCAGGATTATTTTCTAAAGTTTGAGTAACATTTGGTCTAATTGCGTCTTTTAATAACACAGTCATAGAACCGTGCGCATTTAAATCTTTTGCATAAACAGGTTTTTTGTCTCTAGTATATGCTACTGTGATATTTCCAATTTTTTCTTCTAAATCTTTTAAATTATTTGATAGGCAAAAAATTGCCATAACTTCTGAGGCAACTGTTATGTCAAAACCATCCTCTCTTGGAAAGCCATTTGTTATTCCACCAAGATTTACATTTATAGATCTAAGGGCACGATCATTTAAATCAACTACACGTCTCCAAACAATTCGTCTAACATCAATATTTAATTTATTACCCCAGTAAATATGATTATCAATCAAAGCTGATAAAAGATTATGTGCTGATGTAATTGCATGGAAATCTCCTGTAAAATGTAAATTAATTCGCTCCATAGGAACTACTTGAGCATAACCTCCTCCTGCGGCTCCACCTTTCATTCCAAAAGACGGTCCTAGACTGGGTTCTCTTAAACAAACAATAGATTTTTTTCCTATTTTATTTAGTCCATCGGTTAAACCAACTGATGTTGTTGTTTTACCTTCCCCGGCAGGAGTAGGGGTAATTGCAGTAACTAGGATTGAATGGCTATTTTTTTCTTTTAATTTGTTAATATACTCTAAATTTACTTTAGCTATATAACGTCCCATAGGCATAAATGCTTCTGGCTCGTCAGGAACATTAAGTTTAGAAAGCACATTTTTGATAGGCACCATTTTTGCTGCTCTAGCTATTTCAATATCTGATTTAACGTCACTCATCGGCACTCCTATACCTAAAAAAGAACATTATGTATACATTTTATATATATTTTTAATGTATTTAACGCTTTGCCTAGGTTGTATAATATATATTTTATGCAAAAATATTCCATCTTTAGCTTGATTAAGAATGCTTTCAGCAACCATCAAAATTGGGATGTTGTTTGGAAAGATCCGGTACCCAAAAAAGAGTATGAGGCAATAATTATAGGTGGTGGAGGACATGGGCTAGCAACCGCATACTATTTAGCTAAAGAACATAAAATTACTAATGTTGCTATTTTAGAAAAAGGATGGATTGGAGGAGGCAACGTTGGAAGAAATACAACAATTCTTAGATCAAATTATATGTGGGACGCTAATGGTCTTTTTTATGAATATGGCATGAAGCTTTGGGAAAATTTATCTCAAGAATTAAATTATAATGTTATGTATTCCCCGAGAGGAATTATTAATCTTGCTCATTCTGACGCTCAATTAAATACATATGCGCGTAGAGGAAATTCAATGAGGTTAAACGGTATCGATGCTGTGATGTTGGGAAGAGAAGAATTAAAAAAAATGATTCCATTTGCAGATTTTTCAGCCACAGCAAGATTTCCAATTTTTGGAGCCTTAATGCAACCACGTGGCGGAACAGCAAGACATGATGCGGTAGCATGGGGATACGCAAGACAAGCAGATTCTATGGGGGTAGATATTATACAACATTGTGAGGTGACAGGTTTTGATATTCAAAATGGAAAAATTAATGGAGTTCAAACTTCAAGAGGAAATATTAAAACAAAGAAAGTGGGATTATGTGTAGCGGGAAGCACTTCTTTATTAGCAGAAAAGTTAAATATGAAATTGCCAATTGAATCTCATGTTCTTCAAGCATGCGTTTCTGAGCCAGTAAAACCTTTTTTGAATCATGTTGTTACATTTGGTGCTGGACATTTTTATTGTAGTCAGTCTGACAAAGGTGAAATGGTAATGGGTGGAGATCTAGATGGTTATAATAGTTATGCTCAAAGGGGAAATCTTCCAACTTTACAACATGTTTTGTCCGAAGGAGTCGCAATGTTTCCAAATTTGAGTCGACTCAAAATATTAAGAACATGGGGTGGAATTATGGATATGTCTATGGATGGCTCTCCAGTTATTGACAAAAGTCACATTGAAGGACTTTATTTAAATTTTGGATGGTGTTACGGAGGATTTAAAGCCACTCCTGTTTCGGGATGGACTTTTGCTCATACTATTGCTCAAGACAAACCTCACAAACTAAATGAAAAATTTAAATTAGAGAGATTTAATACTGGAAATCTTTTAGATGAAAAAGGTGTAGGTACAAAAACTTGGATAGGATAACAAATGTTAGAAATTAAATGTCCTCACTGTGGAAAAAGATCGCAAAATGAATTTTCTTATGGAGGAGATGCGAGTATAAAAAGACCTGAATTAAATAAAGAAATTTCTGATAAAGAATGGGATGATTTTGTTTATTTAAGAAAAAATCTAAGAGGAAACCATGCAGAACTATGGCATCACATAGCTGGCTGCAGACAATGGTTTAAAGTATTAAGAAATACCGCTACGCATGAAATTTTTAGAACTGCTAAAATAGATGAGAAATTATAATCTTATGTCACAAATATTTAGACTAGACAAAGGTGGTTATATTAATAGAAATAAGAAAATTTATTTTAAATTTAATGGAAAAAGATATTTTGGATATGAAGGTGATACATTAGCATCAGCTTTACTTTCTAATGGTGTCCATTTAGTTGGTAGAAGTTTTAAATATCATAGACCAAGAGGCTTTATTGGGGCTGGTGTAGAAGAGCCAAACGCCCAAGTTCAATTATATAGCGGAGCAAAAATAGAACCAAATGCAATTGCTACAACAGTTGAATTAGTAGAAGGATTAATTGCAAAAAGTCAAAATTGTTGGCCATCAGTTTCATTTGATTTTGGTGCAATAAATAATTTTTTAAGTAAATTTTTTCCAGCTGGATTTTATTATAAAACTTTTATGTGGCCAAAAAATTTTTGGTATAAAGTGTACGAACCTATAATTAGAAAAGCAGCTGGATTAGGTGTTGCTCCACTTGAACCAGATCCAGACAGATATGAACATAAATTTGAGTATTGTGATATTTTAATTGTTGGCTCAGGACCATCTGGTTTATCAAGTGCTTTAGCAGCAGCAAAAAATGGAGCTAGAGTCATATTGGCCGAAGACAAACCAAGATTTGGTGGAAGCCTATTAACGGATGACGTAACTATTGGAAATAAAAAAGGTAAAGTTTGGGCTGATGAAACGATAGTCCAACTAAAATCAATGCCTAATGTTATTGTGAAAAAGAGATCACAAGTCTTTGGTTATTATGATCACAACATGATGGTAATGCTTGAGAGAACAAAAGATCATGTAGAAAACCCAGCTAAATTTACACCAAGACAAAAGCTTTGGTATATAAGAGCCAAAGAAGTAATAATTTCAACAGGATCAATAGAGAGACCTTTAGTTTTTGGCAATAATGATAGACCAGGAGTTATGCTAGCTTCTGCAGCCAAAGAATACATGAAAGTTTATGGAGTTCTTGTTGGAAAAAAACCAATTATTTTTACAAATAACGATAGTGGATATGACACAGCTATAGAATTTAAAAAAAATGGAATCAACCCACTTGTTTTAGATATAAGAGAAAATTCTGAAGGTTCAGTTATTCAAGAAGCTAAAAATTTAAACATTGATATTAAATTCTCTCATGGTGTTGTTAACGCAAAGGGGTATAAAAAAATTAACACCGCTGTAATAGGTAAATTAAATGAAGATAATTCTGGTTACGAAAAATTAGAAGATGTTATTTGTGATTGTATATGTGTATCAGGAAATTGGACTCCAACTCTTCATCTTTCATCACAATCAGGAAATAAATTAAAATTTGAAGAAAAAATTAATGCTTTTGTACCAAATCAACCTCGTCAAAATGAAAATACTATAGGATCTGCAAATGGATCATTTACTTTAAAAAAAAGTTTAGAAGAGGGATTTAAAAAAGGTTTTGATTTATCAAAAAAGATGACTGGAAAAGATTCAAAAAGTTCAACCCCTACATCGCATGAAAGAAGTTATGACAAACAAGATAAATTTTGGTGTATGCCTCTTCCAAAGAATAAAAATTATAAAAGATGTGTAGACTTTCAAAATGATGTCTATGTTTCTGATATAGAGCTAGCGGTGAGAGAAGGTTTTAGATCTATTGAGCACGTCAAAAGGTATACAACATTAGGAATGGCTACGGATCAAGGAAGAACAAGTAACTTAAATGGATTACAATTAGTTTCAAACATTGAAAAAAAAATAATTCCAGAGGTTGGTCACACTACTTTTAGACCGCCATATACACCTGTAACAATAGGAGCTATCGTCGGAAGAGAGGTGGGTAAACATTATCGTCCAACAAGGAAATCTCCAATGCATAATTGGCATGAAATAAATAATGCTGTATTCGTAGATGCGGGGCTTTGGTTAAGGCCACGTTACTATAAACAAGATAATGAAACTTTAGCTCAGGCTACAAAACGTGAAGCTATTAACGTGAGAAAAAACGTAGGAATTTGTGACGTTACTTCACTTGGAAAAATAGATATTAAAGGACCCGACAGTATAGAATTTCTAAATAGAGTTTACACAAATGCTTGGTCAAAACTACCAGTTGGTAAAGCACGATATGGTGTAATGTTGCGTGAGGATGGAATTGTTTTTGATGACGGAACAACAACCAGAATTTCTGACAATCATTTTCACATGACTACAACAACCGCTCAAGCAGTTAATGTTTTGTCACATTTAGAATATTATTTACAAGTAGTTTGGCCAGAATTAAATGTTAATGTTTTGTCTGTAACCGAACAGTGGGCAGGAGTTGCATTAGCCGGACCTCATTCACGAAACTTATTAAGAAAACTTTTTCCAGATATTGATGTTTCCAATGAAGGTATTCCATATATGGGATACAAAGAAGTGGATTTATTTGACGTACCTGCAAGAATTTTCAGAATTTCTTTTTCTGGTGAATTAGCTTACGAAATTAATGTTGAGTCAGGATATGGAATCTTTATGTGGGAGAAAATAATTGAACTAGGAAAAGAGATGAATATTGAACCATACGGAACTGAAGCTCTTTCAACTTTAAGAATAGAAATGGGACACGTTGCAGGATCTGAAATAGATGGAAGAGTTATTGCTTCAGATTTATCACTTGACGGAATGTTAAGTAAGAAGAAAGATTTTATTGGAAAAAGATCATTGAACAGAGCAGCGTTTTTAAACCCCCAAAGAGAAAAAATTGTTGGTGTGGTTCCTTTAGATAAAAAAACAATGATACCAGAAGGGTCTTATTTAGTTAGTGATAGCAACGCTTCTTTACCCAACCCAAAGCTTGGATATATTTCAGCTTCCTGTTGGAGTGTTGAATATAATAATCCATTTTCTTTAGCTATTTTAAAAGATGGAAAGAAAAAAATAGGTGAAAAACTTTATGCTATTTCTCCCTTAAAAAACAAAAATGTACCTGTAGAAATAGTATCTTCTCACTACGTTGATCCAAAAGGAGAAAGAGTAAGGTCATGACAGCTATTTCACCATTACAATCTATTCATAAAAAAGGTCTTTTTGGCGATCATTACAAAAAAAATGAAAGTGACCTGCTAAATATATCAGAAGTAAAAGATTTAATAATTTTTCAAATTGCTCAATACCAAAATTCAAAAACTCAATTAAAGAGCATAGATATTGATGGTTTAGAAATTTCTTCAGAAAATTCAAAAGTTTCATCGAATAAAAGTACAAGAATTATATGGACTGCTCCAAACACTTGGCTGATCATGTCAACAAAAAAGGATATTGTTAAAAGTATTAAAAAAAATTGTGATAAAGAAAATTTTGCAGTAACTGATATTTCACATTCAAGATCAGTTATACAAATCAAAGGAATTCAAGCAAAAGAAATACTAAAAAAAGGTTGTCCAATTAATTTTAGTGAATTTGAAAAAAATAATTGTGCTGGTTCAGTCTTTCATGGAATCACTGTTGTAATTGATTGTATAAACGACAACCCACAGACATTTAATTTAATTACATTAAGAAGCTTTGGTGAATCTTTTTATCACCATATAGCAGATGCATCCTTAGAATTTGGTTATATTGCCACCTGACTTAAACTTCTGCCATTTCAAGATGAAGCTTTGTGCCTGAGTACATATTTTTATTAGCTACGTTTTCATTTAGTTCAATTCCTAAACCAGGTTTAGTAGAAGGAATAACATAACCATTTTCCCATTGAACTGGGTTAATAAGAATTTCCGAATAAAAATTTCCCCAATCTTTTATACCTTCTAATATTAGAAAGTTAGGACTGCATGTGGAAATTTGTATATTGGCTGCACCAACTATAGGTCCACAATAAAGATGTGGAGCAATTTGTGAATAATTAGTTTCAGCAAGACCTGCAATTTTTTTTGCTTCAAGTATCCCTCCAACTCTTCCTAAATTCATTTGTAAAATACTTGCACCTTGTGATTGGAGAATTTTTGAAAACTCATACTTAGTAGTTAATCTTTCGCCGGTTGCTATAGGTATAGTTGTTGAACGAGCAACCTTTCCCATTTCTTCAAAATTTTCTGGTGGAACTGGTTCTTCAAACCACATTGGATCAAATTTTTCTAAACGTTTAGCTAATCTAATAGCAGAAGATGTTGTCATTTGACCATGAGTTCCAATTAAAAGATCACATTTGTTTTTTACTGACTTATAAATAATTTCTACAAAGCTTTCTGCCTTGACAAGATCTTCTAAAGAAAGTTGCCTTGGGTCTAAAGGTGTGTATTTGCCAACTGGATCAAATTTAACTGCAGTAAAACCCTTTTCAATATATTCATTTGCTCTTTCTGCAGCTAGTTCAGGATTAGTATAAACATCAGCCTTATCTGTTTTTTTTGGATATAAGTAAGTATATGAACGTAACTTTTTATGAACTTGTCCACCAAGTAATTCATAAACTGGTTTACCTAATTCTTTACCAATTATATCCCAACAAGCCATTTCGATACCACTAATTATGCCCATTAGAGAAATATCTGGTCTTTGCGTATAACCACTTGAATAAATTGTTCTCCATAATTTTTCTATTTTAAAAGGATCTTTATTTTTTACATATCTTTCAAATACATCTTCGATCATTTTTGAAACAACATTTGGGTGAAAAGGAACAGAATAGATTTCACCATAACCAATAATATCTTTATCGGTAATTAATTTTATAAAAATCCAATATCTTCCTCCAAAATGAGGGGGTGGATTTCCTACAATAAAGATTTTTATCTTTTTTAACTTCATTTTTTTTTATTTTTTTAACAAATTTCACATGAAATTCAAAAAATTACAATCATAAGTTGTTGTGAAAGTTACATATTTTTTATACTTAATATATGAATATATAAATATAAATATAAATAACAATAAGGATTAAAATGAGAAATATTAAAAAACTATTAGTTTCTGCAATAGTTGTTTTTGGTTTTATATTTTTTAATGTAAACGCAAATGCAGCTTGCGGAAAGATTTCAATTGCTAACATGAACTGGGCCTCCGCTAATTTGATGGCTGAAGTTGATAAAGTTATCTTAGAAAAAGGTTACGGATGTACAGTTGAATTAATTCCAGGCGCTACAATGCCTAGTTTTACATCTATGAATGAAAAAGGTGAACCAGATGTAGCTCCAGAATTTTGGGCAAACGCTGCACTTGAAGCTTTAACAAAAGCTACAGATGAAAAAAGAATGCACATAGTAAATAAAGGACCAATAAAAGGTTTAGGTGAAGGATGGTGGATACCACCAAGTACTTTAGAAAAGCATCCTGAACTAACAACTGCAGCTGCTGTTTTGGCTAGACCAGATCTATTTCCGCATCCAGAAGATGCGTCGAAAGGTGGTTTTCATGTATGTCCTCCAGGATGGGCTTGTGAATTAATAAACAAGCAAATGTTCGTAGGTTGGGGCATGGAAGCTAAAGGATGGAAAATAGTAGAAGTAGGTTCCCAGGCTGGGCTAGATGGCACAATAGCAAAAGCTGTTGAGCGTGGTGAGAATTGGTTTGGATATTATTGGACGCCAACAACTATTATTGGGAAATACCAAATGGTAGGTCTTGATATGGGTAA
>Ga0114996_10005227_pt1 | contig 15313 bp, 13 predicted proteins | sample ArcticOcean_MG_C_4_FD_87039 | JGI IMG/M metagenome (GOLD analysis project Ga0114996, IMG submission 87039) | Marine microbial communities from western Arctic Ocean - ArcticOcean_MG_CB4_134 | ecosystem: Environmental > Aquatic > Marine > Oceanic | place: Arctic Ocean: Canada Basin | collected...
TCTTCAAGATTGTCGGTGCTGCCATCATCAATTATTACTATCTCGAATCTATCTACAGTTTCTACACTTCTAACTGCTGAGTTTATAGTTTCTACTGTGCTTGTAATAAAATTTGCTTCATTATGGCAGGGTATAAAAAATGAAATCATAAAAAAACTTATACGCTATACAAATTTTTTTTCAATTTTTTAATAGATTATATGAATAATTTGTTTTTTTTTAATTCCTTTTAACATTAATTTACTAGCTATTGCATTATATGTTTTAATGCTCTGCTGGCATACTAAGATTAATATTTTTGAAAAGTTTTGATTTTTATTCGTTAAAAAAAATTTGCCACTAACTACGCTGATGTTCATAAATTTTATTTTTTCTAAAATTATATTGTCATCAACTAGTGATTCGACTTTAAATTTTTCTTTAATTAAAATTTGTGCAGTAGAAAAACCATGCACTGCTGCGCAATATACATAGATTTTGCTGTGCTTAAATTTTAAGTTCTTTACTTTGGCTAAAATTTTTTCTTTTATTTTTTTTTGGTAAGATAGAATGTTATTGTAACTTTTACTGTTTTTAAAAAGTAAGTGGATATTTTTAGTTTTTACTGTTTTTAAAGTATTTTTTGAATTTTTAATGTAATTAAAAAAAATTTGAGAAAGTTTACTAAGTTCTTTTTTGTTATGAAGAACAATTCGAGCTGAAAACTCTCCAAGCGCAAATTTAATACATGTGTTAACAAATTTTAATTTTTGATATGAGAGTTTCGTTTCACTAATAAATTTATAGTACTCTACTAATATTTTCAGATAGGATTCTGTTGACTTTAAATCCATAGAATAACGCAGACCGCCCTGTTTATTTGTTCTATGCCAGTAATAATTTTTTTTGTAAAATGTGCAAAACTTCATTGAGCACAGTAACCTTGCTCCGAATTCTTCGTCTTCTCCATTCTTCGCATCAACAAAATATAGTTTTTTTTTATCTATTAAGCTTTTCTTAATTATGTAGTGCCAAATGACCATTGGTCTGAACTTCAGTCTATTTATCAATAAAAAAAATTTATTTGAACTAAATGTATTTAATTTACCTTTTTTAAATAAAATGTCATTGGTTGAAGGAAAACCATCAGAATTATATTTTCCAATTATTACTTCAGTTTTAGGGTTTGTTATAATTAAGTCTTCTAAAGCTCTTAAACAACCTGGATAAAGCCAATCATCACTGTCTAAAAATAATATGTATTCTCCTTTTGCAGCAAAAATTCCATTATTTCTGCTCTTTGCGACTCCTAAATTTTTTTTATTTTGAATAATCTTAACCGAAGACTTGCTTCTAAATGAATCACAAATTTTTAAACTGTTATCAGTTGAACAATCTTCTACTAAAATAATTTCTGTTTTATTGTGTTTCTGATTAAGAACACTTTTGATACATTTTTTTAAATATTTTTCAGTATTATAAACGGGGATTATAATACTAAATAATGGCATAAAAATATTTGTAAAATATTTATTTTTTAATACCTTGGAATTGGCAGCGGTCTCTTTGTTTGTATCGCGGCTTTTATTTTTGGCGTAGTATGATCCCTGCCATTACAATACTTACACGCTTCTAAATATTTTTTATCACCCAAAAGTACTTTTGTATCTTTTTTTATTTCTTCTAAAGTACTGCTTTCACTGCTCAAATCTACAACGTCTGTTTTATTTGACGGTATAGCATTAAGGTTGTGAGCATTTGCTGAGAATGGACATCTATATAGTTTGCCATTTAATATTGTTGTTTTATCGTTTACGCAGCAGTTTTTAAACATATCGATAAGCTGTTCTTCATTTGCATTTTGATATTTAAGCGTTCCAGAGTCTGACCAAGTGGGTACGATTGAAGTATATCTGATATTATTAGCTTTTAATAAATCAATTAACTCGTCACGTCTCTTAGAAAGACTTCCGTAGTCTGTTATTTCCATCAAAATTTTATCATTTTTAAGACATTCAAAATTTTCACCTTTAGGAATGACAGTTGCGTTAGTATAAATCACTATTTGTTGAATTGTTTTATATGTTAATAATTTATTAATTACTTTACCAATTTGTTTATTAACAAATGGCTCACCACCAAGAACCCGAAATTCATAAAGTGAATCTGTGATTGTCATTAATTTTTCGATAGATTTAAAAAGTACATCTAAATCACTATTTCTTGGTTGTAAATAGTATTGCATTAAGTTTGAGCAGCTTTCACACTTCATGGAACATGCTTCGGTGATAACAACATCTACATATTTCAAGCTAAAAGAATTGGAGCTATAATTTTGAACTGCATCACATTCTACCTTGTATAAATCTATTCTCCTTCTGATTTCGTAAAAACTCATATCGGTATTAAATTTATTAAAGTCAGTATTTTTAAAAAGATTAACGCAGTTGTGAATATTTTTAATTTTAATTTCTTTTAGGTGTAAAAAAATTTGTGAAACCATCCAACCACAAATAAATACATTGGCATCTGGGTCAAGGTGTTGAAGCTCTTTTGAAGATATTATTGGAGTATCAAAAATATTTTTTTTATTTCTTATTTGTTCTGAATCGTCACAAAAGTAATCTACTTTTATGCCTACTTCATTGAGTGCTAGATAAGCAAGGTGACCAAATTTTTTTGCTCCGAAAATAACTACCGGAGCTTTACTACCCTTTAATTCTCTAATTAGATGATCAAATTCATAATTTTTCATAGAAACATTATATAATCTATTTTAATAATTTTAAAGCTTTTGAGACTATATTAGAAGTACTTAAGCCTGCTCTATCACAAAGATCTTCATAACTTCCATAACCACGAATAAAATCAAAAATTGCTAATTGTTCAGTTTTAATGTCGTTGATATCAACGATTGATCTAATACATTGATCATATAAGCCTCCGTGCGCCGAAAGTTCTTCTACTGATAAAAGTTTTTTAGTTTTTTTTAAACTTGCTTTAATTGCTGAGTGATCAAAAGGTTTTATTGTATGGTAGTAAAGTATTTCTATAGAATGGTCTTTCTTAGAAAGAATATTTTTTGCCTCAACTACATTTTTTAACTGCGTGCCTGTTACTACTATTGTTAAATCTTTTCCTTGGCTTATTTTTATTGATTTTCCAAAAACTATCTGGCTTTTTTTAAAAGTAATATTGTGTGAATTTTCTGGAATACGAAAATATTTAATATTTTTTTTTTTATAAATTTTTTTAAATAATATTCTAAATTCTTCGTTTGAACCTGGAATTATAATAGAGGCATCTTTAAAATGAGAAAATAATGATACATCGGTATAACAATGATGGGTACAGCCTAATTTTGAGTAATCAAAAGAACCGCCAACTGACACTAGATTAAGATTTTGTTTTTGATAACCAAAATCTAATTTTAATTGTTCAAAAGCTCTTTCAGTTATGAATGGTGCTATTGTATGGACTACTGGGTTAAGACCTGACTTTGATAGTCCAGCAGCCATATTGACAATACTAGGTTCGCATATACCAATATTATAATATCTACCCGGACATTTTTTTGCAAAAGGTTGCATTATTCCATGACTTATATCCGCAACAAGAACAACTAATTTTTTATCTTTTGTTCCAATCTCTAGTATTGAATCTGCAAATTGTTGTCTTATTTTTTTCATCAAGCAAGCTCTTTAAAAATTTTAATTTGTTCTTCGGTATTCGGAAGTTTGTGGTGCCACTTTCCATGTCCTTCTAGAAAAGATACTCCTTTACCTTTAATTGTTTTAGCTAAAATAAGACTAGGCGTACCATTTAAATTAAATTTAATTTTTTTAAAAGTTTTTTTTAAATCTTCGTCTGAATGACCTTTAACAACAAAAGTTTTCCATCCAAATGCTTTCCATTTATTTAATAAATCATCTTTTGGCATTAATTGAACAGCTGAACCGTTCCAATCAATAATTGCACAAACATTACCTAAATTTAAGTTAGTGGCAATATTCGCACTCTCCCAAATAGTTCCTTCATGACATTCTCCGTCACCAAGTAATACAATAATTTTATTATTTTTTTCTTGAATCTTAAGTCCTAATGCTAATCCTATTGCAGTCGGAAAGCCATGGCCTAAGGAGCCAGTACTTGCTTCAACGCCGGGTATATGGGTTGAATCGGGATGACCTCCTAAAATTCCAATTTTACTACCATACTCTAGAATATGTTTGTCTTTCAAAATTCCAAATTTGTTTAAAACAACATAAAGCGCTGGTGTCCCATGACCTTTACTAAGAATAAAATAGTCTCTTTTTTTCCATTCAACATTTTTACTTTTATATTTAAGAAAATTTTTATAAAGAAAATGAACTATATCTATTATAGAAAAAGAGCTTGGGATATGTCCTTCTCCTGCCGCTGTGATCATTTTTACGATTTTTATTCTTAAATCTTTATTCAAAGTCATTTGGGAAAAAAGAACGCCCCTGACCTCCGTCAATTAAGATTGCCGATCCAACAAAAAAACTTGCAAGATCAGAGCATAAAAATTTTACAATTTCGCTTATCTCACCAGTTTTTCCAAATCTTTGTATTGCCATTCTTTCTAATAAATATTTTTTTACTCTTTTGGGATTTTTTTTTAATTCATTGTCCCAATAGCCATTTTTAGTAAAAACTGCACCAGGCATTACAGAAGTTAAGATAACATTATGTTTTGCGACATATCTTGCTAAACTTCTAACGTAAGCATTTAAAGCTGCTTTTGAAGCACAGTATGAAGGAGATCCTTGATTTTCTAAAGCAGAAATTGATGATATATGACAAATTCTACCCCATTTTTTTTTAATCATTCCTGGAATAAACGATCTATTTATTTCTATAGCAACCTCAACATTTAAAGACATAACTTGTTTCCATTCATCTAAAGGTCCAAGAGGATCTGTGTAGCCAAGATTTCCTCCAAGATTATTAACAATTATATCAGGTTCTATTTTTTTTTTTTTAACCTCTTTTATAAAATCACAAAGTTGTGATTCTGAAGATAAATCAACATCAAATAAAAAATGTTTCCTTTTGTTTGGTAGAGATGAGATCAACTTTAATAAATTTTTTTTATTCCTAGAGCATGCTACGATTCTTGCACCTTCTTTAGCTAAACTTTTGCAAATTTCTTCACCAATCCCTCTGCTCGCCCCGGTAACTAATACTAACTTGTTTGATATTTTATAGTTCATTTATTTAGAGTAAAATTTATTTATTGAATTTACCATGTGTTTTATGTGTTTTTCACTTATAAATTCATGTACCGGCAAAGATAATGATGTACTGGCTAATTTTTCAGCGATTGGAAAATCACCTCTTTTATATTTAAGATATTTTGCAGCCTTTTGAAGATGAATTGGTATTGGATAGTGAACTTTAGCATCAATATTATTTTTAATTAAATATTTTTGTAGTTGGTCTCTTTTTTTTATATTTATATGATAAAGGTGAAATACTTCTTTTAAGTATTTTAATCTTTTGACTGTAGTTATATTTTTATTTTTTGATAACAGCTTATCAAGCATATTTGCATTTTTTATTCTTTTATTGGTAATATTGTCGAGTTTGTTTTTCATTTTATAATTTGCAACTGCCGCTTGGATTGTATCCAACCTAGAGTTATAACCAAAAATTTCTACGTTATTTCTGTCTTTGAGACCATGATTTCTAATAAGATATAATTTTTTTGCTAATGGTTTTTTGTTTGTTACAATAAACCCTCCGTCACCCCAAACATTTAAGTTTTTAAGCGGATGCATACTATAAGTACAAGCGTCACCATAATTAACTAGATGTTTTTTTTTAAATTTAGCTCCAATAACATGAGCGCTATCTTGAATAACGTGTAGTTTATATTTTTTTGCTATTGAATATATTTTGTCTACTTCACACGGTCGGCCTGCCCAGTGAACTGGCATTATTGCTTTTGTCTTTTTTGTTATAGCTGCTTTTATTTTATTTTCATCCATGTTGTAGTCCTCTTTAACGTCTACAAAAACAGGTTTAGCCCCTGCTGTGACAATAGATCCAACTGTAGCAACAAAAGTATACGGAACAGTTATAACTTCATCGCCCGAACCAATGTTTAAAGCTTTTAGTGTTAAAAGTAATGCGTCAGTTCCATTTCCAACGCTGATAGCATACTTTGCTCCTGTCCTTTTGGAAAAATTTTTTTCGCATTTATCAACTTCTGACCCTAGAGTATAATCGCCTTTTTTTACTACTTTTTCTACCTCTTTAAAAATTTTGGTGTAGTCAGCAAACTGTTCCACTAAATAACTGTGGTTAATTTTTAGCTTCTCATTTTTTTTGTATTCTTGAGGTAAAAAGTTTTTCATTATTTTTTTAAATTAATATCTGTATATACTAGATTTTTTTTTAAAATGTTTTTAAAATATGCATTGTGATAAATTATAATTTTTATTAAACTTTTTTTTAAATCATAAAATGGTTTCCATTTTAGCTCTTTTCTTGTTTTTTCTGAATTAAGTTTATATTCTAAATCCTGGCCAATTCTACCTTTGGTTTTTTTAATCAGTTTTTTTATATTATATGCTTTTAAGTCGCATATAGCCTTCACAATATCTACAACGCTATAAAAATTATTTCCAGAAAAATGGTATGTTTTTCCGATCCTACCCTTCTTAAGTATTTTGCCTATTCCATTACAAAAATCATATGAAAAAATAAAATTTCTTTTTGATTTTCCGCTTCCTTGAATTGGAAATTTACTCTTATTGTCAATGCATGCAATTATTTTAGGTACTAATCTATAAAGTGGTTGACCTGGTCCATAAAAATTAGAAAATCTAGATATAATTAAAGGCAACTTGTGCTGGTTAAAATAATTTTTAAGTAAAATTTCTGCGCTTAGTTTTGATGTTGCATATGGCGTACTAGGATTAAAAATACTATGGTCTTCATTTATAAATTTTTTAGTGGATCCAAAAATTTCTGGTGTGGATACATAGATATATTTTTTTAAAAAATTATTTTTGGCTAAATATTGAATAATCTTTATTTTAGACAAGACATTAGTTTGAAAATAAACTTCTGGGTTTTTCCAGCTTTCATTAACCATACAAATTGAAGCAAAATCTAAAACAAAATCAGGTTTTATTCTAATTACTAAATTTAAAAGTTTTTTGGAATCTTTTGAAAAATCAATTTTATATTCTTTAAATAATTTTAAATTTTTACTTAATTTATATGGTAAATAAGAATTATTTTTTTTTCTCCTAAAAGTTCCGTATACCTTGTAGTCATTTTTATCTAACAAATATTTTACCATTGATGCACCGGAAAAACTTGAGCATCCTAAAACTAAAATTTTTTTTTTCATTGAAATTAAAAAGGACCTTTAAAGTTTAAATTTGGTACATCGTGAGCAATATCACTGCTAAATTTTAAATTTATTTTTTTGTTAGTTAACAACTTGATCTTATCTAAAATATCTTTTTTGCTCACATAAAAATCTTTTGTGTAAAAAGTACTTGTTGGCGATGGAACATCGGGCAAAGTTAGTAGAATAGGTGGTTTCAATAGTTTAATTTTTTTATCTAAATAAATCTGAGATATTATTTCTGATCCTATGGAACAAATAGGATGCGATATAGTATCAAGAACTAAAAGTTTTTTTGTTTTTTTTAGTGATTTTTTAATTAGTTTTAAATCTAGAGGTTTAACTGTTCGTAGATCTACATGGTCAAATGAAATATTATTTTTGTTAAGCTCCTTTTTAATAGATAGCATTTCCAGTGTTGATAGAGAGTAAGTGACAACTGTAAAATCTTTACCTTTGCTTAGTATTTTTGAAGTACCAATTTGATTTTTAATATTCTTTTTAATAATTTTTTTTTCCTCTAATCCATGTAACCACCTATGTTCTATAAAAATTACTGGATTTGGATCCCGTATTGAAGCTTTCATAAGATTATAAGCATCGGATGGCAATGTGGGCATAACTACTTTTAAACCAGGTATATGAGCAAACCAACTTTGTAAACTTTGGGAATGTGTTGGTCCCTGACCCCAGCCTTTCCCAACGACTAATCTTATTGTTATTGGCACATTTTTTTGGCCACCAAACATGTAATGCCATTTTGCTGCACTGTTAACTAATTGATCCATTGCTAATAAAAAAAAATCTAATCTTTGGTGCATCATCACACAAGGATTTTTATAAAGTGACATACCTATGCCTATTCCAGTCATTGCGTTTTCAGATGTAGGGATTTCAAATACCCTGTCTTTTCCAAATTTTTCTTTTAATCCGCTTGTAGTTCCAAAAAACTTTAAACTATCATTCACGCCAAGGCCAAAACATACGAGTCTTTTGTTTCTTTTCATCTCTTCAGTTAATGCGAGATTAATTGCCTGTGCGTATGTAATATTCATTTTTTATAAACTAAATGTTTAATTTTATTAAATTTAGGTTTCTTAAATTTTCCAATAGAAGCAAAATCGGTATTAATATTTTTAATAATATTCTTTTCTAAAGAATCTACTTTTTCTTTTTTAATTACATTATTTTTAATAAGATAATTTTTACTAAAAATTAAAGGATCTTTCTTTTTCCAGCTTTCTAATTCTCTATGTGTTCTGTAGCCAAGTTCAGTGTCATCATTAGGGCCACAATGTTCTAAGTATCTATATGTTTCAATTTCAATAAAGTGTGGATGAGGTGTATTTCTAATTTTATTAAATATTTTTTTAAAATTTGAAAAAAGTTTATATGGATTGTTTTGACTAAACTTATAAGATTTTGCGCCAATTGCTTCAGCTACTTTGTATAGTTTTCTATTTTTTGGCTGCCTATCATGTAAATGTGTGTAAACAGAATAAAAATTATTTTCACATATAAAAACTACTGGAAGTTCTTTTACTACACAAAAATTTAACGATTCATAAAAAACACCTTCTTCTAAAGAAGCATCGCCAACATAAATACATACTAAATTTTTTTGTTTATTGATCTTTAATGAATAGGCTAATCCCACGCCTATTGGTATAGAATTTGAAACTATTGCAGTACTTGCATAAAAATTATTTTTTAAATCAGTTAAATGCATAGATCCTCCAACTCCCTTGCTGCACCCTTCTTCATATCCATGAAGTTCTGCAAATAATTTTTTAGGACTCCCTCCTTTTGCTAAATAATGTGCGTGAGATCGATGATAACTGATTGAAATATCTTTTTTTTTTAAAGCTAAACCACTTGTTGCCGCTACAGCTTCTTGACCAATAGATAAGTGAGTTGGACACCTCATTAAGTCATCTTTATAATTTATTGAAATCTTTTCTTCTACAGAACGTATTTTTTTTTGTAACTCATAAATTTTCTTATAAATTTCTTTATTCATTATGGTTTAAACCAATAGAAATCACCAGTATATCTAGCTTCTAGAAATAGTTCTTTCCATTCATCAGTATAAAGTATTGTTTTAGCTGTTAAGTTCCATGAATTCATCAGTTCTCGTTCTTTTTCATTTGAATACGCATCCACGGTTATAAATTTATATTTTTTAGAGACTCTTTCGATTTCTTGGAGAGATTCTTTACATTCTTTTAGGTCTAAATTGTGAACAGTTGTAATAGAAATAACTAAATCAAAAGTATTATCTGCATAATTTAATTTTTTTGCATCTCCAACTTTTAAGTATTTCTTCATTTCAGGTTTTGCATTTTTTATAGCATAATCAGAAATGTCTATACCTTCTACTTCAAATTTAGAATTGGCATTTTTAAAATCGTATAGCATAAAGCCTTTGCCACAGCCTATGTCTAAAATTTTATCTCCATCTTTTAAGTTATAAAAATTAATAAAGTCAGGAATTACATTAACCCAAAATTTTTCATTATAATAATAACCGCCATATCCATTACTGCGGTCTCCATCAAAAAAATCTTTACCAAATTTTCTCGCTAGTTCTTGTTGTTCGGTAGTTTTAGTTGCTCCTCTTTTTAAAATATCTCTTTTTGGCTTAGGATACTTAGATAATAAATCTATTTCTCTTCCAATTTTACCTAACATTTAATTTCTTCATTTTCATTAAATTATAATTATTTATTCCAAACTGATTGAGTTTTTTCTGATTAAAATGCAAAATTAATTCATCAATAGAGTCGTCTATTTTGAATTTAGGTTTGAAACCAGTTTTTATTAATCTTGATGAATCTTGTCTATAAGACCTTATGTCTATTTTTTTCTTTAATACCAATTTAGCGCTTATTTTTTTTTGAATTCTTTTTGCTACTTGAATAATACTTAAGTTTTCAAATCCCATATTATAAATATTGTGTTTAAATTTTTTTCTAGTAAACAAAAAATGATCAACAACTCTTATAATATCTTTTAAATTTACGGTTGGTCGTATTTGGCTGCCGCCATCTACAAATATCTTTTTTTTATAAAATGCGTCAAATGTTAATTTATTAACCGTAAGATCAAGTCTTAGCCTTTCGGAGAAACCAGATACGGTTGCAGGTCTTAAACATGTTACTTCAATTTGATTTTTATAGCTTAAAAATACTCTTTCAGCGATCATTTTAGTCTTATTATAAACGGATATAGGATTTAGTTTTAAATCTTCTGTTACTTTTTTTTCTTTTTTTACTCCATAAACACTTCCCGAACTAAAAAAAATTATTTTTTTAACTTTGTTTTTTATTGCATGTTCTGCAATTATTTTAGACGCTAAAACATTTACATCCCAAGATAAAGTTGGATTTAATGCAACAGTTGGATCATTCGCAATGTTGGCTAAGTGAATAATAGCATAAATATTTTTAATATTTATTTTACGAAAATTCCTTATGTCCTCTTTGATTATTTTTAAATTTTTATGTTTTTTATGGTTGTTGCCAAACCATAAATTATCTACGACAGTAACTTTGTGTTTATTTAATAAAAGGTGTTTAGTTATTCTTGTTCCTATATATCCAGATCCGCCAGTTACTACAAAGTTCATAATTTTGCTTATTTTATTTTAAAACATGGTTTAAGTATTTTTTAAGAGTGTTTAAATTAAAAATACTGTCTTTACCAATTTGGTCTATTGAAAAATTTGCGGCTATAGATGCTAGAAACAAACATATTTTAGGCTCTATTTTTGATGATAAAGCCAGTGAAAATAGGGTAAAAAAAGTGTCTCCCGCCCCTATAGTGTCTTGATTATTCTGGTTAAAAGCTGGACAAGATAAAACTTCATTAGAGTCCGACTTAATTAATATTGCTCCTACTTTTCCTCTTGTAATAACAAGATTTTTTGAAAAAATTTTTTTTCTTAATTTCTTAGCTAGATTAACCACATTAGAATTTTTATCTCTAAGTTCATACCTTAGTTCACCTTCGTTCATTACTAAAGTATTAATATTTTTATATTTAAAAGCTGTGTGATAACCCCTATTAAATGAATTTATTTGTGTGTTCAAAAATACTTTTTTTTTATTATTTAAGATAAGTTTTCTAATTTTTTCAGTCATTATTCCGTGTCCGTAATCAGCAACAATAATGATATCGCTATTTTTTACATCTTTTTTAAGTTTATTATAAAAAATTTTTTCTTCAAATTTAGAAATGGGCTCATCATTTAAATCGTAAACTCCAAATATTTTAGTTTTTCTGTATTCGTCAACGTATCTCAGTTTATTTATTGTTGGCGAGTTGGATTTTAAAATAAAACTATGATTAATCTTTTTATTCAAATGCCTTAATATAAATTTTTTTTGAGTATTTTCTTTTCCTAAAAAACTAATAATTTTTATTTTTTTAACAAATGATGAACATAAATTAGCAATATATGCAGAACCTCCTAAAAAATTAATTTCTTTTTTTGTCCTTAACACTAACATGTTTTCTTTGCCAGATTTACCAACTGCTTCTGTTGTTATGTATTTGTCTATTATTGTTTCTCCAATGACTAATACTTTTTTATCTGTAATCTTGTAGAGTGCCTCATTAATTATTTTTAAATCATATTTTTTTCTAAAATCTTCTAAAAAAATTTTAGCATCTAAATTAAGATCTTGAAATGAGTTATCATTTATAAACTTACTTGAACTAAAGCTAGGTTGCTTAATAGTTTTAAATATACCTTTAACCAACTTGACTACGGTTAACTCTTTTTTCAAATTTTTATCAAACTTTATCTGATTTGTTGAATATTCCTCTCCCTTACAATAAAAATTAGGTTTTAAATTTAGAATTATATTTTCTGCAGTGTTAAAAGAACTTACACAAACATAATCTATACAATTAATTTCTTGTAAAAACTTAGTCCTATTAGCTATTGAAAAAGCTGGTCTTCCTGGTCCTTTATTGACAAATTTGTCATCCGTAACTGAGACTACTAAGATTTCTCCAAAACTTTTTGCTTCTTTAAAGTAATTGATGTGGCCAACATGCAATAAATCAAATACTCCGTGACATAGTATAATTTTTTTTTTTTTATATTCCTGTCTAATCTTTTTTAAATTTTCTAGTTCTAAATATTTATTTTCTGTTGACATAGATATCTATTGATATGTAATACTATTTTTTTAATTTATTATTTCTATACTTCTATAAAAATAGTTCACAGGACTTCTACTCAACATTGCTCCAAGATTATTTATTGATTGGCCACCAAATGTTTCGATATAATTTAAAATAATTTTTTTTTGCTCAACAGTATGAGAAAAATTAATTTTAAAAGCCTGAGGTTTAAAGTATGAAAAAGGAGAGTCATTTTTGGTAAAATCATAATTAAATTTTTCAGTTTTTGTCTCGTCTAGCGAAAGTAAATTATTTTTTCTTAAAAGACTGAACTTAGTAAGTTCATTTAAAAAAGATTCTTTTTCAGAGTTTAGAAGAGATTTTTTATTCAAAAGTTCTTTAGATACTTTTAATACAATAGTATGTAAGTCTTCCATTTTATTGAAAAATGCCATTGCTCTATAAGTTAGTTGTTCGTTTGGTCTTAAATTTTTTTCTTTAAAAAGTTTTATGTTACCTGGGGCTTTTATATAGTTTTCTAATTCCTCCTTACTCTTCCACAAAGAGATTTCATTTTCTTTAATAAATTCTTCATAAAGAGTTTTGAGATTGCTATGAGAAACTTCTTCGTTCACTCTTTTGATTAAAGATGAGGCTTTTATATTATGTTGTTTTAAAAAACTAATATACTCTGTAAAAACTCCATTGTTATAAAAAATTTCAACAGTTAGGTTTAAAAACCTTCCTTTAAGATAATCTTCATGTGGCATTGTATTGTTGGCTACACATAGTTCATCAATCTCAGCGCAAGCAAATCTTTCACCATATAGTTCGTAGTTTTGAAAGCAATTAGGCTGCAATCGAAATCTTACCTCTGGTTCAAATTTAGCTCTATAAGCTTTAGTATACATCTCAGAATCTGGTAGCATAAGTAATTGATGTGATCTAACTACGTTGGCACCTTTATCAATCATATCAAACATTGATTTAAAGTGTTTTTCTTTTGTGTCTCCTGGCAAACAAAGTATCATTTCGGCAAAGCTATTCCCTATAGTAGAGTCAGCGTGTTCTATAATTTCTATAGCAGTTTCTTCAGGAACATTTTTTCTCTTAACATTTGCTAGAACCTCAGGGTCAGTTGATTGTGTAGCTACACTAGCAACTAATCCACCTTCTAGGATCTTAATTACTTCCATAACTTTTTTACTTTTTCCCAATGCTGTCTCTAGATATTTAGGCCAACCTGTTTTTTGTCTAATTTTATTAATATGTTTTGCAACTTCCATATCTTGTTTGTACATTCCAAAGTTAGAGTCTAATATATACAGATTGGGATTTTTAACTCTCTCAGCTACATAATCTATTTCGCTAATTATTCTTTCAAGTGAATGTTTACATATTTTTGTAAAATAATCTTTTCCTTCCTGACAGAAGGAACATTTAAAAGGGCAACCTCTTGAAGTTTGGATACCAGGTATTAAATGTTTGTCAAAAAATTTATCCAACATCCCCGTTAAATAAGGCGAGGGTGTATCGTCAAGTTCTAATATTCTTTCTAAATTTTCTCCAATAATTAATTCATTATCAAAAATATAGTGGCAATTACCAAGTTTTATTTTTTCTTTTTTTAAGCTTTCAGTGTTAAAATTAAATTTTTTTAAATTTTCATATAAATTAGAACATCCTATTTCTCCTTCTCCTTTAATGTAAAAATCAATTCCAGGGTACGCTAGAAGAAACTTTTTTTGCTCGTCAAGTTCTGTTGGATAATTTGGACCACCAAAAATTGAGATGGTTTCAGGATGCTTTTTTTTTATTTTTTTAGCAAACTCATGAGAAATATCCAATGTCCATGAATAATTGGTAAAACATATAAATTTAGGAGCATTTTTTTCTAAATAGTTAGTGAAATCATCTGGATATTTAAAAAGTTGAACATCAATTTCATTTTCAAATTTTTTTTTTAAATATGAAGCAACTATTGCTCCAGGATAAGGAAATGCATTACTTGACATCCCTTTTCCAATATAAGCTAAATCACAAAATGCTATTAAATTTTTCATTGTCAATTGTTTATATAACTATTCTTAGCTTTCTTGAATAGTAAAATTGATTAGAACACATAATCATTGCTAATAAAATGATTGTAAGCCGACTATTATCTCTGATTTTATTGATGTTTACAATATTTTATAAAGGAACAAATTTTGTGAATTATTGCAGTCTTCACAAATTAATTTGAGATCGTTAACTAAAATTGGAAATGAAGAAATTACATAATCAGCTCCAATTTTTTTAGCTTCTTTAAAGTCTATTTTTATATTATTTTTATTATTGAAAAAAGAATACACTCTATTTCCCCATTTATCGTAATAATTTAATAAAGTTTTATTAATATCTAATTCTTTTTCAATAATTTTACGAAATTTTATTTTATAGCTTTTGGGATAAATTGTATAATAACCGTCTATAACTTTAATATCATTCATTACAGCTATCATTGGGTCAACTCCAACAGAAAGTACTCTTGAGTTTCCTAAATATTTTTTTATGTATTTGTAATCCTCAAATTTGTAATAATTATTAAAAGTTTTATTAGATTTTAAATTTATAAAATTAATATCCTTAAAATTAATATTTTTATTTAAAAGTTCAATTAATGAAAAAATTTCAAAAGAAGAATAAATTTTTATTTCTTCAAATTTTTTTCCTAAAGTATTTTTGGCATTTACTGTAAAAAATTCTTGAATTGGATCGTGTGTGCTTAAAATTAACGTTGAAAAAATTGAAAATATATAAAAAAAAATTTTAAAA
>Ga0114996_10005230_pt1 | contig 15309 bp, 14 predicted proteins | sample ArcticOcean_MG_C_4_FD_87039 | JGI IMG/M metagenome (GOLD analysis project Ga0114996, IMG submission 87039) | Marine microbial communities from western Arctic Ocean - ArcticOcean_MG_CB4_134 | ecosystem: Environmental > Aquatic > Marine > Oceanic | place: Arctic Ocean: Canada Basin | collected...
CACACCGCCTCGTGCTGCCCCCCATGCGAGTGTCGCCGTGCGAACTCGCCCGAAATCACACCGAGCGCCAGTGGACACTTGCGCTACGTTTACCGGCCCGCACAGTGTCGTCACGGCGGAACAGCAAAGCGATTCGTAAGCCTCTGATCGACCGTCTCGCAAAGCGACTGACTTGGCCGGCTGCTTCTGGTGAGTGCCGCTGGGAGGCGGCCAACTCGGTTGCGAGCCAACAGTTCATGCCTATAATTCATCTGGCCCGTTGGCCTGTTGCTATTCCCCATAGAAACGCACCGGCACGCTTCGCCTTCGCGATGGCCGCCGATTGTGTTGCCGTGTTGGCCGGACGCCAGCAATCAGTAGAACGATATCACGATGCAAACTTGGATTCAAAACGTAGTGACCGCCGTCACCACGGTGCTCAGCGGGATGTGGGTCACGCTCCGATATTGGATTCGGACCTACGATCCCGATCGGCGGACCTTCACCGAAAAATTCGAGTATCCCGAGTTGCCGGTGCCGGTGACGTCGCGCTATCGTGGTTTTCACCGTTACGATCTGACCACATGCATTGCGTGTGACGCCTGCGCCAAAGCGTGCCCGGTCGACTGCATCTACATTGGCAAGGAGCGGGTCGAAGGTGCCAAGGGCTTTAGTATCACCGGTTTTACGATCGACTACAGCAAGTGCATGTTTTGTGCATTGTGCGTCGAACCGTGTCCTGTGGATTGTATTTTCATGGGGGCGACCCACGACCTGAGTTGTTACAGCCGAGACGGCTGTCTCGTTGATTTTTCGCGGTTACCGGTCGACGTCTCCTGGGGACGCGCGACACTGAATCCGACCGCCGTGGCGCAGTCCAAGGTAATCGCTGAGCCGGTCCACGGTGGCCCGAACCAGTAGTCGCTGAAGCGGCGAATTGAGATCTCATGGCGGACTACGAAAAACTATTCACGGTCGAAGAGGCGAACGCCACGTTGCCGTTGGTGCGCGCAATTGCGTCCGACATGGCGAACTTGGCTCGCGATGTCGTCGAGCGCCGCGAGCGACTGGCCTTGCTCACCGAGGGCCGTGATCGCCAGGAAGATAGCCCTTATCGCGAGGAATTGGTGCAGGTCGAGCAGGAACTCGAAAAGGATGCCCAGCGGTTGCAGGGCTATGTCAACGAACTGACTCAACTGGGCGTCGAGCCCAAGAACGCGATCGAGGGTTTGCTCGATTTTCCTTCGGTAATGGATGGCCGTGTCGTGTATCTTTGCTGGAAACTCGATGAGCCCGAGGTACTGCACTGGCACGAAATCGACGCCGGATTCGACGGCCGTCAGCCTCTGACCGCCGGAAGTGTCTCGGGCGAGGAACCTGGAGGGTCGGAAGATTCTGACCCAATCGATCTGTAATCGCGTCGATCCGAGTAGTTTCTCGCAGCCTATCGAGAAGTTAGGGGTTGCTGCCGCCAGGTGGGCGCTCTCGATGGGTCGTGCCGTTTATAGCGGCCACGCGGGCGCAAAAGCGAGCCACGCCAGTGTTTTCTTCTTTGTGGCACCTCGGTCGCAACCCCCGTGGCGTTCATAGCTTACAATTGCAGGAGACGAACCCCTGGGGCGATGCGCAGAGGGACCGGAATCTCGTGATCGAGATCAAGCACAAAACAACGGGTGAAGTGCTGCACACAGTCGAGTCGAGTCGTCTGGAACGTGTCGACTTGAGCGGGCTGAACCTGCGCGAAGCCGATCTGTCGGGAACCGTCTTGGACAAGGCCAACCTTCGGGGTGCCGATCTCGACGGCGCCAAGTTCGGTTACAGCAGCCTTTCACAGGTCGATCTTCGACAGGCAAATCTTGCGAACGCGGATTTTAGTTTTGCCTGTCTAATCGGCGCCGATCTGTCCGGAGCCGATCTCACGAAAGCTAATCTGCGAACCGCGAATTTTTATCAGGCGAATCTCACAGGGGCGATTCTCTCGGGTGCCACGCTCATCAAGGCCGACTTTGCTGAGGCCGACCTGACCGGGGTTAACCTGAACGGGGTCCAATTCGACGACAGGACCCGCTGGCCCGAAGGCTTTGATCCCACATTGGCCGGTGCCTACGGGGGGTGAAGTGTCGGTGGCTTTTCGTGTGGGATGCATCTCTAGTCCCATGGCATACCGTGATTACGGCCGATTTGCCGCAAATGCCTAAGCCCGAACGACTAATGTCTAAATCGACCAGGGCGGACTGTTAGTACGATCGGTTCGCTAGGCGGGCCCCACCGCTGCCAATTGAAATCCCGTGTTTAATTCGGCATTCGGCATTACTCATTCGTCATTGGCCCAGTGCCGTCACCGTGCCTTGCAAAGCAGCCGCTTTCACTTAAAATGCTCCTTTTGTCCATTCTCGGGCGGGGCCATTCCCAGCTCGCATATGAAGGATTAGAAGGATCCGATGGCCTCTCCGCTTGCAATCGCCGCATACCTAGCGCTTTTTTCGCTGGTCGGCTTTGTGTTTCTGCTGGTGAACCTCGTCGTTGGGTGGTTTCTGCGGCCAAGCAATCCCAACGAGGAAAAGCTTGAGATCTACGAATGCGGCGAGCCGGCGATCGGTTCGAGCAGTGTTCAGTTCGATCTTCGCTTCTACGTTGTGGCATTGCTGTTTTTGATTTTTGACGTCGAGATCGCGTTCTTTTTCCCCTGGGCGACGGTCTTCGGCAAAGCGAACCACCTGGCCAACCCCGACTTGCACAATCAGGCGGTTGTTAGTTCGGTCGAAGGCAACAAGGCGATCGCCGGTTTGTATCGTGAGTTGGGAGTCGATGCGTCGGACCCGATCATCACGGCGAGCGCGGCCGAGATTCAAGCAAGTTCCCAACAGTTGGCGCTGGCATCGCTGGCTGACATCGGAGTGTTCTTCGCGGTGCTGCTGGTCGGTTTCGCCTATGTCTGGCGACGTGGCGATCTGGACTGGGTCCGCTCAGTGACTGCGCAGCGCGACAAGACCATGCCCGTGCGAGGTCCGCCGACCGCTTCCGAGCAGGAGACGGCGTAACATGCTGTTTTCGCGCAAGAATTCAGCAGCGATCAGCCGAGCGAAACCGTCTCGTCAGGAACATCCGCTTCCGATGCGACCATGCCGATTTAATCACCTTCAACCAAAATCTCCGGCCCTACCGAACAAGACAAAATCATGAGCGGCCAAACATTCATCGATACCTTGAAGCAGAAGTTCGGCGAGAAGATCGTCGGCGATCATCTCGAAGTGATCGATCCCTGGATCGAGGTGACGCCCGAGGCGTTGGTCGAGGTGTGCCAGTATCTCAAGACGGATCCTGGTTTGCAGTTCAACCAACTGCAATGTATCAGCGGCGTCGACTATCTTGAGACCGATCCGAAGAAAGCCAAGAAGATTGATTGGCAGCCGCACACCGAGGTGGTTTATCACCTCTGGAGCATCCCCAACAAGACGAGTTTGGTGGTGAAGGTCATCCTGCCTCGCTGGAAAAACGACGAAGAGGGACAGCTGCCGGAGGTGCCAAGTGTCGCCGACGTTTGGCGAACTGCCGACTGGCATGAGCGCGAGGTGTTTGACCTCTCCGGCGTGCACTTCACTGGGCATCCGGACCTGCGGCGGATTCTGTGTCCCGAAGATTGGGTCGGCTATCCGCTACGTAAAGATTATGAAATGCCGCTGGAGTATCACGGAATTCGCGGTCGCTAAGAGCGGGCATTCCCGGCGGTTCCAGGCATTCACACAGCACGATTTGAGCGAGAGTAAGTTTCATGGCCACGGTCGACGATCCCCGCATTATCGAGTTCGACGTCCGCACGGACGAAATGCTGATCAACATGGGTCCGCAGCATCCCAGCACCCACGGCGTGTTGCGGCTGGTGTTACAGACCGATGGCGAGATTGTCTCGCGCACCACACCACATCTCGGCTACTTGCATCGGTGTGCAGAGAAGATTGGCGAAAATCTCACGCCACGTCAGTGGATTCCCTACACCGACCGCATGGATTATTTGGCCGGGATGAACATGAATCTCGGCTGGTCGATAACCGTCGAGAAGCTGCTCAATCACGAACTTTCCGAGAAGGCGAAGCACCTTCGGGTGATCATCGCCGAGTTGGGTCGCGTTGCCAGTCATCTGGTCGGCATGGGCGCTTATGGACTCGACCTGGGGACGTTCAGTCCGTTTCTCTACGCATTTCGCGAGCGAGAAAAAATCCTTGACCTGTTCGAGGAGGTCTGCGGGGCACGGCTGACCTATAGCTATATCACGCCGGGTGGCGCGACGGCCGATCTGCCTGCGGGTTGGTTGCAAAAGTGCGAGGGGTTCCTTGAACAACTTCTACCGGTCATTACTGAATACCACACGTTGCTGACGACCAATGCGATCTTCGTTGGGCGAACGGCCGGCATCGGCGTGATGTCGCCGGAGATGGTCATCGATTATGGCTGCACCGGTCCCGTGCTTCGTGGCAGCGGAGTCAGTCACGACCTGCGCCGTGATGGCGAAGAACGGGTCACCGACATGTACGATGGTTACGCATTCGAGGTGATCTGCGAGCAAGAGGGCCACTATCCGAATGATCACGACTATCCGGCCGTTCCGTCGAAGGCCGTGTTGGGCGACTGTTGGCACCGGTTTTATGTGCGAATGCTCGAGGTGATACAGTCGATCGATCTCTGTCGTCAGGCAATGGATCGCTACAGCACCGCCTCGGGAGACTACGGCATCCCGGTCAAGTTAACGCAGAAACTACCCAAAGGCGAAGTCTATCTTGAGTCCGAATGTCCGCGTGGTCAGATGGGGTTCTATCTGGTGAGCGACGGCACCTCGATTCCGTGGCGAGCGCGTGCCCGCAGCAGTTGTTTTTGCAACCTGTCGGTAACCGAAGCGCTTTGTGTCGATGTACCGCTGGCCGATGTTCCGGCGATCATCGGGTCGTTGGACGTTGTGATGGGAGAAATTGACCGCTAACGCGGCGGATAACCGAAAAATCGGGCGGACCGGCCCCTTGTGAGGGCCGTCCCCTTGTGACATATTTCACGATTCTTTGCACGGTTTTCGGACGGCCCTTGGGCGCTGTTCGGCCACCGTTTTGCAGAGCGAAAGATACATCGAATCACGTCAGCCGTTCGTTCGCAGAGGATCTGCGTCGCGGCCGACGATAAAGGACATACCGAGCGGTGTCAGAGTTTATCGCCAGCAAGCTTCAAGAGTGGGAATTTTGGTTCCTCCTCCCCCTATCGTCCGCCTGGGCTCAGGCGGTCGGCTGGCTTCTTGCCGCGCTGGTCCATATCACGCTGCTGATCAATGTCGTTGCCGGCGGTGCGCTGCTGTTCATTTGGCTCGAACGCAAAGTGTCGGGCCGAATTCAAGATCGCCTTGGCCCAACGCGCGTTGGCGGTCGGTTTGGCTGGCTCCAGACGCTCGCCGACGGTATCAAGCTGATCCAGAAGGAAGATCTGGTTCCCGAGGGTGCGGACCGGTTTCTGTTTCGCATCGCTCCCTATGTCAGCTTCTGCCCCGCGTTTGCGATCTATTTCGCCCTGCCGTTTTCTGCCGGGCCAGGACATTCCTGGGTTGGTCAGCAGTTGAACGTCGCGGTGTTCTTTATTCTGGCCGTGCTGGGCGTCGAGGTGTTCGGCGTGATTCTTGCTGGCTACGGTTCGGCGTCCAAGTGGTCGCTCTTCGGAGCGATGCGCGAGGCGGCTCAGGTGGTCAGCTATGAAGTGCCGCTTGGCCTCTGCGTGATTGTGCCGGTAATGATTGCCGGCACCATGGACCTCGTGGCGATCGGCAACATGCAGGCGGGCTGGTTTACGAACTGGTTAGTTTTCCACGACCCATTTACGTTTGTCACATTTTGGGTTTACTTCACCTGTGCGATGGCCAGCGTGAATCGTGCGCCGTTTGACTTGGCCGAGGCCGAGAGCGAATTGGTCGCCGGCTTTCATACGGAGTATTCCGGCCTGCGGTGGAGTTTCTTCTTCATGGCCGAATACGGATCGATGTTCTCGGTCAGTGTGCTGGCCGCGATCTTGTTCTTCGGCGGCTGGAACGGTCCGGTCCCGATCACTGAGTTCCTCGGCTTGACTTATGCTGTCAGCGCCACCGAGTGGTCACTCGCTGGATATCTGGGTGGCCTAATTGGAATGATGAACATCTTGCTCAAGGGCACCCTCGGTGTGATCGTGATGATCTGGGTGCGCTGGACGCTGCCGCGATTGCGAATCGATCAGGTAATCACGACCTGTCTGAAATACTGCACGCCAATCGCTGCGGCGATGTTTCTGGGGGCCGCAGTCTGGACATGGTATTTCCCAGGTGGCGTGCTGCTCAAGCCGTCGCGGCCGATGGGAATGACCCGCGAGGGGCGGCCGGCAGATTCGTCGACAACGGATCTTGCCCAGCCAAGTCCTTATTACGAGTCGACGACCGACTACTTGCCTCCTTCCTTGGCGAACCGAAAGGAGGTCCGTTGACGATGGACGCGATTAACTGGCATTCCGTTTTGTTCTTGTTGTTCGCGCTGCTGACGTGCGTATTCGCATTGGGTGTCGTGTTCGCCGGAAACATCGTACGGATGGCGTTTTATCTGGTGATGTCGCTTTCGGCCACGGCGGGGTTGTTTTTCCTCGCTGGGGCGGATTTTGTCGGCGCGATGCAAATCATGATCTATGTCGGCGGCACCTTGGTGCTGTTGATCTTCGGCGTGATGCTTACGGCCCAAGGGCCATGGGTCTCGATGAAGACGCGCGGAGGCGAGTGGATTTTGGCCGCGATCGTCGGCGGCTCGATGCTCGCTGTGCTGTTGCAAACCGCTTTCAGCGTCGAGGCTTGGCGGGCGCCCGATAAACAGGCCGTCGCCGAAATAAAGCAGCTCGAACCGACCGCCACGCCCTTAGGCTTGGGTCTGCTCGGTGTGCGGGTCGACAACGAAAAAGCTCCCGGTTATTTGCTGCCGTTCGAAATTGTGTCGGTCCATCTGCTGGTCGTGTTGGTCGGGGCGGCCTATCTCGCCCGAGCCAAGCGACGAGCCAAGCCGGCGGATGGAGAATAGCACCACACCATGAATCTACTAACGGAACCAATCGGCGTATCTCACTACATGGCAGTCGGCGCGATCCTATTCGTGTGCGGTGCCGTGTGCATGGCCACGAAGCGCAACGCGCTGGGCGTGCTGATGGGGATCGAACTGGTGCTCAACGGGGCGAATATCAACTTCATCGCCTTTGGCAGCGAATATCTCCAGCGGGGAAGCGGTACTTCGATCGGCCTAGATGGCCAACTGATCGCCCTGTTCGTGATCGTGCTGGCCGCGGCCGAAGCCGCCGTGGCGCTGGCGATCGCGCTGAACTTTTACAACAACCACCAAACAATTGACGTCGATCAAGCCGACGATCTGCACGGTTAGATGGAACTCGCTCAGCAAATCCCGACGATGTTGATGGCCGCCTGGCTGCTGCCGTTGGCCTCCTTTGCGCTGATCGTGTTTTTCGGCAAGCACATGGGCAAGGCCGGTGTGAAGGCCGGATACGTTGCCACCGGGGCAATCGGCGGCGCGTTTGTGCTGTCGATGATCTCGCTGGTTGCCTGGCTCAACAGCGCAGACTACTCGCACGTCGAGAATCACGGTCATGCGGCAGTCACGCAGCAAGCCGGACCGTCGCCGATCAGCGAAGCGGCTGAACACAACGCCGAATTGCCCAAGGTGATCAGCGGCGACTGGTACACGCTGGTCCAGATCGGCGATGGCGAGTCGTTCGCGCCGTTGAAACTGACGATCGGCTACTACATCGACTCGCTCACGATCGCGATGTTCTGCATGGTGACGCTGATCGCGACGCTAATTCATTTCTATGCCCAAGGATACATGCATGACGAGTTGCATGATTTCACTGATCATGAGGTGACACTCGCCGACGGTACGCACCTAAAGCGTCCTGGGCGTTACCACAGGTTTTTCCAGTATCTGTCGCTGTTCTGTTTCAGCATGTTGGGACTGGTGATCTCGGGCAATCTCGCCATGACGTTTATGTTCTGGGAACTGGTCGGCATCTGTTCGTACTTCCTGATTGGCTTTTACATCGAGCGGCACAGCGCCTCGACCGCGGCCAACAAGGCGTTCATCGTCAACCGCGTCGGCGACTTTGGTATGATCATCGGCCTAATGGCCCTCTGGGGAAGCCTCGGCACGTTCTCGTTTGGTGACACGAAGGACGATCATGGTCACACCTCGCCGGGTGTCTTTAGTCAGGTCCGCACAGAAGAGAACAATCATCGGCTCGAAACCCCGACCGCGATGGTCGCCTGGGCCAAGTCGATGGGGGCCGAAGATCCTGAGGAATGTGGTTACTATTTATTGATTGTGGCCGGGTTGGGCATCTTCTGCGGCTGCGTCGGAAAAAGCGCCCAGTTCCCGCTGCACACATGGTTGCCTGATGCGATGGAAGGTCCCACGCCGGTCTCGGCACTCGTTCACTCGGCGACGATGGTAGCCGCCGGGGTGTTTCTCGTCGGACGGTTCTACTCGGTCTTTACGCCCGAGGTGTTGTTGACGATCGCGGCGGCGGGCACGATCACACTATTCATGGGTGCCACGATTGCGATCACGGCGACTGATATCAAGCGAGTCCTGACCTATTCAACCGTCAGTCAGCTTGGATACATGATGCTTGCTTTGGGCGTCGGCGGTTGGTTTGCGGGACTGTTTCACTTGTTCACCCATGCGTTCTTCAAGAGCCTGCTCTTCATGTGTAGCGGGTCCGTGATTCACGCGGTGCATACCAACGAAATGACCGAAATGGGCGGGTTGCGGAAGAAGATGCCGTACACCGCTTGCACGATGCTCATCGGATGTTTGGCGATCATCGGGGCGGGGATTCCGTTCGTGATCGGATTCAGTGGTTTCCATTCCAAAGACGCCATCATCGCCCAGGCATTGAACTTTGGCCTAGCGAACACAAATCCGCTTCTGTCGATCTTCTTTTACGTGGCGGCGGGCGGTGCGGCGATCACGGCGTTCTATATGTTCCGATTGTGGTATATGACGTTTGCCGGCGAGCCGCGCAACAAAGAGCGATACGACCATGCTCACGAATCGCCCAAGGTGATGTATGTGCCACTGATGATTCTGTCGGTGTTCGCGATCACGGTCGCCTGGGACGTGCCGGGAGTGAGCCTAAACAAACTGCTCGAAGCAGCCCGACCGGCCGGGATTCTTGGCGAGGTAGAACCGGGGGGCGAGTTTGCCCTGCAGCGTGGTCAGGTCGCCGCGACGATCGTTGTGCCCGACGAGCATTATCCGCATCACCAACACTCGCACGCGATCCACAACGAAGCCAACATCGTGGCGTTTTCCACCGCGCTGGCCGGGTTCCTGCTGGCAACGATTTTTTACGGCTGGCGCAAGGCCGACCCGGCGGAGGTCAAAGAGCAGTTTGCGCCGATTTATCGATTCCTGGTCAACAAGTGGTGGTTCGACGAACTCTACGACGTCGTTTTCGTGAAGCCGGCGCATTTGATATCAAACCTGGCCAGCTGGTTCGACAAGAACGTATTGGATTGGATTATCAATCATCTGGCCAAATGGACCGTCGTTGTTGCCAAGATCGACGACCTGATTGATCGGCTCGTGATCGACGGTCTGGTTAATTTGCTCGCCCGTTGTACCTACAGCATCGGTGACTCGCTGCGATCCGTGCAAACGGGTCAATTGCGGCAATACGTCGTCTTCATCGTGATCGGTACGGTGACGCTGTTCGTGTTGGCGACGATTCTGTTGAAGTATTCAATGGCCGGCTAACGCGCGGCACAGAGAACCCACAAATTTCAGACACCAACAATTTTAACTATCGCACTCGTTGCGGGATGAAGTAGACGCCATGGAACCTATCAGCCTCTTAAGCCTGATCGTATTTCTGCCGGCACTGGCCGCGTTGGCCCTGTTGGTCTTTCCCAAAGAGCAAGAGCTCGCCATGAAACGGTTCGCGTTGGGGGCGACTGCCGCCGTCTTTCTGCTGACCGCCTGGATGGCGACCGGTGGTGGCGAAGGGCGATTCGACACCGGCGTGGCCAAGATGCAGAACATGTTCTCCGTCGACTGGATACCGTCGTTCAAAATCTTCTATCAGATGGGTACCGACGGCATCAGTTTCCCGCTGCTGGTGCTGACCTCGTTCATCAGCATGTTGTCGATGTGGGCAAGCTGGCCGATCAACAAACATGTGAAGGCCTATCTCATTCTGTTTTTGTTGCTCGAGACAGGCATGTTGGGCGTATTCATGGCGCTCGACTTCTTCCTGTTCTATGTGTTCTGGGAAGTGATGCTGCTGCCGATGTATTTCCTGATCGGCGTCTGGGGTGGTCCGCGAAAGGAATATGCGGCGATTAAGTTTTTCCTCTACACGCTGCTCGGCAGTGTGTTGATGTTGATCGCGATTTTGATGCTGTACTTCGGCAGTGACCTTCGCGCGTTGTCGGCCAAGCAATTAGTCAACGCCAATGCGGCAACCACCACGGTCGAGGCCCAAGCGATTATAGATGCCGCGGAGCCGCAGCACACGTTCAACATCCTGGCCCTGCAACAAATCGGCCAACACACGAAACAATTCAGCGCAGAAGACGCCAACGGGAAAGATCAGACGATCTTTGGCTCCTCGATCCAGATGTGGGCTTTTGTGCTGCTGTTCATCGGCTTCATCATCAAGGTGCCGTCGTTCCCGTTCCATACGTGGCTTCCCGACGCGCATGTCGAGGCCCCCACGCCAATCTCGATGATCCTGGCCGGGGTGCTGCTGAAGATGGGCGGCTACGGCATCATTCGGATCTGCATGCCGATCTGCCCGGAGGCCGCTTACGCGCTTTCCGGTTGGGTTTGCGGTCTTGGTGTCGTGAGCATGGTCTACGGAGCATTCGCCGCCATGGCGCAGACCGACTTCAAGCGGCTGGTCGCTTACAGTTCGGTCAGTCACATGGGCTATGTCCTACTCGGACTCGGCGTGGCGAGTGCCACATGGGAGAACGGTTTCGACTCGCGATATTGGGCGATGGGGATGAACGGGGCGATGTTCCAGATGCTCGGACACGGTATTAGCTCGGCCGGCATGTTCTTTATGGTCGGCGTGATCTACGAACGGGTTCATCACCGAAACCTCAACGAATTCGGCGGACTGTTCGCCAAGATGCCCGTTTATTGCGGACTGTCGATGGGAATCTTCTTCGCGGGTCTGGGTCTTCCCGGTCTGTGTGGATTCATTGGTGAAGTGATGGTGACGCTTTCCGTTTGGAACTATAGCCGCGTGCTGGCCGTGATCTCGGCGTTCGTGGTGATCCTGACCGCGGGATATATTCTCTGGGCGATCCAACGGGTTTATCTGGGGGCCGAATACAAGGGTCCGCATGCCGACGCGATCGTGCCGACCGACTTCCGTGAGCGAGCGATCGGCGGCACGCTGTTGGCGTTCGCCATCCTGTTCGGCGTCTATCCCCGAGCGATCTTCAACTACATGGAGCCGTCAGTCAGGCAGACGGCGACCGATCTTACAGAGTGGAATCACAGGGACTGGCGACAAGCTAACCCTGATGCGCCCGAGCCGGTGATTTCGCGTTCTGATTCGGGAGAAGATGAAGCGGTGGCCGGTGATGAACAGCCCCTGCCGAGCGATAACGCTCTCAATCTGAAGGACTCTAGTCTGGAAGGCGTAAGTCGTGAGCACGAATCGAACGATCGATCTACACCGCTCGCCGCGACAATACCTACTAATCAACCCCATCCACCAAGCATTGTGCCGTGACTAGTTTTCCGACCCTTGTCGACAATCTGATCCGCAACACGCTCGAGGTGAGCCTGCCGGCGTTCGGCGCAGAGCTTGTGCTTTGCGGCACGATCGTGTTGATGTTGCTGGTCCGCGTGTTTCGCGTTGGCCAAAAGATCGATTCGTCGTTGATCGCGCTGGCCGGTGCCGTCATCGCACTCTATTTGGCAGCCGTCCCCGCCGTGGGCGAGTGGACGATGGAGAACGTCCATAGCACGTCGATCTTCACCGGGCTGCTGGTCAACGACGCTTTTGCGGTGTTCTTTCGCTGTCTGTTGATGTTGTTCGCCGTGCTGTTTGTGATCTTTACGAAGATCACCGGCATTCCCGATCGGGAGGACGCGGCCGATTTTTACACGTTGGTCCTGGGAGCGACGATCGGCTTTTGCTTGATGGTCTCGGCAAATCACCTGCTGACCGTCTTCTTGGCGATCGAGATGGCAAGCGTGCCGTCCTACGTGCTGGCCGGTATGCTCAAAGGTCGCCGCGAAAGTAGCGAGGCGGCACTCAAGTACGCCATCTATGGCGCCGGTGCCGCCGGTGTGATGCTCTACGGAATCAGCCTGTTGGCCGGGTCGTTGGGAACGGCACATATTCCGTCGATGGCCGCCGCACTTGCCGAAGGTCTGCAGAGCGGTGCCTTGTCGGATCGCTATGTGGTGCTCGCTCTGGGTGGTCTGATGTTAATGGTCGGGCTGGCGTTCAAACTCTCGGCGGTCCCGTTTCACTTCTGGTGCCCCGATGTGTTCGAAGGGGCCTGTGCCGAGGTCAATGCGTTCTTGTCGGTCGCGTCGAAAGCGGCCGCGTTGGGCCTGCTGGTTCGGGTCGCGTTAGGTGTGGCCTATCTACCAGCTAGTGCAGAAACGGAGATGACAGCGCCACCTGCCGCAATCACCGTCACTCAGCAGGCGGAGGATACTCCCGACTCATCAGCCACCTCGCTGATGAACATTGACGACCATCATGCGAAAGCGGCTCCGGAGAAAACGCCGACCGGCAAGGCGGACAACGCCGCACTGAGCCCGGTTCGCGAATTTGTTTACAAGCTAATCGCCTTTCTGGCAATGCTCACCTGCACGTTTGGTAATCTGGCCGCCTATGCCCAGACGAACCTCAAACGATTGATGGCCTATTCCACGATCGCGCACGCCGGCTACATGATGATGGCGGTCGCCGCGGCCGTTTATCTGGCGGGCGTCGACCCGGCAGCGGCTGGCGAGGCGATCGCCGCAATGGCCTTTTATATGGTCGTCTATCTGTTCATGAACCTCGGCGCGTTCGCGGTGATCGCGTTCATGCGAAGTCCGAAGTTGGGCGAAGAGATCTCCGACTACGCCGGCCTGATTCATCGTTGTCCGGGCTTGGTCATTTGCTTTGGCGCCATTTTGATCAGTCTGTTAGGTCTGCCGCCGCTGGCCGGTTTCTGGGGCAAGGTGCTCGTGTTTGGTTCGCTCGTGCGAGCCGACACGCCGTGGCTCTGGACTCTGTTGTTCGTCGGCGGCATCAACACCGTGATCAGCCTGTATTATTATCTGCGGGTTGTGAAAACCATGACCATCGATCCCGAACCAGAGGACCGACTGCCGGTCGAATTCTCGCTGGTCTCGATTCCCGGTGCTTTTTTGGTGGTCGTTACGCTGCCGGTCTTTGTGCTGGGCATCTGGTGGGACGGTCTTTATCAATGGGCTCTGCAGGCCACGGCGAGTTTGTTAAGGTTAATTAATTAGGACGCACATGGCTGATCAACAAACCATCGACGTGCTCAACCGGCTGCTGGCCGTGCATTGTTATTCGCTCTCCACGTTTTGGAGCATCGCGCATCCTTGGTCCGATGACCGAGGTGACGAGGTGGCCGAGGCCCTGCAGCACGTGGTAGCCGACGAGGCGGAAACGCAGCAGCGATTGGTAGCAATGATTCGTGACTTCCGCGGGCGGACCCAGACGGGCACCTTCCCAATGGAGTTCACCAGCCTGCACGATCTATCGAGCGACTATCTGCTCGGCGAACTGATCCGGCGGCAACGGATCAATATCGACGTGATCACGCAGTGTGTCGCGGATCTCGCCACGGCACCCCTGGCGAAATCTGCGGCCGAGGAAGCTCTCGGTGCTGCCAAAGCTCACCTGGAAACGTTCGAGCAACTGGCCACTCAGCCGACGGCTTAGAGTCCTTGTGTCGCGGGTGTCTTGCCTGCCATGCGCTGCCAAGACGGCCGCACCACAGTTTCGTATCGTCTTTATTGGTGCCCCTCCATGCGGCTCATCGACACGCACGCTCATCTTGACCAGGAAGAGTTCGACGCATCCCGGAACGACATGATCGCTCGGGCTCAAGAAGCCGGCATTGAGGCGATCCTTGCCGTCGGATGCACGGCCGATTCAAGCGAAACCACGGTTCGTCTGACCGAGAAATTCCCGAGCGTCTTTGCGGCGGTCGGTCTTCAGCCCAATTATTGTGCTGAGGCGGTCGATGGCGATTGGGATCGCATCGTGCAGTTGGTCGATCACCCGCGGGTGATCGCGATCGGCGAGACCGGACTCGACCGGCATTGGAATTACTCGCCGTTTGATTTGCAACAGGACTACTTTGATCGCCACCTGAGGCTTTCGGCGAAGCACGGCCTGCCGTTCATTGTTCACATGCGGGACTGTAACGACGACATCATGGCGATGCTCCGCGAAGCATCCGCTCGTGGGCCACTGCGCGGCGTCATGCACTCGTTCACCGGCGGCGCGGAAATGGCCGCCGAGTGTGTCGCCTTGGGGCTCTACATCAGCTTCGCCGGCATGGTCACTTTCAAGAAGTCCGACGCATTGCGGCAAGTCGCCGCGACCGTGCCCGACGATCGGATACTGATCGAGACCGACAGCCCCTACCTCTCTCCACATCCCCTGCGCAGCAAGCGCCCAAACGAACCGTCGTACGTGGTGCACACGGCCGCATGTCTGGCAGAGGTTCGCGGCACGACGTCCAACGTATTTGGCGAGTTAACTACGGCCAACGCGCAGCGACTATTCCGATTCAACACGGTGACATAAGACCATATCGAGGTATACGATACGCATAGTCGTGGTTCGCTGCTATGTAAGAACGCAAAATCGCCGGTGCGGCGCAGCCGCTGGAGGATTCCGGTCGACGACGTTCCTCTCGTGACTTTGTCACCCAGACGTTTATCCAAACTCGCGGACCCAGATCGTCACTCCTCACCGGAAAAAAATCTGGGCTACCCGCTTACACCTTCGCTCTTCGCGTAAACACCCAGTCATTTTCCGATGAAAGATGGTCGTTGTAGCGGTATCCTTCGGCGCCGAACGCCTTGATCTCTTCGGGCTCGCTCAGTTGATTGCGAATGATCCAGGAAGTCATCAGGCCACGCGCATGTTTGGCGAACACGGCGATCTGTTTATAGCCGCCTTGTTTGTGCTCTTTGAACGTCGGCGTAACAATTCGGGCAGCAAGCGACTTCGGCTTGATCGACTTGAAGTATTCTTTCGAGGCCAGATTGATCAACA
>Ga0114996_10005233_pt1 | contig 15306 bp, 15 predicted proteins | sample ArcticOcean_MG_C_4_FD_87039 | JGI IMG/M metagenome (GOLD analysis project Ga0114996, IMG submission 87039) | Marine microbial communities from western Arctic Ocean - ArcticOcean_MG_CB4_134 | ecosystem: Environmental > Aquatic > Marine > Oceanic | place: Arctic Ocean: Canada Basin | collected...
GCACTCCTCACGCGTGAACGCGATGCCCTCACAGAAGGCGACGACCGCGTCCGCGAGTCCGTCCGCCGCCGCCGCCGGGATCAGCTGCTCACATACTAAGCGCAGATATCCGTCACGATCGCTCTCATACTCGGGTGGTAACGCGTGGGCAGCGAGTAGCGTGGCACTCACGCGGACGGGATAGGTGTCTCCGAGGCGTCGTGCCACGCGCAGCATGCGCAGCTCACTCTCGAGATCGAGCCCGTATCCCGACTTCACTTCGACGCTCGTGACACCATGCGCGAGCAAGGTCGACAGGCGTTCGCCGGCTGAAGCAAAGAGCTCATCTTCGGACGCCGCTCGCGTAGCCTTCACGGTGGAAAGGATGCCGCCGCCGGCACGGGCGATGTCTTCGTAGGACGCGCCCTCGAGTCGCAATTCGAACTCGTGGGCTCGATCGCCTCCGAACACCAAGTGCGTGTGGCAATCGATGAGCCCTGGGGTCGCCCACCCTCCCTGTGCATCCAGCCGCTGCTTCGCGTCCTCGACCAGTTCCGAGGGAAGGTTGGCGGCCTCACCCACCCACTCGATCCGGCCCTCACGGACGACGAGCGCGGCATCACGTATCGGACCATACGGCTCATCCCCCGCAACCATGGTCGCGAGGTGGACGTTTGTGATCAGCAAGTCACAGCTAGCCAGAAGGCCTCCTCATTGACGCGCTCTTCGCCGTCAATCTAGTGTGGTGTCTCGAAAGAGTCTCGGACCACACCACTCGGGCGCAAATGGCCGATCTATTTTTCTCAGACGTTCTACTTCCCGAAGGGTGGGCGACGTCCGTTCGATTGTCGACTGGCGTAGACGGTTCGATCGAAAGTGTGACGGCCGGAGGCGACCCCGACGGATGCGAACTCGTGACCGGAATCGCCGTGCCGGGGGTGCCAAACCTCCACTCGCACGCGTTCCAACGTGCGATGGCCGGTCTCACCGAACGAGGGTCGAAGCGAGGTGACTCGTTCTGGGGATGGCGGGAGCGCATGTACGCCTTCTTGGAACGTCTCGATCCCGACGACGTGGAAGCCATCGCTGCACAGCTGCAGATCGAGCTTTTGCGGCACGGCTACACGTGCGTTGCGGAGTTCCACTACCTGCGTAACGCGCCGGACGGTGGCCCCTACTCGGACCCTGTGGAAATGGCGCGCCGGATCGCAGCGGCCGCGGACTCGACAGGCATCGGACTCACGCTCCTGCCGGTGGTCTATCGCTCGGGAGACTTCGCAGGTGTGCCGCCGACGCACGGACAGCAGCGATTCGTGACGAGTGTCGAAGAGCTTCTGGGCGACATCGCGATTCTCCAGAAAGCGATGGAAGAGGATCCGGCGCGGCGGGTGGGCATGGCGCTGCACTCTCTACGCGCTGTGCCTCCCGACCAACTGGACCTCGCGGTGAGCGAACTCAGGGCGGCGGACGACGCCGCCCCGATCCACATCCATGTCGCTGAGCAATTGCGCGAGGTCGAGGCCTGCGTCGCTGCAACCGGAGCCCGCCCAGTGGAGTGGCTGCTCGCGCATGCCCCTGTCGACGAGCGTTGGTGCGCGATCCATGCAACGCACATGACGGTCGAGGAGACCCGTACACTGGCGGCCAGCGGTGCCGTGGCGGGGCTTTGCCCCACGACCGAGGCGAACCTCGGTGACGGCATCTTCCCGCTCGCCGGCTACGCGGCCAACCATGGCGCTTGGGGTATCGGCACGGACTCTCACGTCAGCGTGAGTCCGGTCGCGGATCTGCGCATGCTCGAATACGGCCAGAGGCTGAGCACTCGGGAGCGTAACGTCGCGGCAGGTCCGGCAAACCGCTCCACAGGTCGCGCGCTTCTCGAAGGCGCATGGGCGGGTGGTGCTCAGGCTTGCGGTCAAAAAGTCGGGTCGATCTCCGTGGGCGCGAGGGCGGACATCGTGGTGCTGGACGGTGAGCACCCGTCGCTCGGCGGGCGGCAGGGCGATGACCTACTCGACTCGTGGATCTTCAGTGGCGAGCAGACGCCGGTGCGCGACGTGATGGTCGGGGGCACTTGGGTCGTGCGGGACGGGCGCCACGACCGAGAGGAAAGGGTGGCGACTCGCTACCGTGCGGTCGCCGAGCGACTCAGTCAGCCAGTCTAGACGAGCAGCGGGACGACCTCAACTACCTGACCCCAGCTCCTCGGCAATCAGGTCGACGATCCCCACCATCTCTGCCTCCACCTGGTCCAAGATCACCCGCCAAGTGTTGGTCCGTATCCAGCGCTCGGCAATCATGCTCTCGAAGGCCGGGTCACGGAACAGGGCCTCGAAGTCTGGCTCGAACCGCGAAGCTGCAAACGGGATCTCCACACTAAGAGAATATGGGCCGCGACGGAGTCGTTCCACGCGTGGTACCGGACCTTCGAGGTAGGGCTGAACGCGCTGCTCCCAGGTCGCCCATGCCTGGGCCGTAATCAGTTCCGTCCGTGCCAACAGCCGCCTATACGTTCCGATGCTCAGCCTCAGCCCGTCGCTGCGGATGACCTGTGTGCCTCCCGATGACAAGACGTCGTCGAGCACCGCGCGAGGAGAGTCGAACAACAAGGGTCGAGAGAGTCCTGCTAGCCAATACATGAGTGAATCTGCTGGGGGAAGCGTTTCACCTTGGAACTGGCTGAGCAGCGCCACGTGGGAGTGCAGTGCCCCTTGCCGGCCTCGACACTCCCTGGCCATAAAGCGAGCCCCTGCTCGAGGTCCGACCCAATAGCTTCCAGATACTCTCGCTCCTGCCCTCGATCTTAACTCCACTCCCAGGCGGCGTCGACACCGAACGCGAGGAGGATACCCACGACGATGACCGCGACCTCCGCGACCGCACGGCGAGCTGTCAGCTCGCGTCCCTCGACGAAGAACTGTCCGTCGTTAAAATGGTGGTCTCGTCTGGTGCGTCACCGTTGATCACGGAGTGGGCGTCTCCTACGGTGCTTCAACGTCTATCATGGGAATGGCGATGCGCTCCCGCTTGGCGGTCTTCACCGCCTTCTCATAGCCCGCGTCGGCGTGCCTTGCGACCCCGATCCCTGGATCGTTGGTGAGCACACGCTCGATGCGTTCACCCATTCCCGGTGTTCCGTCCGCGACGATGACCTGGCCGGCGTGCAGCGAATTGCCGATGCCGACCCCACCACCGTGGTGGAACGATACCCAGCTCGCACCGGACGCGGTGTTGAGCAGCGCATTCAAGATCGGCCAGTCCGCGACGGCGTCAGTGCCATCCTTCATCGCCTCGGTCTCTCGGCCTGGAGACGCGACCGAACCCGTGTCCAGGTGGTCTCGTCCGATCACGATCGGGGCACTGATCTCACCTGACGCCACGAGATCGTTGATGGCCTTGCCGAAGCGCGCGCGGGCCCCCTGCCCTAGCCAGCAAATGCGAGACGGAAGCCCCTGAAACGCGACCCTGTCGTGCGCTAGGCGAATCCACCGGCAGAGGTGCTCGTCGTCGGGGAACATCTCGAGAACGAGTTCGTCCGTGCGGTGGATGTCCTTCGCATCCCCGGAGAGGGCGGCCCAGCGGAACGGCCCCTTACCTTCGCAGAACAACTCTCGGATGTACGCGGGCACGAACCCGGGATAAGCAAAGGCGTTGTCGAAACCGGCGTCCTGGGCGTAGCCGCGCAGGTTGTTGCCGTAGTCGACCGCGACGGCGCCGGCCTCCTGCATGGCCACGATGGCTTCGCAGTGTATGCGCATCGACGCCATGGAGTGCCGCACATACTCGTCCGGGTCCGCCGCTCTCAGCGCATCCGCCTGCTCGAGGGAGAGCCCGGCAGGCACATACCCGTGGAGCGGATCGTGCGCGGAGGTTTGGTCGGTGACGATGTCAGGCATGATGCCCCGCTCGACGAGCTCCGGCAGCACCTCGGCGCAGTTTCCCACCAGGCCCACCGATAGGGCTTCTCCTTCATCGGCGGCACCCTGTACCCAGACCAAGGCCTCGTCGAGGTTGCCGGTCATGCGGTCGCAGTAGCCGTTCTCGATCCTGCGCTGCACACGAGCGGGATCCATCTCCACACACAACATCGCGCCGCAGTTCATCGTGGCAGCGAGGGGCTGAGCGCCACCCATGCCGCCCATGCCTCCGGTGAGCACCCAACGCCCTTTCAGTGATCCACCGAAGTGCTTCTGCGCCATCGCGCCAAATGTTTCATAGGTGCCCTGCAGGATCCCCTGCGTACCGATGTAGATCCAGGAGCCAGCCGTCATCTGCCCGTACATCATCAGGCCGCGGCGCTCTAGTTCGCGGAAGTGATCCCAGGTGGCCCATCGACCGACCAGATTGGAGTTCGCAAGCAGGACCCGGGGGGCATGCTCATGTGTGCGAAACACCCCCACTGGCTTCCCTGACTGGACCAAGAGCGTCTCATCGTTCTCGAGCGCTCGCAGCGCCTTCACGATCGCATCGAAGGCGTCCCAGTTCCGCGCTGCCTTTCCAGTGCCGCCGTACACGATCAACTCGTCGGGACGCTCGGCCACCTCTGGGTCGAGGTTGTTCATCAGCATGCGGAGCGCGGCTTCTTGCGTCCATCCCTTGCACGAGAGTTCTGAGCCGCGAGGAGCTCGCACCGGGCGAGGTCCTGAACCCGTCATGAGCCCTTCTCCGTGCCGATTCCGGCTAGTTCCCCGGACCGAACCAGGTGGGTAAGAGCGTCGAGGTCGGGACCGAGCACGCGGTCGCCGTCGAGCTTCGGCACGTCCGCGCGGATACGTGCGTGCGCCGTTTCGATCGCTTCGCTGGAGCGCAGTGGGCGCCGAAAGTCGATGCCCTGTGCCGCACACATGAGCTCCGTCGCCAGCACCATGTCCAAGCACGCCACGGACCGGCGCGCTTTGCGAGCCGCCGCCATGCCCATCGAGACGTGGTCTTCCTGGTTGGCGCTGGTCGTCACCGAATCCACGCTCGCCGGGTGTGACAGGATCCGCATCTCGGCGAGTAGATCCACAGCAGTGACCTGAGCGATCATGAAACCACTTTCGAGGCCCGCACGACTCGTCAAGAACGCGGGTAGCCCCATGGACAAGTCTGGGTTCAGCAAGCGTTCGATACGCCGCTCGCAGATCGCCGCGAGGTCGGCCACCGCGATGGCGAGCAAATCCAGCGCCTGAGAGACCACCTGAGCGTGGAAGTTTCCGCCGCTGACGACCACCCCAGCCTCTGGGAATACCAGAGGGTTGTCGGTAGCGCTGTTCGCCTCGGTCTCGAGTATGCCGCGCACATAAGCGAGCGCCTCACGCGCCGCCCCATGCACTTGTGGCATACAGCGCAGCGAGTACGCGTCCTGCACGCGCGGGTCCCCCTCTCGGTGCGACTCCCGAATCTCGGACCCTGCAAGCAACGCACGCAGCCTGGCCGCCGACCGTCCCTGTCCCGCGTGTGGGCGCACGTCCTGAATTTCCTGGCGAAAGGGCTCGGGTGTGCCCAGCAGCGCATCTAGGGACATGGCACCAGCTACTTCGGCGGTCTCGAGCGCTCGTTCCGCCGCCAGCAGAGCCAGCACACCCAGTCCGGTCGTGGCCTGGGTGCCGTTGATGAGCGCCAGCCCCTCTTTCGAGCCCAGTGAAATCGGCTCGATACCCGCCGCGCCCAAGAAATCCGCTACGGGCGACTCTGACCCATTCTGCTCCGCTGGCCCTTCCCCGAGCAACGCCAAAGCCACATGTGCGAGGGGCGCGAGATCACCACTGGCGCCAACAGATCCGAACTCAGGTACCCGCGGGTGAATGCCCGCATTCAGCAGCCCGAGCAACCGATCCACGAGTATCACTCGGCAGCCCGAATGACCTCGAGCAAGCGCGTTGGCGCGTAGCAGCATCAGGGCACGGACTGACTGTCGATCCAGGGGCGCGCCCATTCCCGACGCGTGGCTACGCACGAGGTTGTGCTGGAGCGTCGTGCGCTGCTCGGGAGCGATCGTCACGTCGGCGAGCCTGCCGAATCCGGTCGTGACGCCGTAGACCGGTTCCCCGGAGGCCACGAGACGCTCGATGAGCTCGCGCGAGTCCCGCATACGGGCGGCAGCTTCCGGTGAGAGGCCTACGCTCGTCTCCGGGCCGAGCGCAACACGCCGTACGTCATCGAGGCTGAGCGTACGTCCATCGAGCACCACGTCACTCATGGGGTGCCACCGGCTTCTGTTTCCGCATTCGCGTGGTTACCCGCCGCATGTTCGCCCCTGGAGGCGACCGCTCGATCGAATTCCTCGCGGGTAATCGTGAGACCCTCTTCACTCCAAAACTCCTCTAACTGAACGCCGAGACCGTCCGCCAAGCGATTCACATAGTTGTAGTAGGACACGACCTGACAGATGTCGAGGATGCCCGTGTCGTCGAAGCCGACGTCCCGCAGACTCTGGATGTCAGACTCACCCACTTGATGTGGGCTGTGGGTGAGCTTCGCCGCATAGTCGAGCATGGCTCGATCCTGTTCGCAGACATCGGCCGATTGATGGTCATGAGCCAACGCGCGAGGCACATCGGCCGAGCCGAGTAACGTACGGAGTCCCGCCCCGTGATGGTTGAGTCAGTAGAAGCAGTCGTTCAGCGCAGAGACGGTGACGCCCAGCATCTCCCTCTGGATCCTCGTCAATGGGGAGCGTCCCCGCATGAGGTGTACGTAAAGCCCCATGTGGTCCCGCATGGAACGAGGGTTCAGCGAATGAATGCGGATGATATTGTCTACTCCGCTTTCACCATCGCCGTACTGCTCGTAGAGCTCTCCGAGCAGGCCGTCGGCCTCTTCATAAGGCACGTAGGGGATGTACGCCATTAGGCTAAATCCCCCTGCCCCGCCCACGGACCCGTGATCGCCAGCGTCCACCCGGCGAGCTGCATATTGACGAAGAACGTAGAGCCGTCCGGTGAGAAGCAAGCACCTGCGAACTCGCCATCGCCGTTCAGATTCCTCGCGAACTGGTGGATATCACCTTCTGGGGTAACGCTGACGAGATAGTCGTCCCCAGTGCCGTCTTCGCACACGACTAGGTCGCCCCAAGGAGCCACGGTCAAGTTGTCTGCACGCTCGATCAACGTTCCGTCGTTGGGCTCGATGAAGAGTTCGAGCTTGCCCGGTTGCTGGCGCTCACCTGTCGTGCCTTCGGCAGGACTCGGGTGGTACCGCCAGATCTGGCCCTTACGTGCCTGGCCTCCGTCGGTGCAGGCCATGAAGACCTCGCCGTCCCCATAGAAGATCCCCTCGCCCCGAGCAAACCGGGCGGCACCAGCCTCGTAGCCTCGGTAGCGCAGGTCGTCGTTCGGTGAATCGATTTCGTCCAGGTCGATCCACTCCACATCCATCAGGACGCCCGGTTCTATGTCACGGCCCTTGAAGTTTCGTGTGTCGAGGCTGGGCTGGTCACGGACGGCCAGCGCTTGAAGCCGTCCACCGCGAGCGAGTTCACCGGGTACGTCGGGGATGAACCGGTACAAGAGTCCGTCGACGATGTCTTCGGTCTGGTATACCACTCCACTAGCGGGGTGGACCGCGATCGCCTCTCGCTTGAATCTGCCCATCGCGGTGAGCGCGACAGGTCGTACTGGGAGTCCGTCGAGTCGGGCAGGCACCTCGAACGGGTAGCCATGATCACGAGCGTAGACGGCACCCGCACGCTGTACGGTTTCCTCACAACTGATCCAGGAGCCCCAAGGCGTAGGGCCGCCCGCACAGTTCCAGAGCGTACCCGCTAGGCTCAATTGATGCGAGACGAGCCGCTGGTTCACGGTGTCGAAGAGCAGCGTAGTGGTGCCACCATAGGGCGGGACGCCTGCGGCTCCGGGGTCGTATAGGAGCAACGGATCGATGCGGGGAAGCAGCGACAGGTCGTCCCCGAACGCGCTCGCCGACGGCGGGGCGGGCTCGTTGTTCTCGTGGTTTCGAACCAGCACCGACATTCCATTCGTCCCGGGGAACGTCGCCATGCCGTCGTGACGGCCAGGAACGATAAAGCCGTCCGACATCTGTTCTCCACTTTTGGAGATCAGCTGATAGCTGAATCCGTCGGGCAGCGCGATGATCCCGTCGGGGTCGTCGCGAAGCGGACCGAAGCGTGCGCGGGGGGACTGCGTGCGCGGGGAGCTGGTCTGTTGACTGCATGCGAGTCCGGAGAAGCCCAGAGAGATGGCTGCAGCGGAACCGAGAAAGCGGCGGCGAGAGATCGTCATGTGAGCGGGAGCTTTGGCGAATAGGCGGCTAGTGTCGCCCGGGAACCGCCAAGGTATCCCCCCGACGCCCGTTTGTCGCACTTGCATCGTCGGCATGCGAGGCGCACTAAATAGTCGGACTGCGCACTCCCGCGCGCCTCTTGAGGAGGAATGCAACGATGAAACCGATCCATGCTCTGTTACTGCTTCCACGAGGATTTCGTCGGGTGGGGGGTCGGTAGCACGGTACCAACGACCAAGGAAGAGAGGCGTCGGTCCGTGACTCGCGCCGACGTGAACGCCGAGCGCACCACCCTTCAGTTGGTGCCGGTGGACATCAAGGTCTACGGGGACATTGCCGTCGTGTTGCTGGTCGGCACGTACTCCTTAAAGGATCGGGCATCTGGCGAGGAGACCGTTACGACCGAGCGCTGGCTCGACGTGTTTCACAACGATGACGGTCGCTGGACCTGGATCTCCGACGCGGGGATCGATATCACTGGGGCCCGGTAGATCCGTGACACAGCTGTCGCGCACGTAGCACGCCACATGTTCAGAACCGCACTCAGGGAGTCTCTCTTGAAACGCACCATGCGCTCGATCCTCGCCCTAACCGCCCTCCTTGTCGCCTTCAGCCCCGGCGCTTCCGCCCAGGGGAACGGACGTGCAGTTCTCATCACGGGTGCCAGCTCCGGGATCGGATTGAAGATGACAGAGGTTCTCGCAGCGAACGGCTTCTACGTCTATGCGGGGGCGAGAAGTGCGGATGACCTGCAACGACTCGATGCGATGACCAACGTTCGAGGGGTGCGGCTCGATGTGAACGCTCAGGACGAGATCGACGCGGCGGTGGAACTGGTTGCCGAGGCAGGTCGCGGGCTGTATGGACTGTTCAACAACGCAGGCGTCGCCGTCGTCGGTCCCTTGGTGGAAATGGAAGAGTCCGACATGGCCTTTCAGATGAACGTCAATCTGTTTGGCCCCTATCGCGTGACCAAAGCCTTCACGCCGCTGCTGATCGAGAGTCGGGGTCGGGTGATGACGACGGGCTCCATCTCTGGAATCCTGTCCGGACCCATGTTGGGGGCCTATAGGATGAGCAAGCACGCGGTTGAAGCCTTTACCGATGCTCTGGCCGAGAAGATGGCCCAGTTCGGGATGGCGGTGAGCGTGGTCGACCCGGGCAACTACCGGTCGGAGATCTCCGCGAGCGCGAGCGCTTGCAGGGACGCAGCTGGAGTCACGGACGCGAACTCTCTATTTGCCGAGCAGATGGACGACCGTCTCCAAGGTCCCAGTGATCGTTCGGAATACCGGGAGCCTGACGACGTGGCGGCCGCGGCGCTCCACTTCTTGGTATCTGACCGTCCCAAGAGACGCTACTTGGTCGTGCCCAATCAACGGGAGGCGGAAATCACGATCCGCAAAGCCGTCGAAGAACTGGTTCAACTGAACCAGGACCACCCATTCTCGTACGATCGCGAAGCGCTGATCAGAATGCTGGATGAGGCGATGGCAGCAACATCGGGTCGCTAGTCGGTCCCTAGCCTCGCTCCACCGACCTCGAGCACCGTGCGGTAGATGAACTCGACGAAGTCGTGCATGCTCTGCACGGACATCCTTTCGTCGTTGCCATGGGCCCGGACGTCTTCGTCCCTCAACGGAGCCCCTATTCCGTACGTCGGGATGCCGGCTGCACGGAGCTGCGCTGAGTCACTTGCCCCCGTCCCCATCGTGGGAATCGTCACCGCGTCGGGGAACATGAGGCTCTGGGTGTTCTCGAGCGCCTGAAACAGGTCTGTATCGAGAGACGAAGGTGGCCCCGACGGACGCCAACTCACCGGTGGGGTCACTTCGACCAATGGGTCGTCGATCCTCCGCTCGAGCTCGGCAAGGAACTCTTCCATGTTTTCGTCCGGAAGCGCCCGCACGTCGAGCGTCGCTTCTGCTTCCCCAGGAATGACGTTGTAGCGAAATCCACCCTGAATGATGTTCGGAGACACCGAGGTTCTGAGCATCGAGTTGGACAGGATGTCGTTCTGGCGGAAGTACTCCTCGACCATGGGTCCGAGCACAGGGTCTTCGACGTTGAGGTACATCATCGCGTCTTCCGGCGAGCTGATCTCCGCGAGTCGACGGAAGTACTCGCGTGTCGTGTCGTTCAATCGCTTGGGCATCTGTTCTTCGCCGAGCTTCGCCACGGCGGCAGCGAGACGTACAATCGGATTATCCACTCGAGGCCTCGACCCGTGGCCTGAAGTGCCACGCGCCACCAGCCGGATCAAGCGCCACGGCACCTTCTCCGCAGTACCCACGTCCACTCGGTCGACAACGCCAGACTCGCTGAGATAGGTGCGCCCGCCCTCGTTGAGCGCAAACTCGGCTTGGATCTTGTCGAGGTGATTTTCGACCATGTAGTCGATCCCGATCTCGGTCGAGCCCTCCTCTCCCGCCTCGATCAGGAGGATCACATCGCGATCGAGCGTGAGGCCCTGTCGCTTGATCGTCAGCATTACTTCGACGGCTGCGGCAATCATGTCCTTGTCGTCGACCGCTCCCCGACCATAGACGTACCCGTCGGTGATCCCGCCATCGAACGCGTCGACCGTCCAAAGATCCCTCTCGACACCAACCACGTCGGAGTGCGCTAGGATCAGCACTGGCTCCTTACTCCCGTTCCCGCGTAGACGTGCGACCAGGTTCCCCCGTGTCGGATCGAGCGAGTAGATCTCCGAATCGATCCCTTCCGCGGCGAGGATCCGTTCTACGTATTCTGCCACCAGGGTCTCATTACCCGGCGGGTTCGACGTGTCCAACCGGATCAGCTCCTGAAGGAGACGCACAGCCTCGTCTCCCGTGGCCCCGAAATCGAGTGTTTGGGCGGCAGCAGGCGCCGCATGAAGGCTGACGATCAGAAGGGTGCCGAGGATCGTGCGGAGCATGAGCGCTGTCACTTGCTGAGAGAAGATGGGGTCGCGAACATGCTTCGCAGTGGGCGCACGGGCAATACGCGAGCAAGGCCACCTGGAGGTAGCACTTGAAAGACCGACCGGCGGAAACTGAACCACCACTTCACGACACGACGATGTCCCGGCGCGACCTCCTCGCAATCTTCGCCGGCGGCGCGCTATGCTCACTCCAGGCCGGCTGCTCGAGAGGGCCGGCCTCTTCCATCGTGGGAGGTCCCCGCCACTTCTCGAGCCTCACCGAGGTAGCGAGACTGGTGGAAACGGGAGAAGTGTCGTCGGTTGAACTCACGCAGTTGATGCTTGAGAGAATTGCCACGGTCGACGTTCGACTCAAGAGCTATGCGACCGTCATGACTGAGCACGCGATGGCGTCGGCGCAGAGGGCGGACGACGAAATTCGAGCAGGCTCGTATCGAGGCCCACTGCACGGCATTCCGGTGGCGGTCAAGGATCTGTGCTATACGAGTGGCGCTCGCACGATGGGTGGATCCGGGGCGCTGGCGGATTTCGTTCCAACATTCGACGCAACCGTCGTGGAGAGGCTCGACGAGGCAGGCGCCGTTCTCTTGGGCAAGCTCAATCTCACTGAGGGCGCGATGCTCGGCTATCACAGAGATTTCGACCTACCGATAAATCTGTGGGGTGAAGACCTGTGGGCTGGTGCATCGTCTAGTGGCTCCGGCGTCGCTACCGCAGCAGGTCTGTGTTTTGCATCGCTGGGCTCCGACACGGGCGGCTCGATTCGATACCCGGCCATGGCCAACGGAATTGTCGGGCTTAAGCCGACATATGGTCGCGTCAGCCGGCACGGTGTGCTCGTGTTGGCTGAATCGCTGGATCATGTCGGGCCGATGACCCGCACAGTCGAGGATGCCGCCATCGTACTTGAAGCGATCGCAGGCTTCGACCCGAACGATCCGACTTCCTTGCGAGCACCTGTACCGGACATGCGCTCAGCACTCCGCCAAGGCGTAGAAGGCGTCCGCATCGGGTACGATCGTAGCTACGCCACAGACAGTGTAGACCCGGGCCTCGCCGAGGCTATCGACGTGGCGCTCGGTGCGTTGTCTGATCTCGGAGCGGAGATCGTGCAAGTGGACATGCCTGAGTTCACGGAGTCGATTCGAGGAGTCCGGTATCCCATCGCCTCGTATGAGGCCGTGCGAGCGCACGCCGCAACGTACCCATCCCGTGCAGCCGACTATGGTGCATACTTCCGCGACTTCCTGGATTTCGGGGCAGCGGTGACCGACACCGAATACGCAGAGGCCTTCAGGCTCCGGGACGAATACAGTGACCGCTTCCGTTCCGTTTTATCGACGGTCGATGCGATCGCCGGTCCCTCAGGAGGAGTTCCATTCTCGATCCCGTCCGCCGCGCATTACGAAGGGCGGGACGTGTGGGCCCCGCTCCTAGCCAACTTGCAAGCTCAGTTCACGATGCCCGCTGACTTCGCTGGCACGCCGACGATTTCACTGCCGTGTGGTGTGAACGAACGGGGCGTTCCCTATACCATCCAGTTCATGGGGCAGGCGCTGTCGGAGCCCACACTCTGCCGACTCGCACATGGTTATGAGGAAGCGAGCGAGTGGCACACGATGCGGCCCCCTGTTTAGCCACCCAGTTCCGACGAGAACCTCAACATGACCACCCTCTCATGATCAAAGTCGGGATCTCCGGTGCCAACGGCACCATGGGTCGCCTGACGATCGGTGCGATAGACGCCGTCGACGACCTCACCGTCGGTGCACTCTATGCACCTGGACGTGACCAACAGGACATTCTCGGATACAGCGCCAGCGGTGATCCGGAGGCTCTGTCCGAGTGCGACGTAGTGATCGAACTGACCAATCCATCGGCATCCGACCAGAACGTGCCCCGGTGGCGAGACAGTGGTACGGATGTGTTGATCGGCACCTCAGGCTATACGACTGCCCGCGTAGACGCGTTGCGGGCCGCCTGGTCCGGCCTGAGCTCGCGCTGCCTGGTCGTACCCAATTTCGCGATCGGTGCGGTATTGCTGATGCGCTTTGCAGAGCTGGCATCCCCACACTTCGAGTCGGCCGAGATCGTCGAAATGCATCATCACGACAAGCCGGACGCCCCCTCCGGCACGGCACTTCACACGGCCGCACGAATGGCGGCCGCGCGCGAACATCGCACGCACGCTCGCGGCGGCGAGATCGCCGCTGGCTCGTTGGGTGGTGAGGTGGAAGGAATCCCTGTGCACTCCCTTCGCATGCACGGCTCGATCGCGCACCAGGAAGTACTCTTCGGCACCGTCGGCCAATACCTCACGTTGCGCCACGATACGACTGACTACCAATGCTTCACGCCTGGCGTCCTTTTGGCCTTACGCGAGATCGGCTCCCTGGACGCTGGAGTGGCTGTGGGCCTGGAGCGGTTGCTCCGGGTTTGAGCTGGAGGTCATGCTGAAGCCGGCCTCGGACTCCGCGTCGACCGGGTAAACGCCAACGAGCCATGCATCGTCCCATGACTAGAATGACGACACATGGGGAGAACGCGTGACGGATCACACGCTCGAATTTCCCTCAGACCATCGTAGATGGGGCTCGACAGGGTGACACGGATGCGCTCCGGGCACTTGCCGAGCGGGCGTATCCGTTGGTGCACCGCTGGGCGCTGGTCCACACGGGTGACCCAATGGAAGCGGACGACCTCACACAGGACGTGTCTGTTCAGATGATCCGAAATACGGAGTCTTTCCATGGCGATGCGCGCTCTGCGGCGATCGATCCGGCGAAGGAAGCCGAGCGACATGAATTGCGCGAAATGCTCCTGGTCTTCTTCGAGCGACTACAGGACCGGCAACGGGAGGTCTTCGATCTGGTTGAGCTGCAGGGCCTGTCCGGCGCAGAGGTCTCCCAGCTTCTGGGTATCGAGCCCGTGACCGTGCGTGCCACCTCTTCAAGGCCCGCAAGCGGTTGCGGAGCCTCATTCTGGAGACGAGCCCCGAGCTCGTAGAGGATTTTCCATGAGTGGCTGTACTCGGTCGCTGGACTACCTGCTCGAGGCGGAATTGGGCGAGCTCTCCGGGGATCACGATACCGAGATCGGACGACACGTTCGGGAGTGCGAGCGCTGTCAGCGGGTCGCCCACAGGATGCTCGACAGCACCGCGCGTCTCGATGCCGCACTCTCGGCCGTGCCGGACGGATTCGACGTGGACGCGCTGGTAGAGCGCGCCACGTTTCCGGAAGTCGGAGCGAAAACCGCAACAGTCACCCCGCTTCGCCGCCGTCGGAGACATTTCGCCGCCGCAGCTCTGGCGGCCTCGATCATGGGCCTACTCGTCCTGAACGACTGGGACGGAACACTATAAAACATGCCTTTGCCGCCCTATTCGCGCTGAGCGCTCTCGGTCTCTGGACGGGGTGTGACGCGACGGCCGACCTCGAAGTCGGGACGTTCACGCTCGACTATCTGCCTTCCTACGAGGCGGTCCCGCTAATCGAGCCGTATGTCTATAGCGACAGAGAGGGCGCGCCAAGCACGCTTTCCTCGACCACGGGCGCAATCTCCGTGCGTGAAACGCCCGACAACTTAGAGAAGATCGCCCGCGTGCTCGCGGAGTTCGGCAAAGCCCGCGCTGACGCCTAGGCTCGTCGCCAAAGGACGGATCGACCGCTACGCTGCTACTCACGGTTCGGGCCAAGCAGTCCGACAACGCGGGCGACCTGTAGAAGGAACTGGATGCCGGGAGGGGTCCGGGTACCGCAAAGGGCTCGGATCTCTCCTCGGCAGAAGACAGGCCCTTTCGGGATGAGCGTATGTGCTGCCTTTTGATAGGATCGCCCCCAAATAGGGCTCATCGTTCCGGAGAGCTGGATGCAAGTAGAGCGTTTCTTGATGCGTCGATTAGTCGATGAGCGGCGCGTCCAAGCGCGTCGTGTGGAGGTGCCGCGCCGCGGTACCCCTCGTCGCGGTGGCTGTCGGCGGGAGGCCGCGCTGGAGGTGTCCGTCGAACGTCGTGCGAGGTCGCGGAGGGGAGAGGAACTCCGGCGCAATGACGCCGAACGGCGCACTCAGGGAACACGCCCGGCGGAAGTTCGCCGAATCATGCCTGAGAAGCGGAGATTCCCGCCTCAGTAGTCAGACCGGTGCCCCCTCCCCTACACCGCGCGACTCTCCCGTAC
>Ga0114996_10005234_pt1 | contig 15301 bp, 13 predicted proteins | sample ArcticOcean_MG_C_4_FD_87039 | JGI IMG/M metagenome (GOLD analysis project Ga0114996, IMG submission 87039) | Marine microbial communities from western Arctic Ocean - ArcticOcean_MG_CB4_134 | ecosystem: Environmental > Aquatic > Marine > Oceanic | place: Arctic Ocean: Canada Basin | collected...
AGCGAACTCGACTCGCAACTTCCCGCCGGCTGTCGATGCACGTAAATCAGAGATGGCCGGGGAGCTATTGTCGATCACGAACGGCGCACTGACGTGCGAGTCGGTCAGGGTCTCGGCATCAGAATTCGAAGGCTCATCGGACGCGGTGACTCTTACCCGATAGGAACCGTCGGCGAACGAAGTGGTATCCCAACTAAAATAGTCCCGGACAACCTCTTCTTCGAGCAGCTTCCATTGCCGCTCTTCGCTGCCGCGAATCTCCAGCTTGTAGAGCATGTTGTCGCTATTGGCGTCGGCGGCCGCCCAGCGAACTCCGATGTAGCCCTTTCGGGGAGTCAGCGTATGCCCTTGGCGGGGCCGGTTGGGTGGCTTGGCGGGCGGCTTGTTTCCGATGGGGGGAAGTGACCGGTTCGCCGTGGCCGGTATGGCCTTCCGCACGAAAGTGTAGCTGGGAGGCGTAATCTCGACATCCCCAATTCGCGGCGCTACGTTCTTCGAGAGATAGTACAAAGTGACCGCGTCGAGCAGAGGCGACTGCCGGCCGTCGGGGGATTCGAGCACGGCCCGCCATTGAGCGAATCGAGAAGAGGGCGAGCCTGCGCGAGAGCCTTCCGGGTTTGTTACGGGCTCGGACCAGTCGCTCCAGTTGCGGGCCGGGCTGTTGAGATTGCCCGTTCGCAGCGAAACAGAGACTGACGAATCTCCAGAAGTTTCGCCGCGCCATTGCAAGCGCCCCCACTGCGAGAAGATCTTGGAGTCATGCAGCTCCGACTCAAAGCTGCCCTTGCGTTCCAGCTCCGGCCCCAGCGCATGAATCTTACCCACGCTGCTGCTGGCCACGAAAACCTTTCCGCCCGGACCAGGGGCTAGGGCCGTGATTTGAGAGGAAGTCGACTTCAGCACGAGCGACGAGAGGTTTTCCGAATCAAGCCGCATCAGCCGGCCACGGTCTCCGGTACCTATCAGCAGCCTGTCTTGCGAGTCAAACACCAGCGAATAAACCAAATCGGCCCCCGAACTCCAGGCAACTCGCGGCTCGCCGTCCGGTGCAATTCGGTAAACCTCACTGCCGCCGGTCAGGTTGGTGAGCAAACCGCTCGGGGCCGGCTGGGCGGGACGCCGCTGGGCCGCTACCTGGGGAGTGCCTGGCGCGGCTGGCGACGGACGCTTAGGGGTGACCCTGGTGACAGGGCGCACGGCAGGCGCGGCTTTGCGGTTCCCGACCCCGGCGGCATAAATCGTTCCATCGGCGGCCTGCGCCAGAGCCGTGATTTCCTTCTTCGAGGACTGGTAGAGAACGAATCCAGTGGGCGCTTCTCCGCCGTCGTTTGAGGTAAGATCGTTCGAGGTACGATCGTTCGAGATACGCAGAATCAGCCCGCCCGGGTCGGTTCCAACAATCAGATTGTCACTGGAATCGATGACAATTGCCCGAACGTGCGTTTCCTCGGTTTCGAAGAACACGGAGCCTTCGCCGGCAGGCGTGACGCGAAAGATACGGCCATTGTCGCCGCTCGCCAGGAAGAGATTCCCCTTCGAGTCAAACGCCATGCCCCAGATGTATGCGGCGTCGGGATCGAAGAACACCGACGCATCTCCGCTGGGCGTGATTTTGAAAACCTGCGAGTCGGGCGAGGTGGCGGCGTAGAGATTGTCGTCCGCGTCCACGGCCAATGCGTGGATCTCGACGGCGTCGGTTTCGAAAAAGACACTACTGTCTCCGTTTGCCGCTACGCGGAAGACTTTGGCTTCCGGACCCGCTCCGGCGTAGAGGTTCCCGCGGCTGTCGGTCGCCAGCGACCATAGGTAAGAAGAGGAGGCTTCGTGGATCTCCTCGAGCTTGGGCGCCAGCATCAGCTTGCCGTCGCTGCGAATCGAGAGGCCAGCGGCAGTACCCTTCTCGAACTCACCGAATGTGGACTGTTCCCACTTTTTGGTCGTCTCACCCGACAGGGAAACGGAGAAGGTCAGCAGAGCTGCTAATAAAAAGATGCGATTCATTTGGTTTCCGGGAATGGTTTTCAAGGCGAAGAACTGAGTCACGGGCGATTAACCGCCAAATCAATCAGTTAGGTCAGACAAAACTCGAACGGCGGCCTTGTGGTTCCGGCACCGGATCGTCAAACTCTAGCGCTGTATCGATCCCTAAACGAATGGCTTCCCGCGCGCTAGCAAGCGCCGCTTCCTGGGTTGGACCGTGGGCGGAGCACCCCGGGAGTTCCGGCACCTCGACCACGAAAGCTGCGTCCTCGTGGCTCCAGTAAATGATGACCTCGTACTTGTTCATTCGCTATGGAACAGCCATCAGCGGCGTAATTGGGACAGCACCTCGTCCGCATCCAACGCTTCGCCACGGTCAGCCTCGGCGATCGCCTCAAGAATCTCAGCTTCATCAGCCTCGTTCAGTTTAAAGCTCGGCTCGCCGCTGCGCGGCACGGTTATTTCCACACCAGACCGGTAGAACTTCCCGCGTTGCCCTTTCGAAAAATCATATTCCCTCTTCATCGCTTAGATTCCTCGTAGTGAACGCCCCGCGCGTCTTCCTCACTGCACTTGCAGGTTGACGCTATAGCTCCCCCTCACGATCGAATCAAACGAAATGGAACTTTGATTTAGGGGCGACTCGCGCTCCAGCAGCACACGCCGGCTCGCCGTCTTTCGCATCACGTTGAGGACCGAGAGGGGCACGTTCGGAAGCGTCTTGTCGTCCAAGCGCGCGGTGACTGTTGGCCGCAACAACGTGACGAAGAGCTTGTGGTTGCCGTGCTCCTGATTCATCAACGATACGGTTTCGGGAAGCTTCATCAAACGATTCCGAACGGTGACGGCTTTCGAGGCCCGGTCCAGTGTCGCTGCATCGCTGATCAATAGCCTCAGCCTGCCTTTGGAGGCGCCCGCGGGAATTTTCACGCGGAACGGCTTCTCGATGGGATCTCCGCGAAAGGGACGCAGAAAAACCCTGCCCTCGATCTCATCACCGGGCCGCACCAGCGTCTTTTCGATCCAGGCCTGCTCGACCACCGCCAGCCGGCGCTTGGGTAACAAGTCGATCGTGACCGTAATTGCTTCCACCTTGGGCGTATCTCCAGTCGTCGTCAGAATCCGCTGGACCTTGATGCCGACCCAGCCGGCCAGCATCATCGGCGCCGGAACCGGCGCTTGGCCCGAAGTCTGCATCGTTTCAAGAGAGACCCGATTTTCGTCCCCGAAATCAATCTCCCCACTGAGCCGGAAAGTCGTCTCCTCGGCAAAATCGTTGAGGCCGAACATGGAATTGAAAAGCGCGAATACGACCAACGGCGGGGTCCAGCGGTGGTTCTGGAAGACGTTGCAGTGGATCTGCTTTTCGCTCAGAACTTGGTCATTGTCCCCGAACCGCCGAACCGTGATGGAGATAGGAACCATCGAAGCGGTCTCGCCCAGTATGCCCATGATGCCCGAGTGCCGGTCCTGCCGCAGCGCCCCGACGATTCCCGACGAGTTGGCCATCTTGGAGGGCGCAAACTTGGATGCCAGGACCGTGACCACGCTCGCTTTCGCCATCGGCATGTCCACCGGTCCCAAGCGAAACATGGAGTGGCCAAATGCCAGGATTCGCTTGCCGTCGTTATAGGTAACGGTCCCGACTCCGTTGGCGGACATGTCGCCCGAGATCAGCACGGCGGCGATGGGTTGGCCCGGCAGCAATGCATCCGATGTATCCGCCACAACCGAAGAGGAGCCGCCCCCGCCCTGCATCACGTTGATGCCGAATCTTCGAAAATAACCTTCGAATACATCGAGAACCCCTTGATGCACGCCCGAGAAGGCCAGCGGCGTTTCGATCGGCGTCATATAGGAGTTCGACTCGGCGGGTTCGCTGCCGGCATTCCAAATCTCGGAGGCTAGGTCCGGCTCGGCGAACGCCAACTCTCGCCCGGCTCGGGAATGGGCGGCGGCAGGCCACTTCGGGGGCGAGGCGGCCAGCATCGGCCGTCCCGTGTCGAGTTCGTTGATCTCGAGCATGAGTTCGATCGGAGTGATGCCGGCGATCGCGTCGGGTGAAAACACGCTAAACCGCAGCGAGATTGCGCCGAGCAGCTTGCCGTCGAAATAGACCGGGCTGCCGCTCATGCCACCGGCGACGTTGGTGCGGCTGGCCTTGCCGCCCAGCTTGGCCATAATGATGTCCTCGCCGGGCCCCCAGGAGTTTTCCATGATGCCGAGAATCTCGACTGGAATCGGTTCCGCCACGCCGCCTTTGAATGCTGTCCAGGCGGTAGCCATCATTCCTGGCTTGACGGCGCTGAGGGGTAAGATCTCGACGGGTCCGGCTTGAGGCGGGGAGGGTTGCGCCACAAGGACGCAGCAGACACACGCAGCAACAACCAGCAGCCGAAAAGAGTTCGTCATGGGTCTCATCAAATTGGATATCGTCAAATCATCGCCGATCATCACGGAAATTTCAAATGGCCGGACAGAGGCGTGGACGGGAGTCCACGCTTAGCTCCCGCTTAAACCACTAGCTGAGCCCACCCTAGGCTCGTTCCTAATCGGATGAAAACGGGCTAGCGTTTCATCGCAACCGCGTCTCCATTCCGTCCGCCCCGCCGGTCTTCGTTGCGTGCGGCTCGTCCGCTTTAGGTATAGCACAGCCATCGGGATTCACCGCCACCAAGTAGAGCCGCTGACGCATAACCGGCGAGCGCTGCCGAACGCCCTTTCATGCAGACGGGGCGGATCGGCTTTGGTGAGGCAACCCGGATGCAAAAAGCTTGATGTAAAATAGGTTCCGTGACGAAAGATTCTCAATCATCCGAACAGGGCGATGCCCCCGAAATCAAAGTGAAAGACCGCCGACGGTTTTCGGCGGAGGGAGAACTGTTGGAGACAGCCGAGGAGACTGGCGGCGATGACGCTGCTTCCGGCAAGGCCTCGAGTGCTGTTCCCATTGACGCGGACGCGGCTGCTTCCATCGACGCGGACGCGGCTGTTCCCATTGACGCGGACGCGGCTGCTTCCATCGACGCGGACGCGGCTGTTCCCATCGACGCGGACGCGGCGGAGGCAGCACCGGCGGCCGAAGCTGCCGGTGAGGCTCCAGCGCAAAAGGCCCAGCAGAGCTTTCGACCCGAGCCGCCCCCGCCTCGCGGGGAGCAGGCGCCGCCAATGCCTCCCGCCAACTTCGAGATGCTGATACTTTCGCTGGCCATGCAGGCACAGATGGAGCTGGGCGGCGGCGGAGTGCGCGGCGACGGACAGGCTCCGAATTTGGACATCGCGCGCCATACCATCGATGTTTTGGCCATGCTGCAGGAGAAGACCAAAGGGAACTTGTCGATGGAAGAGAACCGCATGCTGGAGAATTCGCTGACCGAGTTGCGGTTTCGCTATGTCCAGGTTGTGGCGGATATTAACAAGAAGCCCGCGTCTTGAGGGGTCTGCATGTTGAGAGCGCCGCCTTTCAAAAAAGGGCCGCGTCCTGAAACAAGGCCCGTAGCGCAGGGCTCGTAAGAGACCCGCGGCCTTTCACTAATTGGGCAACGCAGGTCTCTTACGAGCCCTGCGCTACGGGTGTTAGACAGGAACGGGGTTTTGCCAAGTACGATGCCGCGAAAATCTCACCTTACAGATCGACCGGGGACAGGAGAGGGAGTTGTTTAAATTTTCGCCATACGTCGGGCTCGAAAGCCCGACGCGGCACGCTGGAAGCGTGGGCCACGTCGTCGGCTTGCGGCGCGTCCCCAGCTTGCGGCACGTCGTCCAGGTGCGCCATGTCCTATTTGTGCTGGCGGCATGTTTTGTTTTGTCCTCCTCTATCCCCTTGTTAGCGCAGAGCGACGAGATCTCTTGGTTTACTAACTACGACGAAGCTATTCGGGAGGCCAAGCGGACCGGGAAGCCAATCTTTCTCGAGTTTCGCTGCGAGTCTTGACGGGCCGGACGCGAATTCGACGCACAGGTTGTGCTGTCATCGACCAACACCCGCCGCGGACAATTGTTGAACCAATACGTCTGCGCGCGCGTCACGCGAATGGACGACGTCGATATCGCCCTGTTCGACTATGACCGCTACAACACCCTCTATTACTTCTTGATGAATGCGGACGAACAGATCTATATGAGGTACGGCGGACGCGGTCCCATGTCGCCGATCAGCTACCTCGACTTGAGCAGTTTAGAGGCCGCGCTCGAACAAGGTCTCGACTTGCACCAGCAATACCAAAAGGGTGAGCTAGCCAAGGCCGGCCGCCCCCAGCCGCTGTTTCCGCGCGACATTCCGGCGGTATTTGAAGGAACGACGCAGAAAGGCCGCTGTGTCGAATGCCACCTGATCGGCGACCTGCAAAACGTGCAGCGGCAGCGGGACGGCAAGCTGGACCGTCTGGCGCATATGTACCGCTCTCCGGACATCAAAACCATCGGCATCGATTTGGACATTCCCAAGGGCTTGGTCATCGCGGAGGCGCGCGCGGAGGCTCAAGCAGCGGGAATGAAACCCGGCGACCGCATGACGCATTTGAATGGTGCAAGGGTTTGGACTTTTGGCGACCTGCAATATCAATACGACAAGGTCGGCCGCGATGCCAAACAAATTCGAATCACGGTTGAGAGAAAGGGCGATTCCGTCGATCTCCCTATAACACTGCCCGATTATTGGTGGTGGACGGATCTGACTTACCGGCAGTTGAGCGTCGAACCGCGAATTTACTTCAAGTCCCGTCCCCTGGGCAAAGCGGAAAAGCGGCGGCACGGCCTGAACCCCAGGGGATTCGCAAGCCAGGTGACCGCGGTCGAAGGCTTCGCTGATATTCTAAAGTTGCATCAGCTCAAGCCGGGCGACATCGTTTTCGGCGTGGACGGCGTGGAGCGAGACGATATCGCGAATACGGCCGAGCTGTTCATCAAGCTTCACAAAAACGCCGGGGACACTTTCATGCTGGACCTGCTTCGTGACGGGAAGCGGACGAAGATGGAAGTCAAGACGACAAGCGTGGCCTACCGCAAATGATCAAACCAACTACCAGAGCCCCGAACGCAAGTGAGGGGTCAGCAAGTGATCGGTCAACACGTGTGCGATCAGCACGCGAGCGATCAGCCAGTGATCAGCCAGCGTTTCCGAACCGCCTCAACCGCCTGACGCGCATATCCACCCTCCTAGCCCTAGCCGCCCTGCTATTCGCGACACCTCCGCCCGCTCAAGCCGGCGAATGGAGCGAAGCGGCAGTCCTGAGCCGCGACCTGCGGCCGCTGGTATCCTACCGTGCCAAATTGGAAGGCGAGTTCCTGGTTGTGCAAGCAGATCACGAAGAAGGCTGGCATACCTGCGCGATGGACAACAAGATTCGCGCTGAAGAAAAGCTGGCGGGCAAGCGCTCCCTTGGAATCGATGCTCCCACCGAGATCAGCGTGGGGGAGGGGCTGGAGCTGACCGGGGGATGGCGCCAATCCCCTCCCGAGGATTTTTCGAAACCGGAGTTGCGCTGGTTTACCTGGGGGTTCCAGGAGTCGGCCCTGTTCGTCGCGAAGGTGCGGCAAACCGGCGATGGACCTGCCCAAATCACGGTGCGAGGTCAAGCATGCAGCGAGACGAGTTGTCAAAACATCGACCTCACCTTGTCGCTTTCACTCGCCTCGTGGAACGCTGGCGCCGCTGCATCGGGCATCGATTCCGAGAAGTTGATAGCGGTTCGCGGAGCCGCTGACGCCTCAACCGCGCAAGGCAACGAATGAGAAAGCGAGTACCAACGTCGGTCACCAATTCGACTACCGATTAGACTAAAGGCAGCGACTCCCGCGATCGAAGACAATTTGATCGCAATCCCCGAAAAGAAAGCGCAACGATGGCATACGACCGTTCCATTTCAATCACCGTCCTTGGGTCAGGCACGAGCGTTGGGGTCCCAACAATCGGCTGCCCCTGTGCGGTGTGCCGCTCCGACGACCCCCGCGACAAGCGATTGAGACCGTCGATCGTGGTGAACTACCCCGATGGCATCCAGCAACGGAACGTGCTGATCGACACCACTCCGGACCTGCGGCAGCAGGCTCTCACCGCGGGCTTGAAGCGGCTCGACGCCATCCTCTATACGCATGCTCACGCCGATCACATCATGGGGCTCGACGATGTGCGCCCCTTTAACTACGGCCGTAAAGACCGTCTTCCGATCTATGCCACCCCCGAGACGCTGGCCGATCTCAAAAGAGTCTTCGGCTACGCCTTCGAGGGCACGGCGGCGCATCCGGGCGCGCTTCCGCGGATCGAGGGGCGGCCGCTCGATGGTCAGCCGGTCGATCTGTTCGGCGTTCCATTCATTCCGGTGCCGGTCATGCATGGACCGAAGATGATCGTTGGATATCGTTTCGGGCAGGCCGCCTATCTCACCGACCACAGCGATATCCCGGTCAGTTCACAGAAGCTGTTGAGAGATCTCGATGTGTTGTTTCTGGACTCCCTTCGCCGCGAACCACACCCCATGCATACCAGCGTTGATCAAGCTCTGGCGTGGGTCGAGGAGCTAAAACCGAAGCGCGCTTATTTCACACACATCTGTCACGACTTACCGCATGGGGAAACCTGCGCCTCGCTGCCGCCGAACGTCGAGCTGGCCTACGACGGATTGCGGATCGAGGTTCGCGGGGACATCGATGTTTAGAGCGCACTGGAACCTTGAAAGCGTTGGCCCGGAGCCGCCGCCGTGCGCTTTGGCGATAGGGAACTTCGACGGACTCCATCTGGGTCACAGGCGGATTCTCACCAAGACGAAGGAGCAGGCGCGCCGCATCGGCGGTGAGGCCGTCGTACTCACCTTCGATCCTCATCCGACAACGGTCGTGGCTCCCGAGCGTGCCCCCGATCTTCTCATGCTGCCGGCCGAGCGCTTGCGGCGCTTTGAAGAATGCGGAATCGATGCGGGCGTCGTCCTGCCATTCACCGAGCAGATTGCGCGGCTCGGGCCCGAGGAATTCGTCGAACAAATCCTGGTGAAGAAACTCAACGTGCGAGCGGTCGTCGTGGGAGAGGGCTTCCACTTCGGACACCGGCAGAGCGGCGACACCAAGACATTGATCGATGCCGGTTCCCGTCACGGGTTTGAGGTGGTGACGGTTCAAGCGGTATCGGCCGGCGGCCAGCCCGTGAGCAGTTCGCGAGTCCGAACCCTTGTGCGACAGGGACGCGTTTCCCAGGCGCGGCGAATGCTCGCCAAACCGTTCTCCTTGCGCGGAGAAATTGTTTCCGGGCACGGTATCGGCTCACGCCAGACAGTACCCACGCTCAACCTCTCGCCCGAGACGAAGCTGCGGCCGGCTCAAGGGGTTTATGTCACCTGCACATCGGATCTGGAGAGCGGCCGGCGCTGGCGGTCGGTGACCAACGTCGGTTCGCGGCCTACGTTCAACGGCACGGATCAGACGGTTGAAACCTATCTTATCGAGGAGCTGCAAGGCCGCCAGCCCGCGCGGATCGAGTTGGCATTCCTGCACCGGCTCCGCGACGAAGCGAAGTTTGAGACCCCCGAAAAACTGCGGCGGCAAATCCTCAAGGACGTTGAGCAGGCGAAAAGATATTTTCGTCTGCTCGACGCGGCAGAGAGGCCGCACCAACCGGCCCAGATATAGGGCTGCCGTGCCGCGTTGGGCCGCCACGTCCAACGTCCAGCAGACGTGGCGTGAGCGTCCACGCTTGCCGCAAACCGATTCGTCGGTTTGTCCGACCCCAGAGCGCCGCATCCGATCCAAGGCCCCCAATGTACTCCCTGAGCAAGTCAACGCCTCGACGAATCGAGGCGCGGCAAACCTGGAGCTTCACGCCGCGTCGCCCGCCAGCCCCACCCGGCGCGCTACAATTTTTGCCATGAAACGCAGATCCGTACTGAAATCATCACTCCTGGGATTCGGCGCCGCTTTGGGGACGCAACAGGCCCGGGCCGCGCTGCCAAAGATGAAGATCACGCGGGTACGCTACTACCGCTCGCCCAATCAGCGGCCGATCTTCAATCAAAGCTTCAACGTCATCGTGGTCGAAACCGACCAAGGAATCACGGGCATCGGCGAAGGCGGTTCCAAAGACACCGTCGAGCAGCTCGCGGCGATGATCATCGGCGAAAACCCCACGCGCATCGAGCATCTTTGGCAAGTGATGTACCGCGGCTATTTCTATCCGCCGGGACGCGAGAAACTCCACGCCCTCGGCGGCATCGACATGGCCCTGTGGGACATCAAAGCGAAGGCCCTCGGCGTGCCGCTCTATGAGTTACTGGGCGGACTGACGCGCGATCACATCGAGTGCTATTCGACCGGCTTTCCCCGTGAAGGGACCGTCAAGGAAACCGCCCGTGCCTGCATGGAATTCGGCTATCGCGCTTTCCGGACCAGCGCCGTGGGACCGGGCCGGGGCAGCGATGGGAGTTCTTTTGTCTCGCAACATATGGTGGACGAAACCTTCCGGCACTGCGAGCAGATTCGCGAGGGCGTCGGCAAAACCGGGGACTGGGCGATCGACTACCACACGCGGCTCGACCTCTCCGATGCCGTCCGGCTGAGCACGCTGATCGAGCCTCTGGCTCCTTATTTCGTCGAAGATTTGGTGCGTTCCGAGAACCCCGGCGTTTACCGTGAAGTGCGCCAGAAGGTGAACGTGCCGATTGCCGTCGGCGAGCACTACGGAGACCGCTGGGATGCCAATGAGCTGATCGAGAATCGCTGGATCGACTACTCGCGCGTGACGATGCCGAACGTCGGCGGCGTCACCGAGTTCATCAAGCTGGCGGCGCTGTGCGAAACGCACTACGTCGGGCTGATCCCGCACTTTACGGGTCCGATCGCCACGGCGGCGCTGGTCCATTGCTGCGGGGCGTCATCGGGGCCCGTGCTCATGGAGATGACGGGCAAAGGAGACACCGAGCAGCCGCACTTGCCGCATCATTTTGATTTCCGCAAGGGCAAGCTTTGGCCCAACGAGCGGCTGGGATTGGGTGTTGAGTTCGACGCCAGCAAGGCGGAGTTGATCGCCGACATCACCGAGCATTCGCGCCCGACGCCGCTTTACAATCGTCCCGACGGGTCGGTAACGAACTGGTAGGCCGGTTCAAGAGCCGCCAGCATTCCAGAAGTTCGCGAGCAGACGCTGTATGCTCATTTCCCGAAACCTTCCATATGTTTCGGGTTCGTGCTCAGGTCGACGGGCAGACCTCTGGCGCAGCCGATGGCTCCGAGGCGTTTCGCGTGGTCGTAAAAGCTTTCTGTCTGGATGCCGTCCTCGAGATAACCTTCCAATGCATCTCGGATCACCTCGGAGGTTGTTTTGCCGCTCGTTTTCGCGTAGCCGCGAATTCTGCGTTCGAGCGTCTCGGGAATCCTGGCCGTGATACGCGCCGCCATATCCGCCATTCTGGCAGATTTGTCAGATGCAACCATCCACAATCCGTCCCTAAGACGAGATTTACGTAGCGCCGCGATTTTCGAACTCCGTAGCGCAGGGCTCGTCGGAGACCTGCGGTCTTTCGCCGGGCCGCATACGCGGGGTGAACATGACAAACAGCCGCGGGTCGCTATCGAGCCCTGCGCTACGGATTTTTCTGGTTGCGCTGTCGGGCCTATTTGTTCACTTGACCCCGCGCTCACGCGCGGGGCTCTGAGTGTCTGATTGGGACGGGTCGGTCTGGCGCGCATTTCTCAGTGCCTGACGGGCCTCTCATGCACTTCGTCTCGCCATATGGTGAGAAATGCCCCCTAGCCTTCCAGCCTTTCGACACCGTCTTCTGAAAAAACGACCCGGTCACCGGCGAGATCCGGTTCACCGCAGCGGCTGACGATTACGGCGCGAGCGGCGTCGCGCAGCCGAATCGCGGCCTGGAAGTCGTCCCCGTCCGGCAGCAGCACTTCACCAACTTCCACGCGCAGATGGGCTCTGCGCGGCAACCACATGCCGTCCCGAAGCGCCGCGCGCGTTCCATGCAGAGTCACCGGGCTGACCGGAACGCCGGCCCGGGCCGCGATCAGAAACGCGCCGAGTTTGAAGTCGCGCAGTCCCGGCATGCGCAGAAAAGTTCCTTCGGGGAAGAACAGCAGACGCTTGCCTCCCGAGACCGCGTCGAGCGCTTCGCGGCTGTCGTCCAGGCTGGCTCCTGGGTCCATCCTTTCCACGAAGATAGCGCCGACACGATGGAGCAGAGTTCTTGCGAACCAATTGCTCGCCAACTCCTTTTTAGCAACGAAGAGCATTTTCTCAGGAAACGCCGCTGTCAGCGCGAGCCCATCGATATAGCTGGTATGGTTCACCGCCAGCACGCCGCCGCTTGCCGGCAGCCGGTCGAGCCCTTCGACATCAAGGGGAATGCCGGCGAGCCAAAGCGCCGCTCTCGCCGCAACGTGCGCCACCCGCCAGCGCCAGTTCGACCGCGGGAGCACCAATAACAAGGGAAAACATGCCGCCAGCAGGACCGTCATCACTAGCCAGCAATAGCCGCCATAGGCGAGTGCGAGGGCACGGCGCGACGATTGCCGAATGCGGGCCAGCATGCCGCTGGCGGCCAGCCTGACTAGTTGCCACCAAACCGCCCGTTTCCCGGCCCGAAGCTTGCCCGTCTCATAGAGCCGGCGCGTATCCGAACGCCGAATTTTGCCGCTGGAAGTCTTCAGCACCGTCTGGGGCGGGACCAGAACAACCTCGTCGGGAGGGGCCTCCAGAACACCACCGGCAACTTCTTCCACTCCGCGGCGAATCTCATTCAGCTTCGACTCGGCCATCTCGCGAGTTTCGGCGACGCGTGTTTCGGCGACGCGTGTTTCCGCAACAATGACAATCCGTTCCGTCCCCGACGCTGCGTCAGCGGCGCCGAAGACCGCACGCAACCCTTGCGGACCCCGTCGACATTGCCGCAGGCTTCTTCTACCTCATGCGGATAGATGTTGCGGCCCGCGCGGATGATGATGTCTTTCGAACGTCCCGTGACGAAAACGTCGCCGGCCGCAATGTAGCCAAGGTCGCCGCTATTGAGCCAATCGCCGTCGAACAGTTCGCGCGTCGCGGCTTCATTTTGGAAGTAGCCCTGTGTTGCCGATGGCCCTCGGAATTGCAAGCGGCCTTCGGCTCGCTCGGGCAGCTCCCGGCCAGCGGCATCGACGATGCGCACCTCGTGCCCGCCCAGCGGCTGGCCGCACGAGACGAATTCCAAAGCATTCAGTTCGTCACGTTCGGCGGAAACAGCCTCCCCCCTCCCGGTCATGGATCGTCTTTCAACGCGATCAACAATGGGGGGCCGGTCCAAGGGCGGGAAGGCCAGCCCGAGTCCGTTCTCGGCCATCCCATAGACCGGCGACATGGCCTCGGGCCGGAAGCCATATTTCGCGAAGCGCTGTGTGAAACGCTCGATCGTCCGAGGATTCACCGGCTCGGCGCCGTTCATCGCAATGCGTAGCGACCCCAAGTCAAGATTCTCGATTTCACTGTCGTCAATTTTCCCAACGCATAGCTCGTAGGCAAAATTCGGCGCCGCGGAAATTGTGGCCTGGTGCCGCTGAATCGCCCACAGCCATTGTGCCGGGCGCGCCAGGAACGTCAGCGGCGACATGATGACCACGGGTATCGCGTGGTAGAGCGTGGCTAGCCAGGCGCCAATCAATCCCATGTCGTGATAGAGCGGCAACCAGCTCACCAGCACGTCGGATGAGTCGGCCTTCGTCGCCCGGCCAATAGCCCGAATATTGGCGAGCAGATTCTGGTGAGTCAGCATGACGCCCTTGGGGCTGCCCGTGCTGCCCGACGTGTATTGCAGCAGCGCCAAGTCTTGGGGGCCACGATGAACGTGCGGCGGCGTCCCTTGCATCGCGACTTCCCCCGGGGTTTCCGCGAGTTTTTCCGGTATTTCGACGAAACGCAGGCTCTCCACCCGTGACTTGAGAAACGACGCCAGCGGTCTCGCCTCGCGAACGGTAATCAGACCGGCTACGCCGGCGTTGTTGAGGATGGCGCCCTGGCGGCGCAGGTGGTCTTCGATTTGCGCCGGGCGCGCGGGCGGGTAGATCGGCACCGGCACCGCGCCGGCGTAAAGGATGCCGAAGAACGTGCGAAAGAAGTCCGCGCCGGTCGGCAACATGATCGCCACGCGGTCTCCCGGCTCGACCTTGCGCTTCAGTAACCCGAGCGAGACGGCGCGGGCTCGCTCGGCAAGCTCACGATAGCTAATGGCGGGACTTTCTATCTCATCCCAAAGCACGATGTGGGTCCGCTCCGGGTGCTTTTCTACATGCCAATCGAGAGCTTCGATCAGCGTGGCGGCCTGAGCCGGCATCTCGTTCGCCGGCTCCAGCGCGGGAAGGTCAATGTGAGATTCCTGGAAGGTTTTGGCTTCCTCCGATCCCACCAGAGCGGTCAGCAGATCCCGCACCGTTTCGGCCGAACCGAGCACACCTTGCGGCAGCCGCTTGTTGAAGTCGCGCTCAAGGCGGACCAGCAGTTCCGCGCGTCCCAGGCTGTCGAGTCCCAAATCGCGATCGAGAGTGCTGTCGAGGGCGACGCGAAGCGCGCCTTCGCGGTGAGGATGCAGTTCAAGAATCAAGTCTCGAACAATGCAGAGAAGCCGCTTGCCGAGGAGGGCGTGGGAACCTGTTGCAAGACTGTCGGCGGAGTCCTGGGCCATCAGATGCTTGGAGTCTACCAAACGCTCGCCCGGTTGTAGCCGACAATTGTGCTAGCCGCTCAAGTGGTATAGCAGCCAAATGGTGTAGCCGCCAAATAGTGTACCCGCCAGAAAGGCGAGTGGTTCTCGGCTACACTGGACGACATGAAGCCGGAACCTGAACCGATCAACCCGGCCCAGTTAATCGAGCTGTCGTTACAGGTCATCGCGCGCGCCAAGTTTCCCATGCTGGCCACGGTCGACGAGGACCAAGCTCGCCTGCGGCCGGTCTCTCCAGTGAAGAATGACGGCTTCATTATTTACGTGGCGTCATTCCGGGGCTCCAACAAGACCCATGAGATCGAGGACTGCCCCAAGGTCGAGATGTGCTACCTCGACGAGGGGCACGACCAGGTCAGACTCACCGGTGTCGCCGAGCGAGTCACGGACCCGCAAGTAGTTCAGGAAATCTGGGATGCGAACCCGCTCCTTCGGCAGTTCCTGGGCACGATCGATAATCCTGAGTTCATCCTCTACAAAGTGACGCCCCATCGAGTTCGCTTCATGAGGGAATGGGCCCTGGAATACCACGAGGTCGACATCGCTTCAACGCCATCGCTTCAACCGCCGGCCCGGGCCGGCTAGGAGTCTGTCCCACAGAAAACTCCCACCCCAACCAGTTGTAGTTGGCAGTAATCCCG
>Ga0114996_10005235_pt1 | contig 15298 bp, 9 predicted proteins | sample ArcticOcean_MG_C_4_FD_87039 | JGI IMG/M metagenome (GOLD analysis project Ga0114996, IMG submission 87039) | Marine microbial communities from western Arctic Ocean - ArcticOcean_MG_CB4_134 | ecosystem: Environmental > Aquatic > Marine > Oceanic | place: Arctic Ocean: Canada Basin | collected...
AGGACGAGTTTCACTGCCTCTTGCTTGAACTCATCGCTGTGCTTGCGGCGAGGCTGTTTCGGCTGTAATTTCGATTTACGTTTCGACATCGTGGATAACTCCTTAAGAGTATCTTACACTCTTGTCTGAGCGCCCACGATTCCTGGGGAAGTCCAGTGACAATATCCTCGCTGAAATCCACTCGCTTGCGCGTCGTGCTTGTATTGAATCTGTCGCAAGCGAGTTTTGAAATGCCCTCCAGTAAATTAGAGTTTCCCACGTCTCATCCTGCTAGATCTCGGCCTAGAGACGCGACTGTTTGTCACTGCTTTGTTGTCGGTCGAGTTTTTTCACCATTCGGTTACGAGGCTCGTCCGCGTGTTTTTAACCCTACGTGCTTGACGAAACGCTAGCGCCCATTCATCTTCACCATCGCCTCGGCAAATGCCTTGCCGATCTGCGACATGGTTTTGGCGCTGCCGAAATAATGGTAGGCGGCATTGGAACGGGCGTCTTTTGCGTAGATCACTTCACCATCACCGATCAGCTCGCGGCGGTATTTGTCAACGTATTCCTTCTGCGCCTTGGCGTCCATGCTGCCGTCTTTGTTAGCATGATCCTTGTGCTTGCTTTTGAGGAACCTGGTCATTTGCTTGACCTTAGCCTGATTGTCTTCAATCGCCTGTAGACGCATGTCCCAAAACTGGGCCGTGTCGACAGCCGTCACATTGCTTTTGAACTCCGGCATCGAGGCCGGTGCCGCCATGGCTCTCCGAAAGCCACCATGAATGGGCACGTATCGTTGACTGGCATACTTGTCCAACGGACCACCAACACCCATGACGCCAATAACAAATTTCATCTTTGGCGCTTCAAGCTCCTTGCGAACGTCGCGGATGAAGTGGGCCAAGCACTCACTGTACCTGTCATAGCCGCCGGGCTTGCCGCGTTCGGGATACGTGCCGCTGGCGACCATATCGTTCCACCCCTGGAACCAAACGAAGCCTGCAACTTCATAGCCCTGTTTGGCATCGTATCCGGGATAGACACGCTTGATGTCGGCGAGCACATGTTTGACATGTTTCATCATCAGTCGGTAATAGTGGCCTGTTCTTTTGGCCTTTTCGGCCTTGACCTCGTCGATGTTTTTTTCTCGCTTCTTGAGATTCTCGATCTCTTTTTGACTGAACGGATACGGCCCGGCAGACGGCGGCCGGAAGTCCGTATGGATGGACTTGCCGCCCCATGCGGTCTTTATAATCAGGATCGGCTCGCTGACGGCCTTACCCATGTAAATGCCGAACGTGAATTCTGGTCCGATTTTGTCGCTGGCTTCACCAGGGTTTCTGCGAGACCCGTAGCCGGCGGTGAGCTTTCCGAACCCTTCACCCAGGTTATCGCCGCCGCCCGTGTAGTACGAGATCCACACGTTGTCACAGACACGAGGCTTACCATCCGCACCTAGAATTTCCTTAAGGATGGGAGCGGTTACTGGGTCCTGGCCCATAACATCGAAGGTGTGAATCTGGGCATGACCTTCCATGTTGGACTGCCCGGAAAGGATATAAACCTTAAGCGGCTTTGCGTCGACGGACAGGGTGCAAAAAAAGGCCAGAACACAGGCGTAAGAGATCGGTCGCATCATCGGAAGCACCTCGCTTGTTAGTTGCATTTCACAGGCATTCACGATTCCCTGTATATCCAGCCTCATTGTACGGCAGTGGCACTTGCTTTGCCGTGAACAGATCTTCATGCGAGAACCGACACCCGGCTTTCAGAAGCAGCGCGGGTAAAAAAGTACGCGGACCGCAAACACTAGTATAATAGTGTTTCCAGCGTCTCGTCCTGCCAGATCTCGGCCTAGAACCGCAATAGTTTTTTTCCAAATAGGGGCAAATCGATGGTCAATCAGGTCCTTCGACCTTGGCAGCCGCTGCTCACTATCATGGCTGTCACATCGTTCTGCGCCGAGATTTCGCCGGTGAGTTGTTCTAAATCCATTTGAGCAAAGGTTGTTATGGTCGGCTGAAAATCTTGACCTTTCGGCGAAGACTTTCGTTGTCTGCGACGCTTATGACCCATCGGGAAGGTAGTCGATAATCAGTGAAGGCGATTGCGATCTGTCGGGCGCGCGAGGACTCCAGAATACGGTCCCGCCGGGCTGGGTCGGCTCAACCACCAGATAAATGTTAGGCTGCTTGTCGGTGGCTTCGATCACACCGGGCAGCTTGGCCGCGACCTGCCCGAAGCGCGCGGCAACCGATGCGAGCGAGGTGCTCTTGCCAACCGTTTTAGGCAATACCGGATACTTCACTTCGTTGAACTTAGGCCACGGCGGACCAGGCAGTCGCCAGAGAATCGCTTTGGTGCCGCTGCGTTTTGGAGAAGCGGTGGGTGATCTTTGAACGACCTCGAACAGCCGACTTGCGGTCGCGTGGGTGTGCAAGCGAATTCGTGCTTGTTGGATTTTCTTGTCGCGCAGTTCCTTAGGCACATGAAACCACAGATAAGCCGTTGCGGCTCCGCCATCCTGCGGCTTCTGGTATCCCTGGGAGACCTGCAAGATCTCCCAGTGGCGATTAGGCCGGACGCGGCGCGACCAGAGTTGAAGTAGCGGCTGCTGGCGGACCGGAGCCGACCCACCGCGGAGCACTTGCCGCTCCAGCGGACCGAGCCACTCGACGTGCCAGCGTCGCTCAAGCTCGACGTGACCGTCTTTAGCAAACAGTTTGGCAACGATCACGTGATTTCCGCGCGGCGTCTTCTCGCTCGCCTTGATCTGTAGAGTCAACTCTTTGCGGCTCTGGACCGCGAGCGTCACCGCGCCACCTCGCGGCAGGCCGACGATCTCGACTCCCCTGGGCAGCACGATCTGCAAACGACCGCGAAACGGCTCATTTCGTAAATTGGCCAAGTGAAGTTCTAGCGGTTTCTGGCTCGTCGTGTTGTTCAGCCACAGATCTTTCGGCTGTGACATGCCGAGAGTGATGATCTTCTTGCGCACGATCTCTAGGGCGTTGATCAGCGGCAATCTCGCTGGATCAGTAGTCGCCGTCTTGGGCACCATGTCGAGCACCAGATCGCGCTGCACCTCGACGGTAAACTCTTTCCAAACTGCACGATTTTGGCGGCCGGCTTGTGCGGCGATGTCGAAGTTTTCGAGCAACGTGCGTCCGTTGAGCCGCACGTCAAATACCCGCTGTCCCGGCTGGTCACCCGGCATGGCGGCGAAACCCAGTCGCACTTGATAGGTTCCCATACCATCTTCAGGCCGAACGACGGGCAAGACGCAGCGTTTGAGTCCCACTAGGGCCGAGGCAAAGACAAACGGCGGGGCGGCGTTTTCGACATTCGTAAAGCGAGCGCTGCGGCGCTGATCGCTTCCGCCCTCGTACGTGATGAGTTGTACGTCGTAGCCGAGCAGTAGCTTGTGATTGACTGGTCGATTGGTGTTGAGCCACAGCCGGCCCTTGGTGTCGCGGCGATCGCCGTTGGCACCGAAGTCGAGCCGCAGATGCTTGACCGGCAGCGTGCGTCCCGGCTGGGCGAAGGTTGGCGCGGCGGCTGGTAGATTTGACACCTGGCCCATCGCCACGGTGAACGGCAGCGACCATTGGCAGCGACAGTAGATCGCCTGCGGCGGCTTAATCATCAGCCCGCCGCCGCTCACATGGTCCACGAAGCAATTCGAGCGGCTGTGCCAGAAGGTGTAGAGCCCTTCGTCGTTGATCAGATCCTTGTAGCCGAATCCCTTGTTTCGACCGAAAATAAAATGCTTGCTGGCCGAGAAGATGCCGCACTGTTTGTCGGACCGGCACCACGCCCACTCGGCTTCTTCGCCGGTGATCGGATGCATCCGTGTCTTCTTTTTTCCGGTGCGCAGGTCGAAGGCCCATGGCTCGGCGTGCAAGGTGTCATCGATAATCACCGGCCGCGTGCGATGGTTGGTGAACTTGTACCAAAGCAGGTTGCCGGTTTGGCCGTCGATGGCAGTGCTGGCCCGCACCTTATAGGCTCCGCCGTTCCACATCCCCCATCCCTTGTCGGCTTTGCCTTCAGAGGAGATGGCCACGACGCCGTTGTGAGCGTACATCCCCATATTGATATAGGGGTTGTAATGTCGCTTGCCGCCGAAGCCGGCCCGTCGAAGCCACTTTCCGCCGCAGTTACTTACGTCGACGCCGCGACGAAAGAGGATCTTGCCGGTCGCCGCGTCAACCGCCATCAACTCACGAATATCGCGGTCCTTAACCTGTTTCTCGAACTCGTCGCTCAGCGCCTTCGATTGGGTCTTCATCCAGGCACGCATCTGCGCGATCGCGCCAGCCCGCTGTGCCGCGTCGGCCGCTCTTCCGAGCACATAGATACGACCGCTGTCCACGGCCATCAGTCCGCCGATCTTCTCGGTCTCTTTCACCTTAGGCCCGCCGATGGCCCAGCGGATGTTGCCTTTGCCGGATTCCATGTCAGTGGCGAACAGACCACCGCCGGCTGCGCCGTAAACGGTCTTGCCGTCTTCGCTCACGGCGAACCATCCCCAGGGATGTTCCTTGCCGAAGGCACTTAGATAGGACGCGACTTCCTTGCCGGTCTGCAAATCAAGCTGTGCCAACACATGGGCGATCTTGGTGTAAATGTGTTTTCCGCTAGCGGCAATGTTCATCCCAACACTGCCGGCGTTTAGCCGCCACAGGCGACGCCCGGTGTACTGGTCGCAAGCCTCCAGGGCGTTGGGCTGTGGTACGATGAGAATCCCGTCAACGATCAAGGCCGTGTGCTTGCCGGGCTGTTCGATCTGTGGTGCGCCGTACCAAGCGACACCGAGCGGCGGTTTGAGTACACCATCGTGGCTGCACCCAGTGTTACCCGCGTCGCCATACATGTGCGTCCAGCCGCCCGCATCGACCAGCCGAGGCCGCGTGCGTTTTACCCATTTGTCGGTGGTGCCGGTGATGAGCCAGTCTTTTTGCTTTGTGGAGGCGATCCACTTCTTAAGCACCTCAGGACCTTGCTTGCCTCCGAAGAGCGCGATACCGCGAATTGGTTTTTGTAGCCGCGCAAACTCTCCGATATTGGCCGGCAAGTCGCCGCCGAGCGCCGCGCCCTCTGAGACGATCAGGTCAGCAAAAAACGATGAATAGGGCAGCACCGCACCCCTGGGGGCCGTCCAGGTAACGATCCTACTCAGGTGAAGGTTCGCCTCGCAATAAGCGTCGCGGGCCTTTGCCGCGGCTGCGGGATCAGAGAAGACGGCTATCACGCTCAATTTGGTCCGCTGGGCTAGCTCGGCCGCAAGCCTCCCACTTTGGCAGTCAAGCACCAGGGCATAACCCTCTTTTACGCCGGTCTCGGCAATGATCGACTCTGCTGCTCGGGCCAATTCCTTCTCATCGTCTTCCACCGCGACGATGGGTTCGATTTTCTCTACCTGTTCACCACGAACCGGAGTGCCTGTTGGTGCGAAACAATAGATCGTGCCGCGCCGCGTACCGACCAGCAGCCGCCCGCCTGCCACCACGAGTTGGTTCGCTCGCTCGGGAATCTCTGCCGACCAGAGAACCTTTCCGTCCTTGGGGTTGCGAGCATAGATGCCCGAACCAACGCCCTTCTTGGGATCATGGTCGAGCGCCACATGAAACAACGTGTCACCGGCATACACCACCGACGACGAATCGGGGTCGTAGCGAAAAATGACCGGAGTGCCCTTCATTCGTACGCCGATGCCGGAGTCGGCGTCGACCCAGCGATCAGGCGTAGCGTGTTGCCAGAGAGTCTCCCGTTTTTTCTCCTCGCCTTCGACCTTCCAGGCCGCTGCGCCGACGTAACGGACTCCGTCCTTGACGACGCCAAGCAATGACAGGAACGCACCAGCGATCTTCGGTCGCTCGGGATCGACGTTCAGACTGCTACCGTAGCCACTCTCAAAGCGGCCATCGGCCCGCAGGAAAGGCGTCGGTGATCCATAGAACGGCTTACTGTAGCCGCGAAAATCTTTGGGTACCCAAATGTCTCGACCGGTGACGTAAAGGTGTCCACCGGGGGCCAGGCTGAGTTGATGGCCATTCTCGCACTGCGTACCGTTGCGCCACAGCAGCTTGCCCGTGTTCGCGTCGATTCCGTAAAGAAAGGTCCCCTCGTGTGGAAACACCCCGGCGGCGAAGTAGGCCACGCCCTTGTCCACGAGTACATCGGTCCGTACGGGCCACACCGAGATCATCTTTCCGTAGGCGAGGAACTGTCGATCAGTCGGCGCGGCCCGAAATTTCCAGACGAGCTTTCCACTGGCCGCGTCGAGGCAATAGACGTGCCCATCGTCGCTGGCCGCATAAATCTTCCCCTCCCAAAACATCGGCGTGCGATTCACGGCCGCCGGAGCGATAAACTGCCAACGAGTTTGGCCGGTGGCCGCATCGAGACAAACGACTCGACCATCTTGGGCGTTGCTGAAGAACACAGCGCCGCCGGCGGCAATGATCGGAAGTGTGTACTGGCTGCACTCAGGGAAACCGGCCATGTGCGGATGCTTGGTTGGCTTCGGCGCCGCAGAAGACTGCCGCGAGCGAAACGTCCAAGACTTGGCCAAAGGTAGCTTGAGTTTCTCAGAGGTGACGGCCGTGCGCAGCCGGTCGTGCCGGTAGGTCGGCCAATCTTCGCCCCGCACGCTGGCCAAGGGGATGAGAACAACAGTGAGTGTCGCGACGACCCATCGAATCATTATGACGGTCCTTTTCTTGAGAATCGATCTGGAGTGTTTTCGCCGGAACTGGAGTGACTGAATCATGCCACAGTCGCATTGTCGTTGCCCGAAGACATCTGAGGTTTTATCAAGAGGGGAGTCTGCATTTTAGGCCTTACCTTGCAATGGTTGCAAGAACAGGACGACTGCAGGTTCTTGCGTTTGATCGTAGCCACCTTATCCGTCCTCCTTCAAACCTACCGGTTTTCCGTCCAACCGCCACGCAGGGTTGAGTTTTACGCCCATATGCGCTAGCGCTGTCGCCGCAACATCGACCGTGTGAACGATGCCCGGAGCCGAGTCCTTTTGCACGGACAGCCCGCTAGCGATGACGAACACGTTGCGAATCTCCGGCACCTCTCCACGGCTGGTATGGGTTGTTCCTTTGCCGCCGTGGTCGGTGGTGACCAAAATGAGCCAGTTCTCGTCCTTGTAGGTCTGCCGGTGACGCACCGCCTGGACGAGGCGGCCCACTCGCGGATCGGTCGCTTCGATCGCCGCGATGTAGGCCCTCACAATGGGCGAGAATCCGTGTTTGTGTCCCGCCAGATCGGGATCGCCGAAATGCACGAACAAGACATCGGTCTTTGGGTCGGCGGCTACTTCGATCGCCCTTCGCTCGGTCGGCTCGTCCCCTTCGACGTACTCGTTGATATCGGCGGCCGAGACCATGTGCCGCCGAATGCCTCGCCAACTGGAAACGGAGGCCGTTACCAGGTTCGCATCCTTGGACTTCAGCCGCGCAAAGAAATGCGGATATCGCTTGTTATGCCGCTCTTTCTTATACCAGCCGCGGCGGATGCCGTGCTTGTCGGGCCACACGCCGGTGAGGATGCTGAACCACATTGGATGGCTGGTCGTTTCACCACCAGTGCGTCGATCGGGCAGGTTTTCGGCCTTAAGCAGCACGCCGGCGGCGGTCAACTCGTCCAGTGCAGGCGTCTTCGCCTTCGCCAACGCATCGGGCCGGCAGCCGTCGATGCCGATGATCAGCACTTTCGGCTTTTTCTCGGCGGCCAAGGCTACGTGGTTCACGCTCAGTGCGGGCAGCGCCGCCAGCCAACCGATCGCCAAGAGAATCGTTTGTCGGCCAAGGTCACGGTTCTTATTCACGGTCATGTCTCCCGAAGGCATTGGTACGCGAAGTGACAATAAATACGCGACGCTCAAGCTCTAGTTTCGTAGGGTTTTCCGCATCTCAGCCTGCTAGATCTCGGCCGAGAGCCACAATGCTTCGCGAACTGGCCCAGGCACTTTTGGTGAATAATCTGATTCTTCTGCCCTCGTACGCCTTAGTCGGATGAGCATGCTTACCGTTGGCAGGAAGCGTTAGTCTTGCATCAGGCGGCATGGCGAACCACCGACTGTTCACCCACGTCCTTTGACGAAGTCGTCACAAATCTTATGCATGGTTTTCCAGATCGGGTTATTGGTCTGTTGAGGAGAGACACTCATGAGAATCCAGGAGCGACGATCCTTAGGCGTGTTCCATACTCGGATTTCGATCCGCAGTGTTTGGGGTTTCTTGGTGGCAAATGGTTCGACCCATTTCAAAAGGGCAACATATTGCTTTACGCCGGGCGATTTCGCGATCTCGACAGGTGTAATGTTGATCGAGAAGCCATCCGTCTTGATCTTGCCACGGCTGACCGCTTTGGCAAGGCCGCGGTAATAAACGAGCAACTCTTTCTCAAGTGTTTTTTGAGGCAATTTGGGTTGTCCGTCGAGCCGAAACACGAGTACGTACGAGAAAAAGTCCTTCGCTTTTGGCTTGAACATCCCAGGTGCAAAACGTATTTGTTCGACGCCTTTCAGTTTGAGATCACGCGCGAATGACGGCGGAAGCTTAATCCGTTCACCACGCCAGTCTTTTGGTGCATTGATGTGAATCTTATCGTTCGTCTCGGATCCGCCGGAAAATTGAGCGCAGCAAAGGGACAGCACAATACCACAGGACGAGGCGGCGGCGCGGAAGGAAGGCATAGTGGATGGTTCTATAAATTGGTGATGTGGAAATGGGGGTTACGGCAGATCTCGCTTCTGAACATTGACTAGGAGGCGATCTACGCCGCCCTCCGCTCAAACGATCTCACAAGCCCACCGACATGGGAGCTGACGATGACCTCCTCCGGCACTTCCCGGATCGGCGGCAGGTTCTCCCTCGCCATATGCGACCGCGTCGTATTGTAGTAGATAACGAACTCAGAAATCAAATAGTCTCTAGGATCGTCGCTGAAGGCGATCGTTACTTTGTACGACTTTTTGGCCCGAGTTCATTCATTACTCGCAAGTCTACGCATGCGAGTTCGTTTGCAAAAGTAATCCGTTCGACGTAAACTACGGCCAGTTCGGGACAATGAGGTGTTTTCGGATTTACGTCGGCCTGCGAAACCGAAGCGGCAGTGCCCGCCTATTTGCATCGCTTCAGTCCAAAGCAGTTCGTTGTCGTCAAACCATAGCTATTGACGGCTATGCGGCGAATGAACACAGGACGCCCGACGGAAGCCCGGCGAAAACTGGTTTCGACGTGGACATCGAAGATCATTAGCCGTACAGGCATCAATAAAATAGCTTTCCCACAAACAAAGAGGGATTCCTTTGAGAAATCATTCACGCTCTCAGACGAGCTTAGCGGTCGCAATTGTCATGCGCATCCTACGAGCAAGTCTTACGCTCGCAGCCTGCTTGACGATCTCCTTGCCCGCTACGGCCCATGAGCCGGTACGAACCGTTCACGGTCGCGTGGTCTTGGACGCCAACGCCAACGGTCGACTTGACGCGGACGAAAAAGGCATCGCGGGTGTACCGATCAGCGACGGTGTGAACATCGTTTTGACCGACGCGAACGGCGAGTACGAAATGAAAATCGCCTCTGACCCCGTGATCCCCTACAAGCCGGCGCAAGTGATTTCGATGAGTTGGCCCAGCGGTACCTGGCCTACGACTCAGTGGTACCGCCGAGTAAGCGATATTACGCCTGACGCCACAGTGAACTTCACTCTGCGGCGCGAAAAGCAGAGTCTGCCGTTCACGATCGCTCACGGCAGCGACCCACACAATAATATGGGCGGCGGCTGCAATTGGTTTCGTGATGAAATAGCGAAGATGCGCGCGAACGTCAAGTTCTGCATGATCACTGGAGACTTGGGCTATGCAGGCATCAAAGGTGCCGATTTGATGTTCACCAGCATTCAGAACTTTACACGAAGCTTTCCGATTCCAATGTTTCACACTCCGGGCAATCATGACTTGGTCGGTATCCATACGCCCAACGGACTGAAGGCCGAGCCGCTTTATGGTAACGCCGCATACACCAAGTACCTTGGCCCCATCCGTTGGTCCTTTAATTACGCCAACATTCATTTCATCGGGCTGGATTGGGCGCGTCCTGATCGTGGCGCGTTGCAAACGGGAATTCCACAGGTTGCTATCGAGTGGCTTGAAAACGATCTCAAGCAACTCAAGCCGGATACCCGCGTTTTCTTATTCATCCATTCCGCCTACGCGCCTGGCACAACGTTTTGGGATATTGCACTCAAGTACAAATTCGACCTTGTGCTAGCCGGTCATTCGCATCGGAATTTAAAATTTGATGTTTCAGGGATTCCGTACGAGACGACCGTCAATTTATTTGCACCTTACCGACTGGTAACGATTCACGACAAAGGTCACAACTTGGTCGACCGATGCACTCGCGGCGGAATCGGACACAAGAAACCTTGTAACCTGCGGGAACTGTCGTCTCGTGTCAGTCGTCATGGTCGTCGGGTCAACGTCGCCAAAAAAAGAATCGACGGGGCCCTGACGCGAATCGACGGCATGAAAGCCGCAGCCTTTCATATGACCGTGGAAATCGAACCTCAGGGAGCGAAGCAGTATGGAGTGCGACTGGTGCCAGACGGCGATACGACCCGAGCTCTTGAAATAGCCGTTGAAGGAAACGAGTTGCTATGTGACACCATTCGTACGTCGGTCTTGCGTCGGCCGGACCAGAAAAAAGTCTCGCTTGATATCGTCTATGATCTCGGAACAATTCGAGTCCGCGCGTGCGGCCGCGTTTTTTTTGAGTTACCGATCGTCGCCAAGGAAGGGGTAAGCGTTGAGTTTTTCGCCCGACATGGCCGAGCGACGATTCACGATCTGAACTTCTGGGAATTGGGGTGTAATGCGGGCCAACTAGAAGCGACGGCTTACGAACTTCAAGTGCTGACGAAGAAACTGCGGGCATTTCAGTATCGGCGAGCTGCAGCTGATACGGATCCGACCCGATCAGCGACGAACCGCACGGTTGGCGAACATCTGTACGTACAGGGCAAACGACTCGAGGCGGAAGTTTATCTTCGCCGCTGGGCGAAACACGACGGCAAAGATCCGGCGTTGCTCGACAAGCTCGGCATTATTTACGCTGACAGTGGAAGGTATGCTAAAGCCATCAAGACATACCGCCAAGCTCTTGAGATCAAGCCGGATCGTGTCGAGACCAAGAACTACCTAGCTTGGGTGCTCGGTACCGCGGCCGATGATAAATTCCGAGACGGTGCCGAAGCGTCACGTTTGGCACTCGAGGTATGTGTGGCAACGCAATATAAACAGCCGGTTTACATTGAGACGTTGGCGGTGGCCCGGGCATCCGTCGGCCGCTTTGACGAGGCAATTGCCAACATTGACAAAGCACTTGCGGCAGCTAAGGCAATTGGCGACGGCGTTACCGCTGTTCGGTTGGCTGGCCGGCGAAAGTTATTTGCCTCCGGACACTCTCTACATGATAAGCCCAAATAAATGAGTGGCTGGAAACGGTCGATGCGATCAGAAGTTGCGTCGTGGGCGAAGGGTCAAAAAAAATGCACGCGACGTGCAAATGCTTGTATACTTAGGGTTTCCCGCGTCTCGTCCCTCTAGATCTCGGCCGGCAGACGCAATGGTTTTCTCCCAATCGGAGCGAATCTATGGCAAATCATGTCCTTCAACCTTGGCATCTCAGTGTCGCGATTTGAATCGGTGGGCTCGCGTAAAGTTCTGGGCCGAGGTCTCGCCGATTACTTGATATAAACTCATTTGAGCAAAGGGTTTTCATGGTCGGCTGAGTATTTTCACCATTCGGCCAGATTGGCTTTGGTCGTGTTATGAAGTGCTGCCAGCCAAAGAATGCCCAGTGCCGAAGGAAGTAGAACGTGGTACAATTCTCTGGTTCGGGGTACGCGCCGCGTTGCTCCACGGGTGTTACTAAGTTGGACCTGACAACTCGATACAGAAAGGACGGTTCTCGTGTCTGATCAATCCGTATCCACCCCCCACCCGAAGCGTGGTAGGTTGGGCAAGATCCTCGTTGCGCTCGCGGTGATCGCTGTCTTACTGGTCGGCGGTTACCTCGGCGGGCTTGCCTTCTACGCGCCCCAAGAGAACATGCTCGCCTCGTGGGGGCAGACGCTCGACGTGGCTCTCGCGAAAACACGTCCGGTCTTGGTGAAGGCCGGATCGAAGTGGTGACTGGCGTGCGTGAAGATGGACAGCGGTACGCTGTCCGACGAAAGCTTTATTACCTACGCCAAAGCAAACTTCGAGCTGGTCAAGATCGACGAGGCTGAAAATGGCGCCGAGTTCGAGAAGCTCGGCATCACCTCCGTTCCCGCGGTCGTCGTCCTCGGCAGCGACGGAAAGGAGATCGCTCGCATTTCTGGCGACCCCGGTCCGGCCGAACTCAAGGCGCAGCTCGAGGCCGCGCTGCAAAACTGACAACATACCTCCCCGTACCGAACACCGCGGCTCAGAACTCTCTGCTTGTTAGGCTGGCCAAGTTGCCCAGATTGCGATCACGTCGGTCATCTCGGTGATTTGCGTTCGTGACTCACGACGGTCAAAAAAAGTACGCGACGCCTTCGATAGTTTCATCGCCTGAAGCTTTCTGACCACGGTCGCCGCCTAGTACAGAAAAATGGGGCATCCCAACTCCCCTCTATAACTGTACTTGCGACAATAGCACGTTGAGCGGGGATTACCACCCACGGCGACGGCATTCGGCGGAGATTCAGCGATCCTAAATGTCGGAAACCTCTAGCTAATTGGGTTTGGCCTTCGCGTACTTTTTCCTTTCGCGGCTTCAGGCAGGCGGTCTGTAACGCTTGAAATCTTGAGCAAGACGCCATTGTTGTAAGCGCAGATCCCATACGAACAATCCGGGCTTGCCTGACATCTGTCCACGGCGCATCCAGATGTCTTGGCACTGATGGGCGATCTCCGGCAGCGCCTCAGGAAACTTCTCGCAGATCCGACCCGTCGCCTCTTCGATGTCCTGAGAGAGCTTGCCCTGGATTGCCAACGCAACCGTCAGGGCGCTCGCAATGGAAACTAATTCCGGAGGATTGAAAGGCGGCAGATGCTCCTGGTGAAGCGATTTGCTCAGATGATGGATCACTGATCGGCAAGAGTTTAGGCCACGATGTTGGCGGTCATGAGTGGATTGAACCGCCATTGTTACCAACAGCTGATCCCAATAGCCAATTTGCGGCGGTTCAGAAGTCAGGAGGCGATGGGCAACTTGAGTAAACGCTTCGTCCAATACAGCGTCGTCGATCGAGTCGTCGAGGTCTTTCGCGACCCATGCCTCCAACTTTCCCGCTGTTTCGACGACGAGGAGTATCTCGTTCACTAATTGGCCAACCTCTTGGCCTTCACTCGCGCTGTCACGTTCCACGGATTACTCCTCGTCTAGTGAAGTTGCTCCGTCGACCGCGCCAGAGCTAAATCGCCGGAGTTTTCATCGATGAAGCCTCTTCCTGTTTACCGACAATTGCGTCTCTAGGCCGAGATCTAGCAGGCCCGCACACGGGAAACGCTAGTATGCTAGTGTTTTCGGCTCGCGTACTTTTTTTTGCCGCTTCGGGGTTTCTCGTTGTGCAAACGCTTATGCGGTGCGTTGGCGACGACGGTAGCGGGTGGCGATGCCGATGCTGCCGATCAGCAGCATGACAATGCTCGAAGGCTCGGGCACGGGTTCAAACCCAACGATCAACGCATACGGATGCATCGAAGGCCCGCTTACCGGCGACTCCTTCGCGGCGATGTAATAGGTCCCTGGCGTAGTAATCTCGAAGTTTGAGATGAACGCATTCTTCGACCCAAATGTTACCCCAGGACTTCCCTCCTTGCCGAGGTCAAATGCGTCGTCTTCGTACGTCGCGTCGTCATTGCCAAACATCGGCGTGGTCCCATCGGTGTCAAACAGGATGACCTCCATATCGGCTGGTGGCACAAACGCGAACTCGCTCCAGAGGTCGATCGTCAACGTGCCCAGGTCGTCAATCTCGATCGCGTACAGATCGATGTCACCTGCGGTATGTAAGAAACCGGTCACATACCACATGTCCAAGCCTGACGTCTCGCCCAGCGATTTGGTTAGCAGTTGAGCACCACCGGCAGTCTCACCCACATCGCCGGTCGGCGGAAAGGCACAGTCGTCCAATTCACATTCCGACACGACCGGCGCCGCAACGACCGACGCCCCGGTCCCCATCCCGGCCGTTATAATGCTGCCACCGGTGGTGTCGAGCAGCGCCCGTTCCCACTTTCCCAGATCCGCCGGACTTTCGGTAACCGACTCGAATCCTGGCACGCCCCCCGAGATGCTCGAACCGGTCGCCATCAGCGCCGACTCCTGCAAGCCGCCGGTGCCGGCGTACGTATCCGGAGAGATCCCCGCATTGCCATATACATGATGGTGCAGCAGGCCCACGGAATGTCCCAACTCGTGCGCCCCGATCCTAGCTAGCGCGATGGTCAGCTGATCAATCGGCGATGCCCGATCGGTCGATCCGGAAAACTCATCGACATACAAATCAAAGTTGCCGGTGAATACTTTCGACGCATGTGGCGCGTCGGGCGGTGACGCCAGATCCTTCTCGAAGTGAGTTTCTGAAAGCCCAAAGATGATCGGCGCCAGTCCCTGGTCGCTGCCGCCTGTCGTCGCCCCGTAGTCGATATGCATATCAAAACTAGGTTCCACCGCCGATGGCACAAACGTGATCTCGTAGCCATCGTAGATCCGCATCAGCTCTTCAACGACCGCAACTTCGATCGCATCAACCTCGGCACCGCTAAACGCCGTGACGCCTGCCGAGCTGGCCGCCGCCGCGAGCTCAGTCTCCCAGCCGCCATCGAATTCAACCCACACCGCGATGTCGGCCGGTGACTCAGTGGCTGCACCGCCGATGAGCGAGATGAACGTAATAAAGAAACAGGACCAACGGGTCCAAGAAGCACCAATTCGTCTGGACGGTTTCATTAGACAGTCCCCCGGTCAACAAGAAAGATGATCCGATCTGTCGAGGCATTCTGCCCCTCGCCTCGCGAAACTGCTGGCATTGTAGCAACCCCAGAATCGATTGCAAGAAAAACCTCGCGCATCAGTAACCGTCCGGCAGATCCATACTTGATGGGTCGTGTAGCTTGGAGGGCTGAACTACAGCACTCTCCTGGAGACACGCCATGGCACGGCCACCGAGCGATTTGGATGACTATTTGGACTGGCAGAATCGGCTTGAAAGCCACAAGAATAGTGGCTTGAGCATCGATGCGTTCTGCCGACAA